>Ga0315339_1002042_pt1 | contig 16036 bp, 8 predicted proteins | sample ASW17metaG_FD_204514 | JGI IMG/M metagenome (GOLD analysis project Ga0315339, IMG submission 204514) | Ammonia-oxidizing marine archaeal communities from Pacific Ocean, United States - ASW #17 | ecosystem: Environmental > Aquatic > Marine > Oceanic | place: USA: California | collected 2016-12-05
TGCTGAATTCCGCGAGTACGAGTTGGGTGGGGACGATCTCAGCGGCAACCGGGTTCCCGGTGTGTCCCCGAACCGCGTCCAAGGGCTCTTCAGGTTGAGCCCCTCCCAGTGGTTCGCCGAGATCACCGGTACGTACGTGGATGAAGTCCCGGTGAACGATCGCAACGCGACCACGACACCCTCGTATTTCCTGGTCGACATAAGGGCGGGTCTCGATGAGTTCGCCATGGGCACGATGAATATTTCCCCTTGGGTCGCGCTGACGAACGCCCTGAACAAGGACTACATCGCTTCCGTGGCGGTCAATGCGTTCGGGAGCCGCTTCTTCGAGCCCGGACCTGATCTCTCGTTCCAGCTCGGCTTCCGGGCATCATGGGGTGGCCAGTAGCCGCTGGGGCAGGCGCGGCGCTCGACGGGGAGCGCCTTCCGCGATCGTCACGACGACCACGGCAACGGCGATGCCCGGACGGACGAGTGGGCGCCTGGATACGCTGACTCCGTCGGCCATGGCGACGTCGAGCCGTACGCGTGATCCGAACGGAACGTCGCACAGCATGAAAATTCCACGCTGGTCCCTCAGCGCTTTCAGGGTCGCCAGGTCGCCCTCCGAGGCAACCCTCCACTCTCCTGCGGGCTCGCCCTGAGGTCCTGCGGGAATCGCGAGCAACTGTGGCTCGAACGCTCCCGTATCCAGCCAGGTCAGGCGGACCTCGCGACCGGCTTCAGTCGAGAATCCGGCGCTGGCGTCGGTGAGCACCGGGTCGCCCCGATCGCCGTCCGCGTCGAAGAGCACCACCATCGCCCCGGCGAGCGGGGTGCCGACCGTGGTCGTTGCACGCTACTTTTGCCGCCATGAGCCAGTTCCCCACGCAGGGTGTTCCGGCGCCGGAGACCTGGCGGCGCAGACGCGAGGGAGTGCAGGCCCGAATGGGCGCCTCCGTCATGTTGCTGCCGGCAGCGCCGGTTCAGTTCCGCTCGCGGGACACCGAACGCCGGTATCGCCCGGACAGCGAGCTCTACTACCTCACCGGTGTGACCGAGCCCGGATCGTTCGCCGTACTGGTGGGCGGCGTGAACGCTCGCTTGGTGCTCTTCGTTCGACGCCGTGACAAAAAGGAGGAGGTTTGGGCCGGCCCGAGGCTCGGGCCCGAAGGTGCGGCCGAGCTCTTTGGCGCCGACGAGTGTTATTCCGTGGCAGAGTTGGAGGAGAGACTGCCGGCGTTGCTCCAGGAGGGTGATCGGATCAACTACCGGCTGGGCGCCAACGAGCGCGCGGACGGCTTTGCGCGCCTCGCGCTCAGGCGGGCCCGTGCGAGCGGCGCTCGCGAGGGTACGGGACCCCGTGTGCTGGTCGATCCCGGAGAGATCCTCGATGATATGCGCCTGCTCAAGGATGGCGACGAGATCGCGATGATTCGCGCTGCGGCGGAGGTCAGCGCCATGGGACACCGTTCCGGTGCCGCCGCGATCGCCAGTGGCGTAGGGGAGTGGGTGGTAGAGTCCGCGGTGGAGGCCGAGTTCCGGGCGTTGGGTGCCGCCGGGCCGGGGTTCGCGACGATCGTTGGATCGGGGGCGAATGGCTGTGTCCTCCACTACGTGGAGAATCGGGACACCGTTCCCGACGACGCACTGGTGTTGATCGACGCCGGAGCCGAGGTCTGCATGTACAACGGAGACATTACGCGCACCTATCCGGCCAGTGGGCGGTTCTCGGATGAGCAGCGTGAGGTCTATCGAGTCGTCGAATCGGCGCGCCAGGCGGCGGTGGCACAGGTATCGCCAGGGGTGAGCATTGCGTCTGTTCACGACGCGTCCGTGCGTGCGATCGTCGAGGGACTGGTGGGGCTCGGCGTTCTCTCTGGCGCGACCGAAGATCTGCTCGCCGACGGCGCTCACCGACCGTTCTTCCCCCACCAAACCTCCCATTGGCTCGGGCTGGACGTGCACGATCCGGGGGACTACTCCAGAGACGGAGCGTCGCGTGTACTGGAGCCGGGCATGGTCTTCACGGTCGAACCTGGCCTCTACTTCCGACCCGACGTGTCGGAGGGCGCTGGGCGAGCCTTCTCCGGTATCGGCGTTCGCATCGAAGACGATGTGCTCGTCACGGCCGTGGGCTGCGAGGTGCTCACCGCCTCGCTACCGACCAGCGAGGACGACATCGAGGGTCTGGTCGGGATGCGTTGACGATGACAGCTCCTGGGCGGCGCGCTCTACTACTAGAGCGCTTGGAACGGCCCGATCCGCTTGTAGCTGTGGAGTTGCGCCCGCCGCGCTCGGATCTCGACGCTGAGGACGGCATGGGCGCGTGGATCGACCTGCACCACTCGATCGGCCGGCTCACGAGCGACGAGATCTTCGTTTTCCTGACCGACAACGCCGTCGGCGCGGCTGAAGAGGAAAACCTGGCGCATGTCGGCGCCAATGTGGGTGGGGACGTCGATCTGCGCCGCATCATCCCGATTCTGACGGCCAAGCACACGCTCGAGTATTGCCTGATGTTGGCGTCACGAGCTGCGTCAGAGGGCTTCGACGCTCTGACGGTGCTTGGGGGCGACACGTCGGTTGGGGCCCCGCGCTGTGTACCGCACGGGCGCGATCTGCGCGAGCTCCTGCGTGAGCAGACGCCCGACCTCGTACTGGGCGGGTGGGCCAACCCGCACCGCGAGGCCGAAGAGCAGGTGGGCTTCTTGGAAGCGGACGACGCGCACGTGGATTTCGCGCTGACGCAGGTCGTCTCGCACCACAGCCTACGCGGTGTGGAGCACTTTCTGGAAAGGATGCAGAGGGTGGGCTCCACTGTGCCCACGGTGTTCGGAGTTTTCTTCTATCGCAGTGCGAACCCCCGGACCTTACAGACACTCGGGAACTTCTTCCCGGTTCCTGCCGAAGGCGTGACCCGCGACTTCGAGAGTGCAGCGGCCGAGGAGATTTGCGCGCGAACGATTCGAGAGCTGAGAAGCGTCGGCGCCGACAAGATCTATGTCAGCAATCTAGGCAACCGCCGCGCTGGCCGGCGTCTGAGCAGGATCTTGGCGCTGGTCTAGGCCGTAGCGCTGACCCGAGCTTCGCGGAGCACGCGTAGCGCTACATCGACGCGTCGACTCGGCGCGCTCAAGTGAAAGCCCTGAACGTGTGGCCGCACGGCCTCGATCATTTCGAGCGCGATGAGGACACCTTCTTCGAGGGCCGCGTCCGGACCACCTGTTTCTGCGACCCGCATCCGCTCGACGAACGTGTCCGGCACAACGACGCCCGGCACTTCGTTCGAGAGGAACTCGGCGTTGCGCACGTTCAAGAAGGGCCAGATACCGGCGATGATCGGGACTCTGACGTCCCGTGTTCGCTCCAGAAATCGCTCGAGTGCCTCTGGATCGAAGACCGGCTGGGTGACCACGAAGTCAGCACCAGCCTCCACCTTGTATCGGTAACGTTCGACTTCGCGCTCCTGGTCGACCGCGCCGGGGTTGGCGGCAACGCCCCGTACGAACTCGGTTGGAGGCCCGATCGAGCTTCCGCCCGGATCGACGCCGCGGTTGAGACCGTTGAGCACGTTGGTAAGGCCGATCGAATCGATGTCGAAGACCTCCGTCGCGTCCAGGTAGGGGCCTTGCGACGGCGGATCACCACTTACCACCATGACGTTACGGATGCCTCCGGCGGCCGCTCCCAACAGGTCCGAGATCATCCCTAGCATGTTCCGGTCCCTGCACGTGTAGTGGACCAGCGCTTCGATTCCCACTTCGCGTTCGACGATCAGCGCGGCCGCGAGCGCACCCATGCGGCTCAGCGAGCGTGGATTGTCCACGATTGCCAGCGTGTCGACGCCGGCGACCTTCAAACGACGGGCCGGCTCCACCAGCGCACTACGATCCCAGCCTCGTGGCGGAAGGATCTCGACCGAGACCACGGGCTCTCCGCGCGCCAGCTTGCGACCCCAGGCGGAGCGGGCCTCGAGCGGTACGGGTTCCACGTCGGGTGCTGGCCCCGCGGCCGCCGCGGGCCCAGCGACGGCGTGCTGCTTCGGCCGCATGGACACTACTGCGTTTCGCAGGTGCTTCACGTGGTCGGGCGTGGTCCCGCAGCAGCCGCCAACGAACCGCACCCCGGCGTCGATCATGCGCCGGGCGTACTGGGCCATGTACTCTGGACTCGCGAGGTACATTTTCCGGTCGCGCACTGTGCGAGGCAGACCCGCGTTGGGCTGCGCGACCAGCGGCAGGTGTGTGACCTCCGCCATTTCTTCGATCGCGTCGAGCATGACCGCGGGTCCGACCGAGCAGTTCAACCCGATGACGTCGACGGCGAGTTCGGACAGTTCGCGGGCGATCTGAGTGGCGTCGTTTCCATAGGCGGTCTTGCCGCCCTGGCCCACCGTCATCTGCGCGATGATGGACAGGTCCGTCAGCCCGCGCACGGCACCGATCGCACAGGCGATTTCGCTGAGGTCCGAGAAGGTCTCGAGCACGAAGCCGTCGACTCCGCCCTCGAGCAGGCCCGCGACCTGCCTCCTGAAGAAGACGACGGCCTCCGAGCGAGCGGTTGGCCCCCACGGTTCGATGCGGACTCCGAGCGGCCCGATGGCACCCGCCACTTTCGTCCCGGTGTGCGCGGCCGCGCGGGCGAGCTGGGCCGCCTCCCGGTTGATCTGCTCGGTCTGCTCCGAGAGTCCGTACGCCGACAGCTTCACCGGATTTGCGCCGAATGTATTGGTCTCGAGAATCTCGGCTCCCGCCGACACGTATTCCTCGTGGATGCCGCGAACCAAGTCGGGCTGGCGGGTATTCAACGCGTCATAGCAGACGTTGACGAACACGCCACGTCCGTAGAGCAGTGTCCCCATCGCCCCATCGAATACGTGGACCAGCCCGTCGTCGATCAGAGTCCTCACGGACTTGCTCCTTCCGGATCGTAGGCAAGGTTGGGCGCCAACCAGCGTTCGGCTTCGGCCACGCTCCACGCTTTGCGCTCGGCGTAGTCCTGGACCTGGTCACGACCGATTCGGCCCACGCCGAAATACGCGGCGCCAGGATGCGACAGGTACCAGCCACTCACGGATGCCGCCGGGGTCATGGCGCAGCTCTCCGTAAGTTCGATTCCGAGTGAACTCTCGACATCCAGTAGCTCGAACAGAGTGCGCTTCTCGGTATGGTCCGGGGACGCCGGGTAGCCAGGGGCTGGGCGGATACCCCGGTATGCCTCGCGCACGAGTGCGTCGCTCGACAGCAACTCTTCTGGCGCGTACCCCCAAAGCTCGCGGCGCACGCTTTCGTGCATGCGCTCGGCCAGGGCCTCCGCCAGCCGATCCGCCAGCGACTTCACCAAAAGAGCCGAGTAGTCGTCGTTCGCGGCCTCCATCTCGCTCGTGATCTCTTCCACTCCGAGACCGGCAGTAACCGCGAAGCCCCCGACCCAGTCGGGCTTTCCGGAGTCGACCGGGGCGACGAAGTCGGCCAGGCAGCGGTTCGGCCGTCCATCTTTCGCGAATTGTTGCCGAAGGTGGTGGAGCACTGCGAGGCGTTGCGAGCGGTCGACGTCCGTATAGAGTTCGATGTCGTCCCCAATCGCGTTCGCGGGGAAGAACCCTGTCACCGCTCGCGCGACGATCCTCCGATCGGTCGCGAGGCGGTCCAACAGCGCTTCGGCATCAACCATGAGGTCCCGCGCCGATTCTCCGACGACGACGTCCTCCAAGATGGCGGGGTGTTTTCCCTTCAGTTCCCACGCTTGGAAGAATGGCGTCCAGTCGATGTACTCACGAAGCTCGGCGATCGGCACCTCGACGACGCGCGGCCCCGAACGTTCGGGCGCGGGGGGGGCGTACGACACCCAGTCGAACTGTTCGCGGCGCTGCCGAGCCACGTCGATGGGGAGCAGCTCCGTGCGACCGTCGCGGCGGGCGCGCCGCTCGCGCTCGGCCTCGTGCCCCGTCCGCACGTCGGCGACGTACGCCTCTCGACGCTCCTCGTCGAGAAGGGCTGAGACGACGCCGACCGCGCGGGACGCGTCGAGCACATACACGGTGGCACCATCGTAATTCTGTTCGATCTTCACCGCGGTGTGGGCCTTGGAGGTCGTAGCTCCCCCGATCAAGAGCGGCGTGTCGAAGCCGGTACGCTGCATCTCTTTGGCAACGTGCACCATCTGGCCCAACGACGGCGTGATGAGCCCTGACAACCCGATCACGTCGACGCGCTCTGCGAGGGCGGTCTCCAAGATACGCTCCGCGGGCACCATCACCCCGAGGTCGATGACCGAGTATCCGTTACACTGGAGGACGACACCGACGATGTTCTTGCCGATGTCGTGCACGTCACCCTTGACGGTGGCGAGCAGCACGGTCCCTTTGTCCGTCGCGCCCGATTTCTCCTGCTCCAGAAACGGCGTGAGATAGGCCACGGCCTTCTTCATCACGCGAGCGCTCTTGACCACCTGGGGCAAGAACATGCGTCCGCTACCGAAGAGGTCTCCGACGACACTCATCCCGTCCATGAGGGGCCCCTCGATCACATCGAGCGCTCGAGGTAGGCGCCGTCGCGCTTCTTCGGCGTCCTCTTCGACGAACTTGTCGATACCCTTCACCAGGGCATGTTGGAGCCGCTCGTAGACGTCGAGTTCCCGCCACGCCAGGTCTTCTTTCGTGCGCCGTTCGGTGGTCCCGGATCGTTCCAGAGCCAACTGTGTGAGCACTTCAGTCGCGTCCGGGGAGCGCACGAAGAGCACGTCCTCGACGGGCTCGAGAAGGTCGGGCGGAATCTCGTCATAGACCGGTAGCGCGCCCGCGTTCACGATACCCATGTCGAGTCCAGCTTCGATCGCATGGTACAGGAAGGCGGTGTGCATCGCCTCTCTCACCTCGGGGCTCCCGCGGAAGGAAAACGAGACGTTGCTGATGCCGCCGCTCGTCAGCGCGTGGGGACACGCCCGTTTTATTTGTCGTATGGCCTCGATGAAGCTGACCGCATACTGGTCGTGCTCCTCGATACCGGTGGCGACCGCGAAGACGTTGGCGTCGAAGATGATGTCTTCGGGAAGAAAGCCTTCTTCGTCGACGAGGATCCGGTAGACACGCTCACAGATTTCGACTTTGCGCCGCAGAGTATCCGCCTGGCCGTCTTCGTCGAACGCCATGACGACCGCGGCCGCACCGTAGCGGCGCACGGCTCGAGCGCGCTCGCGGAAGGCCTGCTCGCCGTCCTTGAGCGAGATGGAGTTCACGACCCCCTTGCCCTGCAGCGTCTTGAGGCCGGCCTCGATCACCTCCCAATCCGAAGAATCGACCATTACCGGAATCCGTGAGATTTCCGGCTCGGACGCCATGAGGTTCAGGAATCGCGGCATGGCGGCGACCCCGTCGAGCAGCCCCTCGTCCATGTTCACATCGATGACCTGAGCCCCGCCGTGAACCTGTTGACGCGCCACCTCGAGCGCGTCTTCGTATTTCTCGTCCTTGATCAGGCCCGCGAACCGGCGCGACCCGGAGACGTTCGTCCTCTCACCCACGTTCACGAAAAGCGAGTCGGGACCGATCGTGAGGGGTTCGAGCCCCGACAAGCGTGTGCGGTGGGGGCGCGTGGGGACGGTACGCGGCACCTGCCCGGCTACGGCCTCGGCCATTGCCCGAATGTGGTCGGGCGTGGTTCCGCAGCAGCCGCCCACGATGTTGAGGAAGCCCGCTTCCACGAACTCGGTCGTGACATCCGCCATGTGTTCCGGAGTGTCGTCGTACTCACCGAACTCGTTCGGTAGGCCGGCGTTGGGGTAACAGCTGATCGGAAGCGCGGCCACGTCGGACAGTTCTTCCAGATGGGGTCGCAACTGGTCGATGCCGAGCGCGCAGTTGAGTCCGACGCTGAGAAGCCCGCTGTCGTGGCCTGGGCCGGGGTGAACACCGTGTGCGACGGAATTGTAAAAGGCTTCGGGCGTTTGGCCCGACAGAGTACGTCCGCTCTGGTCGGTGATCGTTCCGGACATCATCACCGGCGTGTCCCGAGCCGCTTCGGCGAGCACCAGGGACAGCGCGTATAGTGCGGCTTTTGCGTTGAGCGTGTCGAACGCGGTTTCGACCATCAGGATGTCGACGCCGCCCTCGAGGAGGCCGTGCGCCTGCTCATGATAGGCGCGTACGAGCTCGTCGAAAGTGACGTTGCGAGCACCAGGATCACCCACATCGGGCGAAAGGGAGGCCGTACGATTCGTGGGGCCGAGCGCGCCGACCACCCAGCGGGTGCGAGAGGGATCGTGGGCCTCGGCTTGGTCCACGGCTTCTCGAGCCAGTCGCGCGGCTTCGTGATTGAGTTCCCGGGCGATCGTGTCGAGGCCGTAGTCGGCGAGCGAGATCCGGTTCGCGTTGAAGGTGTTGGTCTCGATCAGGTCTGCACCCGCATCGAGGTACGCGACGTGTATGTCCCGAATCAACTCGGGCTGGGTAAGGCAGAGAAGGTCGTTCGCGCCCAGTAGCGGGACCTCGGTGCCCCGAAACCGGTCGCCTCGATAATCCTCTTCTTGGAGCTCGTGGCACTGGATCATGGTGCCCATGGCGCCGTCGAGGACAAGGACTCGGCGCTGCAATTCTTCCCGCATCCGGCGGGTCCGACCGGCGGTTGACGCCATTACTCCCTCGACAAAAAAAGGCCCCTCGCGGCGGTGCGCGACGGGGCGTGGACTTTTAGCTCGTTCGCGGTCTCGCTATAACAGACGAGTCTCGCAGGCCGCAATACTCCTCAAATCGCCCCAGATTTACTCATAAGAAGTTAGTGTCGGTGCGCGAGGTCGCCAAGCTGACCGCGTTCGGTCAGCGGGCAGGAGCGGCCCGCGGGGTACGTTGCGGGAGCACACTCGAACACGGATGCACGCATGAAGCGCTGGCCTTCTCGACCCGTTCTCGGCACCTCGTTCTACAAGGCACACGGTCTGGGAAACGACTATTTGGTGTTCCGGGAGGGTGCGGCCTGGCGCGCGACCCCCGAGGCCATCCGAGCGATATGTCGCCGACATCGCGGCGTGGGCTCGGACGGTGTGGTGGTGCTGCTTGGCACCGAGCCCGCGGGGCCCGTGCGCCTGCGCATGTTCAACCCCGATGGCGGCGAATTCGAGCGCAGCGGGAACGGACTCCGGATTCTTGCGGCGTTCCTCTGCCACGAGGGTCTCGTTGGCGGTGATCCCTTTCCCGTCGAGGTGGGCGGGCAGCGGGTCGTACTCACCGTCCACGGCGTCCTGGATGGCACCTACGACGTCTCGGTGGACATGGGGCGCTGCCGTGTCGGGCCCGACGCGGTCGGATTGAGCGCGCGAGCCCTCGACGAGCAGGGGAGGCTTCCGGGCCCCGCCGGCGAAGCTCTACACGTTGTGCCCGTCTCGGTGGGCAACCCTCACCTGGTCACGTTGGTGGATGACGCCACGGACGAAACGCTCGACCGCCTCGGACCATTCCTGGTAGCCCACCCGGGCCTGGCGGACGGCGCGAACGTGCAACTCGCCACCGTTCTCGACCGCTCCCGGGTCCGCGCGCTCATCTGGGAACGTGGTGTCGGCCGTACGAGCGCGTCGGGCACGAGCGCCTGCGCAGTCGCGGTGGCGGCGGTGGCGGAAGGGCTCGTGGACGCCGGTGACGTCACGGTGAAAATGGACGGCGGCACGCTAATGGTCTCGGTCGACCGCGAATACAACACCGTGCTTCGCGGGTGGGTCGAGGAGGTGCTGGTCGGCGACGTCACGGCGGGTTGGGTCTCTAGGCGCGCCGATCACGACCGCGCCTGAACTGCTACCGTCCGAGCCCTCGACGCCTCAAGTGCGCACCCGCGCCAGCAGCACGAGCGCGGCTGCCAGGAACACGAAATTGGGGAGCCATGCAGCCGTGAGCGGCGTGATGAGACCCGCTTCACCGACAGCTGCGGCGATCTTGAGCATCAGGATGTAGACGATCACGGTGCCGAGCGAGAGGCCAATACCATAGGCGGTTCCTCCTCGCTTGTTACTGGTCGCGAGCGGCGCGCCGAAAAGGAGCACGACCAGCGTCGCGACCGCCAGCGAGATCTTCTGCTCACGGTTTACGAGCAGCTCGTTCGCGTTGCCGCCGGTGCGCTTCAGAATCTCCGCCATGCGATCGATCTCGGCGTACGTCATCTCGTCCGGCTCGCGCGGAGCCTCCAGTAGCTCGTCCGGTCTCTCGACCACGTCACGCATGATCAGTCGGTCGAACTCCATGGACCGCTCCGTCGAGTCTGCCGCGAGGGTGCGTAGATGTCCGTGCTGCAGGGTCCAGCCGTCCACGGAGTCCCAGACCGCACCCGCCGCCAGCACGTGCATCCCTGGGGAGCCGTCTTCCGGAGGACGTTCGATGATCACGGTCGCCATGCGCCCGTCGACGGCGCTGAGGCGGGCGATCTGCCAGGTCAGGCCGCCCTCGGACCGGTAGACGAAGTCCGTACGCCACGAGAGTCGTGGATCCTCGTTTCTCAGGAGCGCGGCCGCGATGCGGTTCCCGCGCGGCTCGAGCTCGGTGAGCGCGAGGGCCACGCCTGTGAGCAGAAGTCCCACGAGCACGATGGGGGCGATCGTCCGGTGAAACGAAATGCCACCAGCCTTGGCCGCCACCAACTCGTGGTGAGTCGTCATGCCATGGATCGTGAAGACGGCTCCGATCAAGGCGGCGAACGGGAAGGACCAACGGACGAACATCGGGAGCATGAACACGTATGCCTGCGCGACCTCGGCGACCGTCAGACTGCGGTCGATGTAGTCGTCCATGTTCTCGGTGATGTGCCCGATGATGAAGAGCGGGGGACCGGCGACCACGAAAACCAGGAAGTTTCGCAGGAAAGTCCGTGCGACCAGCCTGTCCAGAATCCGGATCATCCGGCCATCCTTTCGCTGCGGCGGGTCAACACTCGCGCCAGCGAGTCGCGAGCGTTGCCCAGTAGGTCGTCGAGCTTGCCGCCACGGACTGTGGAACCGGCGTGCCCCATTCGCCTCAGCAGAACCATGCCGACAACGAAAAAGACCGCGTTGGCCATCCACATGGTGACCCAGGGGTCCGCCCGGCGGCGGTCCGCGAGGATCTCTCCACCGATGAGTCCCGTCCAGTAGATGCTGAAAATGACGCTCGATGCCAATACGACCATTCCCACGCCGCCGCGCGGGAAGCGCATCGCGAGCGGTGGGCCGATCAAAGTAAAGACGAGGCACGCGAAGGCGATCGCGAGCTTCTTGTGTATCTCGACCTGATATCGGTGCGCGGTCTGTCGCAGATTCTCGGCCCGGGTCACCCGCGTCCGGCTGGAGATGACGGCGCCCTGGGTCACTGCGTCGCGGGAGAGCAGCGACTCGCCGTTGCCCAGGCTCCCGACCTGGCCGCGCACGCGCGCGCCGAGCAGGTCTTCGACGCTCGCGGAGTCTTCGCTCGTTGGGCGGCCCAGAGCGATCCGCACGGTCTCGAGGGTCTTTTCGCGACTGTCCTCGAGAATGGAGTCGCGCTCTTCCTCTCTCGAGCGCGCGTTTTCCGCGAGCAGTGCGAATCCCATCTCGCGGTCCCCCCGTTCCGACCCGCCGTACCTCAGCGTCAGCTCGTTCCCCACGCCGCGCAGCGCGATGATCTGCTCTTCGAAGTAGAGGCGTTGAAAGCTCGCGTCCTGGTCGGTCTGCACTTCGTGCACCACTCCGTCGTAGAGCGTCAGGTAGAGGTCTGTCTTCTCTTCATTGAAGACCATCTCTCCTCGGGCGGCATAAGTGGTGCGCCGTTGAGCCCCGAGGTTTCCGTCGAAAATGGTGACATCTTCCAGAGTGTTTTCGACGGGGTCTATGCGAGTTGCGGTGAGGAAGTACCGGTCGAGTCCTGATTCGGTTCGGATCTCGTTTACGATCTGCTCGCGCAGCTCCAGGGTCGGGCTCTTGCGACCAATGTCCACCATGAGGTTCTTTAAACGATGGTTGGACTCCGGGAGCACGACGTCGTTGAAGTACAGCATGACCCCGGTCATGAGGGCGCCCATCACTATCATCGGCAGGAGGAGGCGTGCTGGCCGGATGCCACCGGCGGACATCGCGGTGATCTCGTTCGACGCCGTCATCTCGCTGAATGAGTAAAGCACGGCCACGAGCACCGACATGGGGAGGGACAAGGCGATCGTATGAGGTAACGAGAGGGCCAGAAACTCAACCACCACCTGCCAAGGGAGCCCCTTGCCCAGAAGCCCTTCGATTCGCTGCGCGACCGCGTTGAGGAAAATCAGTGCGGTCAGCGTTGACAGGGCGAACAGGAAGGGGCCGATGTGGACCCTGATCAGGTATCTGGTAAGGACTCCCATGCGCATCGTACCGTTCGAGAATTCGTGGTTCATCGACCATCGGCCACTCCCTACACCGGGGCCCGCCCGTCTGTTCGGCTGCTGATCGAACCCATGCACATCCGTCTCCAGCTTCTCGCCCTCGCGCTACTCGTTCCTGCGCTATCGGCCCACACTGGGTCGAGCTTCGACGAGCATGTCGATCGCCACGAAATCGGCGTCGACACCATAATTCGGTCCGACCTCTCGCTTCTGCCGACGACGGTTCGCGCAGGGCTCGTGGCTACTCAGGACGAGCCCCACGTGAGGCTGGGACTGAAGCGAATTCCGGTCGACGAAGGCGGAGTCGGGCTCCGTGCCATTCTGCCCCCCACCGGTTCGCTGGTCGCCGACCTCTCCGCAACGGTCGCATCCTTCTTGGACTCGACGCAACTCTGGAGGCTGGTGGCGCCGGGGCGCCCCGGTCTCACGGCGAGACTTTTCTTGCCCGACCCGCCGGCGCCGACCCGCCGCGAGCCCGTGGTGGCGCTGGACCAGGAATCCCGGAGATTCGTGACCGAGTACGCGGACTTGGCCCTGAACGTCACCAACCGCATGGAGCTCGGCGGGGAATGGTCGCGCTACCAGCCGTGTGACGAACAGGTCAAGGTCAGCTGCAATCCGAACCTCTTTCCCCAGTTGAGTCCCGACCTGCAGTTCGGCGTGCAGGTCGATGGGACCATCGCCGACCGCATTCGCGTGGACGTGGATTTCGACCAGTCGCGCGAGTTCGATGCCGCGAACCGCATCAACATCTTCTACGAAGGCCAGGAGAACGACATCCTGCAGCGGCTGGAGGTCGGCGACGTGGATTTCCGACTTCCCTCCAACTCGCGATTTCTGACCGAAGGCATCCCTGCGGGAAACTTCGGATTCCAGGCCGAAGGACAGGTCGGCCCGCTCGACTTCCAGACCGTGTGGGCGCAGCAGCGAGGCGATCTGAACACGCGCCAATTCAGTCTCACGGGCCTTGGTGATCAGCGCGGCTTCGTTCAGGAAGACACGCTGGTGCTGGATGATGCGGACTACGTACGGGGGCAGTTTTTTTTCCTGGTCGACCCACGCCTGATCGACGAGTACCCACACGTCGACGCGCTCGCGCTGGACCCGTCGTCCGCTGCACCCTCCGTGGCGCCCGGGGTCGACCCGATCCAGCTGTACCGGTTCGAGGACGATCCGGTGTTCCAGCAGCAGGTCGAGGGATTCATCCAGGCGGATGCGATCGCCGAGAACGAGGACGGCAGGGTGGAGGAGTCCGGGTGGTTCCGGTACCTGCAGCCCGGGCTCGACTATTTCGTGCACCCCAGCGGACTCTGGATCGCGCTGCGCTCCCCGTTGCGCAGAGATGAGATGTTGGCGGCCACCTACGTTACCGCTGTGGGCGACACCGTTGGGGACTACAACCCCGAAAGGCTGCACAATGCAGGAGGGCGTCCCCAGCTCAAGCTGCTCAAGGCGTCCGGAGCGAACCATCAGCCCGGGAGGCCCACCTGGGACCAGGAGATGCACCAGGTCTATCGAGTCTCCGGGTCGCCCGATGTGGAACACGCGTCTGTCGAGCTCACGGTCTCACTGGGTGAGCTGTCGGCCGGCCGGACCTTCAAGCGGGGGCCGACCGGTGAGGACGTCACGTTCCTTCGCCTCTTCGGACTCGACGAGGAGGCTCCCGTCGATGCGCTCGACCCGTCCTTCGTATACTCGCCGGGGGCGGAGTTTTTCCAGGAGCAACCTCCGGTGCAGGGCACCTTCGTCGTGTTCCCGACCTTACGCCCGTTCGCGAGCCCTCCGCCGCTCCCTGCGTCCGGGCTGACGGAGGTCGAAACCAGCCAGATCCTTGCGGAAGACGCCAACGAGCGGATCTACACGGAGGAAGACCCGTTCGAGCGCGACAACGCGGGCCGCTTTCGGCTCACTCTTGCCTACCGTCTGCGCAGCGAGGGCTTCATCTCGTCTTTCTCACTGGGTGCGTTCGGGATCCGGGACGGCAGTGAACGGATTTTCCTCGGCGACCGAGTCTTGTCACGCGGGCTCGACTACGAGATCGACTACGACGTCGGCCAGGTGCGGTTGTTGGAGGCTGAGCAGCTCTTCGCCGCAAACCCTGACGCCTCGATTCGAGTGACGTGGGAGCAACGGGCCCTCTTTCAGGTTTCGCCGACGCAGGTGTTTGGGGCGCGTACACACGCCGGTCTCGGTTCGGGGGGCGGCATCGACCTGCTCGCCATCTACCGATCGGAGCGCTCCGTTGTCAGGCGTCCGATCCTGGGCACGGAGCCTGGGGCGGCCCTGCTTGGCGGCGCGAGCGGGTCTTACGAGACGAGCGTGGAGTGGATGGATCGCCTTCTCGATCGCCTGCCCGGGCTGCGTCTCAACGGCCAGACCTCGGCCTCGATGAACGGTGAGTTCGCGGTGTCCCTCCCGAACCCCAACACGGCTGGACAGGCCTTCCTCGACGACTTCGACTCTCGCGCCCAGCTGCCGGTGTCGTTGGTCTCTTCGAACTGGAGGAGCGGGAGCGCACCCACCTCTCGTGACGGCGCGCGGACGGTCCTACCGCCCTCGCTCGACGCTGCGAGCGCCGCGCCTCTGGTCTGGCAGCACTCCTGGGTCATCGAGTCCCTGGTCGGTGACAGCGTGGATGTGCACGAGGGCTTCTTCCCCAGGGACGACATCGACCGCGAAATCCGTATCGCGGGGACCGAGGTCCGGGAACCGGGCATGCTGCTGTCCTTCGGTCGTGGGCCGATACGAACCCCCTCCTGGCGGTCCATTACGACCTCACTTTCGACCAACGGGCTGGACCTCACCAAGACCGAGTTCGTCGAGTTTTACGCGGCCGGCGCGGAGGCGCTCTCGCTCGTCATCGACCTCGGAACGGTCAGCGAGGACGCGTTCTTCGTGGACGTGCTCGGCAATACGAAGGGCAAGCGCGCGTCGGACGGTGAGGACTGGGGACTCGACGTTCTCGATCAGGAGACCGACGCTCGGCTCGGGGAGATCTGGAACGACGAGGCCGACGCTCGCGGTGTCTGGGTCGAGACATGCAAGAGCGAGCGGGGGCGCATTTACCGCATTGGCGAAGAGGAGGCGAACTGCACTCGCGGCAACGGGCTCCAGGACACTGAAGATCTCGACCAGGACGGGAACCTGGACGTCACCGAGCGGCACTTGCGCTACATCGTGCGGCTCGATGGTGCCTCACCGTTTTTGTCCCGCACCAAGGCTGAGACGGGCTCCGATTTCCAATTGTACCGCATCCCCATCCGCGGCGCGGACGCGATCGAGGTCGGCGGATTGTTCAGCGACGCGGACATGCGGGCCGTGCGCCACATGCGACTGACGGTAACCGGCGCAGAGAACAGTCACTTGAGCCTCGCGCGGATGCGGCTCGTCGGTTCCCGGTGGATCAAGAGGGCCGGAGAGGGAGTCCTGACCGGGATTATCGGCGATACGCTGGCGGGCTTCGGACGAGTCGAGGTGTCGTCGGTATCCCAGATCACCCATGGCGCCGAGTACTCCTCGCCACGCGAAGTGCTGGGGGATTTGGCCAACCCGGCTTCGGCCTTTTCCGGGGAAGGCATCGAGTTCAACGAGAAGTCGCTCGGAATCGGATTCGAGGACATTCCGGAGCACGGCCGCGCCGAGGTCTACCACCGGTTCGCGCAGCGGCCGCGCAACTTCCTCGCGTATCGGCAAGCACGGCTGTGGGTCGT
>Ga0315339_1002043_pt1 | contig 16023 bp, 12 predicted proteins | sample ASW17metaG_FD_204514 | JGI IMG/M metagenome (GOLD analysis project Ga0315339, IMG submission 204514) | Ammonia-oxidizing marine archaeal communities from Pacific Ocean, United States - ASW #17 | ecosystem: Environmental > Aquatic > Marine > Oceanic | place: USA: California | collected 2016-12-05
TACGATAAAAGTTCGCCTAGCCTCGCCGAACAAGCTGCTTTTTACGAATCTAACTATTTTCGCGATGCTCATTTACGACAAAGAACAAATGGAAGAGCAGGCGACGAGCGATGACCCATGGAGCCATACCTACGCGGATAATGTAAATGGACCCAGTTTCGGAGCTTGGTGCTTGGAGGATTGGGAAAAGGATAAGCATTTCAAAGTTACAAGAAATGACGACTACTATGGACCTGCCCCTTACTTTGAGCGTGTAATTACACTCAAGGTCCCCGAGGCCGCAAACAGATTTACTACGCTAGAAAGGGGCGACGCTGACATCACAGAGTTCCTAACCGCGAAACAATATCGGCGACTTCGGGAATCCAAAGGGATCGAAGTCGCTGGGGGGTTCATCAACGGTGGCGCGATGTTGTGGATGAACTGGACTAAGGCGCCCTTTGACAACGTGACCTTTCGCAAGGCGATTGCCCACCTGATCCCCTATGACGAAATTCTGAATATCGCCTATGTAGGGGAAGCTCGTCGATGGAGGGGATATGTTCCATCAGGATATCCCGGCTATCACGAACCATCGACGCAATATGACACCGATGTAAACATGGGTAAGCAGTTGTTGGCGGAAGCGGGTTTTCCAAATGGAGAGGGGCTTGAGGAATTTAGTGATCACCTCAGACTGACTTATTCGATTGAGCGTGAGCCTGCTATGGGGCCGGCGGCCATAGTCATCCAATCAGCGCTGCGCGCGGCGGGTGTACCTATCACGCTGAACCCAATTCCAGAATCGGTGTACGCTGATCGAGCGTTATCTAAGAAGGATATGCCGCTTGCGATGAATGATACTTCGCGTGCGATCGGGGTCGATGCGGGATTTGCAACGCAGCTCTTCTTTGCTTCAGTCGACAAAGGGGGGATCTCAAATTTTTCGCGTTATTCCAACTCCGAGGTCGACGAAATTTGGTCGAGGGCGAAGGTTGAACCGGATGAAATGAAGCGCAACGCCCTTCTTGCGGAAATACAAGAGATCGTTGCAGAAGATGTCTATTGGATCTCGCTCGCGGAATACAAGATTCAATATGCCTTCCGGGATTATATCGAGGGTCCAACGCTTCAACCGGGGCAGTATCTTCGCTGGTCTGATCTACGACGAAAGTAGATAGCATGGCTTGCGGCGAAGCAGGCCAATTGGATGCAGGTGCTTCAATATGCGAATTATGGCAAACCGGACGACGTCCTTCGCTTAGCTAATATTGAGGTAGAAAAACCTGGGGACGGCCAGATCGGAGTTCAGGTTCTGGCCGTCCCAATTCATCTCAAAGACCTATACTTCATGCAGGGGCTTCCAGGCTTTCGAATGCCACTTCCTGCTGTTCCAGGCAATCAAGCGTTCGGTCGAGTAACATGCAGGGGTTCAGATCTCTCCTGTTTCAAGGCCGGCGATTTCGTACACGTTTTGCATCTAGAGCCATGGAAATATCCTTTGCTCGAAGGGACTTGGCGTGCGGAAACAATAGTACCCGTATCGAGTGTATATTTGAGCACCTGCTTAGGCGATCCAATGCAGATGGGACTGGTCAGTAGCAGCATAATATCTGCAAGCCTCTTGTTGCGTGAGGCGCTGAAATTTGGGCGAGCAGGGTGGCTCATACAGAACGCAGCAAACTCGAGCTGTGGCAGATTTCTTATTCAGCTGGCAAGAGCGGAAGGTATTAGAACGATTAATGTCGTAAGGCGAGATGACGTCCGGGACGAACTCTATGACATTGGCGCGGACGTAGTTGTTCAAGATCATGGGGGGCTTCCCGATGAAGTCGCGAAGATCCTCAAGGATGCCGAAGTTATTGTGGCTTTGGATGCGGTCGGAGGCGCGAGCGCTGCGACCTTGGCACGATGCCTTGGGCCGGGTGGGGTAATCATTAGCTATGGTATGGCGAGCGGTCGACCTGCAGAGATAGGTCAGGATCTCATGATATTTCGAGGAATTTGCCACCGGGGATTTCTTATGGATCGCAGCATAAAAGAGCTCCGCCCGGACGAGCGCAGCGAGCTTTTTCGTAAGTTATCGACGGCGGTTGGAGAAAAAAACCTCGTTGGAAAGATTGCGCAGGCATACTCGTTGGGCGATTTTAAACGTGCTATCAAACACGCGCAGATGACATCGCGCTCCGGCAAAGTAATGTTACTCCCAAATGGATAATATGGAGTGAGCCAGCATTCAAACATGTTGGTAAGTAAAGGCTATGTAGAGGTGTCGTTTGGCCAGGTGCACTATAGGAGAGTAGGAGATAGGGGGCCTTGGTTATTTCTGTTTCACCAGTCGCCTCTTTCATCGAAGCAGTTTGAGCTATGCCTTCCCTACCTTGGTAAGGTCTGTAGGGCGGTCGCGCTAGACACGCCAGGCTACGGAAACTCTGACATACCAAGAAAGCCAAAATCGCTCAGCGAGTATGGTGTTCAATTGCTAGAGGCAATCGATGCGTTGGGCGCAGAAAAATTCTCGCTGGCGGGCTTTCACACAGGAGCGGGGATCGCTCTGGAAATTGCGAGCATCTTGTCTAAAGAACGGTTAACTAAGATAATCTTGACCGGCGTGCCGTTTCTCAGTTCAAAACAGCTAAAAACTCTCTTGGCAAACATTGCCCTGCCAAATATTCGGGAGGACGGCACGCATCTTAGTGAAGAGTGGTTAAGCCGTTTTTCAAATTGGGGAGATGGCGGGGGACTCCAGCAAGTTCATGTCGCTGTAACAGAAGCGCTATCAGTCTATCCTAGGTATCGTTGGGCCTTTGAGGCATTGCAAAAACATGAACCCGAGTCGCTTCTGAGAAGCGTCCAATGTCCTATTCTATATATCACGTCAAGCCGGGACAGTTTGCGCCAAGCAGACTCGATGGCGTCAAGACTCTGTCAAAACGCACGGACAGTTAACCTAGGTAGCATACCCCCTCAAATACCCTGGACCGCACCTCAACTTTACGCATCGGCTATAATAGACTTCCTCGCCGGTTAAGGCTTACAGGCTAAGTGGAAAGATTGTTTGTTAGTTTCTTTCGGGCCACCTTTCCCATCATTGGGTCTCGTGGCAATTCATCGATGAAATGAAAAGATTTTGGTACTTTGAATGAGCTTAGGAAGCGTCGGCAGTGTGTTGACAATGATTCGGTGTTCGTGTCCATGCCGTCCCTAAGGACTACAAATGCTCGAACGGACTCACCCCATTCCAAATCGGGAACGCCCACGGCAACGGCTTCCCTGACGCAAGGGTGACTGTTTATCACCTGTTCTATCTCGCCCGGGTAGATGTTCTGTCCGCCAGAAATAATCATGTCGGTCTTTCTACCGACGATCGAGAAGTAGCCTTCCTCGTCGCGGGTGGCTATATCTCCCACTGACAGCCAATTACCTCGAAAACGCTTACTGGTTTCGAGCGGATTGTTTCTGTACCCGTTGAAATGATAGGGCGACTTACTAAAAAATTCTCCAGGTTCCGTGGTCACTATCTCAGAGCCAGCGTTATTGATTAGCCTAATCTCCGTGCAGGGGAAGGGCATGCCAACGCTACTTGGCTTTCTCATCTGGTCGGGGGGGCGTAGATTCGTAAATATTCCCCCTTCAGTCGATCCGTAGAGCTCGTGAAGAATGCTGGAGCCAAATGTCTCGATTGTTCTCTCCTTCAGTTCCATCGGAAATGTGGCTCCGCCGGAAATAAGGGCGGTCAGAGAGCTGGTGCGATATCCATTCACAACCTTTGATCCAAGCCTCAGCATTCGATCGATGTGAGTTGGAACGACGTTGGCGTTGGTTATTGCCTCTGACTCTACTAACTGCAACGCTTTCTCGGGATCAAACGATGGAAGGATTACCAACGTTCCGCCAAAAAAAATTGGCGCCAGTGCAAAGATAAAACCACCACCAGTGTACATGGGCGATATCGCTAAACCACGGTCCTCTGGTCCAAAGCATCCGTATTCGGATGCCATTCCAAACATCGTGAGAACGCGAGAACGATGAGAAACTAGGGCGCCTTTAGGTTTGCCCGTAGATCCCGACGTATAGTGAAGACCAAAAGCTTCCCATTCTTTGACACCTGATAAAGCGTCGGATCGCACATTGCACTGTTGGAGCCAGTCATCGTAGTCTTTTCCGACAATTATTAGAGAAGTTACCGTATCCAATGTTGCTGCGCGCGCCACATCTTCATTGGAGACATGCGCGACAAGAATTCGAGCTTCCGCGTCATTACAGATTCGCGAAAGTTCTTCTGATGTAGATTTGGGGTTCACGAGTGCTGGTGGCAGCCTTGCTGCCGATAATCCACCTACGACCTCCATGTATTCCAGGCAATTGGGGAGCATGACCGCCGTATGGTAGTCTTGATTTTCAAAAAGTTCTTTTGCGGCAGAGGCTACACGTCCGGCCCGATCGGCTAATTGTCGATAGGTTAGTCGACGAGTATCTTCGACAATCGCGATTTTCTCGGGAAACTTTTTCGCGGAACTTATCACTCCGTCAAAGATACTAACTGATCGATAGCTGGTTGGCAGAATATGAGCTGCCTCGTTCATCGCTTAAGGCCATATAGTTTGAGTGCATTATCTCTAAGAAGCTTCCGCTTTGGAATTGCTCGTAGCTGGAGTTCTTGGATCTCTGATACTGCTCTTTCAGGCGTCATCAGTGGCCAGTCTGTGCCGAAAAGAACCTTGTCCTGTCCATATGTGTTAATGTAATGCACGAAAGAGTCGGGCCAGTAACGAGGTGCATAGGCATCAGATCCGATGTAAATATTCTCATGTTTCCATGCCATCGAGATCATTTCATCCGTCCATGGATAGCCCATGTGAATGCCCAAAATCCTTAGATCTGGAAAATCTATTGCCACGCGGTCTAGGGCGATAGGAAAGTCTACCGTAGGGAAGGCGCGGCTTCGTCTGTAGTTCAAGTTTTGGCCAACTTGCACCTGAATAGGAATTTTTAACTCACAACACTTCGCATAGTAGGGGTAGTAAATGGCATTATTTGGCGGTTGGCGGAACCAATGCGGATACACATGTGCGCCGACAAAACCGTACTCATTCACTGCTTTCTCCAGATCCTTCAGGCCCTTTACGCCACGCGTGGGGTCAATTCCGGCGAGTCCGGAAAAACGATCTGGGTAACGTTGGCAAACATCCCTTACGCGCCTGTACGGCACTTCGAATGATCCCTTCTCCCGCAGATCTCCCGCACGTACGGCGATAAGAAGAGATCTCTTTACGCCTGCACGGTCCATTATTTTCAGATAATCGCGGAGGGGTACGCCATTGCGAAATTTTTTCGGAAATCGCGTTTGATCGAATGTCTCCGGATCAAGCCCAACCTGATCAAGTCGTATTTCTCGTGGTGTTACCAAGTTACAGACGACGTCTATGGCGTCAAATATTGCCATCGGGCTCGACCTCCTTTCAAATAGAATACCTGTTGAAGGCCCGCGGATATCTCAAGAGCAGCAAGTCGGTGGCGCATACGAGTTGTGCGAAGTAAAGATAGGTCTTCTGCGCTGCGGAGTTTTCATCAAGGTATTTCTCAATATCGCGTTCACTCTAACCATGACGCAGAGCTTTGCATAAAGCCACGCTGGCGGAAATTTGATGTGATGATAATAGAGGAGCATTTTTTATTGCTTTCTATAATCTATAAAGGGTAAGAGCTTTTACTGAGGAACTGCCACTTCTAACACTACATCGTTAAGACATACACTCCAGATTTATAATGTTGGTTGGCGCGTGAGCGTTAAGCCTAGAAATCCGATATAGATTCCAGAAAGTCTAAACTCTTAATTATCCGTTCGGAAGGTTTTACCAACCATCAACAACGTTGGGATGGCATGCCCTTATCGGCGCGACAAAATGGTCTATTTTCTCGTGCGAGTCATTATTGACCGGTACTCAAAGACGTCACCACGAATGTAAGAATCGACGTGCTCGATGGCTGATCCTGTATGGTCAAAGATAGTAAGCCTAGCTCTAAGCATCGGATGGTTTTTCTGAACCTCTAATGCGGTCTGAACGAATGATGGTGGTGACGTTGCGCTCAGGCGTTGATCCGCGGAACCTATTTGGACACCCTTCTGCATCAATATGATGATGGCGGCGGTATTTCTGAGCATCACTCTGTTCAGTTCAAGTGAGAAGGTGTCGGCAACGCTTGTACTCGAATAATAGACACGTTGACCATCACGAATAGCAATCGACGCAATCGTTAGACCAATGGTGCCGGGCGGAAGTTCCATGAGATCACAGATCTCTTCAGCAAAGATATTTCGTCGAAACTCTAGGATCTCATAGTGGTGGTTGAGCGACTGGAACGCAAAATTTTCAAGTAAACTCTCAACATCGCCCTCGAATGTAAACTGAGTGGTTAGGCGACGAACGATTGTGCCGATACCCTGGCGACGTTCGATCAAACCTTCGAGGGACAGCTCCTGAAGTGCTCGACGTGTCGTAATCTTCGACACGCCATAATGGGCGGAAAGGGAATCCTCCGATGGAAGTGTATCGCCGACCTCGTATTCTCCAACTGCGATTCGTTGGCGCAAATCGGCAAAGACTTGACGATAAAGCGGCATTCCTTCGTCGGCTACGCTAGCGGCTAGTTTGCTATTTCTCATAGGAGCAGATCGGTAATATCCAAATTCAAGTAGTTTAGCCTTTGACCGCTAACCTTAGAAAGATATATATTATAACAGTATAATGTTTGGTCTCAAAGATGACGCGACGAGGGGCGAGGGATGGCGAAATCGGCTTCGCTGATCGCACGTGATGAAGAATATTTCCGCGAATCAGTCGGGCCCTCGGCGAACGGTTGGTTACACCTGCAGCATGAGCTTTCTAAGCGCGCTGCCGAGAACGAACAGGCAAGGCGGCCTACCCCCGATACACTTTCCCTCCTTCGAGATTTTGGGTTATTTGATGCAGTATTGAGTGAGGCCGATGGCGGTTGGGGCTCTGGTATTTGGCAGGGGCGTCCGTTGGCTCTTTGGACGATTAATCGCCGAATTGGTTATGCAGACCCTTCAATCGCTCACTGCCTCCAGTTGCACAACAACGTCCTCGATCTAATATTTGATCTAGCGCCACCTCAGATAAAAGAAAGGACGATTAATGCGGTGAAAGGGGGGCACATCTTCGGAGCCTGGGGAGCCTCGAGGTACGAATCGCTCCCCTGGATTGCCAAGCGAGATGGGTCCGACGCCTATGTCGTAAGCGGGACCGCCTTTTTCTGCACCAACGCCGGCTTTGCGTCCAAAGCTCTGGTCATGGCGGCATGTCCAGAAGACACGGACGTACCCTATAATGGTTTACTTTTTGGCCTCCTGGATGTTGATCAACCAGGCGTTAGCATCGAACCAGAATGGTGGGATCAAGCGACGGGCATGATTGCCACTGCAAGTCATAGAGTCCGTCTCACCGATATTCGCCTGACGCGTGATGATATTATCGCCGACGGTCGTGAAATAAAAAAGTTCGCCGTGCAGACTCGATTCATGCCTCAGTTCGCCTCAAATTTTCTGGGTATGATGGAACGTATTGTCGAGGAAGCTAGGACGTACAAACTGCGTGGCAGCAAGGTGGATGATCTTGCGCGTGTCCGACTGGGTCAGTTAGCGCTCCTAGTACTGCGAGTCGAAACACTTATGCGAGAGACCGCACGGATCTGGATTGAGAAACCCGAACTAGCACCTTTTATGGCAAATGCCTATCGATCCGAGGCGGGACAGGCACTAATTGAATCGATCGATCATGCTGGTACCTTGCTTGGCGGTGGCGGCATGTTGTCCGAGTTTGCGTTTGCCAAGATTGTGCGGGATGCTCTGATGATGCTTCGTCATGAGAACACGGATAAGATCCGAGCTACTCTCGGCACTATCTATCTCGGCACTGAAGAGGCAGATGTGAACTATTCTGGGCGCCAGCCAGTGGAAGTGTGATCGTGGGAGGTTTGATCGGTCGTGATGCAGCGCTCGAAAGGGTCGCTTCGCTTCGTCGGGAGTTTACAGAGACTGCTGCTGAATTAGATCGAACCGGAACATTTCCAACTCTTAATCTCAAGCGTCTTTATGATGAAGGACTTTCCGAAATCTTAGTCCCGAAATTTCTCGGCGGATCCGCGTCAGACAGCGGGACCACCGCCGATCTAGATATTCTATCTGAAATCATAACAGAGATCGGCGCTGGCGAAAGCTCGACGGCACAGATTTGGGGTGTCCATACCGTCGTTTCCCGTTTGATCTTCAGTAATCTCCTCGATGTACCACGTGACGTTAAAGAAAAGCTTGCATACGAGGTTCTGAATGAGGGCGCCCGATTTTCTAACTCTTCCGCCGAAGGGGGCAAACGTCGACGGGCCTTTGAGACATCGGCGGTACGAAGAGGTGATGCCTTTGTGGTGAACGGTGTGAAGTTGTTCAACACAGGGAGCGAGGGAGCCAAGTATACGATCGCGCCGGTCATTTCAGATGACATTGATGGTGGCGGACTCGTTTATGTCCTAATTCCCATGAGCGCCAGTGGCGTCATATCCCACAACGATTGGGACAACATGGGACAGCGAGGGACAGCGAGCGGCACTCTAACTTTTAATGATGTCATCGTGCCTGAGTGTTTTCACTTTTCCATAAACGGGGGACCCGAAGCATTCTCAGGACCGAGTAGCATCTTTGGGCTATTTTTTCAGACTGCAATCAATGCGTCGATTTTGGGTATTGGCTTTGGTGCATTTGAGTCAATGTGCGAACATGTCCGGCAGTGGGCCCGTCCCAATCTTTCGACAATTGATCGAGCTGTTGAAGACCCACTTAACCAGTGGCATGCCGGGCGGCTTTCCTCTCAGCTAGCAGGCGCTCGCGCTTTGCAACGGGAAGCCTCTCTGCAAATTTGGGATGTGGAACGTGCCAGCGGCCGTCGCCCTGACGCTTCAGTACAAATGATGCGAGCAAAATTTGCCATCAATGAAGCTGTTCTAGAAGCGTGCGGCCAGCTTCATCGCTTGGCTGGAGGGCGGGCTACTAGCAATAAATACCGGCTTGATCGTTTTTGGAGAAATGCAAGGACCTTGACGGTTCATGATTCTATTGATGTCAAGCTACAGCAGATCGGTGCTTTCGAACTAGAGGGTACTCATCCGGTACCATCAATGATTTCGTGATGGGGATCACATGCGCGTTCACTATCACGAGCTAAGCGCACATCTTACCGATATAGAATCCTCCGCAAGTCGGGTTGAGTTACTCGGGTTTGACGGGTATGCGGCGCGAGAGTTTCATTCTGATCCACTTCAACAGCTGATTTTGGCGGCACGCGCTACTGATCGGATTACCCTAGAGAGTCGAGTTCTTTTGGCATTTCCTCGTAGTCCGATGCTTGTTGCTTACCAGAGCTGGTTCCTGCAGGAGTATTCGGGTGGGCGGCTGCGACTTGGCGTTGGGACATCAGTAAAAGCGCAGATTGAGAGCCGTTTTTCGTCTGCATGGCCTGCTGGTGGCGGCGGAATTAGGGACTACATAAGTGCCCTACGCACGATCTGGGCGGCGTGGGAGGTGGGCGCTCACCCTGACTATCAAGGTAAGTTCTTCCACTGTACGACGAAAGATGACGAGTTTCGTCCACCACCCATCGGAATGCCAATGCCGTCTGTGATGTTGGCAGCGACGGGACCCATCATGTGCAGTGTAGCGGGAGAGGTAGCGGACGGCCTTCTTCTTCCAATTCTCAATTCGCGCCGGTTCATAGAAGAACGAAGTATTCCTCAGATGCGAGAGGGTTTGAAACGAGCTGGTCGAGATTCAGCCTCACTCGTGGTTACCTCTTCTGCCATCGTGTTCGGTGCAAAAAATAGTAAGGCCCTTGCGGAAGCAAGGGAAAGGGCAAGACGAGAGTTAGCCTTTTTTTTGTGTTATTCCGATGCTTATGGAAAAGTGTTAGAGGTTCACGGGTGGCAAGAAAAGCATAGATTTTTGAGACGGATGGCGGATGGTGGGGCGCCGATCGATGACCTTGTCAAGGAGGTATCTGATGAGATGGTCGATACCTTCACTGTTGTAGCGCTAGCTGACGAAGTTGGAGATGCCTTGAAAGAGCGTTATGGCGGGGTGCTTGACGAAATCGTTTTTTCTTTGAGGCCGGTTGACTTGTCGAAGGATGACCAAGATCGCGTATTGGCCAAGGCAATCAACATACTGCACGCTGTCTAGCTCAGATGTGATAGAGACCCGCATCGATTTTCTCGGGTTTAGCGGTACAGTCGTGGATGAGGCACGAGTATTTCTATTGTCCTGTTTCATCAGGCACTTCAATTATCGCCTGATTTGGGGCAAGTGTTGTCTGCACAAGTGAGCGACATCGATCTTTTGAGTTGGATCCATCTGATTTCTGTGATTCATCTTACTTAGTTCCAAATTCAGGTGTGGAGCACTCCGCAAATTCCTTAGAATCTGGATTGATTAGCCGTAGCATCGACTATAACCGGGCAATGAAGATTTCAATTATTGGCGGTACCGGCAACATGGGTAGGGGGCTGGCCTTGCGCTGGGCCCGTGCCGGGCACGACGTCATCGTCGGCTCGCGGGATGAGGCCAGCGCAGCGGGAGCGGCAAAGAGGCTGAACGCCAAAGCCGACCTAAGTACAATCAGCGGCATGGGCAACGTCGAGGCAGCTGCGGCGGCTGAATTGGTTGTCTTGACGGTGCCGTACTCCAATCATCGTTCCATTCTGGCAATGATCCGTCCGCATCTGCACAACAAGATTCTGATCGATACCACAGCGCCGCTCAACCCGTCCAAGGCGCGCACGGTTAAGCTGCCCGCCGAAGGGTCGGCGGGGAAGGCGGCGCAGGAGCTTCTTGGTGATGAGATATATACAGTCTCGGCCTTTCAGACCGTCGCGGCCGCACATCTATACGATCTAGACCACACCATGGATTGCGATGTCCTGGTCTGCGGCAACGATCCGGACGCTCGTGATGTGGTGGTGGGCTTGGCGGCGGATGCGGGCGTGAGAGCTTGGCATGGCGGCCGAATCGACAACGCGATCGTAGCTGAAGCCCTGACGTCGGCTCTGATTTTTATCAATCATCGGTACAAGATCGATGGCGCTGGCATTCGGATTGTTGGGGAGCCCGGCTTGGTGCGAGACACTGATAAACCCGAAAATTGATGACGGCGCAACTGACGGTTACGGCACTCGAGGGCTTGCCGCTGTTTGCGCCCGGCGACGATCTGGTCTTGGCGATTTGCGACGGGGTAGTGCGCACAGGTCAAAGACTAGGCAATGGCGACGTACTGATCATTACCCAGAAAGTAGTTTCGAAAGTTGAAGGACGCTTGGTGGATCTTACCGATGTCACGCCGGGCTCGCATGCGCTGAATCTTGCGCCCGAGGTAGACAAGGATCCACGTCTGGTCGAGTTGATCCTATCAGAATCGACCAAGATCGTGCGTCACAAGCCGGGAGTGTTGATTGTCGTCCATCGACTGGGCATGGTTATGGCTAACGCGGGCATTGACACCTCGAACATCGATTCTAATAGCGAGCGAGTATTATTGCTTCCACTCGATCCGGACGCTACCTGTCGCGCCATTCGTGACACGTTGGCGAAACAAACAGGTGCTAGCGTGGGCGTAGTCATCAACGACAGCGTTGGCCGTGCACACCGGCTTGGCACAGTTGGTATTGCTATAGGCGCGGCAGGGTTGCCATCGCTGTGGGATTTGCGTGGGTACGAGGATCTGTTTGGGCGCAAGCTAAGGATTAGTGAGGCAGCGGTGGCGGACGAGTTAGCCAGCGCTGCTTCCTTGCTGCAGGGTCAGGCGGCCGAAGCGCGCCCGGTGGTGTGGGTGCGCGGCTTAGCGATCGACGCACCCGAGCGAGACGCAAGTGCTTTAGTGCGGCCCGAGGTGGATGATCTATTTCGATGAGGGGAGACGGTAAAATCGTTGTCCTTTCGGGCGGCGTTGGCGGCGCCAAGCTGGTACATGGTCTGGCCCAAGTCATACCGCCGGAACGCTTAGTGGTAGTGGTTAATACGGGCGATGACTTTAAACATTTGGGGCTCCGAATCTGTCCTGATCTAGATACGGTGACCTATACTCTAGCTGGGTTGGCCGACCCGAAACGCGGCTGGGGCCGCGCCAACGAAACCTGGAATTTTATGGCTGCCCTCAAACAGTTGGGGGCTGAAGATTGGTTCAATCTTGGCGATAGGGACCTCGCCCTGCATGTGCAACGCATGCAGCGTCTGGCCCAAGGCGAGAGCCTGACGGAGGTTACTGCGGGTATTTGCCGTAATCTGGGCATCAGCAGTGCGCTATTACCAATGAGCAACGATCCGGTTGCTACGATTGTCGAAACCCCGGATGGGCCGCTGGCCTTCCAACACTATTTCGTGCGGGACCGTTGCCTACCGAATGTGACCGGATTTCGCTTCGATGGTATCGATCGAGCCCGCGCTAATCCAGCACTGTTGCATCTCTTTGCCGACTGTGTTGTGTCGGCTGTGATCATCGCCCCATCGAATCCTTATGTCAGTGTTGATCCCATTTTGGCTCTGGCTGAGTTTCGTTCCGCTTTAGACGCTTTTTGCGGACCGATCGTAGCCGTTTCGCCCATCATTGGCCGCAAAGCGATCAGGGGACCAGCCGCTAAAATGATGCAGGAGATGGGTGTTCCTCCCACCGTCATAGGGATCGCGGCTCATTACCAGGGCACAATCGACGGTCTAGTAATTGACAAGACTGATCACGCACAAGCCGACGAGGTGATCCAGCAACGCATAGATGTGCGGGTTGAGCAAACGGTGATGCACACTTTGGAGGACAGAGTAATGCTCGCCCGGGCCTGTCTGGAATTTGCAGGCGTGTTGATAAGGAAGGGGGTGCGATGATCGGCGTGGTGGTGCCAGTCGCCGATTTAACTGATGCGAAGAAACGGTTAGCACCGGCTCTATCGCATAGGGAGCGCGCCGGTCTGATGAGCGCCATGCTGATCGATGTTCTCATTGCTTTCGCCCAGACAAATGGTATCGGACCGGTTTACGTCGTCGCTCATGATTGCGCAATCCTCAAGATCGCGCGGGCTTATGGCGCGGTGCTTATTCCGGAACCTGAAAATCGTGGTTACAACGAGGCGGTCGCTATGGCAGTGGCGCATCTGGCCGATCGCGACCTGAGTGGGATTCTAGTGATCCCGGCGGATGTGCCGCTAGTACACCCACCTGAACTCGAGAGTCTGGCCCGTCCCGTGTCCGGACCTTTGGTCCGCTTGGCACCTGCTAAGGACGGAGATGGTTCGAACGGCCTCTTACTCTCTCCTCCTGAGGTGATCGCCACGCAGTATGGGCCGGGCAGCGCGGCACGCCATCGCCAGGCGGCAAAAGAGATTGGCGTACCGTGTGAAGAGCTCTATTTACCTGGACTTAGTTTCGACATCGATACCCCGCAAGATTTGACTGATTTTTGCGCGATCCCTTCTGACAGCAAAAGCCGCGCCTTCCTTGAGGAGAGGGGCATTGTAATGCGTCTTCAAGATTCGTCTTATGAGTAGGGTCAAGGACAGTGTGGCGATGGAAATAGGGAAATCCGATTGGATAACCGAGGGACGTCGTCTCCGAGATTCGGAGGCGCGTATGCTGGCCGGCATTGATGCTACGGACCACCTAATGGCCGCGGCGGCCGCACTTCGAGACCAAGGACATGGCAGGTTGATCAGCTATTCCCGTAAGGTCTTCATTCCTCTGACGCAGCTATGTCGCGACGTTTGTCACTACTGCACGTTCGCCCATCCACCTCGCCTCGGCGAGGCCGTTTATCTTAGCCCGGAGCAGGTTCTAGACATTGCCCGTGCAGGCCAGGCTGCTGGTTGCAAGGAGGCGTTGTTTACCCTTGGGGACAAGCCGGAAGCCCGCTATCGAGTGGCACGTACAGCGCTCAAAGGCTTCGGCTATCCAACTACCCTGGCCTACTTGCGTGCCATGGCACAGTTGGTGTTTGAGGAGACGGGTTTGCTGGTCCACCTCAACCCAGGCGTCCTTACGCGGAATGACATTACCAGCCTGCGTCAGGCTTCTGTCAGCCAGGGACTAATGCTGGAAAGCATTTCTACTAGGCTTCTAGAACGGGGCGGGTGTCACTTCGGGTCGCCGGACAAGGATCCTGTCCTGCGGCTCGAGACCATTGCGGAGGCTGGTAGGCAACGTGTGCCGTTTACCAGCGGTATCCTCATCGGGATTGGGGAGACGCGGGGCGAGCGGATCGAAACTCTACTGGCGTTGCGCCGGGTGCATGACCAGTACGGTCACCTGCAGGAAATAATTGTGCAGAACTTCCGCTCTAAGCCCGGTACTATCATGGCTAATTCTCCGGAGCCCGATCTCGCCGATTTGCAATGGACCATTGCAGTTGCGCGGCTGATCTTCGGTCCGGACATGAGCGTCCAGGTGCCGCCGAATCTAAGCGGCGAAAACGCAAGACATCTGATCGCAGCGGGTATTAATGATTGGGGTGGTGTCTCTCCCGTGACGCCTGACCACGTTAATCCGGAAGCGCCTTGGCCACACCTGAGCACTTTAGCTCGGGATACGGCATGGGCGGGCAAAATCTTGGTCGAGAGGTTGGCGATCTATCCGAATTTTGCGCGGGACGGCGAACGGTGGTTAGACGATTCATACCGCGCTGCGGTTCTGCACTCGATCGACGCTGACGGTATGGCGCGCGAGGACGATTGGTCACCCGGAGCCGAGGGTCAATTGCCCGTCCCCGGCATCGAAATCGGATTGGCTGCAGGGCGTATGTTGGAAGGGATCGTCGCGAGGGCTTATGCTGGTGAAACGTTGCTTGAACGAGACGTAACGACGCTCTTCGCTGCCCGCGATGGGGAAATCAATGCGTTAGCCGTGGCAGCAGACGAGCTACGCCGTCAAGTCAACGGCGATATTGTTAGTTATGTTGTGACGCGCAACATCAACTACACAAATGTCTGCTATTTCCGCTGCGGTTTTTGTGCCTTTTCAAAAGGCAAGATGAGTGAGAATCTGCGCGGCCAGCCCTACGACCTAGCGATAGAGGAAATCGTTCGCCGTGCTCGGGAGGCTTGGGAACGGGGAGCGACCGAAGTTTGCCTACAGGGTGGTATTCATCCTGAATACTCCGGTGAGACCTACGTCGCCATCGTCAAAGCATTAAAGGCAGAACTGCCTGATCTACATCTGCACGCGTTTTCGCCGTTGGAGGTATACCTGGGCGCGCGTACGGCCGGTGTGGATCTTGTGCGCTATTTAGAGCGCTTGCGCGGCTTAGGCCTTGCCAGCTTGCCGGGGACCGCAGCTGAGATTCTGGACGACGACGTACGGGCTATTCTTTGTCCGGACAAGATCACCTCCTCGCAATGGCTAGAAGTAATGGAGGCCGCTCATCAAGTTGGATTACAAAGCACCGCGACGATCATGTTTGGTCATGTAGACCGACCCGAACACTGGGCGCGCCATATTTTGCGCGTACGTGCGCTACAAGATCGAACCGGAGGTTTTACCGAATTCGTGCCACTGCCATTCGTTCACCTGGAGGCGCCGATCTATCTCAAGGGTGCAGCCCGGCGCGGGCCGACCTGGAGGGAGACGTTATTGATGCACTCGGTGGCGCGGCTTGCTCTGCACCCGCTTATGCCAAATATACAAACTTCCTGGGTTAAGCTGGGCACCTCAGGCGTGGCAGCATGTCTCAATGCGGGTGCCAACGACCTGGGCGGCACATTAATGAATGAGACCATTACCCGGGCGGCAGGCGCCACCCACGGGCAGGAAATGGCGCCGGAACAAATGGAAGCCCTGATTAATGCTCTGGACCGGACACCGCATCAGCGCACGACACTTTATGGTAATGCTCCGCCGGATCGGATTTGTGCTTCCTTTAGCGCCAGTCGGTTGGCGCCTGTGGTTGAAACGCCGGTGCGAAAGTCTGAACGGAGCGGCGGAGTGCGTCATCTGATGCGGCCAGG
>Ga0315339_1002044_pt1 | contig 16023 bp, 15 predicted proteins | sample ASW17metaG_FD_204514 | JGI IMG/M metagenome (GOLD analysis project Ga0315339, IMG submission 204514) | Ammonia-oxidizing marine archaeal communities from Pacific Ocean, United States - ASW #17 | ecosystem: Environmental > Aquatic > Marine > Oceanic | place: USA: California | collected 2016-12-05
GCTCGGGCGGCCCGCGATCCACGGCTGCAAGCCAAGGCCCGCGAAGTGTACGAGGGTGAAGTGCGCCCGCGCGCCGCGGATGCGTGGCGCCGCGCCAAGCCGCGCCTGGACGCCGCCCGATCCGACCTGCGTGACGCGGCCAAGGCGGCCGATCCGAGCCAAGACCCCGCGCGATTCGCCGGCGAAGTAGTGAAGCGCTGGCTCCGACGCTAGCGCCGTGACGCCTACCGTCATGATGGAACGCGCCCGCCCGCCCCGTCCCTTAGCCACACGGATATGCGTGGCGGTCATGACGATCACGCCAGTCGCTGCGGTCGGGGTGTTCGCGCCGCCGCCTGCGCGGGCCCAATCGGCCGAGCTGTTCATTGAAAAGGCGGAGGAATACGCCCCGTGCGAGGCATACGATATCGCCGCCGAGCTGTACGCCAAGGCGATCGAGATCGAGGACAGCGCCATGCATTTCTACCTCGCCGAGGCCCTCAGCAACCTCGGCAATCGGAGCAAGGTGGTCACCCACTATTGGCGCGCCTATGGGCTCGACCCCGATAGCGAGGAGGGAACCGACGCCTACGCCAAGGCGGTCCAGATTGACAACTATTTCTCCGATGTCAGCCGGCTCCAGACCATTTGCGCCTCTGGCACCAATTATGAAGAGAGCTTTCCGGGGCTGCTGGAGTCGCACGAGGCGACGTATTACCGCGATGGCGACTACGGTGAGGATTTCCACCGCTTCAAAGTCGAGGGCGAACGGCTAACCTGGTGGAGCCCGATCCATGTCAACGGCTTTAAGGTTTACACGCACAATAAATGGGCCGAGCATTACGTTCTGGCCCGCGCCGATCCGGTCGTCGTGTGCGCCGCCGGGGCCGACGGCCCCAACTATTATTTCAACGAGTCGATCCTACTCATCACCGACCACGAATCGTGCGACTACGCGACCTACCGCCCTGTGGACAGCCTTTAAGACGGCGACGGTCGACCGGACTCCGTGGACACCGAGGACTTCAGAGCCCACGCACACCGGCTCGTCGATTGGATGGCCGACTACCTTGCCGAGATCGAGGCGCGGCCGGTGCGAGCCCAGGTCGCGCCGGGCGAGATCGCGGCACGGCTTCCGAGCGCGCCGCCAGAGGCCGGCGAGTCGATCGGGGCCATCATGGACGACGTCAGCCGCATCATCATGCCGGGGATAACCCACTGGCAACATCCGAGCTTCTTCGCTTACTTCCCGGCCAACGCCAGCCCGCCGTCGGTCCTGGCCGAGATGTTAACTGCGACGATGGCGCCGATCTGCATGCTGTGGCAGACCTCGCCGGCGGCGACCGAGCTCGAAACCCAGGTGATGGGGTGGTTGCGCCAGTTGTTCGGGCTGCCCGAAGATTTCGTCGGAGTCATTCAGGATACCGCCTCCACTGCCACGTTGTGCGCACTTTTGACGGCGCGCGAGGCGGCGAGCAAGTTTGCCATCAACCGGCGCGGCTTCGCGGCCGAGGATCGCCTCACGGTCTATTGCTCAAGCGAAGCCCATTCGTCGGTCGAGAAAGGCGTGAAGATCGCCGGGTTGGGCAGCGCGAGCCTGCGCCACATCCCGGTCGACGCGGCATTCGCCATGCGCGCGGACGCACTCGATTCCGCGATCCGTGAGGATCAGGCCGCCGGCCGCCGGCCACTTTGCGTCGTCGCCACACTGGGCACCACTAGCACCTCGGGGTTCGACCCGCTCGAGCCCATCGGCGCGATCTGCCGGCGGCATGGGATCTGGTTGCACGTTGACGCGGCGTGGGCGGGCTCGGCACTGGTCGCACCCGAGTATCGCTGGATGATCGCGGGCGTCGAACAGGCCAACAGCTTCGTGGTCAACCCGCACAAGTGGCTGCTAACCAATTTCGACTGCACGGCTCACTTCGTGCGCGACCCGGACGCCCTCGTGCGGACTTTCGAAATTCTGCCCGAATACCTCAAGACAAAGGAGCGAGACCGCGTCGTCGACTATCGCGATTGGGGCATCCCGCTCGGCCGCCGCTTTCGGGCACTGAAGCTGTGGTTCGTGATTCGGTACTACGGCATCGAAGGTCTACAGGCACATATTCGCGACCATGTCGCGCTGGCGAGCGAGCTGGGCGAACGCATCGTCGCCACAGACGATTTCGAGCTCATGGTGCCACCGCGGCTCGCGCTGTTATGCTTTCGGTACCGGCCGGCCGACATTGAGGATGCGGGCGCGCTCGACGAGGTCAACCAACGGCTGATCGAGACCCTGAACGACTCAGGTGCGCTCTACCTCACCCAAACGCGAATCGGCGGAACTTTCGCCATCCGCTTCGCCATCGGCGCCCAGCGGACCGAGGCGCGCCACGTCGAGGAAGCGTGGCGACGGATCGAGGAAACCGCGCGCACGCTGCCCCGGTAGTCGGCCGGCTTGGGGCGAGATATGGTGCGGCCGCTGCAAAGAGCGAGGGATTGACCATGGCACTCGACGCGCAAGCACAAGCATTCCTGGACGAAGCGGCTGCGGCCGGCGGGCCACCGCCGTGGGACGTGCCCACCTGGCAGTTTCGAGCCGGCTTCGATGAGTTCCTCGGCGCCATCAATATTCCGCGCCAGCCGGTGCCACGAATCGAAAGCCTCGGCATTGCCGGCCCCCATGGTGCGATCCCGCTCCGCGTTTATTGGCCCCAGGCGCCCGAGGCCGGCGGCAGCTCGGGCGAGCCCTTGCCGATGCTCTTGCATTTTCACGGCAGCGGCTTCGTCGTCGGCGGACTCAACAGCCACGACGCGCTGTGCCGGACCCTGTGCCGGCAAGCGGAGTGCATCGTCGTCGCGGTCGACTATCGCAAGGCCCCCGAGCACAAGTTCCCGGCCGGGATCGACGATTGCTGGGCCGCGACCGAATGGACGGTCGCCCACGCGGGCCGGCTCGGCGGCGACCGGGACCGCGTCGCGGTGTTCGGCGACAGTACCGGCGGCAACAACGCCGCCGTCGTGGCCCAACGGGCCAAAGCAGCTGGAGGCCCCGCGCTAGCGCTCCAAGTGCTGGTCTATCCGCCGCTCGACATGGCCGCCGACACGCCGTCGTACGAGACCTATGCCGAGGGCTACAGCCTCACCGCGCTGGCGATGCGCTGGTTCATCGACCAGTACCTCGGCGGCGAGGCGGACAAGGCCGATCCGGACGCCTCCCCGTTGCGGGCCGACGACCTCGCGGGGCTCGCCCCCGCCTATGTCTTGACCGTCGGGCACGACCCGCTGCGCGACGAGGAGCTGGCCTATATCGAACGCCTGCGCGCAGCCGGGGTCGCCGTTGAGCACCGCGATTACGCCGGCCTCTTCCATGGCTTTTGGTTCATGGGCGCACGCCTGGACGCCGCCCCACACGCCCACGCCGAGGTGGCCGTCGCGTTGCGCCAGGCGTTTGGTACCGCTTAGGCGCGCATCAGCTCCGTGGTATCCATCCAGATCGTGACGGGACCATCGTTGACGAGCGCCACGTCCATGTCGGCGCCGAAGCGGCCGTTGGCGATGGGGATATCGTGTGTGCCGAGGTCCGCGCAGAACTCCGTGTAGAGCGATTGCGCGAGTTCGGGCGGGGCGGCGTACGAAAAGCCGGGACGGTTGCCGCGGCGGAGATCAGCGCACAAGGTGAACTGGCTCACCACCAGCACGCCGCCAGCGACATCGACGACGGATCGGTTCATCTTGCCCGACTCGTCCTCGAATATGCGCAGCGAGGCGACCTTGCGGGCCAACCATTCCGCCTCCGCCGCGCCGTCCTCGCGCGCGACCCCGAGCAAGACGAGCAGCCCCTTTTCGATCGCGCCAATCACCTCGCCATCGACCGTGACGCTGGCCTGGCTCACACGCTGCAATAACGCCTTCATGCCATTCTCCTTCGATGGGCCGCCGATCCCCTCGTATAACCGCTGGCGAGCAGCGCGCAAACCCGGCCAGCGCGGTGGTTGAGAGAGAGAGCGGGCGGCGCTAGGCTCGCCCCGCCCGCCAATCGCAGGCGGCCCACGGAGCACCTCAATCATGCCATCCCCGGAGCGCTCGGCGGCGCTTTCCGCTTCGGCGCTGCCGATGGCCGGACTCGTGCTGCTTTCGATGAACACGGTGATCTGGGGCCTGAACTGGCCGATCCAGAAGATCGCGCTAACGACGCTGGATCCGTGGACCCTGCGCGTAGCGACCGCCTCGGTCGGTGGGTTCGGCATGCTGGCGATAGCGCTCGCGACGCGGCAATCGCTGCGAGTGCCGTCGCGCCGTGTGGTGCCGCTGATCTTCAACGGACTGCTGACGACAACCGGCGCCCAAGTGCTATCAGCCTACGGGGTCTCTCTCGTCAACCCCGGGCGCGCGGCCATTCTTATGTTTACCTTTCCGCTGTGGGCGATGCTGCTGAGCGCCGTGTTCCTGCGCGCCCGCATTACCGGGTGGCAGATCGTCGGCCTGACGCTCGGCATGTCAGGAATTGGGTTTCTGCTGATGCCCGACCTCGATAGTGTCGGCAGCGCCCCGATCGGGGCGCTGGTCTTGATTCTCGCGGCGATCTGCTGGGCCGGGGGCAGCATCCTCACCCAGCGCTTCGAGTGGGGCATGCCGACGGTGGTGCTGTCGGGCTGGCAGTCGTTGATCGGCACCGTCCCGATCGTGATCGTCGCCATTTTCACCCAGCCGGTGCTTGAACGCGCCGATGTGAGCCTTGAGGTCGGGCTCGCGGTCGCCTTCTGCGCGCTCGGTTCGTCGCTTTTCGGTATTTGGGCATGGTTCAAGGTGCTGACGCTCGCGCCCGCGCACATAGCTGGGACCGGCCTCCTGGCCGTCCCCATCGTCGGCGTTTTCACGTCCACCTTGCTCCTCGGCGATCCGCTGCTGTGGAACGAGCTGGTCGCGCTCGCGCTGGTGTGCGGATCTATCGGCATCGTGCTGGTCCTTCCGGCGCTGCAGCGCCGGAAGGCTCCTGCCTAGCAAGTCTGCTCTACACTCGCGGGGCAGCCGCCGGCAGTGGCGGCGCGATGCAGAGGAGGGGGACCCATGGCAACGAACACTCTCAAGGAGATGATGCAACATCGCCGGCTCAAGGTCGGCTCGAGTATTTTCGAACTCGGCAGCCCCGGCATTCCCCACATCATGAAGGCGGCTGGCGCCGAGTGGGTGTTCATCGACATGGAGCACTCGGGCTTTAGCTTCGAGAGCGTGAAGTGGCTGTTGCAGTCCGCCAAAGCGGCCGAGCTACCGGCCTTCGTCCGCGTGCCCTCAAGCAGCTACAACCACATCGCCCGCGCGCTTGATGTCGGTGCCGAAGGCGTGGTCCTGCCCATGGTCGCATCGGCCGACGAGGCGCGCCACATCGTCGACTGCGCGAAGTATCTGCCTAAGGGCCATCGCGGTGTCGCGCTGCAGGTCGCGCACGACGACTATCGTCCCGGGCCGGTGCTCAACAAACTCCGCGGCGCCAACCAACGAACCGCGGTCATGGCCCTAATCGAGACCGTGCCGGGACTCGAGGGCGTCGAGGAGATCGCCGCCGTGCCGGGCATCGATTGCATCGGCATCGGTCACTTCGACCTATCGAACTCGCTCGGCGTGCCCGGCCAGTTCAGCCATCCGCGCTTTCGCAACGCCGTCAAGCGGGTCAACGCCGCGGCACTTGCCAACAAGCGCTCAATCTTCCGCATGGTGGCGAGCGCCGCCGAGGCCGCGCGCCTCTATCGCGAGGGCGCCGACCTGATCGCCTATTCCGGCGATATTTGGGTGTTGTTCCAAGCTCTACAGACCGGCATGGACGCGGTCCGCAAACGCTGCAAAGGCATCAAACCGCCGAAGTAGGAGTCCCTCGCCGGGTTTGCTCACCCTCGGGCTCGACCCGAGGGTACAGCTAGATGCTCGCGTTAAGCACGAGCATGACAAAAATAACGCCTCTCTTGCGGGCCCGGCGCGCTGCCCGCGCCCGTGCGCCCGCTGCTCAGATCGGGCGGGCGGCGCAGATCTTGTAGGTGTCAGCCCACGGACGGACCCGCTCGAACGCCGCGCTCGCCGCCAGAACGTCGGCATCGGCGTAGCGTCGGCCGATGATCTGCATACCGACCGGCAAGCCATCGGACGAGAGCCCCGCAGGCACGGACGCGGCGGGATGCCCGGAGTAGTTGACGAAGTAGGTCATGCACCAGCCGATCAACGGGTTGACCGTCTCGCCGTTGATCTCGCTCGGTCCCTTGGTCTCGCCGTTGGTGACGTTGTCGGCAGGCAGGCAGGCAAGCGTCGGCGAGACCAGGAGATCATAGTTGTCGAGGACGCCTTGAACGGCGTTGTAGACCTCGGTGCGGGCCTCATTGTCGCGGAAAAAGTCGAGCACCGACATCTTTTCGACGAGCTCGTACCAGTACAGAAACTCGGGCGGGAAGTCCTCGCGATGATCGCCGATCAGGTCGAGGCCCGCCTCCTTCAGGTTGGCGAAGGCCTGCAAGCTGAGCGGCATGATCAGCCGGCACCACAGATCGGCCAGCTCTTGTTGGGACCGGTTGATGCCGAGCTTGACCTCCTCCACATGGGCGCCCGCTTCCTCGAACGCCTTGACGGCTTCGCCCACCACGCACGCCACCTCGCTCTGCACCGGGTAGACATCGAGATCGGGGCTGTAGGCAATCTTCATGCCACGAATCGAACGCCGGGTGGCGCCGACAAAATCGACCTCGCCCTCGATTGAGAGCGGGTCGCGCGAGTCGTAACCAGCGATCGCGGTCATCGCCAGCGCCGCGTCCTCGACCGTGCGCGCGATCGGGCCCTCAAAGATGAAGGGCGCCGAGGCGTTGAAGGTATTGGGATGCGCGTAGGTCGGGACCCGCCCGTACGAGCCCTTGTAACCATAGACACCGCACCACGAGGAAGGAATGCGGATCGAGCCGCCCCCATCGGTGCCCTCGGCGAACGGCAACAGCCCATCGGCCACGGCCCCGGCGGCACCGCCCGACGAACCGCCGGTGTTCTTGGCGGTGTTAAAGGGGTTGCGCGAGGGCCCGAATAGGGGGTTATCGCAAGTGCCCCTGAAGCCCATGACGGGGCTGTTGGTCTTGCCAAGCAGCACCGCGCCGCCGCGATCCTCGATCCGCTCGCAGAACACGCAGCGCCCGTCGATCACGTTGTCCTTGAGAGCGCGAACGCCGCCGAAGGTGCTGGTCCAGCCGGGCTTGAAGTCGAACAGGTCCTTGATTGCGCTGGGGACGCCGTGCAGCGGCCCGAGCGCCCCGCCCGACATCAGTTCTTTCTCGGCCTGTTTGGCGCGCTTGCGCGCATCCTCGAAGCCATAGAAGACCAGCGCCGTGATGCTGGGATTGCGCGCCTCGATCCGGGAGATGAAGGCGTCGGTCACCTCGACCGGCGACAGTTCGCGGGTGCGAATGCGCAGCGCGATCTCGGCCGCGCTCTTGTAGGCAAGTTCGTCCGACAGCATTTAAGTTTTCTCCCTGATCGGTCCTTGAAATTGGGCGCGATTCTAGAGCGCTCCCGCGCGTTTGCGAAACCAATTGCGCCGAATGGCGCGCCGTCGTCGCTTGGCGGTGGCTGGCCACGTGCGCTAAGACCACCTCTCCACGCGCGGACCGACCCCCGGCCGCGCCGGCAATACAACGACAGGAGAAGACGCCGTGGCCCCAAACGTCAAAGAGATGGCACTCAAAGAAATGACCAAGTCGCGCAAGATGAACATCGGCACGGTGGTGGTCGAGTTCGACACTCCCGGCATCGGCCACATCCTAAAGTCCGCCGGGGCCGAGTTCGTGCTAGTCGACATGGAGTATTCGGGCTTCAGCTACAACAGCCTCAAGCGCCTGCTTTGCTACCTGCAAGCGGCCGACCTGCCATCGATCGTGCGGGTGCCGACCAGCCGCTTCGATCACATCAACCGCGCGCTCGACGTTGGCGCCGACGGGATCATGGCGTCACCCGGCACCGCCGACGAATGCCATGCCATCGTCGACGCCATGAAGTACGCCCCGCACGGCAGCCGCAACCTCGCCGTCGGAGTCGCCCTCGACCGCTACGCACCACAGCCAGTGGTCAAGAAAATGCGCGCCGCCAACGGCGCTATTCCCTTCTTTGCGCTGATCGAGAGCGCTGAGGCCGTCGAGAACATCGAGGCCATCGCCGCCGTCAAAGGCGTCGATTGCCTGTGGCCGGGGCCCAACGATCTGGCCTATTCTCTCGGCGTCCCCGGCGACTTCAAGAGCGCGACGTATCGGCAGGCGGAGCGCAAGGTGGTCGCGGCCGGGCTGAAGCACAGCAAATCGCTCGCCCGCATCGCCGGCGACGCACGCACCGCCGGAAACCTGTACAAGCAGGGCTACGACATTCTCGTCTATTCGGGTGACGTCTGGCTCTTGCAAAAGGCCATGCACACCGGCATCGAGGGCCTGCGCGCCAAGTGCCGCGGCGCACGGCGCCAGGCCGCCTAACGCGACGAAAAGCCCGATCATGCACCGCACCCAACCGCGCACAACAGGAGGCCCAAGGTGGCTCGGATGACGCTCAAGCAAATGACGCGGACGCGCAAGCTCAACATCGGCACCAATCTGGTCGAGTTCGATACGCCCGGCATCGGCCAGCTGTTGAAGGCCGCCGGGATGGAGTTCGCGATGGTCGATCAGGAGTATTCGGGCTTCGGCTACGAAAGCCTGAAGCGGATATTGCGCTACCTCCAGACGGCCGACGTAGCGGCGATCGTGCGTGTCCCCACTTTGCGGCCCGACCACATCGCACGCGCCCTCGATCTCGGCGCCGAGGGCATCATTTGCTCGCCCGTCACCGCCGACGATTGCCGGGCGGTGGTGGGCGCCATGAAGTACGCGCCGGAGGGTCATCGTGGCCTCAACACCGGCGTGGCCCACGACCGCTATACCGACGGCCCAGTGGTGGAGAAGATTCGCGCCGCCAACCGGCTGACCACGTTCTTCGCGCTGATCGAAAGCCCCGAGGCGGTCGAGAACGTCGAGGAGATGGCCTCGATCAAGGGCGTTGACGCCCTGTGGCCCGGCATCAACGACCTCGCCTACTCGCTCGGCGTGCCGGGCGAGTTCAACCACCCCAAGGTTAAGCGCGCCCACGACCGCGTGGCAGCAGCGGCCCACAAATACGGCAAGTCGGCCGCGCGCACGGCGTTCGACGTGAAGTCAGGGGTCGCCCTGTACAAACAGGGCTTCGACATCCTGGCCTACTCCGGCGATGTCTGGGTCTTCAAGCGCGCTATGAAGGAAGGCGCCGATGCTATCCGCGCCAAGTGCAAGGCGCTTAAGGCGCGGTGAGTTCGCCGGGGAAATGGCAGGCGACTGCGTGGCCGGGGCCGCGCGCCTCGAGCGGCGGGGTTTGGTTGGCACACATATCGCGGTCCTTGCCGATTGGACAGCGTGGTTGAAACGGACAACCGGATTCAGGCCCAAGCGGCGAAACCTCGCCGCTGAGGATGATGCGCGACCGCTTGCGCGCCGGATCGGCATCGGGCACCGGCACCGCTGAAAGAAGGCTCACCGTGTACGGGTGGAGCGGCTTGCGGAAAATCGTCATGCGATCGGCGATCTCCATCAGCCGGCCGAGGTAAAGCACGCCGAGGCGGTCGCAAAAGTACTCGGCGACGGTGAGGTCGTGAACGATGAACAGATAGGTAAGTTGAAGGCTTTCCTGCAAATCGCGCAGAAGGTTGAGGACCTGGGCCTGCACCGACACATCGAGCGCCGAGATCGGCTCATCCAGCACCACAAGTTCGGGCCTGAGGATAAGGGCGCGCGCAAGCCCGATGCGCTGGCGCTGCCCGCCCGAGAACTGATGGGGCTTGCGCGACGCGAGATCCGGATGGATGCCGACCAGGTTGAGCATTTCATCAACGCTCACGCGCCGCGCCGCCGCGTTGCCAACGCGATGGATAATAAGCGGCTCCTCGACGATAGCGCGCACTGACATGCGCGAATCGAGTGAGCCAGCGGTGTCCTGAAACACCATCTGCATGCGCCGTCGGAACCGCCGCATGGTGCGAGCATCGAGCCCGAGAAGTTCGATGCCATCGAACGTCACGTGCCCTGAGGTGGCTTCGATAAGCCGGAGCACACAGCGCGCAACGGTCGACTTGCCGCAGCCCGACTCGCCGACCAGGCCAAAGGTCTCGCCCCGCGCGATCTCGAAGCTCAGCCCATCAACCGCCCGCAACTCGGTGCGCGCGCGCGCCATGACCGCACCGCCCACGGAGAATGTCTTGCGCAGCGCTTCGACACGCAGCAGGGGCCCCGGTGATGTCACGTCGAGCGTTCCGCGACGAAATGGCACGCCGCCGCTCCCGTGCGTGCGCCGTACCCGACTATTTCGGTCCGGGGTTCGCGTTCGATGCAAACCTCGCGGCCGTAGCCAAGCGGACAGCGCGGCTCGAACGAGCAGCCCGGCGGTAAGCGTGCGAGGTCCGGTGGAAAGCCGGAGATCGAGGGCAGTCGGCCCTCCACCAGTCGGTCGGGGCGCGGAATCGAGGCCAACAGCGCCTCGGTGTAGGGGTGCAGGGGGTGCGAGAATACGTCACCGACCGCCGATTGCTCGACGAAGCACCCTGCGTACATGACGTGCACGCGATCACAGAATTCGGCGACGACACCGAGATTGTGCGTGATCAGCGCCACCGCGACGTCGCGTTCGGCGACCAGCCGGTCCAGCAACGCCAACACCTGGGCCTGGGTCGTCACGTCGAGAGCCGTCGTCGGCTCGTCGGCGATCACGATGTCGGGGTCGTTGGCCAACGCAATTGCGATCATCACGCGCTGACGCATCCCCCCCGAATACTGGTGGGGGTAATCGTCGATCCGGCGTGCGGCTGCCGGAACCTCGACCTCGGTCAGCAGCTCGACAGCACGTCGACGGGCCCGAGCGCGGCCGATCCCGGGCTGGTGGCGGCGGATAGTGTCCGTGATCTGCGCGCCGATGCTTTTCACCGGGTCGAGCGCACTCATCGGATCCTGAAAAATCAGCGATATCTCGTCGCCGCGCACCCGCCCCCACGCCCGATCACTCAGCCGCGAAACGTCGCGGCCATTGAGCCAGACCTCGCCGCCAGCAACCCGACCTGGCGGATCGAGCAGCCCCAATATCGCCAGGGCCAGCGTCGACTTGCCGCACCCGGACTCGCCAACGATGGCGACTTTCTCGCCCCGCCGTACCGCAAACGAGACGCCCCGCACCGCCTTGGTCACGGCGAGCCCAGATCTGAACTCAGCACGCAGATTGCGCACGTCGAGGACGGCGCCGGATACGTCGGAGTCTGCCGCCTTCACCCGAGCCTCGCCGGCTGGCGAACGCGCGGATCGATGACACCGGTCAGGATGTCGACGATCAGGTTGGCCACCACGTAGACGACGGCGCTCAACAAGATGAACGCCTGCACCACCGAGAAATCCTGGCGCAAGATACCGTCGGTGACGAGCAAGCCGGCGCCGGGCCAGTTAAACACCTTTTCGACCAGCACGCTGCCGGCCAGCAGCTGGCCGAGGAGAAGACCGGCTGCGGTCAGCGTCGGCAAAAACGCATTGGGCAGCGCGTGTTTGAGGAACGCGCCCCAGCGACTCATTCCTTTACTGCGAGCGACGGTGATGAACGGCTCGCGCGACACATCGAGCAGATTGGCCCGCAGCAACCGCAGCAAGAACGCAAATGGCAACAACCCCAACGTGATCGCCGGCAATACGAGGTGGAGGAGCGCGTCGCCAAGGGTCGCGAACTGCCCTGCGATCAACGCGTCCACGGTGAACAGCCCCGTCACGTCAGGTGGCGGGTCACGGGCGAGATCGAGCCGCCCGTCGGGACCCGGCAACCAACCGAACTGTTCGAAAAACACCACTAGCGCTATCAGGCCAAACCAAAACGGTGGCACGCCTAGCCCGAAGAACGACAGCGCTCGAATCGCGCCGTCCGACGGCGATCCGCGCCGGTAAGCGGCGACCAACGCCAGGCCTACGGCAAAAACGAAGGCCAAGATGAACGCATACAACCCAAGCTCAATGGTCGCGGGAAAACGCCGCGCGAGTTGCACGGCCACAGTCTCGCCGGTGGTGTAGGAAAAGCCCCAATCGCCCTGGAGAAAGTCGGCGATGTAGTTCACGTACTGCTCCACCAGCGGCATTTCCAGGCCGAGTTTGCGGCGCAATTCAGCCACCGTCTCCTCCGTGGCGAACGGGCCAAGGAACAGCCGGGCCGGGTCGCCAGGCGTCACTCGCAGGACCACGAACGCAAGGACCGACGCGCCGAATAACGCGACGACCGATGCGGTGAGGCGGCCAAGGACCAGTGAGAACACGGCTAGACCGAGGCCTGCTGGCCGTGCGGGTCGAGTAGGTCGCGCGCACGATCGGCCAGCATGTTGGTGGCGACGACCGCGAGCAGCACGCCGAGCCCGGGAAAGACTGCGATCCACCACTGACCCGTCAGCGCGTATTGCAAGCCATCGGTGATCATGGCGCCCCACTCGGGCTCGGGAATCTGGGCGCCGAGCCCGACGAAGCCAAGCGCTGCCAGCGTCAGAATGGCGTAACCGAACACGGCCGCCGACTGGATCAACATAGTGGATGTGGTGTGCGGGACGATGTGTCGAAGGACGACGCGCGGGCGGCTGGCACCCATCGCCACCGCCGCCTCGATCGCAGGCAGCGCCCGGATGCGCACTACATCGCTGCGAATGAGGCGCGCGTAATAAGGCACCGAGGTCAGCATGATTCCGAACGCGCCGGTATCCAGGCCAACACCAAGGCCGACCGTGATCGCCATCGCCAGGATCAGCGGCGGGAAGGCCGCCAGCGCGTCGATCACCCGCATCAGAATGTTGTCGACCACCCGTCCCGAGATGCCAGCCATGAGACCCATCGTGCCGCCGACCACAAGCCCGGTGATAACGACGAGTGCACCGACGGAGAGCGAGATGCGCGCACCCTGGAGAAAGCGCGCGAACACGTCGCGGCCGTTGCCGTCGGTGCCCATCGGATGTGCCCACGATGGTCCCTCGAGGGAGACAAGAAGATCGATCGATAAGGGGTCGATGCCCCACACCTCGGGCCCGAATAGCGCGATCAGGGCCAGTAGCCCCAACACAACCGCGACGATCGCCAAGACTGGATCACGCGCGACATAGCCGCACGCGCGACCGGCGGCGCCACCCAAATCAACGGCGGTGCCGCCCCATTCAGCTAGGCGGTCGCGAGAGGACGTGAATGCGGCGTTGGCATCGGCCATGGGGATCGGGTGGTGGGGCCGCGCGTTAGGCAAGCCGGAAGGCGCGTGGACCCGCGCCCCTCCGGGGACGCGGGCCCATATGACTCACACCCTCAGTTTCGTACGTGTCTCAGCGGCTCCACCGATGCAGGTCGAAGGGACCGTCTTGCTGGTAGTGCCACACCTTCACGTCGTCACTCACGATGGCGGTGTAGATGTCCGCGTAGACCGGAATACGTGGCGAGTCAGCGACCCACATCTTCGCGATCTTGTCCCAGTAGACCTGCCGCTGGCTCTCGTCGAGCAGTGGGTGAGCTTCGTCCAGAAGCGCCTCGGCCGCGGGATTACAGTAGTCGCTAGTGTTGAAGAACGAGGCGCAGCGCAAGTCGTAATCGAACAGCCAGCCGGGATCGGTGACCGACGGACCGTCGATGCGGATCAGCGTGCTCTGCTTCGTCTCCGTGTAGATCGCTTCCTGGTAGCCCGACGCGGGCAACTTCTGGATGGTCACATTCACGCCAAGCTCGCGCCAGGTACTCTGGACAATCGTGGCGATCTGGTCATGGGCGAACTCGCCCTCGCGGATGACCATGTCGGTCGCAACCGGCAGTGTAACCCCCGACTCCTTGATCAAGGCACGCGCCCTGTCGAGGTCAAAATCGCGCGGCTGCCCGAGCTCCGCGTTGTACGAGGGAAACGCCGGCGGGAATGGCCCGTAGTAGATCTGGGCGAAGCCAAACGCGACCTTGTCAAGGATTTGTTGGTAAGGAACCGCGTAGGTCAGCGCTTCGCGGAACTTGACGTTGTCGAACGGCGCTATCTCGTTGGGTAGTCCGATGAGCTGCCAACGCGAACTCTTAACCGCGATAACCTCGAGCCCTTCCTGATCGGCTAAACTGGCGACCGACGACTTTTGCAGGCCGAGCGTGACATGGGCCTTGCGGTTGCGGGCCTGCAACAAGAGAGTTGCGTTATCGGCGATGAAGTTGACGATAACCTCTGCCTCGAGCGCGGGCTTGCCAAAGTAGGTCGGATTCCGGACGAACTTGGCGCGAACGCCTGGCTGGTAATCCTCGAGCAGGTAGGGCCCGAAGCCGGCCACGTGGCTGGCTAGCCACTCGTCGCCGCCCATCTCCTCCACGAGCTTGACATCGACGATGGCCAGATTTGGCTGCGTCAACGCGTGCATCACCAGCGGCTCGGCCCGAGCCAGTGTGATGACGACCGTCAGGTCGTCGACGGCCTCGATCGACTGGGTGTTGCCGTACTGCGCGGCTTCGAAGAAATAGGTGCCGCATTTGCCGCTCTTCCATGCGCGGGTGAGCGAGGCAGCGACCGCAGCCGCATCGACTGGTCGACCGCTCGGGAATTTCACCCCGGGCGTCAGATTGAAAGTCAACTTGGTTCCATCGGCGGACACGTTCCAGGACTTGGCAAGATCGCCCTTGAACTTGGTGGTGTCCTCTTGTGTCGCCGCGATTCCCGAGGGCGCCGAATCGATCGGTTTATCCTCGTAGGCGAGCAGCGCGACATAGAGGCTCGAGATAAAGCCGTGATCGGTAATGTCGCAGACGGCGACCGGATCAAGCGTCGGCGGTGCGCGCGAGGTGTTGACGACCAGCGGGCCCTCGGCCGCGCCAGCGGGTTCAACCGCCAGCAACGCCGTGACACTCAGCGCCAATCCAAACGCCAACGGAACAGCCAAGACTCGCTGCGAGGCAAGCCATTGCATTGCAACGTGAAAACGGATCACCACATCCTCCCCTTATCGACCAACATTTTTGCCAACCGAGGGTACGGAGCCCTGTGACCGAGTGTCAAGGCGAGTCGCGCCGTGGCTTCAAGCGTAAGTTTGGCGCGGCGGGCGCACGGTGATGGAGGGCGGGCTCCAACGCGCGTTCAGCAGGACCGACGCGGTGTGGCAGCGGCGCATTAATCCGTGAAGCATCTGGATCCGGTTCCTTAGCCTCCCCGTGTTGGCGGCGGCGATATGGACTCGTGACTGGTGGGGCTGGTGAGCGCTCGCACCGACCGCCGTGGTGGGGGCTATGGGCGCTGGCGGTCTGGCCGACGGTCGCCGCCGGCAAGGCCTGGTTCCTGGCCGAGATGGTTCGTCTCTATGACCATGCCGCGCCTGCGAACCCCAAGTATCAGGAGTGGCTGTATTAGACCACATGCTAGGTTACGCCTATCGAGAGCCATGCGCGTAGCGCGCCACTAACGTGGATTTTGGAGACGCTGACATGTGCGCCTTCTGCGCCCTGATGACCGCCACAACGCACTGGACCGAAGCCGGCAGCGATGTCGCGCGCACCGGGGATTCACCTGTGGGCCGGGACCGCTTCCTGGGACGGATTCACCGCACTAAGCTCGTCAACCGAGTCCTGTCCCACTACGGGTGCAGCGTGTCCGATTGGGCCAATAGCAGCTATATCGTGCGCGGCCAGCGCGGCCAGGCAACAATTGTCGCTAACCTGCCACAAGTCTGGATGGCGGCCGAACAGTTCGCGAAGAAGGTGGCCGATCCACTCGACCCGGCGCTGCTGGCGGCAATGCGCCAACTGCCGGCGCCGGCGCCGGCGCGCGACTGATACTATGGTGGCCTACAACACCTTAGTGCCGGTGTTCGTGCTCACTGGTTTCCTCGGCAGCGGCAAGACGACGCTGCTGAACCGGCTCTTGCACCATCCCTCGTTGGTCGACGCGGCGGTGCTGATCAACGAGTTCGGCGAGGTGGGGATCGACCACCAACTGGTCGAGACGATCGACCAAACGACGGTGCTGCTCGACAGCGGCTGTTTG
>Ga0315339_1002046_pt1 | contig 16012 bp, 18 predicted proteins | sample ASW17metaG_FD_204514 | JGI IMG/M metagenome (GOLD analysis project Ga0315339, IMG submission 204514) | Ammonia-oxidizing marine archaeal communities from Pacific Ocean, United States - ASW #17 | ecosystem: Environmental > Aquatic > Marine > Oceanic | place: USA: California | collected 2016-12-05
AGATAGACCGCCATGCGGGCGAATTGGTCATTCTCTGGCGTGACGGCAGCGAGGGCCGTTATGCATTGGAGGAGTTAAGGCGCGGATGTCCTTGTGCCCAGTGTAGGGAAGTGCGTGGCGAGGGCGACGGAGTGAACGCGGGTGGGCTGACGCTATTGAACCCGGAGGCTATTTCGGCGACGGCGGTAGTGAGGGGGTTCAGCCACGTAGGACGCTATGGGATTCGCATCGAATGGGAAGACGGGCACGACCACGGCATTTATACCTTTGATTTTTTTCGCGAGGTGGACGCCGAAGGGTAGGAGTTGGGGGCGCTTTGCAGACCTGCCTCTGGGATTAAGTTCTGGCCAGCTGAGAACTTAACTTTTCGGTAGGGCCTCAAATATTGGAAAAGACAACCACCCTTGCGGGTGGTTTTTTTATGCTGCTTCACGTGTTTGCACGTTGCGAGGGGCGCGGGCTATCCATTGTTCTAAGACCATAAGGGCTATGGCTAAGAGCAGGAATTCGCGCCAGAATTCGCGACCGTAGCGATTGCCCAGGACGGCGAGACGGAGGTCGTCGTTGGGGTGGATGAAGTACAGCTCGGCACCTGCAAATAGGTTGCGGACCCGCTCGGTATCGATGGGGGTGAGATCGGATTCGCGAGTGTCTAGGTTGACGGCGAAAAGATCTATTATCTCTCCTTCGGTTCGCAGGCGCCAGATACCAGCCTCGCGGACCGAGGGAATTTTCCATAGATACTGGCTGCCGACGCGCTCGGATTCAAGGCGCAAGCGTTCTCCGGAGGGGGTTTCGGCTTCGATGGTTGCTTCGAGCTCGACATCGCTCAGGTGGCGGTAAACGGTCTCTCCAACGAGGTAGGAGGTTCGGCGGTCTGGTGACAGGCTCAGTTCGCGAACGAGCCGGTGTAGCATGGGGGCGAAAAGGCCGTGCAGGTGCAAGTCGTTCCACTGTGGATCGAGGGGGAAGGCGGAGAGCGCAGTGCGACCTTGCTCTTTCCAGGCCATGGCCATGGCCAGTTGTCCGTCGGTGAAGCGGATTAAGGGCAGGAGGTCGGTTGTGGGATCCATCACGAAACTGGCGTAGAAGCGGGGCTGGTCGGCAGTGCGGTCGGAAAGCAGGTTGGCGAAAAGCAGGTGGTGCGGTGCTGTCGGGTCGAGAGTTTGGTAGGTCTCCGCGTCCTGTGGGGTACCGATGAGTTCCTTGAAGCGGGTTGGAATCAGGCTGGGCAGCAGGCCACGGTTGTAATAGCTGAGATCGCTGTGCGGCCCCGGGAAAATAACCAGTCCGCCTCCGGCGGCGACGAATTCAGTCAAGAGCGTCTTCTGTGCCGGGTTTAATCTTTCGAGATTGCACAGCATGACGACATTTACTCCGGTCAGGATATTGCCGTCGAGGGCGGAAAACAGGCCGGTGCGTATTTCTAAGGCTGGATCGGAGAGTGTCGCCGCGACGAGCGCGCGACGAGGATAGTAAGTGTCGTCGGGACGCGCGCCCAATAGGAGAGCGGTGATTGTGCTCGGGAGATCGACTGTGAAATAGTGCCGATTGTCGATTGAGAGGGCGTCCTCCTCAAGGGCAAGATGTCCGCTTAACCTTCCGGCACCGCGCGGCGAGAAGTTAAAATCGACCTGGATCGTGTCCGTCGGTCTGAGGTCGACGCTCTTGCGGCGCAGACGTTCGCCTTCGACAAAGAGGTCAAGGCTCGCGTTTACGAGCGGGGTGGAGCCAGTATATGTGAGCTCTACCTGCACACCGGTTTTGCCGCTGGCAGCGAGCATCCAGCTAGGGGTTTTAATTTTCTTGACATAAGCATTCGGGCGCGCCAGGATTTGCGGAGCGGTGATGTATACGCGCGTGTCGGAATATAGCCGGCCTAGGTCCCCCAATTGAAGCTGGTCCCAATTGTGCATGGAGAGATCGGTGAAGAGGAAGAGTTCGCGGTCGAGTTCCGGATGCCGGTCCAGGTATTGCGCCGCCCCATAGAGCGCGGCGCGCAGATCAGTTGCTTCCTGCCCGGGTGTCAGCGCGGTTATGCGCTCTGCCAAGTGCGATCGGTCACCTTCAAGGAGTGGCTGGGGGTGTCCGGCAAAAGGTTGCACGGTGACGCGGTCGTGCGGGGAGAAAACATCCGTCAAGCTGAGGAGCTGCTTTTGCAGCTGGTCAAAAAGGGCTCCTGAGGGCGGATGGTAACGGGTGCTGTAGGATTGGTCGATCAGTAAGTGGGCGGTGACTGGGAGGGTTCCGCCGCCCACGTCGCCGTCGGCATCATAGGTCGGGCGGGCGAAAGCGCAGACGATTAACGCGACGATCAGCGTGCGCAATAGCAGGACCAGCCATTGGCGAATCTGGATTCGCCGCATGCGGTTTTGGTGTAGCTGGCGCAAAAAGGTGAGGTCGCTAAAGGGATGGGGCCGGGCTCGTCCCCGGTGCAGGAGGTGGATCGCCAGTGGCAGGGCCGCCGCCACTAGCCCTGCGAGGATGGCGGGGTTGAGGAACTGCAAGGCAGGGGTGGTGGGTTCTTAGTCGACGGAAGGGGGCGTATTGCGCTCTTCGGATTCGATGATTTCGATGATTTCGGTGGATGATCCGGCGGCGATCAGCTTCTTTTTGAAGTCGTCGTTTTTGAGCAGGCGCGAAATGCGTGCAAGGGCCTTGATATGGGGCCCGGAAACATTAGCGGGTGAAACCAACAAGAAGAATACGTAGGCCGGCTCGCCGTCGAGGGCTTCAAAGTCGACGCCTTGTCGCTGAGTGCCCAAGGCCGCGACCAGCTTCACTGCGGCGTCGGATTTGCCGTGGGGGATAGCGATGCCGTCGCCGATGCCGGTACTCATGATCTTTTCGCGCTCGAGTACGGCTTGCAGGACTTTTTCACGGTCCGTAATGGCGTCGTCATTCGCGAGCAAGTTAACCAGCTCGGCGATGATTTCCTCTTTGGTTTCTCCCTTGAGGTCGACAATCGTAGAATCGGATGACAAAATATCCAAGAGGGTCATTCTTTATTTCTCCGCGGATGGTGGGCTGGGAAAGTAAACGATCCGTGCGGCATTAGTCAACACTCGAGATATGCGCGAGGGGGTATTACGCCGGGTTCAATGTCGATAGTGTTGAGTTTTTAGTTGACGCAATCGGGGGGTTCCGTACATTAGAAGCGGCCTGTTTGGGCGTTGCATCGCGCGTAATTCCTCAAGGAATTCACACGCCCTCCGATAGACTTAGTAGGACTATTACACGTCGGAGTGGAAGATGTCGCAGCCCGCTTTATATACAGACAGGCTCATGTCAGATCGAAGCACCACGCTTTTTCGGGCTGTGTACGCACGAGAGTTGGCGCTGGATGATTACGCTCAGCTGGTCGAAGAGGTGTTGGATCCGGATATGGCGTTTTTTCTCAGGAATTCATACCGATCCCTAGCCCATATCGAGGGAAGCGACTGAGCCGCTAAGATCGCTCGCCCTTCCGCCGGCTAGGATTTCCTCGTTACGCGGAGGGCTACAACGGGGACGCCGCGCACCGTATTCTGTATCGCTTACCACTATCCGCCGGTTCAATCGGCAGGTATAGAGCGAACTCGCTATTTTTTGCGCTACCTGCCCGATTTCGGCTATAGCGCCCAGGTGTTGACTACCTCTGCTTTCGGTGGTCGCGAAGACGAGGGCGTTTTGCGGGCCTGGGAGCCGCTGGCGGCCTATCGCTGGCTCTTTAATAAGGAGGTCCGCGGCGGTCGAGCTCCTTCTACTAGTCGCACCCGTTCCGGCTTGCTGCGCAGGCTGGGGCGTCTATGTTTGGTCCCCGACCTGCAAGTGACTTGGATACCCTTTGCGTTTTGGCGGGCATTGCGCGCCTTGGGGCGTGGAAAAACCGATCTAATCTATTCGAGTTATCCCCCCGCCAGCGCTCATATACTGGGCTTATTACTCAAAAGACAGACCGATTTGCCTTGGGTGGCGGATTTTCGCGATTCCTGGATTTACGACCCGCTCGATCCGGAGCTGCAGGAGAGCCCCTATCGCTGGGCGCTCGAGACCCGGCTCGAAGAGGCCGTACTGCGCTCGGCCGATGCGATAGTAGTCGCTACGGAAGCCGTCGCTGAACATCTCCGATTGACCTATCCCGAAGCGGCCGAACGCATATATGTGATAACCAACGGTTTTGAGCCGGGGGATTTCCCGCGTTCGGATCCGCCCCCTGTAGGCGACCCTCTACGCATTGCGCATACCGGGTCTTTTTCGATCAGCCACTCAAAACGCACGCCGCAACCGCTGTTTATGGCTCTGAAAGATATGTTGGCCGATGACCCTTCTTGGGCGCAGCGACTACATTTCGATTTGGTGGGAGCGCTCAGTGAAGAAGAACAGCGTGCGGCGCAAGGGTTAGTTGAAGTGGGGTTATTGCATCTCGAAGGGCCGCAAGAGCGCGCAGAGGCGATCGCCTACCAGCAGCGCTCGCACGCTTTGCTGCTGGTCGACCACGCGCGGCCTTGGGTCTCGACTAATGTGCCCGGCAAATTCTACGAATATTTGGCCGCCGAACGGCCGGTGTTGGCGTTGGGCAGCGAGGGGATGTTGCAGCGGATGGTGCGCGAATTGCAGGCCGGGGTATTCGCCCGCGCCGACGATCCGGTCGCGATCCGCAAAACCATCGAGGAACTATACGACTGTTTTTGCCGAGGCGAACTCGCCGTCCGTCGCGATCCGCATTTTTTACAGCCTTATCACCGGCGCGAACTCACTCGTTCGTTGGCACAGGTTTTCGATCACTTGGTGCAATCATGAGGGTTGAGGGGACACTGAGCGATGGTCGATTCGCGCCTTGGCTGCTGTTCGTTGCGGCGTTCTGTCTGCGTGTGGCCTATCTACTGCTGGATTATCCGGTGCCCCCGCAAGACACCGCTGATTATGACGAAATAGCGCTCAATTTGCTGGCCGGCGAAGGTTTTGTTTCTCGCCTTACCTGGTTTGGCTACGAAATGCGTTCGTGGCGTCCGCCTTTTTACCCATTCTTTTTAGCGTTGGTCTACGGGGTCTGGGGATATAGCCATCTGGCGGTTAAGGTCGTGCAAGCGTTGATCGGCGCGGGCACGGTCGTTCTCGTATGGGCGCTGGCTTGTGCGCTCTGCCGGAGGGCGGCGCTGCTGGCTGGAGGCCTGGCTTTGTGTTATGGGCCGCTCGTCGCGATTCCTGCCGAAGTTATGAGCGAGACCTTCTTTTGTTTTTGGATTGCGTTGGCGGCTTGGTTTATGGTCGTGGCCGAGGGGCGCAGGAATTATCTGTTGCTGGCCGGTGTCGTCGTCGGTTTGGCGGCTTTGACCAGACCGGTGGGGTTGTTGTGGGGGCCGGCCTTTGCCATTGTTGTGGTCTGGCGTTTGCGGGGTGTCGGAGTGCGGCAGTGCATTTGGGTAGGGGCAGCGGTATTGCTCGTGGTTTTGCCGTGGAGCGCTCGCAACTGGCAGGTGCATGGTGCTTGGGTGCCCATTTCAACCCATGGGGGGTTTATCTTAGCGCGCAGCAATGCCTTTGATCCGGCTTGGCGGCAGGAGCGGGGTTGGGGTATTGCCGAGTCTTTTTTTCATCGCTTTCCCTCGGAAATCGAACGCGATCGCCATTGGTATGCCCAGGGCAAGACGTTTATCTTGGAACATCCTGGTTATTATCTGCGTCTGGTAGTTGAGCGGTTTATCCGCATGTGGTATTTTTTCCGCCCTGATTACAATCTCTGGTTTATGATCCTTATGCCATTTGCACTATTGGGTTTACGCCGCTATTTCTTCGCGGGTAATTTTGCGTATTTGGGTAGTTTTGTCGTTTGTTCAACGCTTGTTTTTTCTGCAATTATCTACGGTTCGACTCGCTTCCGTTTGCCACTGGAGCCCTTTTTTATTCTCTTTGGCGCCGCTTATATTAGCGATGCATGGCACGATTGGGATCGGCGGCGTCTATTGGCGATTTTGGGCGTTGTGGTCATTGCCAATTTGCTCATCTGGTGGCAACAAGAGCCCTTGCGTCAATTGGTCATTTCCGGCCTTAATTTCTTCGAATTGCGATGAGTGCGCCGATTCTATCTATACTCGTAGTTAATTGGAATACCAAAGATCTTCTAAGTAATTGTTTAAGATCTATCTATGAAGATCCAGACTCAGTTAATTGGGAAGTCGTCGTCGTCGATAACGACTCGGATGATGACAGCTTGGAGATGTTGGAACGGGGTTTCCCGCAAGTCGTACGGGTCGATTGCGACGAGAATACGGGTTTTGTTCAGGGAAATTATTTGGCCTTGGAAAAAACGAGCGGAGACTACTTATTGCTGCTCAATACAGATACGGAGGTCGAGTACGGCGCACTAGGGCCATTGCTCGAATTTATGGCGGGGCATCCGCAGGCCGGGGCTGTCGGTCCAAAGTTGCTGAATCGGGATGGCACTCTACAGCTTTCCTGCGGAATTCCGCCTAGTTTGGCGACTGAATTCACCAACAAAATGCTATTGCATAACTTATTCCCATTCTTTAAATTAGGGGGTTGGGACCACTCTGAGATCCGCGAGGTGGGTTGGGTCACCGGAGCTTGTCTGATGATGCGGCGCGAAGTCGTTGCTCAGCTGGGTTTTCTCGATCCAGCTCTATTTATGTTTTACGAGGATTTAGAGTGGTGCCTACGCATTGGCATGAAAGGTTGGAAGGTCTTTTACTATCCTTCGAGTCGCGTTTTGCACTTGGGAGGGCAAAGCACCCGGCAAAACCTGTCTGAGATGCTCGTTATCAGCCAGCAAAGCCTGTATTATCTCTTTGAAAAGCACTATGGCCGGATGCAACTACACGCGTTGCGCCTGTTGACCCTTGTGGAAATGGGGCTGCGCACTATAGTCTGGAGCCTACTTTTTGCCCTTATTCCTTCGCGGCGACCGGAGGCGCGCAAACGTTTGCGCGCCTATCTAGTCATCGCGGCGAATACTTTGTTGCGAAAGTCCTATTGGGCGCCGGTGCAATCCTGTTCGTGATTTACGCTACGGAGAAAACCTTTGTCAGATCCCATACAAATATTTAAACCCTGGTACGGAGAAGCTGAACACGAAGCCTTGCGGGTGCCTCTCGAGAGCGGTTGGCTCGGTTATGGCGAGAAGGCCAGGGAGTTTGAAAAACGCTTTGCCGAATATGTCGGCGCCAAGCACGCTATCGCCCTTCATTCGTGTACGGCGGCGCTGCATTTGGCCCTGTTGGTGAGCGAGGTAGAGGGGCACCAGGTGTTGACGACCCCAATGACCTTTGTCGCCTCCAACCACGCCATTTTGATGGCGGGGGGACAGCCCGTTTTTTGTGACATTGAAGAGGACACGCTCAATATCGATCCCGCCGATATCGAACGGCGGATTACGCCACAGACCCGGGTACTGTTAGCCGTACATTATGGTGGCCACTCCTGTGATATGGACGCCTTACTCGATATCGCCGAGCGTCACAACCTCTTGCTCGTCGAAGACGCGGCCCAGGCCTGCGGCGGTTCGCATCGGGGTCGCAAACTGGGTAGCTTGGGCCATATCGGCTGTTTCAGTTTTGAGTCGAAGAAAAATCTTTCCACTGGCGATGGCGGTATGCTGGTTACCGACGATGACGCGGTGGCCGAGCGGGTGCGGCGTTTGCGCTGGTTGGGTATTTCCAGCGATACCTGGTCGCGTTTTAACAACGGGCATGAAGGACGCGCCTGGGAATACGAAGTCGAAGAGGTCGGCTACAAATATTGCATAAACGACATCGCCGCCGCGCTGGGTTTGGTCCAGTTGGAAAAACTCGATCGCGGTAATCAGATGCGCCGACAGTTGGTGCAGCGCTACCACCACGCCTTTGCCGATGTGGAGGGCGTCGAACCCCTAGCCATAAAAGAATATGGCGAGAGCGCCTGTTATAGCATGGTCGTCAAGCTCGAGCAGCGCGATGCGCTCTGCGATTTTCTCCAGGAGCGCAATATCCAGTCTGCGGTCCATTTTCGCCCCAATCACCTCTACCCGGTATACGCCGCTTATCGTTCGGACCGGCTGTCGGTCGCCGAGGCGGTGTGGCAGCGAATTCTTACCCTGCCGCTTTATCCGCATATGGGCGAGGCAAACCAGGACAGGGTCATTGAGGGGGTCAAGCTTTTTGTCGAGGGGCAACGCGTCGATTTTGCCGTCCCCCAGCACGCTGTCGGTGGATAAGCCATTAGTTCGGGCGTGAGTGCGGATACTCTTCGTAACCCAGTACGGCGTTCTCGCGGCTAGCAGCAGGACGCGCGTCTTCCAGTATTTACCCTATCTCAAAGGGCTCGGAGCTGAGTGCCGGGTGCTGACCGTCATACCCGATCTCGCAGGTTCGCAGTTGCAGGTTACAGCCCAGGCTTGGCGCAAACTTCTGTATTACGTTTGGGCATCTTGGCGCACGTTGCTCTGCGGTCTGCGCGCTTTTTGGCATGCGGGGAACAGCGATTTGGTCTTAATCCAGAAAGTGATTCTGCCTCAGCCTTTGCGTTTTTTTTTCCGCTTGTTAACGACTCCGTTGATCTACGATTTCGACGACGCCATCTTTACTACCGAGGTGCGTCGGCAGACCTGGCTCTCGGCTTGGAAGGAACGTCGCAACTCGGTCGGAGTGCCGTCGATGCTGCGGCTTTGCAAATTGGCTGTCGTTGAAAACGAATACAACGCTGAGTTTGCTGCCGACCACTGTCCTCAGACGGCGCAGTTCACCGGTCCGATCGATACGGATCACTACCATCCTGGTCCCGCAAAACATCGTCGGGATGTGGTGCTGGGCTGGATCGGTAGCGCCAGTACCTTGCCCTATCTCGATCTCATCCGCGAACCGCTTAAACAACTGGCGCGACGTTTCCCCGATGTACGGCTCTGTGTCGTGGGAGCCGAGCAGGCCGCGATTGATGGTATCGAGATCGAAGCCAAGGCCTGGCGCCTCGAAGATGAAGTCGCGGATTTACAAGGTTTTGATATTGGCCTGATGCCGATGCCGGATGATCCCTGGACCCGTGGCAAGGGCGGTTATAAGCTGCTGCAATACATGGCGACCGGTTTGCCAGTGTTGACCAGTCCGGTAGGGATCAATCAACAGATTGTCGAGGATGGTTGTCAGGGATTCTGGGCGAGTACTTCGGCGGAGTGGTTGGCGCGTTTGGAAGAATTAGTTACCGACGAGGCCTTGCGTCGGCGGATGGGGCAAGAGGGCCGTCGGCGGGTCGAAGAAGTCTACGCACTCAATGTCCAACAGATCCGTTTTGCACAGCTATTACAGACCTTGGTTCAGGAGGGCCGATGAGCGAGGTCCTCAATGCCTTTACCGTCGATCTGGAGGATTGGTACCAGGGTTTGGAGATCGGACCTGAAGCATGGGACGGTTTTGACGATCGTCTGCGAGTAGGTAGCGACCGGTTGCTGCGACTGCTGGATACGGCTTCGGTCCAGGCGACTTTTTTTGTTCTGGGTTATGCCGCTGAACGCGCCCCAGACCTAATCCGGGAAATCGTGGATCGTGGGCATGAGATCGGTACCCACGGTTATGCCCACCGCTTGGTCTATCAATTGGATCCGCAAGAGTTTAAACGAGATATTGAACGGTCGTTGGAGACGCTCTCTGGTATCGTGAGCGGCCCGATTCGAGCTCATCGGGCGCCCTTTTTCTCTATTACAAAGCAATCCGAGTGGGCTTTTGATGTGCTGGCCGAATGCGGCATAGAGTGTGATTCTAGCGTCTTTCCCGTGCAAAATTATCGCTATGGCATCGCCGACGCTCCGCGTTGGCGGTATCAGGTGCGTCCCGGGTTGACCGAGTTTCCGCTTTCGACCTATCGTTTGCGGGGTCGCAATATTCCCGTCGGGGGGGGTGCCTATTTCCGCATATTTCCTTATACTTTAACGCGATATGCCCTGAGGTCTATCAATGACGAAGGGGGTGCTGCGGTGTTTTATATTCACCCCTGGGAACTCGATCCGGACCATCCGCAACTGGATCTGCCCCGGCGAATCAGCCTGACACACTACTGGAATTTGGCTGCTACCGAGCGACGGTTAGAGCGCCTTTTGGCAGACTTTCGCTTTGCGTCTCTGGGGCGTGTATTAGGCTACGAGAACGGAATCCACTAATGGAAGCGGTCATGTGCGATAGAGTTCGCAGTTATTTCGACGGGACAGCCAATAGCTTCGACTCGATCTACCGATCTGACAAATCACTCGTGCAAAAGCTGGTGGACGGCCTGTTCCACGGCGTGATACACCGTCGCTACGAGCTCACGTTCGAGCTGTGCGGCGAAGATCTAACCGGTAAGCGGGCGCTTGATATTGGCTGCGGTTCCGGTCGCTACTCGATCGAGTTGGCCCGACGGGGGGCCGAAGTGGTCGGTTTGGATTTCGCTCCGGCCATGGTCGAATTGGCGCGCGAACTGGCTGAGGAGGCTGGGGTGGCTGAGCGCTGTCATTTTGAGCAATGTGATTTTCTCAGTTGGGGTGAGTCCCATCACTTCGATATTTGTCTAGGTATCGGTTTTTTTGATTATATTAAAGATCCTGGCGCATTCTTGGAACGGATCTACCGTTTGGATGCATCACAGACTGTTTTCAGTTTTCCCATCTGCTGGACTTTGCGCACGCCGACCCGTTGGCTGCGTCTGAATATGAACAATTGTCCGGTGTATTTTTACGGGAAGAGCCAAGTCGACGGGCTGTTGCGCCAGGCCGGATGGACATCTGTTGAGATCCATTCTTTGAGTAGGGACTACTTGGCTCAGCTATCGAGCTAAGCTTAAGAGGTTTTGGGACAAAAAATATGAGAGTGTTGATTACTGGTGGGGCGGGTTTTATTGGGTCGCATTTGGCCGAACGCCATCTGAATATGGGGGATGAGGTTGACGTAATCGATAATTTGTCCACGGGCAGTATCGAGAATATCCAGCATCTAGAAGGGAACAAGCGCTTCAATTACGTAATCGACGACGTACTCAATGTCGATGTCATGCGCGAGTTAGTTGGCAATTGTGACCTGATTTACCATCTGGCCGCGGCCGTCGGCGTGAACTTCATTATCGAAAACCCGTTGTCCTCGCTTATTTCAAATATTCGCGGTACGGAAATCATTCTGGAATTGGCCAACGAGAAAAAGAAGAAAGTGGTCCTAACCTCGACTTCCGAGATCTACGGAAAAAAGAACGGCCACGTGCCTTTCACCGAGGATAGCGATCGTATGCTCGGTCCGACGACCGTCATTCGCTGGAACTACTCCACGTCTAAAGCGGTAGACGAGCTTTTCGCGCTAGCCTACTGGCGCGAGAAGCGGTTGCCCTGTGTGATTGTGCGCCCCTTCAATGTTATCGGTCCGCGCCAGTCTGGCCATTATGGGATGGTCGTTCCACGCTTTGTAAAACAGGCGTTGCTGGGGCATCCTATTACCGTCTACGGAGACGGTGAGCAGCGGCGCTGTTGGACCTATATCGAAGACGCTTTGGACGGGCTTGTCGCCCTAGCTGTCAACGACAAGGCGGTGGGTGAGATTTTCAACTTGGGTTCGCACTTCGAGACGAGCATCAAGGATCTGGCCGAGAAGGTCAAAGAGCGCACGGCCAGCCATTCGGAAATCGAGTACGTCCCCTACGACCAGGCCTGGCCCAAAGGGACATATGAGGATCTAATGTACCGCGCCCCGGATCTGGCTAAAATTCGCAGTTGCGTCGGCTATGATCCGAGCGTCGACCTCGACAACGCGCTTACCGAGATTATAAAGCACTACGAGCGTTAGCAGGTATTTTTACAGTAGGGCGGAAGGTCTTCAATGGACGGCCGTTCCACATCTTCTGTCATCCTACGTCATTTCAGTTTGCCTTATCGTTATATTAGAGAAAATTTTGGATTGGAGGATCCTACTGATCCCTATATGATGACGGGAAATGGAGAAATGCGCATGAAAGGCAAAACACATAGCACCGAAGAGATTATTCGCATTTTCCGGCAGGCCGATGGCGTTGAAACCGCCCAATCAGTTTGCGGTGCGCACAACATCTCAGAGCAAACGTTCTATCGCTGGAAAAATAAATACGGCGACATGGAACTGGCTGACGCTAAACGGTTGAAAGAATTGGCAAAAGAAGACGCCGAGTTAAAAAAGAGGTTGGCCGAATTGATGCAGGAAAATCGCGTCCTTAAAGAGGTCAATTCAAAAAAATGGTCAGCCCTTCGTAGAAAAAGTCGGCTGTTGCGCACGTAGTGTTGCAGTGGCAGTGCTCGGTGCGAAGGGCTTGTTCCTACCTTGGCTTGCCCCGCTCGACCTATCGATATGCGCCGAAGCCGATGACCGATCGCAAAGAGAAGCACTACCAGCGAATCATCACTTTATCTTGGGATCATCCCCGCTATGGCTACCGCCTATTCCAGCTTCGCTGCGTTCGTAGCCGCGTGCAGATGATTCTTGCCATCCCTTTTTTGCACGGCTGTTCTGCCCCTTCTGGACCAGACGATAGGGGCGGTGGGGATAACGAAATGCGCGCTGTTTCTATTAACCGACATGCCGAGTTTGCTGCACTTGTTTCCACTTCTCCACTTTCGGATTCTGAAAACCAAAGCGGTTGGGTGTTCAGAAATGATCTGAGCGATGAATTAGATGGTAGTACTCTGGACACGAGAAGGTGGTATGTGGCAGGAGCCCCCTATTTCTACAATGAATTGCCGCCAGGGCTAACCGAGGATAGTGATGGTTCCACGGTGGATTGGCTTGGCCACGCGCCTTCGGTCTTTGGAATGTGGAACTATTTTATAGCGGACGGGAAGTTGCATCTGCTGGTGGAGTGGGAGCCGGATGCCGAATTTTTTCCGGTATTAGATCAAGAGGCCGAGGAAATCATCGATGATGTATGTAAGTGTCGTTATGAGAATTTTACAGTTGGCGGAGTCATTTCAAAATCAAATATGAAATATGGCTATGCGGAAATTCGTTCGCGGGCGACTCCAGTGACGGTGTCGAGTGCTTTCTGGGTGATTGGCAACCATAGATGGTGGGAAAAGCACGAGATGGCCCCGATGGCTCGGGTAACACCGCGCCACGCATCATGTCGACCACATTACACAAATGGGATATTGGTGGCATAGAGGACAACGGATATGGCGAAGACTATGATCTGCAATGGTACTGAATATTTCAATGTTTACGGGGCACAATGGAACGAACAAGAGGTAATCTTTTATGCTGATGTTACAAGAACAGGGTGCATCACGCAAGCGGAGGTGGGGGCCGTACGGAACGAAGATTATCATCATGTGTAGGGCAGACAATGAAGCGTTCCTTTGGGAAGGACTTCGGTTAGCTTCATAACTGCCTGTGAGCGTTGATATCGATTACATCCCTGTATGGCAAAAGCCCTAGATTAAGAGCCACGGATCATTGGTCGGGAGTCACCTAAAGCGATTGACGTACGCCTCTCAGTGACTCAATTCTATCTTTTACGAGTCGCCGATACTTACGACTAAGTTCGTATATTGAGTTCGAGCGACTGCCATTAGTATTTGAGCGGCTCGTCCTCATCCCAATCGGCATACAGTTCCACCCAGTCAGCCCAGGCCCAGTGAGGAGTTAGCGGTGCGGCATCTACCGGCTCGCGAATGCTTTGATAACGGGCGCTTGTAGAGAGGCGAATTCGATCCGCGGTTGTGTTGTCGCGCCCCTGATGAATAGTCAAACTGTTAAAGAAGAGCACATCTCCGCAACTAAACCGATTCCAGTGCCAGACGCTTTGATTATCCAGTAGCTCTCCTTAAATGACCCGTGCGTTATCGAGGTAGCCGCGCCGATTTGAACCAGAGGCGAGCGCCACACCGCCGAGGTCAGAATCTCAGTCGCCGAGTGGAATCCATACCGGCCACGTATTTTGGCTTCCACCCACTTGGTGGAAGTCCTGGTGTGGCTCTGTAGTATGTTCGAAGCGGCCTGGAAAGAGGATATGGCAGATATGGCGTGGGTGCACGAAGGTGGGCTCACCGAGCAGTGATTCGATCAGGCCCCATGACCATCGGGTGGTGGGGGAAAGCGTTGAACAAGCGTAGGCTGAGGATCTCGTTGTAAAAGCGTAGTAGCGCCGGTGACGTAGGTTTGTCGTATTCTACATCCAAATTATACGCCCTCTTTGCGAATACCCTCACCGACATCTAAACCAGCTCGGAGCAAGCTATGGCGATCGGCGATGTGTAAGACTGCACGGCGCGCCGCCAGCACATCTTCTACGGGCAACAAACCCGGAAAGTACAGATAGCCGTTCTGGGCGGCGAGGTATCGGAGTTGATCTGGATCTTGCGCTGCGCCGTTGCAATCAACAAAATGACCGATCCTTGGCTTTGCGCCACTGGTCATTACCTACACTCTACAGTTTGGTTAGACGATTATATTACAACAAAGGGAGTATGGAAATAGTTTTCGGACTGGGAAGTACAGGTGCGACAGGGGTTTGCCGCAGAAGTGTGGGAGCCTCCAGATGACTATGTTAACAGTTTTTGCAAAAAACAAGACAAGGCTATTAAATTTATTGAGTTATGGTTCTTATGAGGCGTGGGGTGATAAAGTAGAGCAACTACCCGTATGTCTGCTCGATCTCGGTCCAGGAGAAGCAGCCTAGTTGGATGGTGACCAAACCGGCGGTCGGTAGCTCGACGCGGGCACCCGTAAGCTGGGCGACCCACTCTTCGAGGCCGGGATTATGGGCGATAAGTGGGCCGGTTTGCACAGAATCGGGAAATGTTGCCGCCGCTAGTGCTAAGGTCTGAGGAAGTGCCAGATAGAGTGATTCGTGGAAACTTAGGGTATTTGTGGGCAGATTTAAGGTCGTCGCCAAGCCTTCGACAGTCTGGCGAGCTCTAAGTGCTGGCGAGGCCGATACTGCGTCGGGTTGCGCGCCGAAATTGTTGAGCAACTTCCCAACAAGCGGCACGTCTTTGCGGCCCTGTCCGTTGGGTGGACGGTCGAAATCGCTGCGCACGTCGGGCGGGTAATCCGATTTGGCATGGCGCATGATTAGCAGGGTCTTCATCGAGTCTCCGAGGAATGTGTTGCGCAGGCGTAGTTCTGGCGGTATTTTTATCGGAATTGCCCCGAAATAACACCTATTCATCCAGGAAACAAACTCTCCCCAGGAGTGAAGAGCCTGTGGCCGTACAACCTTTAGAGCTCGACCTAGATATTCGTCCCAAGCGTCGCTTTGAAATCGTCGATGTTTCGGCCATGATACGCGACGAAGTCGGCGATGAACTGAGCCAGTTCCGCAAGGCGGCCTATTGCTCGTTCCACACGACGGCCGGTTATCTGGAACAGGGGGTTTGTGCCCGTCTCGGCCACAGCCGCAAACAGCTAGATCCCTTTATTCGCGCGGTGCAAAAGATCTTCCCTTACGACGCCGGTTATTTTCACGACCGGATGCAATTGCGCGACGAACTCAGCGAGAGCCAAAAGGAAAGAGAGCCGGTCAACGCCGACTCGCATCTGACCTTTATCGGCGCTGGGCTCAAGAATTGCGTCACCTATCTCAACCGTTCCGATGAGCCGGTTTATTTTATTGAGCTTGACGGCATCTATAAAGACTACGTGCGCAGCCGCCGCACAATGGTCATGGCTTATAACAATACCGAAATCGTGCATCGCGGCCGGGTCGCGATTCCAGTGGAGAACGGCCATGCGATCGATTCCTTCAATCTCAAGGACGCCCGTTACGGCCTTTTTGATCAGCTCGAGGATTGGTCGCGGCAATACGGGGTGGACAGGGGCTGTATCGATATTCGCCTAGCGCCCGAGGAAGACCACGCGGGCATGACCGTGAATGAGTACGAGACACTCCTGATGCGCAACGATTTGCCCGAGGCGCTCAGCGATCCGTTGCGCTATGTGGTCCAACGCGGCAAAAAGCTGCTGCGGCACCCCACTTTGATCCCCGGCAAGACGCGCGATTACGCCGCGTATGATCTGATCCACTTCTACAACGACCTGATGGACCAGGTGCCGATCGGCCG
>Ga0315339_1002047_pt1 | contig 16007 bp, 15 predicted proteins | sample ASW17metaG_FD_204514 | JGI IMG/M metagenome (GOLD analysis project Ga0315339, IMG submission 204514) | Ammonia-oxidizing marine archaeal communities from Pacific Ocean, United States - ASW #17 | ecosystem: Environmental > Aquatic > Marine > Oceanic | place: USA: California | collected 2016-12-05
TCCCTCAGCTTGTGGATAATCTGTTCGCTCGTGTATCGCTTCCTCGTCATTTCCTGCCTCCTTACACACACCCGAATCCTTCGATTCTCTCTCAAGATTCGGATTCGTTTTCAGGGGGCAGGTCAGATTGCGCGAAAGTGACCGTTTAGGTCTCTGGTGTAGATATGATGAAGACCCGGATTAGAAATATGACTTTAAACCGCACATACTTATGGATGTTACCTCTCTGGCGACAGTGCGACGGTGACACTTCCAGGAGGTGTTCACACGGTCACCCTCACCGTGGATGACGGTAGAGGCGGAGTCGATGCCGACACCCTGACAGTGCGTGCGCTGGAAATCTCGGCCGACTCGCTGAGCTTCCTTTTCGGCAAGAGTCACGGTGCCTCGCAACCGCTGACGATACGTAGTGTCGGAGGCCGGGTGAGCTATTCCATTCCGCGTCTTGCAAGTTGGCTGAGGACGCAGCCGGAGGGTGGCGAGTCGAACGGCGAAACCGACACGATCTAAGTGATCGTCGATCCCGCCCGCAGTCCAGGCACATACAGCGCGAACATGATCATCTGGGGGAACGGAAACATCATGGTGCGGATTCCGGTGACTATGGTCGTTCCAGAGGCCAGAGTGCCCGCAGACCAGATGATCCGGCTACCCCTAAACCCCGCGGTCGATGCAGCGGACTTCATTCCTCACGGTGAGCCGGGCCATGCGATGGCGGGCAAGTCCATCATCGCGATCTTCGGTGAGGGATTTGTGGCGGACGGTGAGTTCCGTGCGGACACCGTTCCGCTACCAACGAAGCTGGGAGGCGTACGAGTGTTGTTGGACGGCACTGCGGCCCGTCTCTACTTGGTAACACCAGGGTTGATCCACGCTCAGTTGCCGATGGGACTGCGAGGTCCGACGGCGACATTGCTCATTCTCAGGGACCCGAGAAGGCGCAAAGCAACACGCAGGAGATCGAGATCCCCGACTATTCACCGGGCATCTTCACGCTGTCGCAAAACGCCGAAGGTCAAGGCATTGTCACCTTCGCGAATTCGTCCGATCTGGCCGTGCCGGTGGGCACAGCGGGAGACAGCCGTCCGGCAACGGCGGGCGACTTGCTGACGATCTACGCCAACGGCATGGGCCCGGTCGATCCGCCGCTCACCGACGGTCACAACTCCTGCGAGCCTGATGGCGTCTGCCTGCCCGATGGCTCGAACGTGGTGCTGCATCACACGACGATGACCCCAGTGATCCGTGTTGGTGGGGTTGAAGTGCCGGAGGCGAACGTCCTGTTTTCGGGCTCGTCTCCTGCGTCGGTTGGCGTGAATAAAATCGTGTTCGAGATGTCCCCAGGCGTCCCGACCGGCGACGCTGTATCCGTCACCATCGAGATCGGCGGCGTGGTCAGCCAGGACGATGTGACCATGGCGATCGAGTAGATACAGGCAGAGATGCCATGCATTCACAGTTATGGCTCTTGAGGGGCTCTTGGGGGGCAGAGCCCGGTTTCATTAAGCCAATTCCCGCCCTGCGGGTCCAAACCCAAATTGAGAGTCACGGCTCCAGCAGGACCAGAACCCCTTTGCTGGCAAGCCCTTCCCCACTCTCCCCCCCCCCCCCGCCAAACCGCACCCGCCTGGTTACAATCGACCCGCACCATGCCCCATCCAACCCGGCTCACGGTGAACCTCGTGTCAGCAAGCCCCTTCACCCACCAAAACAGCCGCCAGAACTCTCCCCGGCTGACAGAATCCGCCATTTTCCGCCAAGCAGCCCCAAGACTACCCAGTTCCAGCCGTTCGAGAGCAATCTGCGAAAATCACCGAAATCCGCGGATATCAAAGCGTTTGCGAGGCCCCCAACCAGTGAGACACCATCGCCCGGCATCTCATTGAGTCTCAAACTCGCCATCGCCCCCGTACCAACACAAACCTCAAGTAAACTCGGTTACTTACAAGCTTCTCATCAGGGCCCACATCGCCGGTTCTCCCCGTTTTCATACCCCGTTCCAGTCTCAGAATGTCTCATGGTCCACACCCCATCACACCCGCAACAGGCGTCACCTGTGTTGTCCCCAAATGTTCCATTGTGTTCCGCGCCACTCCGAAATGCCGAGCAAACCCAATTCGCATCGGCAACCGGCGGCTTTTGAGGGATGGAGCCCGATCGCGATCTTCGGTGCCGCGCAAGCGAATACGGTTAGAAGCGATCGATGATCCACGAACGGTCCTGGCCCTGGCAATCTCGTCGGCTCAACCGCCTCCCTGGCGGTCGGGGCTCCGCGGGTGCTGACTTGCAGTTGTGATAGTTTTCCAGGCGTGGTCGTAGACATATCGCGGGCTGGGCGCGGGGCCCGCTCCATGACAGTCGCGGCTCTGTTGCTGCTGTGAGGACCCGACGGTAGGTCAGTACAGCCGCACGCCGCGCGGGCCGGGCGGGAGTTCCATGTGGACGGAGTCGACGAAGCGCACCTTGCGCGAGGCCTTGGTCATCAGGAGCGTCTGGCTGCGGCAGCCTTCGCCGAAGAAACGAATGCCCTGGAGAATGCCGCCGCCGCTGAGTCCGCCGGTGACGCCGGTCGCGGCGAAGATGATAGTGTTGCCGGGAGCGAGATCTTCGGCGCTATAGATGCGGTTTGGATCGGTGATGCCCATGTCCTTCACCCGCTCTTCGAGTTCCGGCGTATCGATCACAAGCCGCCCAAGCATCTCGCCGTGCAGGCAGCGCGTGGCCGCCGCCGAAATCACGCCCTCCGGCGCGCCGCCGGTTCCCATGACGGCGTGCACGCCTGTCCCGCGAATGGCCACGGCTACGCCCGCCGACAGATCGCCGTCTCCGATCAGCCGGATGCGTGCGCCCGCCTCGCGAATCTCGCGGATCAGCTTTTCGTGGCGAGGCCGGTTCAGCACGACGATCGCCAGGTCGTCCACGTCGCGGTCAAGCGCGCGAGCGATGCGCTTCAGATTCTCGGCGACAGGCAGGTCGAGGTCGACCTTTCCGCGACACGCGGGACCGACGATAATCTTTTCCATGTAGCAGTCCGGTGCGTGCAGCAGACCGCCCTTTTCCGACGCCGCGAGAACCGCCAGCGCGCCGGGCGTACCCGTCGCGCAAAGGTTGGTTCCCTCCAGCGGATCGACGGCAATATCAACGGCGCGATATTCACCCTCAGTGCTGGAACCGGGCCCAACCTTCTCACCGATGTAGAGCATCGGCGCTTCGTCGCGCTCGCCTTCACCGATGACAATTGTGCCATCGATCGGCAGATCCTCGAAAGCGGAGCGCATCGCCTCGGTCGCAACACGGTCGGATTCGTCTCGGTCACCGTTGCCCATCGTACGAGCCGCCGCAATCGCGGCCTTCTCGACGACTCGGATGATCTGAAGAGAAAGCTCTTCCTCTTCCTGCACCGACATCCCGCCGAACTTCGCCTCTCCGACTGATCTCAGACTGATGGCATCACTCATTGTGTCCCTCTTTCTTCCTGTCCCTAGCCACGCTCCAGGTAGTGTTCTTGCAGGCGGCGTAGCTCCTGGGTTAGCTCGGTCTTGAGATCGTCATGGCCGGGTTCGGTGTAAAGATTCTTCAGCTCATTCGGATCTTCCTGTAAGTCGAAGAGTTCCCAATAGCCGTCTTCCTTGTAGTACTCGATGAGTTTATACCGCTCGGTTCGAACACCGCGATGTGGGCTCACGCGGTGCGCCGTGAAGTACTTGAACGACGGGTCGGTGCGCTCTTCCGGCGGAATGTCTTTCATCTCCCACGAGTTGTCGTAGTAGGCGTAGAAGATCGACTTGCGCCATTCATCCGGTGGGTCGCCGCGCAGCAGGGGCGCCAAGCTCTCACCCTGCATCTGCTCCGGGATGTCGACGCCCGCCAGATCGAGAACCGTCGGCGCGATGTCGACGTTGAGGACCATGCGGTCCTCAACGTGCCCCTTCAAAGGCAGCCGTGGGTAACGAACCAGGAAGGGAATCCGCAGCGACGGCTCGTACATGAACCGCTTGTCGTACCAACCATGCTCGCCGAGGAAATAGCCGTTGTCCGTGGTGTAGATGATGACGGTATCTTCGGCTTGTCCCGTGACATCGAGGTACTCCAAGATTTGGCCAAGGTTCTCGTCCACACCGTAGACCGAGCGATAGTGATCCTTCACGAAGCGATTGAAGATCCAGTCCTTCTTCGCCGCGGCGCTCAGGCCTCTCGGCAAGTCGTCGTAGTCGCCCGCGAGGCTGTTCTCGAACTTCATATCGGCCGCTTCTTTCGCCAGCGGGCGTGTGGCGTAATCGTCGTAGTAGGTTTCGGGCTTGGGCCACTCGATGTCGTTGTACAAGTTGGCGTGACGCGGCGCGGGCGTAAAGGGACGATGCGGCGCTTTGTGCTGATAGACCAGGCAGAACGGCTTGTCGTCGCCGCTTCGGCGCAGGAAGTCGAGAGCGTAATCGGTCGTGAGGTCCGTTGCGTAGCCGTGTTCTTGCTTCCGTTCACCGTTTTCGATGAACTCCGGGTCGAAGTAAACTCCCTGCCCCGGCAAGACCTTCCATTCGTCAAAGTCCGCCGGGTTCTGGCGGATGTGCCACTTACCGAACAGGCCTGTTCGGTAGCCGGCCTGTCGCAACAGGCGGGGGAATGTGGGCAGGCTCGGATCCAGCGCCTCGATCTCGTCCCGCTTCTCGGAATTCCCGCGAATCCCGTGAACATGCGAATAGCAGCCGGTGAGCACAGATGCCCGGCCGGGCGCGCATAGCGAGTTCGTGCAAAACGCGTTCTCGAAGCGCACGCCTTCGTTGGCGAGCCAGTCCATGTTGGGCGTCTGGAGAATGGGATGTCCGGCGCAACTCATCTGCCGCGCCTGCTGATCGTCCGTCATGACGAAGATAATGTTCGGACGGGGATGATCCGGCTCGGAACCGCAGCGGGTCAGCAACGCGGCGCCGGCCGCACCAAGGCTTCGCAAGGCGTCGCGGCGAGTCGGGTTGGGAGATGAGGTGTCTCGCATTACCGAAACAGTGTACCCGATGCGACCGGAGGAGCCCGGCGAACTCCTCCAGTAAAGGCCTTATGCGAAGATTGGGACGTGATCGGCGGAGATGGAAGCCCGCCGCGAGCCGCGAAATGAACTGTCAGAAATGTGGCCGACAACTTTTTGAAACCAAGAAGTTTTGTATTGGATGCGGGACGCCAGCCGCAGCGGCAACCCAGCCAGAACCGGCTTCACCCGTCGAGGTGCGCTGTGACTCGTGCGGTGAAGAGCTCACGACGGATGACCGCTTTTGCCAGTCGTGCGGTGCGCAGATCGGCGGCCCGACTGTCACCGAAGGTCCCGTAAGTCGCCTCACCGAACCCGTCGAAGCACAGTTCGAGGGGGTTGACGCTCCCGGCGTGCACCCCGTCGGCTCGCCGGCCTCGATCAGTCCGCCTCCGGGGAAGCACTCGAACAGTACTCTTTATCAACTGCTCGGACTCGCGTTTGGGTTGATCGCGTGCTCCTACTTCGCCTACGACTACTTCTCGACGCCGGGTAGCTCCAGAGTTGCTTCCGTGCCAGGCGAGGAAGTAGAGCTGGCCCAGAAGGGAACGGCGTCAGCTCCAAACAGCGAGTCAGTTGAGTTACAGATCCAGCGAGAAGCCGATGAGCGAGTGCCGTCCGTAACGAGGGCTCCTGCCGCAACGCCTGTCGATTCGCTTCGTTCGAACTCACCAGTGCTCACGCCGAGAAGGCCCACTGGTTCGAATCCCCCGCCGGCGTCGCCCGAAGCCGCACAGCAGACATCGCCTGATACCTCGCAAGAGGAGGCCGCGGGACGGCTGAGCCTGCCTTCGTCGCCTCCCGTGGTCGCGCCCCATGCTACGAGCCCTCCGCCCAAACTGTCTAGCGGTGAAGTACTCATGCCGGGCGTGAAAGCATGGAAACGCACCGATACTCCACCGCGCGGGAACACGGCACCGGTCCAACCGCCGCCCGCCCAAAAAGGAACGATCTATTGGACCGGAAAGCTGCGGAAGAATCAGGTGATCGTTATCGAGAACGGAGAGGCAAGCGCCGGCATCGCGGATGGAGACCATTTCACGGGGATACCCATCGACGTTCACCTCCCCTCCCCGGCCGTCCGCCTCGTCGAACGCCCCACCGGAGAGAACAACTGGAGCGCGTTGCCTTCCGTTGCTTGCGAAACACAAAGCAGTCCGTCACGATCAACATTCAATGGAACCTGCTCCGTTAGGGGCCGCCACTCGCCGGGGTTAGCAGTCCGTGATGAAAGTCTATGAACGAAACTACCTACTCGCACCGCACCGATTCCATCGCTCGAAAGATCGAGCTTCTGCAGCAAGCCCTTGCTGGTGACCGTCACGAACTCGCTCGATCGCTTGCCGAGTCGATCCGCGAAACCATAACGTTTCGGCAGCAAACCGACGAGTCGCCTAGCGACGTTGATATCCGAGCCGACAGTGGCCGGCCCGTCAGCGAACTTCCCTCGCCGTGGCGCGAATGGGCGGCAGGCTGGCGGCGTTTCGTGGTCTTCGCTCTCGATGAAACAGTCGGACTGGCCCGCAGTAGCGAGCCAGTTGAAATCAAGGTACGTTTCGCGGCGAATCAGAGCGCTGGACTATTTCGCGATGTGCGACTCGCTAGGGTGGACGCCGCATCCGGAACACTGGCGGAGGTCCCAAGGCAGTTCCTCAATGAACGCAGACGCGGTGCATTCCGCTACGGCCGCCTTCTGTTTCAAGCCGACAACCCCGCGCATCGACGCGTCACGTACCTTCTTCTCTTTGATAACCCCAACGCCGAGTTACCCGACTACGAAACCGATCTCCGCGTCGAAGGAGACGGCTACAGCCTTGACATTCAGAATCGCTTTTACCACGCATCCCTATCCCGGCAGATGGGGCAACTCGAGCGTCTCAAGTACAAGACCGGCAGCGGCCTTGATCTCTTCTCGGCGGGTGATGGCCATGGAGAACCGCCCGGCATTGATTGGGCGCATGACTATGTCACGTCCAACGGCTACCAGAAGATGCGCGTTACGAATTGGGCGGCGTGCGCTGACTATGAAGTGATTCGCGGCCCACTGTGCACCATCGTCCGCCGTTGGGGCTTTCCGCACTCCACCGTGCACCCCCTCTTTACACCATCACGGATGCACATCACCGTCGAGTACCGCTTCTTCGCCGGCACCCCCTACTTCACGAAGCGGGGCTCGATGGAAGTAATCCAGGAGATGGCGATCACCTACCTCCGCGACGACGAGTGGGTCTTCTCCGGAAGCCCCTTCACCGACATGCTTTGGATGGCAAGCGACGGCAAGTTACGGACGGGCGAGGTCGAAGACGCCCATAAAGACAACCTTTGGTCCGTCGGGTTCTTCAACAACCGCACTCGCGACGCGTTCATCGCACTGTTTCTGGAACACGAGGCGGAGAACTTCGACGACCTCAAACACAGCGGACCGCCTACTCTGCACTACCAAAGTGGGGCCCAACTATGGAGCCGTTGGGCCGCACGCGGCAAGCCTACCCTTAAGGCGGGAGCCAAGCTCAAGCAGCACAACGCCTACTTAACGATTCCCTTCCCGGAGGAGAGCGGGAAGCAGATTGTCGAAGACTACCGCCACCGGCTTCTAAATCCGCTCGCATCGACTGAGAGCGACATCAATGATATCGGAGCGCAGCCCTCGCCAAGCAGGCTGGGCCGCCCAGGCGAGCGTGGCGACGCTGCTGTTTCAAAGCAGGCTCTCTGGGACGCACTACGCGAAGTGCGCGATCGCCAGCTCTATAAGATCGACGCCAACGTCGTTGACATGGGATACATCTACGATCTGCGTGTTGACGGTGGAACGGTCCACGTCGTGATGACCATGCCTCACCGCGGCCGGCCGAAGTTCGGATTCATCGGCACACCCATCCGCGAACGGTTAGCGCAGGTTCCCGGTGTCGCCGAAGTCAACATCGAAAACGTCTGGGAGCCACCGTGGGATGCGAACCGTCTGAGTGACAAAGCCCGCGAGACGTTCGGCTTCTGATTAACTGTCCGCCATCGAATCCGGGTCGGGTTGGCCGACTTCATTGCGAACCGTGCGGAAGAAAACGCGGAAGCGCTTCACTTTTCATTCCGAGATCAGAACGATCTCCTCTCCGCGCGGTCGCTTCTTGCCACTTTCGTCGTCTCGTGTCGGCGTCTCCATCACAACCGGCTCGCGATCGAGAGAGGGCCAACGTCCCACACGGACGACATTCTTCTCAATCAACGACCGGACTGCCTTCCGGGCGAGGCCCATGCCCCGGACTTGGTCCTGAATCCGCAGGTACATCAGGTGATCATTGTGCGTCAGGGCAAAGCCGACAGCGATATCCAACTTCTCGTTGGGTCTGAAGGGGACCTCCACGCGCACGATCATCGGAAGGAGCTGGACCGGTTGAGACTTATCAACCGCTGACTTGGCCAAGTGGTCCACGAGAGCCCTCACCAGCAGAACCTCGACAAAGTTCAAATGGAGAGCTTTGTGGCAGTCGTTGAGTTACTCGATGCGCCCTTCCTCGGCCCAATCAAGCGGCACCGGAGTCCCGAGGCATACCCGGCCGGCTTCCAGGTCAAGACGCCGCTCACAGAAATCGGGGAACCGCGTGCCGTAGACGCTTGAGGTGATCGCCCAGGTGGTCCGCAACATGCCCGCCCACGACCAGTTCTGGAACAGATTCATCCAACCCTGGTTGTCGCGATGATGCCATTATCGGTCGAGGTCAAAATCGAGATACACGCTCTCCATGAGTTGAATCATGCAGCCGCACATGTAGTATCCGGCTCGCAGTTCGTCGTAGCTATCAGGCAACCAGTACCTGTGTGCGGGCGTCCCTTCGACCTCCTTGGCGAGGTGTCGAAGACCCGGATTGATCTGGGTGTCGAGGAACCGCAGATCTTCGGATTCCCGAATCTCGTCTCCTAATTCTTCGTAGTTCTGAGCGTGCCGGGTAAACGTGTCCGGGGCGCTGCTCGCGGGTGGGTGCCACTGCCGATCGAGCCGCACGAATAGCTCTTCGGTCTGCATTTCGGACAAGGCGCTCGGGTCTCCGGCTACGCTCAGTACTTCCTTCGTGATGTGGTAACCGAGAGCGCGATAGCTCTCGAATTGGGTTTCGTCGAACGCTTGATCGAGCGTGCTTTGATGCGGGAAGGCCGGATTCTGGTCGCGGTAGCGTAAGACATCTGTCGGCTCATCTCCGTTCATGGACGACTTGATATAGAGAAGTCTGCCGGAAGCGATGTCGGGACCGTAGTTGATCGTGCCAACCGCACAGTGTCTCCCCTCCTTCGGATTGTCACGCGTACGCCGAATCGGATCGACATTGATCCTAATGTTGACGCCAAAATCCGTCCGGCATTTTTCGATTGCGTTACCGAGCGCATCAAACTGCAACTTCCCGTCTTCCTCCGCGTCACACGCCACAATGAAACGGCAACGCCGCCGGACAAGCTCGTAGATCTCGAGGTTTTCGAAATGCCCGCCGTCGGACAAATAGACGTAGTCGCGCTGGGCGTTGGTCATTCCGAAGAGTTCAAACAGAAGATACGGAAGGTCTAACTCCGGCCCCTGACGACTCGCCTTGACGGACACGGGATTCCCTATCCAACGTCCGAGACGAACATTGAATACCGTCATGAGGAAGGCCAGCGGAGCCGAGGAATGATACCCCATGCTGGGACTTGCCGCGGCGCCAATCGGCATGCCGCCTTCGTACTCGGACGTCGGAAAGTAGCCGCGCTCTTTTTGCGATGCGGCATCGCTCTCGTCCGGGCGGGGTTCCAGTGCGAGCATGGCTGCATCGAACCCGGAAAACGGCGGCGAAATTAAGAACGACATCGCCATTCGCTTCTGCCATGCGAGCTTCTCGCCACCTACAAGGTTGAGCGCCGTGTTGACAAGAAAGATCATCAGGTAGGCTATCCTTCTGGCCCAATATCCGAGAGTATGCCAAGGGAGTGTTCATCATGAAAGGGTCCCAACGCGCCGAGCGCCACTGTTCCAGTGCCCGTTTTTTCTCCAGCACAACATATTTGCACCCGCCTTCCTGCAAGACATAGCTCATGCAAAGCCCTGCCTGCCCCCCTCCAATGACGACAGTATCAATCGTGCATGTCTGGTGATTCCCTGCTTCGATAGCCATAAGTCTTCCACGGGTTAGGTGACGGGAGATTGGCGCTGCGGGCGGACAGGATCTAGTACGTGTCGATCTGGATTGTCAGCACTCACCCAGGATTTCCATTTTGGCCCTGGCACCGTTACAGTGCAGCCCACGTGGCCCGAATACCACGTCTTTTCGCGCTGAGCCCTGCACATCACCTCCGCCGATAGGCCCCTATTGCGCCCGATAATACTCGCAAACCATAGAACCCCCGTGGCGGTTCTGTCAATATTCGTCGCCGGCCAGCCTGGCCGCAACGATCTCGGCCACGTCCGCCACGACGAACTCTTCCTGCCCTGCGTGGCGAGCCGCGTCGCTCAGCATGATCGGACAGTACGGACACGCCACGGCCACCGTGGACACGCCGGTCTCGCTAACCTCGGCGAAGCGGCGGTGATTGATGCGTCCGCCAGCCGGCTCTGATTTGTCGTCCGCGATGAAGAGCTGTGCTCCGCCGGCCCCGCAGCAGAACGTTTCCTTTCGATTCCTCTCCATCTCGGAGATCTGGATGCCCGCTGCCGCCAGCACCTGCCGCGGTTCTTTGGTGATTCCGCGGCCCCGAGCGAGATAGCAGGGGTCGTGAAATGTGACGCGTTCATCCCGCTTTTTAAGCTTCGCATCCAGGCGCGGAAGTAGCTCAGATAGCAGTTCGGTGTGATGCACTACCTTGATGCCCAACTCTTCGTAGGACTCGTTTTGGCGATAATCCACGTCCAGCATACGGGTGCAATGAGGACAACATGTCACGAGCTTCTTCACGTTCGCGCTCCGAAACGAGTCGATCACCTTCTCGGATAGCTCCATGTAGAGATACTCGTTGCCGGCCCGCCGTGCCGGCTCGCCACAGCACGTTTCTCGGGCAAGTACACCCCAGGTAACACCGGCGGCGTCGAGAACCTTCCGCATCGCGCGCGCCACATCCTGGCCGTGGGGGTCGTAGCTCACGCCGCATCCCAGCCAGAAGAGCCATTCATGGCTGCCGTCGAATATCGGAAACTCTTCCGCTTCGATCAGCTTCCGTCGCGTGTCGTGCGCAACGCCCCAGGGATTGTGTGGCGACCGCTCCATGGTCGTAAACATCGAATTCAGCTTGTCGCTGTTTGTACGGCCTTCGCTGACCAACCCGCGCCGCATGTCGAGGATCTTGGGGCCGACATGCTCGATCCCGATCGGGCAGGCCTCTTCACAAGCGCCGCAGGACAGACACTGGAACAGGTCGACTTCACTGATCGAATACTCGCCCGCTTCAACCTGCCTCGGCGTCCCCGCCAAAACGTCTCCGCCGGCTAGCAGACCGTGCTGTAGATCGAGAATCATCTGTTTAGGATTCAGGCTCTGCCCCACCGTGCTTGCGGGACACACATCCGTACAACGGCCGCACTCGACACATGCGTTGATGTCCAGAATGTCTTTGGGCGATAGCTCTCCGAAACGAAGTAAGCCGAAGTCATCTTCGTCATCGTCACGCAAAGGGCGCATGCCGCTCGTTGTTTCCGAATCGAAGAAGATAGCAACCGGACCAAGCAGCAGATGCAGATGCTTCGAATTCGGGATCACCCACAGCATTCCGAACAGCGACAGCGTGTGTAGCCACCAGTTCACCTGCCAGTTGGCACTTCCGGCAGCCAGGACACGCCATCCGAGCAGGTACGTGACCATGAGGACCACGATCAGCACAGCGACCATTCCCGACGACATCGACACCGCACCAAGCACTTTCGGGCGCAACACAAACCGCCGAAAGCTCAGTCCGATGATGCCCACCAATACGGCCACCGCCCACGCGGCCGCGAACGAGCCGTACCAACTTCGATCCGCCTGCGCGGCGTCGAGGCCGCGGAATCCGTGCATCATCTGTTCGAAGCTGACCCAAGCAAACGCGAAGAACCCCCACATCACGAGTGCATGCAGGATGCCCGCGACGGGGCGAGTGCGCATCACTTTTGTCTGAAGAAGTACTTCGAGAAACACACGTCGCAGCCGCTTGCCGATGTCATCCCATGGGAAGGGTTGGCCGGACGATTGGGCGAACTTCAAACGCTTACGGACGATCCACACAAAATACAAGCAGCTTGCGACAGTCAGAAGGACAAGAAGGAGAGGAGTCAACATCTGGGGACAAGGAACCTCTTCGGGATCATATCGAAGTCTGGCCTCGAAGTTCCCCCAAGCACTCCGGGGCAACTTGAGCTAACTTGTCGCGGCCGCCGGACCGCACCCTGTTCGGCGCCAACTCCACCTATCTCAGCCCGGGCGCTCAACTCGCCAAAGCTACGGTGCCCAATATCTTGGATCAGACTAAGAAGGGAATCCGCGCCGCAAACGCCCACACGCTATTCGGCACGGCTATTGCCGCAAGATCCGGCTAGCGAGATCTCACGGCCGCTCTGATGGATTGGGGCCGCCGAGTGTTGTTCTCGATCTCGTCCAAGAACAGTCTCGATCGCAACAAGGGCTTCCTACTCACGAAAAGAGGCCGCGGCCGGAGGAGTCTCCCCCCTGACCGCGGCCACCTCGGTAGCGCCTTCAGACGCTTGAACCTGACCGATTCGCCTCCGCGGCCTAGCGCCGTCCACGTCCCCGAGGACCACGCCGTGAACCGAAGCCCGTAGCACTGTCCGTATCGATGAGGTTCAGCCCGACAGCCTGACGTGCGGGAGTCGCCAGCGCCAGCGCTTGTTCGAGACTTGCCAGAGCGACCAACTGCTCGCCTGTCAATATCGCTCGCGCATCCTCTCCGAACTCCGCTCGTGTCGCCGCAATCTTATTGGTTAACTCGGTAATCTCGACCTGAAGCTGCCCGACGATCGCCGCGTTCGGAGTCTCCGCGTTCAACTCCTCCCGAAGCTGCATTTGTAGGGTGCGGATTTGGTCGCGGTCCGCTTGCACCGCTTCACCGAATGATGTCTTTAGGTGTTGAAGGTCTTGGACCTGCTGCTCACTCAGAGCCAGGATCTCCTTCAACTCGGTGGGGTCCGACACTCCAACTTCATTCGCGGCGCCGAGCGCGACCACACAAATTAGCGCAACAACATACTGCATTGATTTCACGTCTTTTCTGATCCTCCGCTTTCATCCAATGCGTCGAAAACAGCGCATACTGGTTCGAACCCAGGCACGCATCTCACGTTGCGCTGTGCTTGTTAAATGGAAGTAAAGCTTGTTAAGAACGTGTGGCTCGCCTCTGCGCTAACGGTCGATAGTAGCCACCGGCTGGTGCTCCTGAGCCAAGTTGGCGTCTTGTTGCCCCACGTCCGTGCGCTACCGCACACACCGCCAATCACCAGTGCGAATACACCCTTCGGATGAACCCCGTCCCAGCCTGTAAGAATGAAGCAAATGCCGGACCCCGAACTCGCAGATCCTCGACGGGAATACGCCTCTCGGTTGGCCGCTCGCCGGGCGACCGCTGTGGCCGAAGAGCAACGCCACCAGAGGCTGGGATACTTGAGACTGGCCATCTTTGCAGCCGCCCTTGCCATTGGCTTCCTCGCCTTGGATCAGGGAGTCCTCTCGGGTTGGTGGCTACTGTGTCCGGCGATCGCGCTGATTTGGCTGGGCGATCGTCTACGCAATGTCGAAGATGCCCGCACGCAAGCAGGCCGCTGCGTCTTGTTTTACGAGCGCGCTATCGAGCGCCTCGAAGGCCGCTGGACCGGAACCGGGGAAACCGGACTGCGGTTTCTCAACGAGCACCACCTGTACGCGCAGGACCTTGATCTGGTCGGTGACGGCTCACTCTTTCAGCTACTCTGCGGCGCACGCACCAGCATTGGCGAACAAACCTTGGCTGCATGGCTGCTAGCACCCGCCGCTCCTGACACGATTCGAGCCCGCCAGGAAGGCGTTACGGAACTCGCCACGAAACTCGACTTCCGCGAAGACATCGCGGTCCTCAGTGAGGATGTTCGCAAAGGCGACGATCCACTGCGTCTCGCGGCCTGGGGAGAAGCTGATCCGATTCTCAAACCGTCAACCTTCCGTATTGTTGCCGGAGCTCTCTCACTGTGCGGCTTCCTAGCAATCTTTGCGTTTCTGGCCTACCTATTCGCACAGATCGGTTTGCTTGATCTCCCCCCGCTGACCGTGCTCTACCTCCAGGTATATGCCATCGTGACCGCTCTCGTGCTCGGCGGTGTCGTCTTCTCTTTCCGAAGACGTACCGAGGCGGTTATTCAGGCATTGCATGAGGCCGTCAACGAACTTAGCCTGCTCGCCGGCGTCCTACGGAGACTCGAAGTCGAACAGTTCACCTCACCGAGACTTGTCCAACTTCTCACCGATCTAGATGTCGAAGGGAAGCTTCCGTCACAACGCCTCGCCCGGTTGAGCGTTCTGCGGGATCTCGAGGAATCCCGGCACAACCCGATGATGGCCGCATTCGGTTTGCTCGTGCTCTGGGATCTCCATCTCGCCTACGCCATCGAAGATTGGCGCCACACATCGGGCCCGACCTTGCGCCGCTGGCTCACGGCGGTCGGCGAGATGGAAGCGCTTTCTTCACTCGCCGGCTATCGCTACGAGCATCCCGAACACATCTTCCCCGAGTTAGTGGATGGTCCGCCGGCAATCGACGGCGAAGCACTCGGACATCCGCTGCTTGGAGACCAACAAGTCGTCACCAACGATCTGCGTATTGGGGGAGAGCCGCAGGTGCTCATCGTCAGCGGCTCCAACATGTCAGGCAAAAGCACCATGCTGCGAACGGTCGGCATCAACACCGTGCTCGCCCAGGCCGGCGCTCCGGTGTATGCGAAGTGTTTGCGCCTTACGCCGCTAGCCATCGGCGCATCGATTCGTATCGTCGATTCACTGCAAGAGGGCACCTCGCGCTTCTACGCCGAGATCAAACGTTTGCGCCAGATCATGGACGCGAGCAACGGGACATTTCCCGTTCTATTCTTCATCGACGAACTCCTTCACGGAACGAATTCACACGACCGCCGAATTGGCGCCGAAGCCATCGTCAGCGGGCTGGTCAACCGCGGGGCGATCGGCCTCGTCACCACACACGACCTTGCGCTGGCTCACATCGGCGAGACACTCGCACCGCGCGGCGCGAACGTACACTTCCAAGACCACCTTGAAGACGGCCGGATGTGGTTCGACTACAAGATGCAGCCCGGCATCGTTCAGAAAAGTAACGCGATTGAACTAATGCGCTCAGTGGGATTGGACGTCTGACACCCCGTGCACTAGGCCGCTCGAAGTGCCGGCTTCCGAGAAGCTGTAGTGCAATCCAAGACTCGTTCGATTGAGGGTCCGTGCCGCCGTCTACGCCGCACACTACATCCGACAACGCGGGGCATTAGCAGAGCGAAAGAACCGCCAGAACGGAGAACACCGTACTCCGCGCAAGCTCTCGGAAACCAATCGTTCGCAACGGAATCTTAGCGCGCGCCGGATCGTCCATATGGTGCAAGTCGAAACCGTGAACCAACGTGGGTACCGTCAGCGCAATACCCATCAGCAAAAAGCCGCCAACCCCGAAAGGTACCGCGCAAGCAATCTGGGCCGCGAGCCACATCATGGCTCCCCGTTTCGCCCTCTGATCGGTGACGGTGCCGGCACGATGCTTCCGAGCTTCGATCAAGGCGTGCATCTTTAGCACCGAACCGGTGTAGTACACGGTCTGAGCCACCCACAGCAACAGCAGGACGAAGTCAGGAGATCAGCCGCCAGCCAGATAGACCAGGGCGACGGAAGAGGTTGCGAGCTCAACCGGTCGATGCAACACAAGCGCTAAAGCGTTCCGCGGGCGTTTCAAACTCTAGCGTCTGACGTGGTCGTCCGTTGAGTTGGCGAGCGACCGCGTCGAGATGTTGTTGTGAGTG
>Ga0315339_1002048_pt1 | contig 15999 bp, 23 predicted proteins | sample ASW17metaG_FD_204514 | JGI IMG/M metagenome (GOLD analysis project Ga0315339, IMG submission 204514) | Ammonia-oxidizing marine archaeal communities from Pacific Ocean, United States - ASW #17 | ecosystem: Environmental > Aquatic > Marine > Oceanic | place: USA: California | collected 2016-12-05
GGGAGAGGAGGGTGCATCGCTCAGGCGGTGAGGGAGGCCACGCCAGCGGAAACCTTGCTGACGTTCACGACGAGGATCATTTCCCCTTCGCTGTTGGACTCCGTGGTCAGTGCCACCAGATCACCTACACCTGCCTGAGTCTTGATGCCAGAACAGGAGAACCGCTTGTCGCCCCTGTTGGCAGTTCGGTAGAACGAGAGGGTGCAGGGTGTCCCGTCTGTGTACTGGGCTTCAACCTGCTCCCTGTCGCCTGCTTCCATCTTCACCATGTCAACGCCGAACTGGGACGCGAAGGCCCGAATAGACAGATTCGCGTCGATGATCGCCTTGTCGAGCATGGTCTTCGTCAACCTGAGCAGACCCGGTTCGGGGCTGAGGGTTGCCAGCACGCTGTTCTCATTTCGCGTGGTCTTCATGTCATCTCCAATCAAATGCCCGGCGGTATTGCCGGTGAAATCCGCCCCTCCCCGGTAGGGGAGAGGAGGGTGGTTCAGTCGTCGATCCGTATGCAGGAGTCGATGTAGGTGGTGTAGTTTTCGCCCATGCTGGTGCAGTCGATGTATCGGAGGTCTTCTCCGACCACTCCCTCGCCACTCTGTACCATCCGACTGGCATCATCGGCGGAGGAAGCCTCGACTTCAATCCAGTCCATCTGCACCTGCTGACAAACACTGATCTTCTTGACTTCGTATTTCATCGTTCATCCTTTCAAGATGGAGCCTGCGAAGGCAGGCTCGAAATCCTCCCGGCCCCGTTGAGGGCCAGGAGGGTGGGTGGTTCAGTCCTTGCCGCTGAAGGCTTCGTCGAGCATGGCCTTCATCTTGGCTTCCTCGTTTCCGTGGTGGTTGCACGAGCGGAAGTACGCGACATGATCGTCCTTCGTGAGCGGGTTGACTTGGACTTGTAAGGCAAACTCAGCGGCTGATGCCGCCCTTCTGGCTTGGTCGAGCAGGGCGTAGAGTTCTGCGGCAGTGAGTGTCACGACTGCTCCATTGTCTGTTTCATTGTTCATCGTTCACTCCTTCAGGTGATGAGCCTGCGAAGGCAGGCTCGAAAGCCTCCCCTCCCCGTTAGGGGAGAGGAGGGTGGTTGTCATGAGGAGCGTGTGTCCTTGAAGACGTGTAGGTTTCTAGGCATTCCCCATCCCAGCATTTCGGTTGGTTTGACGTGATCGGTCGCCATGATCTCGCATTGGCGTGCGATCTTCGTCAGGTGTTCCTTCACTTCCTTGGGGGTGAGAGTGTCGAAATCCTCGACCAGTGTTTCGGCAGTTAGTCCGCACCAGTGGAGGCAGTCCCTAACCTTCTTCATGGTTTCATCGTTCATCGTTCGCCCTTTCAAATGGGAGCCTGCTGCATGCAGACTCGAATACACCTCGTCGGGTTTCCCCGGCAAGGCGTGGTTTGTTGAGTGTTTCATCCAGAGTCGAGTCAGTCTCGCTCTGGGCCATGTTCGGTTGTCAAAGAGCAGTGATGTTCAACGACGTTCGTTGATGTGATTTACAGTACTTGATATCGGAGCGGTGTGCGTCAACTCTCCATCAAATCGAGGCAGATTAAGTGATATTGAAGAAGGGGATGTGAGTAGAGCCTATGAAACAAGGGGTTTCATGGACTGAAGTTTATTTGAGAATGATCCGGATATGCTCCGGCAGTTCTCCGGATAACGTGTGGATATCCTCCGGAGAACATCCGCGACCCTGTCCGGCTAGAGGAGAGGAGAGGACAGGAGAGAAGAGGAGAGTATCCCGGCGAGGTGATTTGACAGTTCGGTGTTTGATCGGGTATCACTTTCAGGGCATGGCAGCATCACCGACAGCACGGACGCTGGCTCTCCTCCGCCGGGAGGGATGGCAGTTGTCACAGGTTGTCGAGCGCTGGTGTCAGCACTCCAGGCGCAGGATCGATCTCTGGGGCTACCTTGACCTGATGGCAGTACATGCTCCCTGTTCGGCCCCTGTTCGGTCGATGCCCGGCGAAACGACCACCGCCATTGACCCGTCAGCCCCTGCATCCCCTGAGAGCCACGGAGGGAGCGATACGGAGCAGTTCGGTCCCGATGACCCCTTCCCCACCCTCGACCCCGAAACGCCCGGAGACGGCGAGCCTGTGCCCGCAATCGGGACGCTGCGACAGGTGATGGGCCTGACTACCTGTATCGCGGGATTGCAGGTGACATCTGCTAGCGCCATGAGCAGCCGACGCAAGAAGATGCTCTCCCTCCCTGATCAGGTGGAGCCGTTCATCAGGGCAGGTGGTGTCGTGCTTCTGATGGGATGGAAGAAGCAGGGCCATCGTTGGCTGTGGGCTGCTGAACGCTTCGCCATCGGTGTGGATGGGCTGGAGGTCGGAGCGAGGACGGCATGGATGACACCACCCCGGATGGCAGGGGGGTAGGGGGGGATAGGGGGGGGTGGGGACCCCCCGCAGTACGGATCCCCCAGTACCCGATCGGTATGGATGCAGCGCGTGTGAAATCCCACAACAACTTTAGGTCAAAGGACTTACCTAATGGGCGTACAACCAGATCCAGGAGCAAGGTGGACAAGAGGCCCGAAGTGGGAATCGAGTCATGTAGGTCAGAGGACGTTGCGTAAGATTTCGATTTTGCGTGCCATCGAGGTGCTGACCAGGGAGTGCGAGGGTATTGCGCCGACGGTGAGCGAGTTGAGTAAGGCGACCAGCATTCCTCGTTCGAGTGTGTACCGTCACTTGCAGACACTGGCGGAGGATGACTTGGTGGAGATTGGCAGGGGTGGCAGGAGTACGGGAGTTAGTATTACGAGGGTGGGCGAGAGATTTGAGTACGGTGCAGGCGACAGGCAGGTGGGGGGGGATAGGCGTTAGGAGTCCCAGATGGAACCAAGGAGGAACCTGGATACACACATTTGGATTTCTTGATGGGTTGTGGACAACACATGGAAGTGTTGCTTGCGTATAATCGCAGGAAGAGTTTTCTCTTCTCTTCCACTCGATGCTTGGCTACAATCCTGGTGGGTTTGGCTAATCCATACGAGTGGGCCTCCTTTCAGCGCACGCCTTCTTGATCTTCGAGGAGGCGTGTGTTTTTAAGGAAGCGGGACGTAACCGGACAAGTGGGGAAACTTTTTACATCTCAAGCGTACTAATCATACGGTGGGCGATCAAGTCATGACTCGATCGCGTGGAAAAGGTATCGCTGACACAGTTACCCTGTCCTCTAAGGACTGGGTGATGATGTTTGGCATTTTGTTACCTATTGCCGCGCTTGTTATTCTGGGTTGGCTCCGGCACGATCGGATGCTGACAACACTTGTTGTGCAGCAAACATCCCTGAATGATCGCCTTGAGAGGGTGGAAGAAACCTTGGATGTAAGGGGTATACGTCCATGAAGTTCCTTTCCCCTCTTGGTTTCGGCCTTCTCCTGGCTGGCTGCTCGAAGCCTTCGAGCCTCATAGCCCCATCTTCACTTACTCCCTCGGGTATAGGTTTGGATGGCTCGCAGTCAGCAGGAGATAGCCTAGTCTCTATCGCCCACTCATCTGGATCGTTATGGCCGATCTCTCTCGCAGCCGGGTTGTTTCTCCTGGCGGCGATTCCCGCATTCTTCATCTTCTCTCGCAAGCAGTTCTTCACGCTGCTGGCTGTAGGGATTCTACTCGCCATTTCCCCCGTGGTCTTGCTAGAAGTCATGAATCACCTCGTTATTCCGCTGGCCGTATTGCTCGGACTCGGAGGCGCTGCCGCCTTGGCGTTCTTTCTCGGACGGCTCTGGGACAGGCGGATGATTCGCAAGCGGGCAGAAGAAGAAGCAGAAAAACTAGTTTCCTCAGACACACCTGACCGAATATCGGATCGTCAGGCGGCTGAAATCGTAACTCGGATTACGGAGAAGTAATCATGTTTAGTACGTTTGGATACGCGGTTCTTGCACTGGCAACAGCAGTATTTGTTGGTTGCCTCCTGCAATCAAGTGGATTCCCGGTGTGGCTGTACGGAAAACTTCCCTGGAGCAAGAAAGATTCCTGATTGGCTGAACTACCTGTCATCAACAACTGCGACAAATGTGGCGCTTGCTGCATGGATGTCAGTCTCCCGCCCTACACGGCGGACGAACTTGGCGAGTTGTCCAATGAAGTCCAGATCGAACTGGCCCTCTACAGGTCTGCTGGCAGGGAGCGGAACATGATCTGCGTGTGGTTGGATGCAGGGAAGAAGTGCAGCAGGTACGACATCCGGCCCAAGGCGTGCCAAGAGTACGAGCGTGGCTCGGGCGAATGCCGGGTCGTTCGTGCCCAGTATGGAGTTGATGGCTGATGCCGAATATCGACTACATCCACGCGACTGTCGGTGCGGAGGTGGCCTCCACGTCCACCTCGTACACAGAGGTTGTTGAAACCTCTGCCCTGACGCCGGGCAAGAAGTACTACATCATCTGTCATGCGCTTGTCGAAGGTGATCACTCAAGCAGTGTCTTCTACTTCCGACTCCTTGACAGGACGAATAGTGATGCGGTTCTGACAGATTCCACGATGCTCATTGAGCCGGAAGCGGCAAACAAATGCACGTCGTATTCTTTCGTCGGGGAGATCACGGCGGGTACGGACGGGGGAGGAATCGAGTTCCAGCAGAAAGCCCCAGCGACAAAGACAGTACGGGTGCAGTATGCCTCCATTCTCCTGCTTGAACTTTCAAACATGAGGACGAGCGACTACTTCTTTGCAAGCGACTCAACCGCTGCCGAGCACACAACCTCCTATGCTGATCGTGCATCAGTGACACTCACGGACGGAATAGTGGGCGATCAGTGGCTTGTCCTGGGGTGGGTAGCAACAAGCACAGATAACGTGGCGGTTCTTTCTGCGGCCACCATTGCATTTACCGAGGGTGGCTCAACTGTTACGGGTCCAAGCACTCAATACGAGGGCGAGGACACAAACGAAACGATAAACAGGTGCATGACCCGCCCGTACACAATCGGATCAAGCGGGACATTGAACTGGAAAATACAGACAAAGGATAGCGATACAGATGCCGCCCCGAACGATTATGCCGGGTCAGCGTTATTCGGAATCAAGTTGAATGCGTTCGCGGATTTCGTGGGAACCTACGACGCCACTGGCCTGACATCGACATCCACCTCGTTTGTAAATCTACTCACGGAATCATACACCCCGTCACAGACAGGCAATAACATCGTGATCGCGTCCTCTGTCGCGGACTTTGACGCTGGCCGTAGGGTGGGCAGTCAGAGGGTTCAGGTGGATTCAACCACCACACCCAATGCTCAGGTGGATTCGGAGTTTTCCGCGCACACAAACGACGATACCGACGAAATGGCACAGCCCTATGTGTCCGTGTTCTCGGGAACCAGGGGCGTTGCCCAGACAGTAAATCTGGATGCCTTGAAAAACAACTCGGCCAATATTGGCTGGCAGGAAAACGCCCTGTCAATCTTCTCCACAGAACTCAACTACGGCACTCCGTTTGTGACGCGACTGGGTGGTAGAGGACTCTACAGACGTGGATCATTACGCAAGAACCTTAAACGCTTACGCAGGTAATAAACCACTATGGCAATCACATTTACAGAATATCACGACAGGGCAATGATGGTCGTCAAGGCGGAGATTACGATGACGACCACCGATCCCGAAACATTTGGTCCGACAACCCACAGTTACTATGGGTTCGTTGTTCAGTGTTACGTTGATGAGACAGACGCTCCAGACGACAACTACGACATTACGATTACCGACGAGTTTGGGGTCGATGTCCTCAACGGCAAGGGTCAAAACTTGACCGCCGACACAACCATTACTCAGGCAGACCTTGACAATGGTATGGCGTGTTCCGGGCCACTGTCATTCATTGTTGAAGATCCCACCAACACCAAAACCCTCACTGTCTATCTCTATATTGCGAGGTATCAATAATGTCGCATCCCACCAAGGAATACCTTGAACGGCTTGCGGAAGTTGCTTCCAAAGACAACGAGAACGAGAAGGCGGGCAAACTGACGATCAAGCAACGTCGCTTCCTCGGCGCATTCGTCCAGAACGGGACGATTCTCGGCGCTGCTAGGGCGGCAAACGTAGGAAGATCAACGCACTACCAGTGGGCAGAAAAGTCCCCCGCGTACCGCGATGCATTCCTCCACGCCGAACTGGAATCCAGAGAGGCCATTATGGAGACATGCAGGAAGGTAGCCCTGGAGGACGAGAACGTGCCCATGCTCATTCACTTGAGCAAGGGTGCATACCCAGAAGTATTCGGCACACAACGCCATGAGGTGTCCGGTCCCAACCGTGGGGCCATCCGTGTGCAGTCAGAAACAGAAACAGTAGACGAGATATTGGATCGAATCCGTGGACTCATGCAGCAGCAAAACGCTGCCAAAACATCCACTGATCGCCCCGGCCTTCCAAGAGGACGGTGCGACAGGCTTCCCGATTCCGAAGACGATTGAGAACAATCTCGAAGTTCGAGAACGACTCCTCAACGCCACACGGACGGATACCAACCAGCAGCAGCAGGTCATGGAACTGTGCGCGCAGTCCGTCCTGCTCTGGATGAACCTGTTCTCTTGGACTTACAACGTCAAGGTCGTAGATGACGACGGGCGTGAGGTTCCATCCCAAGTCCAGCATGTTCCGTTCGTAACGTGGCCCGTGCAGGATGCAGCCGTGACATCCCTGCTCGATGGAGTGGACAGGGGCTACGACGTACTGATCGACAAGTCCCGAGACATGGGCGCGTCCTGGCTATGTATCACGTTGGCAACATGGATGTGGCTCTTCAGGGACAACACGCAGGGGCTTCTCGTCTCGCGTATCGAGGATCTTGTGGACCGCAGGGGCGACCCCGACACGATGTTCTGGAAGATCGACTACCTGCTTTCCAATCTCCCCGACTGGATGCTCCCCTGCCCCCGGCAGTGCATCGGGACCAAGGGCGAGTACCGGACCCACCTGCAACTGGTGAATCCGTCCAATGGATCGACCATCTCGGGACAAGCGACCACGGGGCACGTTGGTCGTGGTGGCCGTCGTACCTTCGTCGTGTTCGATGAAATGGCCGCGATGCAGAATGCCAACGACGCATGGAGGTCAGCAGCGGATACGACCTCCTGCCGCATTGCCAACTCCACGCCCATCGGTCCTGGCACTGAGTTCAGCCGCCTTCGCACCCAAGGAATAACGCACAATAGCCCAAGGGTCATGACTCTCGGATACTGGGATCATCCCCAGAAGGGACAGGGCCGAGAGTGGAGACAGGACGAAGAGGGCGAGAAGACAGGAATCGCAGGCCGATGGTACTGGTGGACCCCTTGGTTCGACGAGCAGTGCAAACGTCGTAGTGATTCTGCGGATATTGGGCAGAATATCCTGATCGACCACACGACCTCGGGCGACCTGTTCTTCAACGCCTCGATCGTGACCAAGCACAAGCAGGCCCACGGCAAGCCAGCCCGTCGATATGAGATCGCTGAGAAGGGCAGCGGATTCGTGTTCGAGGAAGACGATCACGGTCGCTGGTTCCTCTGGACTGAACTGGAAAGCAAGATGCCAAAGGTAGATACGAACTACATCATGTTCGCAGACATCTCCCACGGCAAGGGTTCCAGCAACTCCGTCTTGGCTGTCCTCGACGCTGAGAGCGGAGAAATCGTGGGCGAGTTTGCAGACCCCAACATCACCCCGCATGACTTTGCAGAAGAAGCAAGTCGCGCAGGCAAGGGAGTCTGGGCCGGAGCCTACGGCGAAGCATTCTTGGGTTGGGAAGTAAACGGGCCGGGCGAGTCATGGTATGAAGAAATCAGACGACTGGACTACGAACACATTTACTTCCAACGAACAACCGGGCAGAAGACGGACAAGAAGAGCCGACGATATGGCTGGCGAAGCGACCGACGTACCAAGCGGATCATTCTCTCTGCATTGCTGCGTGCTGTCACAAGGGACGAAGTAATCATCAGGAGCGAGGACGGCATCAAGGAAATGCTCGAATACGTCTACTACGAGGACGGCAGCATCGGCCCCGGCACTATGCGGGACGAGCGAACCGGCGCGCGTGAGTCACACGGCGACCGTGTTATCGCCTACGCAGGCTGCGTGTATCTTCGAGGCGAGGCTCCGAGGTTCGAGGAAACGACACCGACCTTCCAACCTGGAACAGCGGGGGACATCCTCAATCACGCCGAGGTGTGGGAGGCGTCAACCTGATGTCCGACATGTTCGAGAAATCCGTAAAGGAAAAGGTTGTGGGCAACTGCAACGAACTCATTGAACTCCTTGAAGTTCAAGACAACGACGGCTGGATGTTCGTCCAAGATAATGAGGTGGGTTCAGGCTGGGCAATCATGGCAGCGAAAGGGACCAAGGAACTGCTGTCGATGATGTTCACCCTGATGTGCATCGACATGGACGAAGAAGATGACGGATCTGATGAAGATTGGGATTTAACTTACGAAGATTGGAACTAACCATGCCGCGAGTAAACGGAAAGAAATACCCATACACGGCCAAAGGCATAAAGGCTGCGACTGCGGCTAAGAAGAAGAAGAAGAAGGTTTCCAAGAAAGCGCCGCGTCGTCGTCGGATGGGGTACTGAACATGGCTTACGGAAGTGGAAATAACAAGGGACCGCTTGCTGGTGTCAAGAAAGGCATCCAGCACGATGTCCGTGATCGCATGTCGAACCTGCTCCCGCAGATGCAGACGCAATCCCCCCTTGGGTTGCCTCTGTTCAGTGGTGATGGCGGACTTGCTTCCGACATCTCCGGTGGTGGATTCCTGCCAATGACACAGATGTTCCCGTTCTACAAGCCCCAGTTTGCAATGAACCTTGGTTACTCCTGATGCTAGATATTACACCCACCAACCTGTACGAAGAGATCGAATCCGCTGAACGCTACCGCGACAGCCACCTGGAGCATTACAACGATGTCATCAGTGGCTATGTGGGTCCGATGTACGGTGGTGTGGATCGGGATCAGTTCTCGCCTGAGAATCATGTATATGAATATCTGTCTCTGACAGTCCCGCGAGTGATTCACGACAACCCACGGGTCCGTGTCAGCACACGCCGTCCGGTATCGCAGGGAGCGGTAGCCAAGGCGATTGAACATGGACTCAATCGGTGGACACGGGACACGAATGTAAGAAGCGTATTGCAGCGTGTCGCCTATGACACACTGATTTCCTATGGGGTGATCCTGACTACACAGGTTCCTATGCCCGGCCAAGACCCCATGTCTGGATTCAAGGCATACTGGCCTAACTGCTACCGCATTACACCCAAGCGTTTTATCATTGACCCAGTAGCCCTGAGTGTCCCAGAGTCACGATTCACGGGACACATGTGGGTGCGGGACAAGGAAGACCTCTTGGAAGAGGCGAAGATCGACCCCTCTTGGAACAAGGAAGTCATCGAAACCCTGACAACTTCACAGGGAATGGAGGACTCAGGATTCGAGAAGGGAAGAGGTCGGGATGTTCCTGAACGCCATGAGGTCGTGGCATACGATGTCTGGGTTCCTGAAATCGAGTTGAAAGAAAGTCCTGGCCCCGACTTTGGTTTCCACGGCACGATCTACACCGTTGCCGCCAATGAATACTACGGGGAGAAAGACCCAAGCAAGGCCGACTTCATCCGAGAACCACGACCGTACTACGGTCCACCGACCGGACCTTATTCCATGTTCGGCGCGTACTACGTTCCCGACACCCCATACCCACTGTCACCGATCATGGCGACGATGGGACAGGTGGACGAACTCAACGACCACGTTCGATCTGCGTCGGCTTCCGCCGCCAACTACAAGCGACTGATCCTTGTGGATTCCAAGAGCAAGAAACTTGCTCAGGACGTGAAGTCTCAGCCACATGATTACGTGGTTCCGGTTGAGGGACTGGACCGAGATCGAGTCATTCCACTGGAACTTGGCGGCATCACCAACCAGCAGGTCGCTTACATCGAGATGGCCCGTGAGCGTCTGGACCGCAACAGTGGCATCCACGACGCCATGCGTGGCAACGTGACGGGGAGTGCGACGGCCACCGAGGTCAGCATTGCCGAGGGTTCTTCATCGGTACGCCTTGCCTACATCAAGCAGCAGTTCCAAGAAGCAGTACGGAATGTTCTCTCGAAGGTCGGCTGGTATCTGCACAACGATGATCGAGTCGTCTTCCCCCTCGGGGCGGAAGCGGCCCAGGATCTCGGATTGCCCGAGCCATACTTCATGGGTGGCATGGACCCGTCCTCACGATTCTCCGATCTTGAACTAGAACTGGAAGCCTACAGCATGGAACGGACGACCGAAGCATTACAACAGCGTCGAGCCATGGAAGCCTTCCAGATCATTGCCAACGTCGCGTCGGCCATGCCGCAGATGCCATACGTCGATTGGGGCGGACTGCTGGACAAGATGGGAGACGCACTGAACATGCCAGATCTGTCGAGCCTCGTTGATTCACAGATGCTTCAACAGATGATGCAACAGCAACAGCAGGAAGCGCAGGCGCAACAGCAAATGGCAGCGGAACAAGTAAGCGCCCAGACGCCGGAAGAGGAAATGGCTTCTGAACGTGCAGTAGCAGGACAGATAGGTATCTGATGCCCACTTACGAGTTTGTCAATCAGGAAAGCGGATCGAAGGTTGAATCCTTCTTCTCCTACGACGACGCGCCGAGGATAGGCGATGTCATCGTGATTGATGGGCAGGAATGCCGCCGTGTGCCTTCGTTCATTCTGGACGAGGCTGGCATCGCTCGGAAGACTCACAAGTACCCGTATGTAAGCAGAACCTTGCCCCGGAATATCAACGGGTGTGACTGCAATAACACGGGTCAACCAATCATCAAGTCTCAGGCTCATGAACGCAACGTAGCGTCAGAGCATGAAATGGCTAAGGAATAGGGACCGCGTAAGCGAGAACCCCAAAGGAGTTACCAATGCCAGAAGAAACAACAGAACAGAATGTGGTAGACGCACCCCAGGAACCGATGATTCCAGTAAGCGAGGGTGTTACAATGAGCAACGACTCGTCGGACGATGCTTTCCTTGATGACATCATGGGAAGTCCCGAACCCGAAGAGTCGGACGATCCTTCTCTGCATTCTCAAACATCTCCTCATGAGAGTGGACTCTCAGAGGGGGAGTCGTCTACCTCTGATGTTGCCGATAAAGCAACAACCGAGGATTCTGTAGAAGCCGATGACAACAGTGGCAAACCCACTGAACAAGATTCGGACAACTACGCAAAGGCAGTTGCCGCCCTGCAAAGGGATGGCGTGCCTCGGTCAGCCATAGACCAAATGGCAGAAGAGAACCCTCAGTCGTTGATCGACTGGGGACTCAAGCGTGCCAAAGTCCAGGCTGACGTTGACGGTTACGGTGCGAAAGTCAAAGAACTAGAATCGAAACTCTCGGATTCAAACGAGACGACCGACAGTACGGAGGAGGGTACTGGTGAAGATCAACCAGCCGCCCAACCCTCTAATCCTGTTGAATCGTTGAACCGCTACGAATCTGAGATTTCGGAAATCTTTGGCGATGACGCAGCGAAATCTGTCATGACCCCGATTCGTGAACTTGTGAACGAGACTACCAATGCCCTACAGCAGCAGCAGGGAATCATCCAGCAGTTGTACATGGACATGGAACGTCGAGCAATCGAGTCCACTCGGGATAGGTTGGGGGAGCGGTTCCCCCTCCTGAACGACAACGAGACGTTTGTTACCACGATTGAACAGATGAGGAAACTGGCCCAAGTGGGCGAGTATGAATCAATGGATGATCTGATGACAGATGCGTTTCGTATGAAGTTCGCAGAAGTAGCGCAAGAGGAAGCCCAGCAACAGAAGCAAAACAGTTTGCGAGAAACTGGGCAACCAACAGTTACATCTCAAACCTCTCGCCCGGCAATGAGTAAGTCGGTTCAGGATCGTGAAGACGATGTACTGGACGCCTTGCTCTCGGGCAAGGGGTATGAGGGCGCTACTTCTGCATACAACGGTTAGTTCCGGGGCGAATGCCCCGAGAAGGAGTATGACTTATGGCAGGAACAGCACTTGCCAACTTCAACGACTTCATGAAGGTAACGGGACCACGTTACCTATCGTCGGCTGAAGATGTCATTAACGAGGCTGTCAAGAACACCTACATCCTTGGGAGATTTCTCAAGGGTAAGGGAACGGATGTCTCCGTTCAGGGTGGCAAGACGATCAATGATGCGATCCTCTTTGACGAGTCCTCAACTTATGACCACTACAAGCCGAACGCCACGTTCTCCTGGAGCAATCCACAGGTCATCACTGACCTGGAGATCAACTGGCGTTTCTCCGTCGATCACATGTCATGGACGGATCAAGAAGTTGAACTCAACGTGTCCGAAGGACTCTCCCGAAGTGCGCAGAAGGTCGCCTACAAGCGACTGAAGCGTATCAAGGAGATGCGTCTTTGGACTTCATTCCTGAACGGTATGGAAGCCGACTTATGGAAGGGCGCTTATGCAAATGGCGCTGAAATGGAAACCAACACTGGTTCTCTTCCCTATGGTCTTCAGGCTTTCATATCTGAGAATACGTCCAACTATCACTCGTTCAATACGGGTGACGCTACTACGGTAATGGGAGTCGCTCCCGGCACTGAAAGCAAGTGGCGTAATCAGGTTTCTACCTATGACTACGCTGATCCTGATGATTCAGACGGCGACCAGGACGGTCTGCTCGACAAGTTCGATGAAATGTTCCTCAAGGTTCAGTTCATCCCGCCTGCTACCAAGCAGGAATACTTCGAGAAGGACAACCTGAATCGTCAGTTCATCTGCTGTTCCCGTGGCGGAATCAACCTCTACAAGAGGATGCTCCGTGACGCGAACGACACGCTGGTGAACAAGCAGGATCCTGCGTACAACATGCCGCAATACAGCGGCATTGACCTCGTTTATGTTTCCACTCTCGATGACGCGGCTATCAACGGCGATACTGTTGCTGACGATACCGAGACAGCAACGGGTGGAGACACTAACGCAGGCTATCGTTACTGGTGGCTCAATGGCAACTACCTGACCCCCGTGTATCACACACGTCGGTACATGGAAAAGCACGACCCGATGCGGCATCCTAATCAGCCGTTCACGACCGTGCAGCCCGTTGACTGTTGGTGGAACCTCTTCTGTAAAAGCCGTCAGCGGCAGGGAATCATCTGCCCGCAGTAGTGCGAGCAGTGATCTCTTAACATAGAAAGGTATAAACCAATGTTTGACGCATCAGTACAAGGCCCACTAGGTCTTACACCCTCTACACTCGATGTCCGTGTTACGGCTCGGGGTGGAGCGAAGAATAAGGGTGAAGTTGTAAAGTTTGGAACTTTGGCTACTACAAGTGACGCTGCCATTACGGATACTGTTGTTGGTTCATCAACCAGTATTTGGGCAAACGTCATTGAAGCAGCCCATCCCCCAATCACCGGACAACTTCACGCAGTTTGTTTGGAAGATATTGCGGATGATGCGACCGGTATGGTCCGCTTCCGTGGAATCGTGAAAGCACTCGGTGGCGATACAAGTGCCATTGGTGTTCCCTGCACTTGCGAAGCAACTACAGGCGAGTTGATTGCCACAACTACGTCCGTAGATGTTGTCTTGGCCCTTCCCATGGAAGCGCTTACTGACGGCAACCTCCATAGTGTGTACTTCAACGGCGCAGGATTCGGACACGTCTAGTTTCCTTAGAGTACAACCTAAGACTCCTCTCCCCTACCGGGGGGAGGAAGTCATTCAAAAACCTGTACATGGAGAGGCCAAATGGCAAGCGTAAACGTATACCAAAAGTTCGACTTCACTGACGACGACGGGAATCTGTATTCGGACGGAAGCACGTCAACCGCCAAGACTGTTGGCGTAAGTGGTGATGAGATTTATGACCGAACCTTTAAAGTTTTAAGCACTGCTTCGGCGGCAACCGTCCTGTGGAACGATGACCACACCACAAACTTCGATTTCCTGTGGATCGAATCCGACAAGGGGGGTGAGATCCAACTCGTGTGCAATGAGGGCGGGACTACCGGTGCCTCCAACCTTGTGAACGCGTGGGTTGTTAAGTTAAGTGACGGCATCCCCTTCGTATTGTCCAACAACCTAAGCCGCAACCGGGCTGGCCTTGCGGATGGGACCGACATCAACTCTTGGGAAACCAACTGGACTGTCGGTGACACAATCGACCGCATCGAGTTCTTTAACAACTCCTCAAACTCCAAAGTACGAATCGTTGCTATTACCTGATAGGAGAGAACAATGGCATTTACCATTAGCCTAACCACCCACTTTACTGTGACGGCATCTAGTGGAGTTGCTGGTGTTGATTCCTACACCATTACTGGTGGAAGCACATCAACAGCAGACACCATTTCGCTTGCCACGGAAAAGATATACGATCAACGATTTGTTATAGCAAATAACACGCTCCAGTTGTTGTGGAATGACGACAACAACGTGTCGGACTTCGACTTCCTGTGGATCGAAGCAGACAAGGCAGTCGAGATCCAACTCTTGTGCAGCGAGAATGGGGTCATTGGCACAGGCAGTGATGGTGACCTGGAGAATGGATTTGTTATCAAGTTGACGCCCGGCATCCCCTTCGTATTGTCGAACGACGACAGCCGTAATCGTGGGGATGTTCTCGACACCCTCAACGCAGCAAACTACGCCACAGAAATGGACAACTGGTACGACACATGGGTAGCAGACACGATTGACCGAATCCAATGTTTCAACAGCAGTGGCGAATCCGCAGAAGTCCGTATCTTCGTGGGAACCTGACTTATGGCGATCACACTCGCAACCCTGAAGCAGCATGTCCAGCACGCCCTCGGCGGCTCCGTGGCCTCGCAACTGGATGAGACGAGCATCATCAACGAGGCGGGGCGTTATATGTTCCTGTCTCCTTGGAAGTTCAGGGAGCGTCCCCCGGCCACCCTGACGTTTGTTTCTGAGCAAGATTACGTATTGCTTCCCGAAGATTTCGGGGAGGTAGTGGCTGCGAACATGACTGACGGCCTTGTGAGATCCTTCACCTTCACCACGTTCCAAGACTTGGTGCAGAGGCGATCCACAAGCACGGGAGTAACCAATCACTACTGGATTGCCATATCCCACCCCGCCGCTTCGGAAGAGGGTTCTGCGCAACCGGCCCCGAGGATGGAACTGTACCCCACTCCCACATCGGGAGATCAGATCACGGTTGCATACCGCGCCAAGTGGAAAGAACTCAGCAGTGACGGAGACGCTGCCCTGGTCCCAGACTACGCCGAGTCGGCCCTCGTCTCGGCTGTTCGAGCCTTCGCGCTCGGATATGAAGAAGAGGGATTAGAAATGCGGTTGGCAGAGATTGAAAACGGAGCGTTGTGGATACGGCTGAAGGAGAAGGATGGACTTATCCAGCCTGACTACGGCCCGATCCGAGGCTCCGCGTTATCTCAGATTCAACCTAGTTACCAGTTGCCGTGGAACTCCACGGCTGATCCTAGTTAAGCGGCGAGTGGGTCCGCACCTACCCACAGGCATAGGAGAAAATCATGCCAAGTCCACATAGAACAAGAGAGATCGCCCGGCAAGAGTCGGGGCACACGACGGTAAAGACTGTTGTTGCAAGTGTCGCTTTGACGGCAGATGATTCAGGAAAACTGATTGTGGTTGACCTAGTTGCAGGATCAGACACCACGATTACTCTCCCCACAGCGGAACCCGGACTCACTTATCGCATAATCGTCTGGAAAGACGATGACGGCGATGATGACCTGATTGTTGTTACTGCGTCTACCTCCTCTCTGTTCAAGGGTGGTGTTGTTCACGATGACGAAGACAACGCTTACAACGTGTCGGTGCAGGCCGACTTTAGCAACGACGACACTTGGACGTTTGTGGATGCAAAAGTGGGTACAGATGTCACCTTCATTTGCGACGGCACACACTGGTACACGACCGGCCAAGTGATTTCCACGACTGTTCCGACAATC
>Ga0315339_1002049_pt1 | contig 15980 bp, 14 predicted proteins | sample ASW17metaG_FD_204514 | JGI IMG/M metagenome (GOLD analysis project Ga0315339, IMG submission 204514) | Ammonia-oxidizing marine archaeal communities from Pacific Ocean, United States - ASW #17 | ecosystem: Environmental > Aquatic > Marine > Oceanic | place: USA: California | collected 2016-12-05
TGTTGCGGTGCAGATTTTGAAAATCTGGGCCATGACGCGTTTTAAGTGGATCTGCCTTGGTGTTTTCGTTCGGCTCAGGCGGCATCTCAATTTTAATGACATCAGCTCCCCAATCGGCCATTTGCCGAGCGGCGGTCGGGCCGGAGCGGAATCGCGTCAAATCAAGGACCTTGAAGCGCGCCAGCGCTTGTCCGGAAATATCAGGGGGCATGGTTACAGCCTCATCATTTAGTTTCAGGAGGCAGTTTAGCGCTCAGGACCCGGCGGTGCGAGGGGCAGGGAGCTAATCTTTGTCACTAAGTTTAAAATTATAAATATCCTGGTCGAATTTATTATATTCAGCATAGCCCAGCGCATCATAAAGGCGACTGCGCGTCCACATATGTTCAACCAACGCTCCCTGGGTCCCGTCCTGCTTTAGAATGGCGAGGCCATCATCTATTGCTTTCAAAGCGAGGCGCATGGTGGTCATGGGATAGATCACTATATTAAAGCCGAGCGCCGCCAATTGATCCGTATGTAATAGAGGAGATTTGCCGAATTCGGTCATATTGGCTAGCAAGGGCAGATCGATGGCGCTGCGGAACTCCTCAAATTCTGCTTCTTTTTGCAGCGCCTCAGGAAAAATCATATCTGCGCCAGCATCGGCATATGCCTTGGCGCGCTCAATTGCGCTTTCCAAGCCCTCCGGCCCGCGCGCATCGGTGCGGGCAATGAGAAGAAAATTGGCGTCACGCCTGGCCTCTGCCGCCGCGCGCAGCTTGCGACACATCTCCGGCGTTTCGACCAGGCCCTTATTGTCGAGATGGCCGCAGCGTTTGGGATTGATCTGATCTTCCATATGGCAGCCGGCAAGGCCCATTTCCTCAAGGCGGATTATCGTGCGGGCGGCGTTCATTGGCTCGCCGAAGCCGGTGTCGGTATCAACAATGGTCGGTAAATCGCTGGCTTTGGCGATGTTGTGGGCGCGTGCTACCACTTCTTCTTGGTTGGTCAGGCCAATATCTGGCAGGCCGGCCTCAGCTGAGATGCCGGCGCCTGATACATAAACGCCATCAAATCCGCTTTGCTCCACCAGCATGGCGACAATCGGGGCAAAGGCACCGGGGAAACGTAGCAGGCCGCCTGCCCGGAGTGCCTCGCGAAACGCCGCGCGTTTTTCATTCGCCGATTTGGTTTTAAGAATCATTTATCCACCTTTTGCTCTTGCTGTTATGCTTTTACCCAGAATCTTATCGATAAAAAAAAGGAACGCCATCATGATGGACGATCGCAAGCCTGACGAGACCTTCAATGTCGAAGTCGATGGTTATAATGTTGTTGCCTATAGCTTTGGTGAGGGCGATGAGGTGCTATTTTGCTTGAATGGCGGCCCCGGCCTGCCGTGTGATTATGTGCGTGATTCTCATTCCTGGTTGGCGGATAAGGGCTACCGGGTGGTGGCCTTTGATCAATTAGGTTGCGGAAGTTCGGACCGGCCTGATAATCCGTCTCTCTGGACTATTGAGCGCTATGTTGAAGAAGCTGAGACCATCCGACAGGCGTTGAATTTGGGCAAGGTACACCTCTACGGCCAGTCCTGGGGCACCTGGTTTGGTATCGAATATGCGCTGACTTATGCGAATAATTTCAAAACCATCACCCTGGCTGACGGCGCTGCCGATATACCGCACTTGGTAAGCGAATTGAAGCGTCTACGCCAGGCGTTGGGGCCGGAGACCGAAGCCATGATGCAGTGTCACGAGGCGGAGGGCAGCCTGGACCATCCGGAATATCAGGCCGCGATTACGGTGCTGAATTACCGCCATGTTTGCCGCCTCGATGTATGGCCCGATGCGGTCAACCGCTCTTTGCACGACTGGAACATGGCGCCCTATAACGCCATCCAAGGACCAAACGAATTTTGTTATACTGGCAGTATCAAAGACTGGAATAGGGTGCCGGATTTGCACCGCATTTCGCAACCGGCGCTGGTACTCTGTGGCATGCATGACGAATTGACGCCGGCCTGCTCACAGAAAATGCATGATGCCTTGCCGGATTCGCGCATTAAGGTATTCAAAAATTCTTCTCACTTGCCGATGTGGGAAGAGCCGGCGGAATATTTTTCTGTTTTATTGGAATTTTTAAATAATCATCGCTGCTAAGAGGAGTATTAAATAAATGTGGGGTATCTGTATCGGCGGTCACTGTATTAGCTATGTATATACGCCTAAGCTATAGCAGGTCCGCGAGCAAGGGGACGACCTCCTGGCCGAATTGATCGATCTGCTCTATTTGATCGGCCCGATCAGCTATTAAGTCCACTACCAAATGACGCATTCCGGCTTGATAAAAATCGCGAATTGACGCGGCCACCTGTTCCGGCGTGCCAAGCGCGCAATAGCGTTTCGCCGGCTTTCTGAAATCCATTGAATAACGTATGCTGAGTTTTTCAGTCGCGTATTCCAGAGCGCTGCCATAATCCTTGGCCAGGCGCATAAACAGCAGATGGCCGGTGCCAAATCCGGATAGGTCACGGCCGGCTTCGTCGCCGGCGCGGGCGATGATTTCGAGCGAATTACTATATTGCTCTGGCGTCACCACATAAGACATCCAGCCATCAGCCAAACGACCGGCACGGCGTAACGCCGGTTCCTGGCGCCCGCCGCACCAGATTGGTGGGCCGCCGGGTGTTAGCGGTGCCGGTTCCATATGGGTCTCGGGGAAAGCATAAAATTTCCCCGCATGATCAACCGGCGAGCCACGCCATAATTTGCGCAATACTTCGATCCCTTCGCTGAGGCGAGCACCACGCTCCTTGACCGGCACATCGGCTAACGAAAATTCTCCAGGAAATTCGCCGCCGACGCCGACGCCAAATATAAGCCGTCCCGATGACAGCAAATCGAGCGTTGCCACCTGTTTGGCAACTGCCGCGGGATGGCGCAGCGGCAACAAAAATACGGCCGTTCCTAGAATCAGTTTTTGGCTGATTGCCGAGGCTTGTGAAAGCTGTATCAGGGGGTCCAAGATGGGCTGGCCGAAGGCCAAATGGTCGCCGGCCCACATGGCGTGAAAGCCGTTGTGCTCAAGCGCATGTACGAGCCGTTGGGTGGTGGCGAAATCAGCAACTTGAAATACCCCGCTGTCATCGGCGGGCGGTTGGGCATTTTGAAAGCCCAGTTTCAGTGAACTACTTAGTAAAAAATTCATATATGAGCCTGAGTGAATTTGCCGTCAGCGCACCAAAGGGATGACGTTGGCGGCAAAGCTTTCCATGTTGGCGAGGGATTCCTCGAGAGTGGCGCCGAGGAAGTTAAAAAGGACATGGCGCACGCCAAGTTCCTCGAGAGCCTTGATGTCGCCGGCGGTATCTTGCGCCGAGCCGGTTAGTATCATGCGCTCGCCACTTTCTAGAATGGTTGGCGTGCTGTTGTCGAACCACACCGCCCAAAAGGCGAGATCAATACTTGCCGGGTCGCGGTCGATTTTCTCGGCCTCTGCATTTAGACAATCGAGGCCAGCGGAGAATTTGGCGATTGTATCTAGCGGGTGATGCGGGTTGCATCCGATCGGATACCAGGCATCACCAAGGCGCGCCGTACGGCGAATGGCGGGCATGCTTTCGCCGCCGATCCAGATTGGTGGATGCGGATTTTGAACCGGTTTGGGGGCAAAGAAAATATCGGAAAATTCGGTGTATTTCCCCTTGAAACTGGGATTGTCGGCGCTCCATAATTCGCGGAAGGCTGATATATATTCGTCTGTTACTTTGCCACGCTCCTTGAAGGGTGGAGCGTTTACTGCCTCGAATTCTTCTTCCATCCAACCGACGCCGCAACCGAGTGTGACCCGCCCGCCCGACATAACATCGATAGTCGAAATCAGCTTGGCGGTGAGGATCGGATCGCGGTATGGCACTACCATGACAGAGGTCAATAACCGTGCCTTAGTGGTAATCGCGGCGAGATGCGCCATCAGTGCCAGCGGTTCAAGGAAATCACCCTCAAAGTTGGCCGCGAAGGAAAAGGCGCCATCAGCCGAATACGGATAGCGCGAGGAAATGCTGCGCGGAAATACGATATGATCGGGAATCGCCAGAATGGAAAAACCCAGCTCTTCGCCTCGCTGTGCAATGGTCGTAATATCGCCGGGGTTGGCGAGACTGCCGCTATTGGGGACGTTAAATCCGAATTCCACTTTTATTCCCTCCCTGGGATGTTATCTTTGAGCATATTATCCGGCACAACCGTGGAAGTCTTGTACGATATAAATATCGACAAAAAATATAACGATAAACCAAGGGAAGGACTGGGGCATGGACTTAGGTTTAAAGGGCCGCAAGGCGATTATAACGGGCGGTAGCAAAGGTATTGGCCGCGCCATCGCCAATTTGTTGGCTGATGAAGGCTGCAATGTGGGTATTTGCGCGCGCAATAGCGAAGAGGTGGCCGCAACGGTCGCGGCGCTTAAGGCAAAAGGCGTTGAGGCATGCGGCAGTGCGATCGATGTGCGGAATGGCGATGCAGTAAGGAAATGGGTAGCGGACAGCGTCGAGACACTTGGCGGATTAGATATCCTGATCCCCAATGTCAGTGCGCTGGCGATTGAGCGCAACGAGGAGTCATGGCGCGCGCAATTTGAAGTCGACATGTTGCATACGGTCAACGCCGCAGAAGCCGCATTGCCGTTGCTGGAGAAATCCGATGCCGGCTCGATTGTGATCATCTCCAGCGTTTCCGGCGTGGAAATTGATTTTGCCGCTGGCCCCTACGGTGCCTTTAAGGCGGCGCTTATTCATTATGCGAAAACTTTGGCCTGCGAATTGGCGGGAAAAAATATCCGTGTCAATTCCGTCTCGCCGGGCAACACTTATTTTCCGGGTGGCGTTTGGGAGATGATTGAAAACAATATTCCCGACCTCTTCAGCAAAGCGCTGGGTCTGAATAAGATGGGCCGCATGGCGACGGCAGAAGAAGTGGCAAATGCCGCTGTTTTCCTAGCCAGCCCAATTGCAACATTCATTACAGGTACGAATATTGTGGTCGATGGTGCTCTGACCAACCGGGTACAATATTAAGCGCAGGCGAGATTGCACAGTGAAACAAAATACGACGGAGAGGTAGGCGCGCCTACTACTCCTTTGTTTACGAACGGCTCAGTTGTGGATGTTGATGACCATCTTAATCTTTGAATGAATGGCGCAGCACACCTCGGCGACGGAAGTGTTGTGCTGCATATTAGCGGTATTCAAAATGAATTTGAGAATGCGGTCGAGGTAATCTCACATATTGCCAAGGCTATTGATGCCGTTGATGAAAGCAGCCAGTTGATTTCTAATTCTATCAAGTTGTAGATACCGGCAACAGATGAAATTAGCTGCAACGCCCAGCAGGCAGTGAATGTCATCCAGTCTGTGTAGAACGCCATTTATTAAATATCGAGCGAGACTGCTACTGCCTTGGCATTATCTTCATCGTTACGTACTACAGCCGATGAAGTGGCACACTAGGTCGCTAATATTCGAACTGAACTGATCAAAAATTTTCGATAAAATTACGGTTGAGTATGAATAACTCTTATGATTGGCGCGGTCTCAGCAAAGATGTCATGCCGATATCCTGTAACAGGTTGAGCGGAATTGCATTTATTGTGATGTTTCCGTCAAGCGGCAGCATGATATCAAACAGGTAACTCAGTTCGCCGTCTGCATTGATCTTCGGGCGCCCCATGCCCTTGGCTATAGTGAGCAATGCGAGCAGTTCCGGCGCTTCGACGTTGCTTAAAGTTTTCTGTGCGGCCATCAAAATAAGTTCGTCCAGGCCAGTAACTGAAATTTGTGCCTCACCAACCGCGCCAAGAAATGAATTCTCTAGGGCCATCAATTTTCCGTGCCCGGTAAGCGAGGCGGCGGCAGCGCGCACTGTCACATTGTCAAAGTGAATAGTGGTTCGGTTGGCGTAGATCAATGGCAGCAGAAGTTTTGGCATGATGGAGTCAAATTGGCCTGTCAGCGCACCTACTACTGGCGCAGATTCGCGCAGCGGAATTGTCAGAATTTGGCGTAAGGGAAAACGCTCAAGACGTAGTTTTAGCAAGGCGAGTTGGGGATAAAACTCTGGTGGAATAGAAATTTCTGCCTCATCCAGGGCGGTCAAGTTAAGGGCAAGGCTGTACTCTCCCGGCCGATTGTCATTGTCATAAGCCATATTTAGAATCATCTCTTGCAAGCTGAACAGGCGTTTGTTGTGGCTGCCAAAGCGCAGCGCCGAGAGCATAAAAGTAAAATTATTCGCACCGCCGTGCATATCGGAAATTATCTGCGCAGCTCTGAATATTTTCTGATTGTTGAATAAAAATTCAGCCTGGTTGAGAATTACTGGTGCCGTGTCCAGGGCCTTTATCAGCGCCAGCCATGCCGGTAAGTCAAAATTGTTGGTTTTGCCGATAAGTGAAAGCCGACCAAGTGAAAATTTATGGCCTCCCCCCCCCGCTGGGTTAATTTCGAGATTTGTAATTTCGAACGCTGAGGAGCCGCTCCAAAGACCAGGGGACAGTTCGGACAACTCTTGGTCAAGGGAAATGCTTTCGATGGTGCCTTCATTATGGTCCAGTATCTGTCTCTGGTTAGTCAAAATAATACCGTGAAAATTGCCGTGAATAACCGGAAAAAATTCTAGATCGGCCCGCCAGACACCGCGCATAGCGCTACCCCGCCAGTGAATCCGCCCATCCGGTTGGCCGTTTATATCTGAGACAGTTAGCGAGTGTGGTAGCTCCAACGTGAATTCAAATGCCTTTCCGCCCATCGGAGTAACGCGGGCGGTGGTATCCCCCATTTGAATCCAGCTACCATCCTTGGCCACAATGCGCGGCGCAGGAATTTTTATTTTGATACTTTCACCGACAGTTGTAGTGCTCGCTTCAGTGCTCATCTCGAGCCGCTCGCCGGCTTTGGAATCAAGGAGATCATTACCAATATATTCGAGAATTTCGCTCAGTATGTTTAGCGCATGCTTTGGCTCCTCTGCCTTGGCGTGCATTGCGCCAGTGGTGAGAAGAGCCACGGTACAACTCGCAGCAAAGAATTTGAGCAATCGCAGAATCATGCTACTTCACCAACGGAATATCTTCAGTCACGCTGCCTATTGGGGTGTAGAGGTCAGGGCGTCGGTCTCGGAACATGGGGAAGTTACGCCGCGCCTCGAATACAAGGTCACGCTCAAGCGATGCGGTGATGGTTTCGTCACCGTATTCACCGGCCTCAACCAGTACTTCTGAGGTCGGTGATACGATCATGCTGCGCCCACCAAAACGCCAATCTCCTTCCACACCCACCTTATTGCAGGGCGCGACATAGGCGCCGTTCTCGAAGGCGCGGGTCATCATCATTTCACGCCAGCATTCTTTTTTGGGGGTGGCAAACGGAATAACAATCAGCTCGGCGCCGTTGAGTGCAGCGCAGCGGGCAGATTCGGGAAAGAAGGTGTCGTAGCAAATATTAATGCCGACCCGCCATTCGCCGATTTTAAACACTGGAAAATGCGATCCGTAGCGGAAATATATCTTCTCCAGGCTGGCCACAGCGGCGGGCTGAACTTTACGGTATTTGCCGATGATTTCGCCCCTGGGGTTAATTACCATGGCCGAATCATAATAATTGCCTGCCGAATGCTCTTCAAAAATGGTGGCAATTATATGAATGCCATGCTCCTTGGCCTTCTGCCGCATGCGGGTTATCGCCACACCCGTTTCGGTCTCGGCGCAATCGATATATTTGTAATCGCGATATTGAAAAACATAGACGTGGTTGAAAAATTCAGGAATGACGACCAAGTCCGGCTTGTCGCGCGTTACTACTTCATCAATATAGCGCGCTGCGCGTTCGACATTTTCGTCGCGCTCAGGTGAGCTGTTCATTTGGATCAGTGAAAGTTTCATAACGCTACCTCGCCACTTCTAATTCAACGACTTTCAGATCAGCTAGTATGGCGCTAACTTTCTAACAGTGCCATCATCATAGGCAGGTACTTTCATAGGCAGGTACTAATTTTGGCTTCACGCTAGCTTATGAGAAGCTATCATGGGGTAGATTCAAAACAAAAAAAGGATATTGGAGATGGCCATTACCGCAAATTCAAACAAGATGTTTGAATTAATTGCTGAGGATGCCGTAGTCGAACAGATCGCCACAGGATTCGCTTTCACCGAGGGACCGCTCTGGAATCCTTCGGAGAACTGCCTATATTTCAGCGATATTCCGAATGATATGCGCCGTCGCTGGAGCGAAGCGGACGGCGATAGCATCGTACGAGGAGCTTCTGGCATGCCGGCTAACAAGTGTAACGGCATGACCTATGACGGCGATCTCAACCTTTATATCTGTGAGCATTCGACCTCCTATCTGGCGCTTGAAATGGTGGGCGGCGAACGCCAGGTGCTAGCTTCCCATTTTGAAGGCAAGGAGATCAACAGCCCGAATGATGTGGTGGTAAAATCCGATGGCGCGGTTTATTTCTCTGATCCGAACTATGGCCGTATGCCAGTGTTTGGTGAAGAGCGCGAATGTCAGCTCGACTTTCAGGGCGTTTATCGTATCTCGCCGAGCGGCGACTTGACCTGCGTAGCCAATGATTACGGCCAGCCCAACGGCCTTTGCTTCTCACCCGATGAGGGCCTGCTATATATCAATGATACGCCGGCTGGCCATATTAGAGTCTATGACGTGAACGGCGATGGTTCGCTCTCCAATGGCCATATTTTCGCCGAAAATATCGGTGACGGTGATTTAAAAGGCGGCGTAGTTGATGGCATGAAGTGCGATGAACGCGGCAATATCTATGTCACTGGGCCGAAAGGCTTTTGGGTGTTTGACAGTGCTGGCAACCATCTCGGTATTATCGAAATGCCTGAGCATTCAGCCAATCTCAATTGGGGCGGGTCAAATTGGGACATCCTCTATTGCTGCTGTTCAACCTCGGTCTACCGGGTGCAGATGAAGGTCTCGGGCAATCGCCTAAGCTACATGCTCTGAGCCTGTAGAAAAATGGAAATTGAGATCAACCCAAAGATCGCGGCCCTGCTCATTCAAGATTTGCAGAATGCCGGCCTGAACTATGCCCTCGAAAATATTACCGAGCGGGTATCTACTGCCGACCTCATCGCCGCACTTAGCGGCTAGCTGTATCATGGCAGCCGACTGCGTGCAGCTTGATGTTGATTTTGCGCGCTCTCATTTTCCTGCTTTGGCAGGGGAGTGGGCGTTTTTTGATAATGCCGGTGGTACATTGGTGGCCGACAGCGTGTTGGCGCGCGTGCAATCCTATATGGCCGAAAACTTTGTTCAGCCGGCGGCCGACTATGATGCCTCCGCTGAGGGGGGGCGAAAAATTATAGAGAGCCAGCGCCTGATGGCTGAAATGATCGGTGCTGAACCGGAGGAGGTTATGGTCGGAATCAGCACCAGCATGAATGTCTATATGCTGTCCGAGGCGATCCGTCGCTGGTTTGCGCCGGGCGATGAAATTATCTGCACCAATCTGGATCATGAAGCAAATAATGGTGGTTGGCGACGGCTGGAAGAAGTTGGCCTGGTGATCCGCGAGTGGTGCATCAATCCGGAGACTGCCGAACTTGAGCTGGAAGAGCTCGAAAAACTTCTGAATGACAATACGCGGTTGGTTTGCTTCAGCCATCTTTCGAACATTGCCGGCGGCATCAATGATGTGCCGGAGATAACGCGTCGGGTGCATGCTGCGGGCGCATTGGTCTGCGTTGATGGTGTAGCCTACGCGCCGCACCGAGCGCTCGATGTCAAGGCCTGGGACGTCGATTTTTATCTCTGTTCGCTCTACAAACTTTATGGCCCGCATCTCTCGCTGGTCTATGGCAAGCGCGAGCTTTTAGCCCGTGCGCACAATAATAATCACTATTTTTTGGCCGATCATGTGCCGCTCAAACTCAACCCGGGTGGTTCTAATCATGAATTGACGGCGTCGCTTTCCGGCATCACCGATTATTTCGATATTCTCCACCACCATCATTTTGGTGACAGTAATCTCGAGCTGCATGGTCGCATCAAGCAGCTATATGGTTTAATGGCCGATCATGAGGAGCGTATTTCTGTACCGTTTGTTAATTTTTTGCGTGACAAAGAGGGTGTACGCTTGATTGGCCGACAGACGGCGGCGCAAGAGCTGCGCGCGCCGACCTTCTCATTCACGGTGGCGGGTCGTCGGGCTGAAGAAATACCTGCGGCGCTTCTACCCTATAAAGTGGCAGTCAGCAGCGGTGATTTCTATGCTGCGCGCTGTATTCGTGATCTTGGCCTGGCAGATTGGGGCGGTGTTATTCGGGCCTCCATGGTGCATTACAATACTGAAGCTGAAGTCACGCGTCTGATTGAAGGGCTGGATAGTATAATCTAAAGGATCGCAATGCAGCACTCGTTATAAAATTACCGCACCCTGTATAGCGAGATCGTTTCCATACCAGATCATGCGATGGGCAATCGCAGCACTGGAAATATTGTCGCCTTAGTTTCAAAGGCTAGCACCGCAAGGCGAAGACGCCGGGCATCGCCCATGCACTAATTATCGCCGTGCAGATTACAGAGCGTTTCAAGTGTCGTTGCAGGGAGAAAATTTACCAGCGGAGGCGATAGTGAAAGTTTTTGTTGCCGATTATGTTCTGGCGCGGCACCCGTCTTCTGAATAGAAGACGGAAATCATGCCGGCTTAACCCAGACGGCGGTATCATGAAACACCGCGCCACCGACAGGTGCGGCAGCATCTGCAGAAGTCAAGGTGTTCACGCCGAGGCCATTTTCAAAAGCGCTATTCGGCCAAATGGATTCAATCACCACAACGCCCGGATTTTGGCCGTTCAAGGAGATTTGTGCCGGTACAGTTATTTCTCCCAGTTGATTGCCGACGCGGATGGCCGCGCCAGCGACAACGTTCATCGCCTCCGCATCAGCTGGCGCCAGAATAATCGATGGCTTATCCTCGCGCTTAATCGAGGTTTCGGTCTCGGTGAAACTTGTATTGAGGTAATTATGCGCCGGTGCAGTGACTAGGCGGAACGGATGCTCTTCGTCGCTATTATCAATCGCTTCGCAATGATCCGGCAGTTCCGGCAGATCAGCGCCAGTGGTGCCAATTGCCGGCCAGTCAACCTTGAAGTGAAATTTTTTGTCACTGGTTTTGAAGCCGTTTATAAAATGCCCTTCCTCGAAGCTTGGCGCACATTCATGCCAACGCTTGGCTTTGACGGCATCGACGCTAGGCCAGCCGGCGTCGTGGAATATTTCATCGATAATCTCCCAGACGCTCATATCAAAGCCGCGGTGCGCAGCTCCGAGGCGCTTCGCTAAACCGCATATGACATCGTGATTGTCACGCGCTTGGGCAAACGGCTCAATTATTTTGGCGCCAACCATCACATGGCTATGCCCGCCGGCGAGATAAAAATCGTCATGCTCAAGAAAAGTGGTGGCGGGGAGGACGATATCGGCAAGCTTGGCAGTATCGGTCATGAATTGTTCATGCACGCAGAGAAACAGATTTTCGCGCCTGAGGCCAGTATTGACCTTAGCCGATTCCGGCGCGACCGCTGCTGGGTTAGTGTTCTGCATGATTGTCGCCGTGACCGGCGGGCCGTCGCCCAAATCGTTTTTGTCGCCGGTCAGCACCGGGCCGATGCGTGACATATCCAGCACCCGGATGGCAGGGTCCAATGCGTCCAGCCCCTGCAGTAATGTTTTGTCATATTCATAGAGGTCGCCATTGCTAAAAAATGCGCCACCCCCACGATGCTTCCAGGCGCCAGTAACTGCAGGCAGGCAGGTTGTTGCATGCATATTTGCGGCGCCGTTGCGGGTGCGGGTAAAGCCATAACCGAGGCGCAGGAAGCTACGCTCGGTGCGGCCATAAAGGCGGGCGAATTCAGTGATCTCCTTGACCGAGAGGCCAGTGATAGGCGCAGCCCAATCGGGTCCACGCGCGGAGAAGTGCTGCTCCAGCTCGGGCGGGAAGTCGGTATATTGCGCTAGATAATCACGATCGGCCAAGTTCTCACGGAAGAGCACATTCATGACCGCGCAGGCGAGCGCACCGTCGGTACCGGGACGCAGCGGCAGGTGGAGATCAGCCACTTTGGCGGTGCGAGTGCGGTAGGGGTCAATAACCACCAGCTTGGCACCGCGTTTTTTGCGCGCTCGGCTGATATGGGTCATTACATTAACCTGGGTCGAGGCCGGATTAACCCCCCAGCAGAGGATTAAATCGGATTCTGCCATCTCGCGCGGATCGCTACCCATGCAGGCGCCAACGCCGGCAGAGTATCCGGCCCGCGCCGTCGAGGCGCAGATGGTTTCCAATTGGCCGGAATAGTGTTTTACATGGCGCAGGCGATTCATGCCAAAGCGTTGCACCAGTCCCATGGTTCCTGCATAGAAATAGGGCCAAACCGCCTCACTGCCGTAGGATTGCTCGGCCCGCTCAAAGGCTTCTGCTACCTCGTCGAGTGCATGGTCCCAGGATATTTCCTGAAACTTGCCGCTGCCCTTTTCACCGCTGCGCCGTAGTGGATTTGCAATGCGACCCGCATGGTGTGCACGTTCAGCGTAGCGCGCGACCTTGGCACAGATAACCCCTGCAGTGTAGTTATTGTCTTTAGCTCCGCGAACCTTGCCGATGGTGCTGGCATCCAGCCGCTCGACCTCCAATGCACAGGTGCTGGGGCAATCATGCGGGCAAACCGTACTGATATATGCCCCGGTAGCTGACGTCACAACTTTCTCCTCAGGCCTCTGATAGGGTCAATAACCTTAAGCGGGCAAATATTGACCGGTTTGCCGGTGTCTGTCACGAAGGCGATGTACGACAAGGAAATTTCTATAAATATAATAATTATTACAAAGAGTTACATTATTTATTAATTTCCCAATCAATTGCTGCAAGCTGTTTGAAAATCCAGTATGAGCATGAATTTGAATCCTGAGCCATCAACGCCGAACCTTAAGCATGAGCTTGAGATTGATAATCAGTATTTTCAAAAAAAACTATTTCTGGCAGATTCAGAGAGAGGGTGGATAGCAACTAATACGAATGTGTCTTCGCCAAATCCTGAAAGCTAGAAAATAGCTCCTTGGCTGCTCATAGTATCGGGCAGATAGTCAGCCTAATTTTCCAGCGGGCGCGCTAATATAAGCACCCAATAGATCGTTTCATCCACTGCCGCAGCAATGCCGATGCCGGCCTCATAGTAACTTGGATACAGCATATTAAGGTTATGCTCGGGGCTCTCCTGCCAAAGTTTTCTAACCCGCGCTGGCGCAATTGGGCCTGCGGCCAAATTCTCCGCACTTTCCGCGAATGCATAACCCATTATCTTAAGGCGGGTTCCGAGGTGCTCATTATTGGCACCAAGATGGCTCAATTGTCCAAGTCTGGCCAAATGCTGTGCTTGCGCCAGTGCTGCCCTATCGAGTTGGTAGTTTCTGAAAAGCGCCGGCGTATTCTGTTGGTGGCGGAGAGAATTCACGCTTTTGAGCAGGAGAATTTCGTTACTGAGCGACTCGGTCAGTGCTACCGAGGTGCTAAAGTACAGCAAAACCAACACCGCCAGGAGGCCTGTCAGCGTGGGACATATTTTCCTGTACGCCAATCTAACTATGCCTTTTAAGCTCCTTGGCAGGTGTGTTGTCTGGATCAGACCGAGGCCAGCTTTTCTCAACATTGGATTAATCCTACCCTAGCGCCGTGTTTATATGTTGGGTGAAAGGAATGTCGTGAAGCAGCATTTTATTGTTATTCGCCGTGGTGCGGTGGCACTTGCGGCGATTTTCGGATTTGTTGCCTGCGCAGCGTTCAGCAGTACCATACATGCAGCCTTCGCAGGGGGCCTTGAAGATGGTGCACGAGCCTATGCTGCCGGTGACTATACTGGTGCTGCCGAGCAATGGCGACCGTTGGCGGAGGGTGGTGACGCGTTGGCGCAGTTCAATCTCGCTCTACTGCAGGACAACTCCAAAAGTAGTCTGTTCAACAGCTCAGATGCAGCTGAGTGGTATAGAAGGGCTGCTCAGCAGGGATTACCCGCCGCGCAATATAACCTCGCCATTGCCTATCAGAGTGGCCGCGGTGTTTCTAAAGATACCGCTATGGCGCTGTTCTGGATGCTGATTGCTGCACGCACGGATGCTGCTGAACGCCTGGCACCACTGCTGAGCAAGAGCGAGAAAGAAAATATAGTGCCGCGCGCTAAATCTTGGCAGGCAAAGATTGAGGAGCAAACGCCACCTGCTGATAATCCTGAAACTGTACCCTACATGACGTTGTCCATAGACGATGTAAAGATGATTCAGCGGCGCCTGAATATGCTCGGTTATGATCCGGGGCTAATTGATGGTATAGCCGGAAATGCCACTCAACAGGCGATAGCTGGGTTCTATAAAGATCGGGGTATGGAGTGGCGGCACGGACCGCTATCACACCGCTTACTCAAAATTTTGAACTAAAAATTTGTGATACTGGGCGGTCAACATTGCGCAACTCTAGTGGGTAATTAGCGCCCTATACGGTCAGTCTTATCCTTGGGATTCAGCCTTCTTGAGTCCGGTGCTACCGCGCTTGGCGCCAAGCCCAATCTTTTTAGCTAGCATGCTGCGCTTGGCGGCATAATTTGGTGCGACCATAGGATAGTCTGCTGGAAGGCCCCATTTCTCCCGATATTTCTGGGGTGTTAATCCATAGTGTGTGCGTAAGTGGCGCTTCAGCATTTTCAGCTTGATGCCATCTTCCATGCAGATTAGGTAATCTGGAGTAATCGATTTTTTTATTGACGTTGCAGGGCGAATATTTTTTTCTGCAGCTGTAAGTGCATCACCCTGCTCGGCGCGAACAAAGCTCTCATGCACGCTTCGAATAAGTTCTGGAAGTTCCGAAACAGAAATTTTGTTGTTTGCGACATAGGCGGCGACAATGGAGCTAGTGAGGGTGGTAAGAGACGATATTCCGTTATTTTCTGCCATCGCACGTGGTCCTCACCTTAATACTGAAATACTAAAATAAATTTGGGAATTTAACACGTTAAGTCAAGTAAATTAGTGAGGTAAGTTTATCATGGGCGAAGAAAAATTCCATGCGGCCAAGAACAGCCCCCCTATATATATTTGCCTAATATTTCACATTCACGAGTGCTAATGATTTTTGAATACAAGCGTATACTGCGCCTAGGCAGCTTAATAGGACATACTAAGTTCGGCTTCTGAGCCAATTTGGTTTAAGCTAACAGGCGCCTCCTCAAAGTCAGGCGCGCCAAATTCGGCTGTGCCGCCACTAATCTATCCCATTTTAGGTGATGTTCGGCTCTGATATATCGGATAAAATTATCCATCTGGGTCTTAAGATTGCTGCCGACAAGGCGTCATGAATTATTGCTGATGCGATCGCGAACTGTCAGTGCTCCGGCTTGAAGGGCGCGGACACTAATCCGGATAGGCTGTTTGCCGCCGCCTGGGCAACATTTCATGGTCTGGCGATACTTATCGTCGATGGTCAGCTAGCCGACATGGTGCGCTCCGATTCTGACTTCGAAGCGATCGGCAACAGTGCCACTGACGTCATCTACCGTTGCTTATCGTTCAGCGGCCTTTGATGTACAGACAGGCGAAAAATTGCTGGCGCGATAACTACCAGAATTATTATTCGGACAATGTGGTGAGTGGAGACAAACGCCGCAGCGGTGCCAAAGGAATAGGCAATGATGCTCATTTCTGCCAATCCGCCGGGCGCCAAGGCGAGGAAGAGTGCCGTTTTTGGTGTGCCGGAGATTTCACCCAAAACCACAGCAAAGCCCGCCGCCACCGCAACCATAATGAGCGCAGCGCCGATAGATATCAGGATGATACGCCGAGTTTCGCGGAAACCTGCGCCGACAAATCGCGCGCCGATGGCTGCACCCAGTGCAACCTGAGCTGCGGCAATAATTTCACC
>Ga0315339_1002050_pt1 | contig 15974 bp, 16 predicted proteins | sample ASW17metaG_FD_204514 | JGI IMG/M metagenome (GOLD analysis project Ga0315339, IMG submission 204514) | Ammonia-oxidizing marine archaeal communities from Pacific Ocean, United States - ASW #17 | ecosystem: Environmental > Aquatic > Marine > Oceanic | place: USA: California | collected 2016-12-05
CCATCAGTTCAACTAAAGAATTTAGGATTTCGGGCGCTTCGCAAATCGCGCCAACATCTCCTGAGGCTCACCGGTTTCATAACCACGTTCGAAGTACGGCACACCGGCCAGCGCGCCGTCATCAGGTGTCAGCGTTTCCCATTCTCTTAGCAGCCTTTTTTGTGCCCGCACGGCGTTAGGGCCAGCCCGGCAAAGATTACCAAGAACGGCATCGACCGCGGCGGCAAGGCGATCCGGTTCAACCAGTTCTTCAACAAATCCCCATTCATACGCCCGCAGCGCATTGATCACTTCACCGGTAAGAACAAGCCGCGCGGCACGGCCGCGGCCCATCAACCCCGGCAACAATGACGCTTCGATGACAGATACCAGACCGACTTGCGTCTCAGGCATCCCAAAATGCGCCTTGGTCGATGCGAGGCGCATATCGCAGGCTGCCGCCAATTCCATCCCGGCACCAAGGCAATACCCGTCAAGGCTGGCGATGACGGGGACCGGGAAATCACGCACCGCTACCATCGCATGATGCAGGTTTTCGATAAACGCCGTGGCGCTACTCACATCAAGTCCGGCCATTTCGTTAATGTCGGCGCCACCGACCCACGCCTTGCCCCCGGCCCCCTCAAGCACCACCGCACGAATTTCACGATCATCGGAAAGTTCATTCAACACAGTCGTCAATCTTGTGGTCAAATCACTGTCCAAGGCGTTCAGCTTTTCCCGCCGATCGATCACCACATGCGCGACGGGGGCACCGTCGATCATACGGCGCGTTACTCTGACTTCATCCATGCGGAAATCCTTAATCTTTATCATCGCGCAACATTATGATCGCGCGAAAACGGGAGCCCATGGGCTCCCGCGTCCGAAATTATTTTGTGACTGCAGTTGGTCAGTTGTTCTTGGTCAAATAAACCAAGCCCAAAAGACCCAACCCACAGCCAACGACCAGACTTGCGATGAGATAGATATTCATAGGACTGATCCTCTAAAGCCGTTGTCTTCGCTTCGTCTCATGTGTCCTCGGCAAAACCGAAGATGCAAACCCCCTTGAGCATTTTTAGCTGCATCTCCGCCGTTCTTAATTTTTAGCGGTCAGATCGCCAACCCCTCGTAAGCCTATGAATTTATGTAAATATACCCACATGTGGTCAACGGGAATTTTTCCACACACCGCGAATTGTTGTGGATAAATCGATAAAGCAGTTCGCGTGGTGTCCGGAGCCAATGGGGAATCGGGCTAAAAGCCGTTGAAACAACGACTCGATTCGGGTTTCTGTCCCAATTGTCCTTTCTGGCGCGACAGCGCGTCGGTTTCGGGCTATACCTGAAAACCATGACGTTAATCACCAATTCCCAGGCCTTAAAAGAATTCTGCGCGCCGCTTCACAATGAAGCGTTTATTACCGTCGATACGGAATTCATGCGCGAGAAAACCTATTGGCCGCAGCTTTGTCTGGTGCAAATCGGCGGCCCCGATGAAGCAGCAGCCATCGATCCTTTGGCCGACGTCATTGATCTCACGCCGATGTACGATCTTTTTGACGACGAGAGTATCGTCAAAGTCTTCCACGCCGCACGACAGGACCTGGAAATTTTCCTGCATTTGACGGACCGTTTACCGGTGCCTGTGTTCGACACCCAAGTTGCTGCCATGGTTTGTGGTTTCGGCGAATCGGTCGGATATGAACAATTGGTCGCCAAGTTAGCGAATGCCCGGCTCGACAAAGGGTCGCGATTTACCGATTGGGCACGCCGACCGTTGAGCGAGCGTCAGATCAGCTATGCCCTAGCCGACGTTACGCACCTGCGAGTTGCCTACGAGAAACTTCATCAGCGCCTCGAGCGGGAAAATCGCACGGCGTGGATCGAAGAGGAAATGACGGTGCTGCGCGAGCCCGCGACCTACCTGCCCGACCCGGCTGACGTCTACAAACGCATCAAAGGTCGCGGCGGCAAGGGGAAGTTTTTGGCCGTTCTCAGGGAACTGGCGGCTTGGCGTGAAATCGAGGCGCGCCGTCGCGATGTCCCCCGCAATCGAGTTCTACGTGACGAGACGCTCGTCGAAATCGCCCATCACACACCGGAAAACGCTGACGCCCTTGGCCGAACCCGGGGACTTGGCGAAAAGGCCGCGCACGGTCCCATGGGTGCGGCGATCCTGGCTGCAGTGACCACGGGCCGGGATTTACCAAAATCCGATTGGCCGACACCGCCTTCCCGGCCCGATATCCCACGCGGTATCGGGCCCATCGCCGATCTGTTAAAAGTGTTGCTGAAGAAGGTCTCCGAAGACACCAATGTCGCCGGGCGCCTGATCGCATCCAGTGCCGATATCGACCTTCTCGCCGGCCTTGGCGCTGATGCGGAAATTGCCGCCTTAAAAGGGTGGCGTCGTGAAATTTTCGGCGATGACGCGCTACGGCTAAGATCCGGCGAACTGGCATTGTCCATTGAAGGCAACCGTCTGGCAGTGCGTGACGTGCCACCGGCGAAGGCTGCCGAGTAACTCGTCACGAGAGATCGCTTGGTCAGATCTCCAATTGCACTAACCAAGTCTAAAGTAGGTATATCGCTCTAGAGTGTACCGGGATAAGCACCGCCATCGAGAAGCAGGTTTTGACCGGTCATGTATCCGGCCTGCGCCGAACAAACGAAGGCGCACAGTTCGCCGAACTCATGTGATGTGCCAAATCGGCCGGCCGGATTGCTGGCGGCACGTTTGGCGGCCATTTCGTCATAGGATATGCCGTTCTTCTCAGCCATGACCTTGACGTTTGAGCGCAACCGGTCGGTATCGAAGGGGCCCGGCAGGACGGCATTAATTGTGACGTTGTGCTGAACGGTTTTCCGCGCGATCCCGGCCACGAATCCGGTCAGGCCGGCTCGGGCGCCATTCGACAGGCCCAGAATATCGATCGGCGCTTTAACGGCGCTGGAGGTAATGTTGACGATCCGTCCAAACTTGTGCTCGATCATCCCGTCGACTACCGACTTGATGAGAAATATCGGCGTCAACATGTTGGCATCGACTGCCTTGATCCAATCGTCCCGTTCCCAATCTCGGAAGTCGCCGGGTGGTGGGCCACCCGCATTATTGATCAGGATGTCGGGGTTTGGACACGCCTCAAGGACGGCGGCACGGCCTTCATCCTTAGTAATGTCACAAGCCACTGCGGTCACCGCACCGCCACCAAGGGCGCGAATTTCTTTGGCGGTCTGTTCCAATGTTTCCACCGTACGCGAACAAATCGTGACATCGACACCTTCACGAGCCAACGATTCGGCGCATCCTCGGCCCAACCCTTTGCTGGCCGCACACACGATGGCTTTCTTTCCGGCAATGCCCAAATCCATGACGTCGATCCTCTTCCTAGCGTATTTTATGATTGATGAATTGACGCGGATTGTGGCTGCCCGCGCGCCTCTGCGTCAAGTCGGCGGTTAATCGCCTGCCGCCAATACCCTGCGCACCAAGGGCACCGTAATTTCGCGGCGCTCCGCCAACGCCAATGCGTCCAGCGCTTTGACTAAATTTCTAGCGGCGGCGAGCGAGCGTTCCATGCGTTTGACCGCGTATTCAATAACGTCAGTACTGACCCGAAGCTGTCGATCAGCAAACAATTTGACCAACACTGCCCCAATCAAACCGTCGTCCGGCGTGCCGATACCGACTGTTGGCGCCGCGTTCAGTCGTGACGACAAATCCGCCAGTTCCACCAGCCAACGTGCCGGGGGCAACACACCACTCAACAGCAGGCTGCCACCGCCTTCCTTGATCTGGTTAAACAGGTGAAACAAGGGCTCGGGCGGCCCGTCGCCCAAATATCTGTCGGCATCTTCAATAATCCAGGCACCGGCCGCGCCAGCCGGGTCGCGCGGCTGATCATTGGCTAAATCTTGATGTGTCATAACGTTGGCTTGTGACTTTTGACGAAAAACTTCAGCCAGATGAGATTTCCCGGAAGCCGGCGGTCCATAAACAACCAGCGCCGGTGACAGCCAATCAGGCCAACGGTCAATCCATTGAACGGCTTCACGGTTGCTATCAGTGACTAGAAAGTCAGCGCCACCGAAGGCCGGCCGGAATTCAAAATCAAGAGGCAGTTGCTGTGGTTTGTTCACGGGTCGCCCGTATTGCCGCGATACAACGGGCTATCCAAATAGCGTGCGATCGCAAACCGGGTGAGCACGCCAATAACCGCCGCCACTGGCACCGCCAGCAATACACCTGTAAACCCGAACACCGCACCACCGGCCAACAACGCAAAAATAATCCACACCGGGTGCAGGCCAACCCGGTCCCCCACCAAACGCGGCGTCAGAACATAACTTTCCAGCGTCTGGCCGGTCAGGAAAATCGCGGCAACAACGAAAATCGGCGTCCATTCGGAAAATTGGAAAATGGCAATTCCCAAACCCACAACCAATCCACTTGCGGCGCCAAGATAAGGAATGAATGAAATAAACCCGGCCCCAAGCCCAACCAAAAGGCCTGATTTCAAGCCGACAACGGTCAGGCCGACACCGTAAATCAGGCCGAGGACCAGACAAACGGTGGATTGTCCGCGCACGAAGGCGGCCAAGGTTTGATCAATTTCGGCAAACTGCTTGCGGATTGTCGGCGCGGCGTCTCGGGGCAGCCAGGAATCGATCTTAGCGGTAATCAGATCCCAATCGCGCAGCAAATAAAAGGCCACCACCGGCGTAATCACCAATAGCGACAACATATTGAAAAAAGCGAGCCCGCCACTCCAAATGTTGGCAACCACGTCGCTGACCCACTTTACGGCGCGCCCGGCAAACTCCTTCGCGGCATCATGGATATTATCAAGCGTATCGGCGGGTAAATCAGCGATCATCCGCTCAAGCCAAGGCAAGGCCTCATTGCGGATGTTCTCGGCAATGCCCGGAACCATAGCCACCAACTCGACGATTTGGCGCTGCAGCAACGGAAACAACGCCATCAGCAAAATGCCGACCAGGATGAAGAACGCCAACAAGATCACGGTTGTCGCAATGCCACGCGACAGCTTCTTTTCTTCGAGCCAATCGGCCACCGGGTCGAGAAAATATGCCACCGCCATACCGGCGACAAACGGCATAAGAATGCTGCTCAGCAGGTGAACAAGGAACATCGCGGCTGCAAAGCCGACAATCCAGATCAGGGTCTGTTTTTCACGGGTCAAATCCGAGCTTCCTTTGCCTTAATCATTATCAACTTCAGCCCCCAGCGGCTCAATCACTACCTTCGATTTCGGCCGCAAGCCGAGTCCAACCAATGACGTACGTCGCCCCCGACACCAAGGTCGTCGCGCCGACAACATACACCAGCATATCCCGAATGCCGCTGGAATGGATGCCAAAAGCTTCCGATCCAACGACAACGACCGCCAAGATCAACTGAGCAGCAGTATTCACCTTGCTGACCATCAATGGCGTCATCTCAAGCGACTGGGTCAACGTGTGGAAAAGCAACGCGCCACCGACAATCAAAACATCACGCGATACCACCGCGACGACCAACCACATGGGCAGATAGCCTTCATGCCCCAGGGCAATGTAGGCGCACACCAACAATGCCTTGTCGGCGATCGGGTCTAGATAGGCACCGAGCACCGTTTCCATATTAAACTGCTTGGCGATGATCCCATCGATCGCGTCGCTCACGGCGGCACAAAGCGCTAACCAAAATGCCGCCTCCATGCGGCCATCCAAAATCATCACGACGATAACAGGTACGACGAACAGCCTAGCAAGTGTAATGGCGTTGGGCAGGTTCATTGATAAATACTTGGCTCAGTGATGTTCAGGACTTCCCCGGCGGCAATCCACCGGCGGGATAGAGGACCCATTCTTGATCTTCGCGGACCAATGCCAGATCCGCCTGACCAAGAGCGGTTTGAAGTTGTTCAGGTGCACCCACGTAGTGAAGATTGATTCGGACCTCGTCGAGGGACAGCAAAACAATTTCAAGCTGCCGAATGACAGAGACCTTAGCCAATCGCCGCTTAACGTCGAGCCAGTCCTTCAGACCGGTGATCGGAACAGTAACGGCGCTGATCCCTTGTCCATCGTGGGTCAACAGGTTTTCACGTTTCCAGTTTTCTTCAAGCCGTCGCGCGACCTCGTCAGCAGCGCGTACCAATAACGCCTCTTGGCTTTCATCCGCAAGCTGGGGCATGGCAATCAAATCGGTTTCCGGCTCGCGATGGGCACTGAAACGGGTTACCGAAACATCAACCCGGCGCTGTACGGCCCCGGCTTCCAAACCCAGCCGCGCAAAAGCGACAATTGTATCACCGGCGTTATAGCGGACCGCCAGGCCGGTCAGCCGCTCAACATCGCCTCGCACGGCTTGCTCGACATTCACCGCCGAGATATCGGCCAGATCCCCTAGCGGCAACGCCAATTCAACCAAACCTTCACTGGCCCGGCGTAGGTTCCAGGCATTGCGCCAATCGTTACTGTCTTCCCAAAGTGCCGAGCCCCGTGCGGTTTGATAGATCGGCAACACAAGAATGGGTTTGCTTTGTGTCTCAGCGAACCGAACGCCCATTGAGCGCAACAACTGGCGTATCGGTGCGGGTTTAAAACGTACATTCAGCTTGGCGAGATAGCGAACCGCCGAGGTTTTTTCGCCCAAGACGGAAAAATCCGAGACGAACGTTGTCACATCCTCGCCGCCAAGTTCAGGCAGGCGCTCGCGATCCTCAACCAACGTCAGGCGTTCCAACAACCGGCGAAATGCCTCATCCTGCCCCCGCGCCAGCGCGGATTCCCGTGCCTTCGTCGCGGTCTCGGCAGTAACGTCAACGGGGACGCCCTTGATCTCGAATACATTTGCAAACGCAGCGCCCGACACGCACATCAACACAACGCCCACCATCGATGAAATGAGCATCCCCGGGGCCACCCGCATTGATTTCAAATTTCGCCTGAGCGTCATTGCAAAGCATCTATGTTTGTTTATCTTCGAGCTGCCTCGGGCCACCGGAAATTTCCCGGCCGGCGGGCCGAAAGGCAGGACAATTTAGCACATGGCGCCGGAGGAAAAAGCTATTAGCGAGTCCGACAATAAAGCGAACGACAACGGCCTCAGTTATAAAGACGCTGGCGTCGATATCGATGCCGGCAATACTCTGGTCGAGGCCATTGGTCCGTTGGCCAAATCTACCACACGTACCGGTGTGGCATCCGATCTAGGCGGGTTTGGGGCGCTGTTTGATCTCAAAGCGGCGGGTTTCACGGATCCGATCCTCGTGGCCGGCACTGACGGCGTCGGCACCAAGCTAATGATCGCGACCGCCGCCGGACGCCATGACACCATCGGCATCGACCTTGTTGCCATGTGCGCCAATGATTTGGTGGTTCAAGGTGCCGAACCCCTTTTCTTCTTGGACTATTTCGCGACTGGTAAGCTCGACGTCGCGGCTGGCCGCGCAATCGTCGAGGGTATCGCCGAAGGGTGCCGACGCGCTGGGTGCGCGTTGATCGGCGGAGAAACGGCGGAAATGCCGGGTATGTATGCGCCAGGTGACTACGACCTTGCTGGATTTTGCGTCGGTGCGGTTGAGCGCGACGCCATCCTCACCGGTGCCGATGTCACCGCTGGCGATGTCGTATTGGGTCTGGCTTCGGATGGATTGCATTCCAACGGGTATTCCTTGGTCCGCCGCGTTGTCGAACACGCCGGCGCCGAATACGACGAGCCGGCGCCTTTCGATAACACGCGAAGTCTTGGCGAGGCCCTGCTGACGCCCACCCGGATGTACGTAAAATCCTGCCTCAGCGCCATTCGCAGTGGCGGCGTTCACGCACTAGCGCACATTACCGGCGGCGGCTTGACGGAAAATCTACCGCGCGTATTGCCCGATGGTCTCGGCGCCCGGCTTGATGCCTCACAGTGGACCGCACCTGCGGTGTTCCATTGGTTAAAAGATGCCGGCGCAATCAGACCCATTGAGATGGCCAGGACGTTTAATTGCGGCATCGGGATGGCTGTTGTCTGCCACGCAGACCAGGCTGAGGCCTTGGCGGCAATATTGCGTGATGAGGGCGAAACGGTATTCGTTATGGGCAGGGTCGAAGCCATACCCGGCGCCGGCGAACAGGTCCGCATCGATAACACGGAAGACCTATGGGCAAACTGAAACTCGCAGTCTTGATTTCCGGGCGCGGCTCCAACCTGCAAGCGCTGATCGATGCCTGCGCCGCACCGGATTATCCGGCCGAGATTGCCCTGGTGATATCAAACGTCGCGGGCGTCGAAGGGATTGAGCGGGCCACAAACGCCGGTCTGCCTGTGCTTGTCATTGATCACAAAAAGTATCCCAGCCGCGCCGAGTTTGATTTGGAAATGACCCAGGCCATAGAGGCGGCAGGCGTTGAGTTGATTTGCTTGGCCGGCTTCATGCGCTTGCTATCGGAGGAATTCATTGATCATTGGCACAATCGCATGATCAACATCCATCCCTCATTGCTGCCCGCGTTCAAAGGCCTCGACGTCCAGGCCCGCGCCATTGCCGCCGGCGCCCGGTTTTCCGGCTGCACCGTGCATTACGTGCGTTTTGACATGGATACCGGCCCGATCATCACCCAAGCCGCCGTTCCCATCCACACGGGTGACGACGCCGACACCCTGGCGGCCCGCATCCTCGTGCAAGAACACATTATTTACCCACAGGCGGTGCGCTGGATTGCCGAAGGGCGTGTCATGATTGAGAACCAGCGGGCAATTGTTGATGGTGCCGACGCACCGACGGCAGCAGTTATTAACCCCCTGCCCTAACGGCAGATTAATCCATTGCCATAACGCCAGGCCTTACCGCCCTTCGACAGCCGGCAACTCGACCCAAAAAGTGCTGCCTTTGCCGACTTCCGTGTCGGCGCCGATATCACCGCCCATGCCCTTGATCAGCCGTTTGGCAATGGAAAGGCCGATACCGGTGCCGGGCACATTGCTGGATTCTCGGCCGAGCCGATTGAAAGGCTCAAACAAATGGGATTTGTTTTCTTCCGAGATGCCATGGCCGGTGTCTGCAATCGTGATCCGAACAACGCCGTCGTCACGTGCCGCCGCGCACAAAACAAAACGGCCGCCCGAAGGCGGCCGTTCAGTTTATCATTGTGCGGCGGAAATTAGCCGACTAGTTCCAACTTTGCGAAATAGTAGCAAATTTCTTCAGCGGCGGATTCGGGCGAATCCGAGCCATGCACCGAGTTTGCTTCAACGTTTTCCGCAAAATCCTTCCGGATCGTGCCTTCGTCGGCGTTTGCCGGGTTGGTGGCGCCCATGATATCGCGGTTCGCCTGAATGGCGTTCTCGCCTTCCAGAACTTGCACGACAACGGGACCCGACGTCATGAATTCGACCAAATCACCAAAGAACGAGCGTTCCTGGTGAACGTAGTAGAACCCTTCAGCCTGTTCCTTGGTCAGCTGCAGGCGTTTTTGAGCGACGATTCGAAGCCCCGCATCTTCGAACCGAGCATTGATCTTGCCGGTGAGATTGCGTCGGGTTGCGTCCGGTTTAATGATCGAAAGCGTACGTTCAACTGCCATCGTTTAAGACCTCTTTGATGGTTCCCCTCAATTGCCCTCTTTTTGGGGCTATCGCACAGGATTTGGGGCGAGACCTGAGCGAGGGGGCGGGTTATAGCGCCCTCATTCGGTGCTGGCAAGGGCAACCAAGGCTTGACCTTTAGGATATCCGATTCGCGCGGACTTGCCAAGAGATGCCAATATGCGAGGCTGACGGTTTCAACGACACGCCGGTTGCGCTGCATCTCGGTCAGGAGCCCTTCGCCGCATGAAATCTCGATCACTTGCGATGCTGGTTATCGCCGTCGTTCTTGTCCTGGCACTTTGGTTTTCAACCACCGCAGTAGTCCCTTCATTGGTTGCAACTTATGGCCTGGACGGTGGCCGTGTCGCGTGGTTCACCAGTGCCGTGCAGATTGGATTCGTCACCGGAACGCTTATCAGTGCCTTTCTAGGCCTGGCGGACCGGCTCGACCCGCGCCGGTTTTTCATGATTTCCGCGCTGATCGCCGCCGCCGCCAATGCCGCCCTTCTTGTTGCTGACCCTCGGTCCGATTGGGTTCTGCTTTGCCGCTTTGTCACAGGAGCCTGCATGGCCGGCGTTTATCCCATCGGCATGAAAATGGCCGCCAGTTGGGCGGACAGGGATTTGGGCCTGCTTATCGGCATCATGGTTGGCGCGCTGTCATTGGGCTCCGGTGCACCACACCTGTTCAATGCCTTCGGCGGCGTCGACTGGCGGTTTGCCGTCGGCATCGGATCGGCGGCCGCCGTGCTAGGCGCCTTGCTGATCAACCTCATGGATATCGGGCCCAATCTGAAACCCTCACCACCCTTCGAGCCCAGCGCTGCACTGACCGCATTCCGTGAACCGGCGCTGCGTTTGGCGAACTTGGGTTATCTCGGTCACATGTGGGAACTCTACGCAATGTGGGCCTGGATCGGAGTTTTTCTAGATGCCAGTTTCCATCTGACATTAGCCACGGAAACGGCGACCTTTTGGGCCCGCACGGTGACATTCGGCGTGGTCGGCATCGCCGGCGCCATCGGGTGCGTCGGCGGCGGCCTATTCGCCGACAAATGGGGGCGCACGACACTGACTGCAGGTGCCATGGCCATCAGCGGCAGCTGCGCATTGGTCGTTGGATTCCTATTCGGCGGCAATCCTTGGGTTTTAACGATCTTCTGTTTCGTCTGGGGCATTACGATTGTCGCCGATTCGGCGCAATTTTCCTCCAGCGTCACCGAACTCGCGCCGCCCGAGCGCATCGGCACCATGCTAACCATGCAAACCTGCGCCGGGTTCCTGGTCACCATGATGACCATCCAATTGTTGCCCTTGGTCATTGACGCGTGGACCTGGCGCTATGCCTTTGCCGTGCTGGCCATCGGCCCCTTATGGGGTGTCATTGCCATGCTTCGGCTCCGCGCCCATCCAGACGCGGTCAAATTGGCGAACGGACGCCGATAGGTTTCACCCATCGTCACCACTTATCATTGACCTGAATGCATAAATTAAAGACCCCCGAGAACATACTCGGGGGTCTTTATCTCTACTTATGCCGGATTGGCTCTTACGTTAGATCGAACCGATCAGCATTCATAACTCTCGTCCAGGCGGTGACAAAGTCTTTGACGAACTTCTCCTTATTGTCGTCCTGGGCGTACACTTCCGCATAGGCGCGGAGGATCGAGTTCGAGCCGAAAACCAGATCGACACGGGTCGCCGTCCATATGACGTCGTCGCTTTTGCGGTCGCGGACCTCATAGTGGTTGCTACCCGCAGGTTTCCAGCTGTACGCCATGTCGGTCAGGTTGACGAAGAAATCGTTCGTCAAAGCGCCTTTGCTGTCGGTGAACACACCATGCATGGTGCCGCCGTGATTGGTGTCCATGACACGCATACCGCCAACCAAAACCGTCATCTCATGCGCAGTCAGCCCCATCAATTGAGTGCGATCCAGCATCATTTCCTCAGCGCTGACGACGTAATCCTTCTTCAACCAATTGCGGAAACCATCGTGGACGGGCTCCAGCACGTCAAAAGAGTCGGCGTCGGTCATCTCGTCGATCGCATCGCCACGACCCGGCGCGAACGGCACCGTGACGGTGATGCCTGCGGCATTTGCCGCCTGTTCGACACCGACACTGCCCGCCAGCACAATTACGTCGGCGACGCTGGCACCGGCTTCCGCCGCGATGGGCTCCAATACGGCCAGGACCTTCGCCAAGCGGCCGGGCTCATTGCCCTCCCTGTCTTTTTGGGGGGCTAGGCGAATTCGTGCACCATTGGCACCGCCACGCATGTCCGAGTGGCGATAAGTCCGGGCACTGTCCCATGCTGTCGCAACCATTTCACTTACCGTCAGGCCGCTGGCCGCAATCTTGGCCTTTACGCCATCGACGTCATAGTCGGTGTTGCCTGACGGAATAGGATCCTGCCAGATCAAGTCTTCCTTGGGTACATCGGGGCCGACGTAGCGAGATTTCGGTCCCATGTCGCGATGGGTCAGTTTGAACCAGGCGCGGGCGAAGACGTCCGAGAAATATTCCGGGTCCTTGTAGAAACGCTCCGAAATCTCCCGATAGGCCGGGTCCTTGATCATCGCCATATCGGCATCCGTCATCATCACTTTGGATTTCATCGAAGAATCCCCAGAATCGACAGGCAAGTCTTCGTCCTTGATATTGACGGGCTCCCACTGCATAGCGCCGGCAGGGCTTTTCTTGAGTTCCCAATCGTAGTTGAACAACAGGTGAAAATAGCCGTTGTCCCACTTGGTCGGGTTGGTTGTCCAAGCGCCTCCCAGGCCACTGGATACGGTGTCGGGCCCAATGCCGTTGCTGGTCTTGTTCAACCATCCGAAACCTTGGTCCTCGACGTCGGCGCCTTCCGGGTCTGGGCCCAGCAGAGCCGCATCGCCGTTGCCGTGGGCTTTGCCGACGGTGTGGCCGCCCGCGGTGAGCGCGACGGTTTCCTCGTCATCCATGGCCATGAGAGCAAAGGTTAAACGAACGTCGTGGGCTGTTTTCAAAGGATCAGGCTGACCATTGACGCCTTCCGGGTTGACGTAAATCAGGCCCATCTGGACAGCGGACAAGGGGTTTTCAAGGGTTTCTCGGTCGTCGCCCTCATAGCGCTCACTTGCCAGCCATTCCTTTTCAGAACCCCAATAGATGTCCTGTTCGGGATGCCAGATATCTTCACGGCCGAAAGCAAACCCGTAGGTTTTGAGGCCCATGGATTCATAAGCCATGTTGCCCGCCAAAATCATCAGGTCTGCCCAGCTGATCTTGTTGCCGTATTTCTTTTTGATCGGCCACAACAAGCGGCGCGCCTTATCCAGATTGACATTATCCGGCCAGGAATTGAGCGGCGCAAATCGCTGATTGCCCGTCCCCCCGCCACCACGGCCGTCGGCCGTGCAATAGGTCCCGGCCGAGTGCCAAGCCATGCGGATCATCAACCCGCCATAGTGACCCCAGTCGGCCGGCCACCATTTCTGACTGTCGGTCATGGGCCTTCAGATCGGTCTTGAGGGCCTCGACATCAAGATTCTTGAGCTCTTCGCGATAGTCAAAACCCTTGCCCATTGGGTTGGTCTTGGTGTCGTGCTGATGCAGGATATCTAGGTTCAAGGCATTGGGCCACCAATCGGAATTGGATGGGGTGGCGGTTGTCACCCCACCGTGCATCACCGGACATTTTCCTTCACTCATCGATTTCACTCCTTTTGTTGTATTGTGTTGTAAAAAATATTTGCGTCATCAATTCCAAAAATTCGGTCATTTGAAGCTCCTAGGCCGGCTTGCCTGCCGGCAACTCGGTTCCAATGATTGAATACGAAGCGGGTTGGGAATTTCCATCCAATCGACGGCCTGGTAATTCCCATAAGTGTTCGTGAACACTAAACACGCCGGTTTGGATGATCGGTTCGATCAATTCGATGCCGATGGCCGCCGTCAGATCACCGATCAGCGCGTAAGCGAACGCTGTAGCAACCGCAATGTGGGTGATCCCGTAACTGGTTGTTTTCAGTAATAGCCTCATGACGTCTACCACGAACTCGCTTTTGTTGATCGATTTGATGGGAGGAAAATAGATGCTTAAAACAATTCTTTAAAACGATATAAAATCGTTTTATTATTCGGTTTTTACGAATTATTGGAAAACCGCAATGAAGATCCTGCCAAGCCTGAAACAGATTGAGTATCTCGCCGCACTCGACGAGGAATGCCATTTCAGCCGCGCGGCGGACTTGTGCAACGTAACGCCGTCGACCCTGAGCGCGGGGATCAGGGACATGGAGAGCGTGCTGGATGTCATCCTGGCTGAACGGACCAAACGCTCGGTGTTGATGACTCCGGTGGGTCACCAGATTGCCGAACGTGGCCGCCAGTTGCTGAGAGATGCCGAAGAGATCATGACCCTCGCCGCGGCGACAAAGAAGGCGCCGCTAACGGGCGATTTGCATTTGGGCGTCATCCCGACGATTGGGCCGTTTCTGCTGTCCAGAGTTTTACCGGCGCTGTGGCGAAAGCACCCGAAACTTCGGCTTTACCTGCACGAGGAACAGACCGATGATCTCCTGGAGAAGTTGCGCCGAGGCGATATCGATGTCGCTCTCATCGCCTTGCCCTATGACGTTGAAGATTTTGAGACCCGGTTTCTTTTCGAGGATTTCTTTCACTTCGCGTGTTCCGCCACCCATCCGTTGGCGGCGAAAGAAAAGATCGACCCCGATGACTTGGACAATTCAGGGCTGCTCTTGCTTCAGGACGGCCATTGTTTGCGCGGACATGCCTTGGATGCCTGCGGACACGAACAGCACGAACACCGAGGGGCGTTTGCCGCGACCAGTCTGTACACCCTAGTTCAAATGGTAGCAGCGAACATGGGGGTTACTTTGTTGCCACAACTTGCAACGGATGGCGGCATCTCTCAGGTCGCGCCCATCACGCTCGTTCCACTTGCCACGCCGTCTTCCCGCCATATCGGACTCGTGTGGCGGCGTTCTACACACCGCGAATCGGAATTCGAACTTCTGGGCCAGGAACTAACGCCGTAGCAGGACCGATACTGCAGCCGATCAGCAACATCGTCGGCTCCATGGAGGGCGCCAGCCCTTATATCCGGGAACGGATGCCTCCCTTCTTCCCCGAGACCGCGGGTGACTTCCCCTTCCCCCGCGCGCGTGTTAAGACGCGCCGCATGTTACATATCACCAACCTCGTATACCGGATCGGCGGTCGCACGTTATTTGATAACGCAACCGTGGCCGTCACCAAAGGCCACCGCGTCGGGCTGGTCGGACGCAACGGTTCGGGCAAAACGACATTGTTCAAGCTGATACTGGGTGAATTGTCCACCGATGGCGGCGCGATCAAGCTGCGCCCGGGTGGACGCGTCGGCACCGTTGCCCAAGAAGCACCGGCCGGCCCGGAAACCTTGATAGACGTTGTTCTGGCCGCTGACACGGAGCGCGCCGAGTTGCTGGCCCGTGCCAAGACCGCCACCGAAGCCCAAGACATTGCCGAAATCCACACCCGACTGGCCGATATCAACGCCGAAACCGCGCCGGCCCGCGCCGCGCGTATTTTGGCCGGGTTAGGCTTCAACGAGGCCGAGCAGAACCGCGCGGTCGCCGAATTTTCCGGCGGTTGGCGGATGCGTGTCGCCCTGGCAGCAGCCCTTTTTGCTAACCCTGATCTCTTGCTATTGGACGAACCGACCAACCACCTCGATTTGGAAGCCGCCCTCTGGCTGGAAACCTATCTGGCGACCTGGCCCGGCACATTGGTCGTCATCAGCCATGACCGCACGCTGTTGAACAAAGTGGTCGGCGAAATCGTTCACCTGGATGACACCAAACTGGTCCGCTACCAGGGCGGCTATGACCGGTTCGAACGCACCCGGCGCGAACGTCAGGAACTCGACGCCAAGATGCGGACCAAGCAAATGGCCCAGCGCCGCCATATTGAGGCTTTCGTCGAACGCTTCCGCTACAAGGCCTCAAAAGCCCGCCAAGCCCAAAGCCGGTTGAAGATGCTGGAAAAGATGGAGCCCATCGCGTCAGCCGCGAGCGACCGGACAATCACCTTTCAATTTCCCGACCCCGACCCATTGTCGCCTCCCCTTGTCGCATTGGACGAGGCCTCGGTCGGTTACGACGACAACGCCATCCTGAGCGGGCTCGATCTGCGCATCGACATGGACGACCGCATCGCACTGATCGGCGCCAACGGGAATGGCAAGTCGACGCTGGTGAAGCTCTTGGCCGGGCGCCTCAAGACTATGCAGGGTAAGTTGGTAAAATCATCAAAGCTCAAGGTTGGCTATTTCGCCCAGCACCAGGCGGAAGAACTGACGCTGTCGGAAACGCCCTATCAGCATCTTTCGCGGTTGATGCCGATGGCGGTGGAATCCAAGG
>Ga0315339_1002051_pt1 | contig 15965 bp, 10 predicted proteins | sample ASW17metaG_FD_204514 | JGI IMG/M metagenome (GOLD analysis project Ga0315339, IMG submission 204514) | Ammonia-oxidizing marine archaeal communities from Pacific Ocean, United States - ASW #17 | ecosystem: Environmental > Aquatic > Marine > Oceanic | place: USA: California | collected 2016-12-05
GGCCACCTCAATCACTTCAGTTTCAGTAGCCTCGGCAACAACCGCGTCTTTATCACCAGCGGCGGCTTCGGAAGCATCCGTCGAGGCCTCGACCGCATCGCCTACGACGACCGGCTCGCTCTCGGCTTCTTCCTGTTCCGACGAAACGGAACCGGCAGCATCTTCGACCACTTCTGGAGTGGGCGCATCAATATTGAGCGTGACGGCGATATTGCCGGAACCTCGCTCATCATCTGCTGCAACTGCTGCTGCGACCTTGGAATCTTCCGCAGCTTCAGAAGCATCACCCTCAGGCGCTGAATCTTCTTCTGCAGCCTTTGCCTTCTTTGCCTTCTTGGCCTTCCGTGCTGCCTTCTCTTCCTGCTCGAGAAGTTCTTCGCCCCAGGCAGCTCGAAGGATGCCTTCCGTCCCCTTGGGGAGGTTAGACGAGTGTGACTTGACTCCGAGCCCCAACTCCTTGGCGATCGCAAGCATTCGCTTGCTGTCCGCTTCGAGTTCCTTGGAGAGTTCGTGTAATCTCACGAGACATCACTCCGACCGGGCCTCGGGATCACCAACCACTTCCGTGCTCTCGGTAGCCTCAGGCTCACCGGCGGCAGTGGTGGTATCGAATCCCGCTGATTCGGACTCGCCAAGAGGCGGCCCTAAAGGTTGCCCGCTTTCATCGCGAGCGCTGTGGGGCATCTGCGTCACCCCTTCAATTTTGATGTCCCAGCCGGTGAGGCGCGTCGCCAGGCGAACATTCTGGCCCTTGCGGCCAATCGCCAAGGCGAGTTGATCATCGGGCACGACAACCCGACAGATCTTCGTTTCCGACTCCATGTTCAGTGAGGCGATCTGGGCCGGGCGAAGAGCGTTGATGATGAGATCGTCATCCGAATCGCTCCAGCGAATGATGTCGATCTTTTCGCCGTTCAGTTCGTCCGTGATGGCCTTGATGCGGGTTCCTCGAATGCCCACGCAAGCTCCAACGCAATCCACCCGAGGGTCCGTGCTGTGCACGGCAATCTTTGTTCGGTAACCAGGCTCACGTGCGATCCGACGGATTTCGATAATCCGATCGGAAACCTCAGGAACCTCAAGTTCAAAAAGTCGACGTACGAGGTCAGGTGAAACGCGAGAAAGGATAATCTTCACACGTGTTCCGACACGCTTCACCTCGGTGATGATTGCCCGGATACGATCGCCGGGGCTGTACATCTCACCTCGCACGCGATCGGCCCGCGGAATGATCGCTTCAGCGCGACCAATGTTCACGATGATGGCACCGCCTTCGATCCGCTGCACCTGCCCCAGAACGAGTTCGCCAACTCGACCCTCGAAGTCAGAGAACACCACCGCGTTCTCAGCATCGCGCAGAGATTGGATGATCACTTGCTTCGCCGTTTGAGCAGCAATACGGCCAAGGTCAATCGCGCCATGCTGCTGGTCGCTGGTCACCGACAGTTCGCCGGTCTTGCGGTCCAGCGTGCAATGAATCACGACATCTTCACCGACCTTCTTCTGGATCGCGGCCACCATGGCCTGCTCGATCGTGGTGAAGATCAACTCACTCTCGATGTCCTTCTCGTGATGAATCGCTTCGATGATTCGGAGCAGTTCGCTGTTCATGAGACACCAAAGAGATTGGACGAGACGACATCGGACAGAGGGGCCACAGCCCCAGACACGAGCGCATGCTTGTGACGTTCAAAACACCCAAAAGACCTGATCACCGCGACGAACACAGCTGACTTCACTATCAGAAAGCCAAACCATGGCAAAACAGCACCAAACTGCCCCAACTCGCCCGTAATTGATCCAGAATTGAAACAAGTGGGCCGGCCAAACCCGGGCCGAGTCCCACTCGTCGTACGTAATCACGAAAAGCCGGGTGAACGGCACACTATGTTCCTCGGTTGGCGGCTCTGTCAAGGATTCCGCCGCGGAAGAGGGGCTCTGCGCCGCTTGACCCGACTCTGGCACCCTCCCTACGATCTTGGATCGGCCGTCGCCCTCCAGAACATGGGTCGAGATCGGGATTCACCGACCCATGAAGATGATGGCCACCGCAGCCCTTTGGATCGACTCTGATCATGACGACGACGCCTCGGCACCGAGCAGATGAAGTGAATGAAGCCGAACACCCCCCTCTGCATGGAGCCGGCTCATCCGCTGGAGACGATCGTCTCCCTTCCACGCCCAAGCTCCAGGTCGCCCTGGACCTGCTCATCCTGGACCGTGCCCTGGGCATCGCCGCAGAGGCTGCTGCCGGTGGCGCCGAGATCCTGGAGGTTGGCACCCCCCTCCTGAAGAGTGAAGGCCTGGACGCCGTCCGGGCACTGCATGAGCAACACCCCTCTCTTCCCATCGTCGCCGACACCAAGACCATGGATGCCGGCCGAACCGAAATGGAAATGGCCGCAAAGGCAGGTGCCAGCTTCGCAACGGTGCTTGGCCTGGCTTCGAACAGCACAATTCGCGAGTGCGTCGAAGTCGGCAAGAACTACGGCATTTCCGTTGTCGTTGACCTGGTTGGACATCCCGACCCCGTAGCCCGCGCACGCGAAGCTGCCGATCTAGGCGCTGCCATCGTCGGCGTCCACTGCCCCATCGATGAACAGATGGAGGGCAAAGACCCCTTCGACACTTTGCGCGCCGTGCGTGCGGCGGTAGACATTCAAGTGGCAGTCGCGGGCGGCATCCATGGCGGATCAGCCGCCGAAGCTGCGAGCGCCGGTGCAGACATCGTCATCGTGGGAGGGGCCATCAGCAAGGCCCCTGACGCCCGACAAGCCACCGAGTCTCTGGCAACTGCACTGCGCGGGGGAATCCCCGTACACAACCCCGATGAATTCAAGCGCTATGACAACACAGCGCTCGTCGAGGCCTTCTCCCGCGTCTCGACTCCCAACATCTCCGACGCCATGCATCGTGGCGGCGCCATGCAAGGCCTGACACCGCTGCTCCAGGGTGCGCACGTGGTGGGCCGTGCCGTGACGTGTCGAACCTATCCGGGTGACTGGGCCAAGCCTGTCGAGGCCATTGATGCCGCACAGCCCGGCGATGTTCTTGTCATTGATGCGGGTGGACGCCCACCCGCCGTCTGGGGTGAATTGGCGACGGAATCCTGCATTCAACGCAAGATCGCTGCCGTGATCATCGACGGTGCCATTCGAGACGTGGATGCCATTCGTGGATTGAACTTTCCCGCGTGGAGCCGACAGCAGGTTCCCAATGCCTGGGAGCCCAAAGGCTTCGGAGAAATCGGCACCCCCATCATATGTGGCGGTCAGCGTGTGAGCCCCGGTGACTGGATCATCGGTGATGACTCAGGCCTCGTGGTGGTCCCCGCCGGGCGCGCCGTTGAAGTGGCCAATCGCGCCAACGACGTGCTCGAGATGGAGAACCGGGTCCGCGGTGAGATCCAGGCCGGATCCACCCTGTCCCAGGTCGCTCAACTATATCGCTGGGAAAAGTCCTGACCTTGGCGGCCTCGGACTCAAACCTCAGCATTCAGTTGAACGGGGCGCCGCGTCAGATCACACACGGTTCCACGGTTCAGGACCTGGTCACCGATCTCGAGCTCTCTGCGGGGCGCTTTGCCGTCGAGGTAAATCAGCAGATCGTTCCCAAGAGCCAACTCGCCCAGCACATGTTGCAGACCGGAGACCGCGTCGAGATCATCGGCTTCGTCGGTGGCGGCTGATTGCGGCCACCGTGACCTCACGCGATGATGGAACGCGTCACGACCAACACCACAGCAGCTTGCCTGTTTTATCGCCTCTCGGAGAGCCCGCTCAAACGGGTTGCTCATCATGAATCCTGGCCTTCCCGGCGACGCCCCCCTCATCATCGGCCCCCACCGCTTCGAGTCTCGACTGTTCGTCGGCACCGGCAAGTACGACTCTCATGAACAGATGCGAGAGGCGGTCGATGCCTCCGGAACTCAATGCGTCACCGTAGCCGTCAGGCGCATCGACCTCGCGGGGCCCTCTTTGCTGAATCATCTGGACCTCGACAAGATCACGCTGCTGCCCAACACGGCAGGTTGCTTCAACGCGGCAGATGCAGTCCGCACTTGCAGACTCGCACGAGAAGCCCTCGACAGCCGACTCGTCAAGCTTGAGGTGCTTGCGGACCCACAAACTTTGCTGCCGGATCCCATGGCGACACTCGAGGCGGCCAAGGAACTTGCGGACGATGATTTCATCGTGCTCGCTTACACCAATGATGATCCTGTGCTCGCTCTGCGCCTCGAAGACGCGGGAGTTGCGGCGGTCATGCCGCTCGGGGCCCCCATCGGCTCGGGCCTTGGCATCCTCAACCCACGCAACATCCGCACGATCAAAACACGTGCCTCGGTTCCCATCATCGTGGACGCAGGTGTCGGCACCGCAAGTGACGTAGCGATCGCTTTCGAACTGGGCATCGACGGCGTACTCCTCAACACCGGCATCGCTGCTGCAGACGACCCTGTTCTCATGGCCCGCGCCATGAAGCACGCATGGCTCGGTGGACGCGCTGCCTGGCTTGCAGGAAGAATGCCCGCTCAAGACGGAGCCTCACCCAGTTCACCGACAAAGGATCTCATCTCGTCCAGCAGCAACCCGTGACACGGACGAATCGGCGACTCGATCCTGCGAGCCTCGCCCGCAACACCGCCTCGACGTCTTTTGCGAGCCTCGGATTTGAAGGCCTCCAAGATGTCTGCCGCCTGTCTTCAAATCGCCATCCGCCAGCACGCACGATGGCCCGCGAAGAAAGAGATGGCTTCCCTATTGTTTACAGCGAAACGCGTGCGCAACGGCTCGACATCCCCGACGACGTGTGCGTGGTCTGTGAAGAACAGACTTGCCCAGTCGTAGATCAGATCCATCTACCCGGTGATGACGTGGCCTGGTTCACACCGAATCTCTATCCGATCACCTATCCCCATGAGGAAGCTGGTGCGGAAAGTCGCGGTATCCATCTCGTGCACTGGAGCAGCCTGCGTCACGACAAGGGGCTAGGCGGCAGCGACCGTGCCACCGCAACAGCTCTTCTCCAGCACCTCGCACGGGCGGAAGAGTTTCTACTTCATCATGCCCCGAGTGATTTTCCCGACCGCGGAGAAGGTCACCGTGGCCACGTCGGCATCGTCAAAAACCGCGGTCACCTTGTGGGTGGCTCGGTTCAGCACGATCACCAGCAAGTCATGCTGAGTGCTGCAGTTCCTTCGGAACCACCACGCATCGCAGGCCTTGCTCATCGCCTACTCGACGAGACTCCAGAAGAACTCATCATCGACTGCACGGACGGCGCTGCCACGACCCTTGTTCCCTCCTTCATGCGCCGACCGCTCCAGACCTTCATCGTCCCCCATGGAGATGAAACGGGATGGCTTCATCACATGGAGCCTTCAGCACTCGAAGCTCTGGCCGTGGCACTCGCGCAGCTCACGGCCATCACGGACACGGTCATGACCGAGCGCTGGGGCGAGTCCGCGTGGAATTTAATCCTGCACACAGGGCCTGGAACCGGACCGCTGATTGAAATGCGGCCCTTCACCCAACCGCTCGGCGGATTTGAGCATCTCGGCCTCTACCTGTGCGAAGAGTTGCCCGCCACATCTGCGGGCCGCCTCCGCGAGGCCCTGGGGTAAGGGCTACTCCTGGACTAGCGCTGGAAAAGCGGCAGGTAGCCGAACGGCACCTGAAGCGTCAGCGAAACCATGGCCGTGGCATAAACCTGGCCGTAATCACCGTGATGGAAAGAGCCATCGGACCACTGGTCATCCGCGCAGTACTCGACAAAAGAAGGCCACCACTGTTGGAACAATCGCCGATCGCGATAGGCCCAGTAGCACTGGGCAGCGTAAAACGAGCCATACCACTGGAAGGCCTCTCCGCCTCCCATCCCTCTGTACGGGTCGGAACGTTGCAGCGCATCGAATCCAAGATCGAGTTTATCGCTCCCGTAATCACCCAATGCGTTGAGCGTGGCAAGCGCGGCGGCCGTAAGCGCCCAGGTCGTGCGGTCATCATTCAGCGCGTAGCGAAACTTACCGGTGCTTTTGTCCTGCGACTTCTCCATGTATTTCAGCGCCTTGTCGATAACCCCTGAATCGACAGTGAAACCCGCGTCCTTTGCTGCGCGCAATGCCTGAATCATGCAGACCGTAATCGAACCCTCATGATTCGCGCTGCGCTCGGGGTTGTACCACCAGCCACCGTGAATGCCTTGGGTTCGCTCGACCAGATCCACGCCGCGCTGAATGGCTGCATGAAGACGAGCGCGCTGCACTTCATCATCCCCATACATTCCTGCAGCCTGCGTCAATGCCAGGAGGGCGTAACCCTGGCCATGCATACGCGAAACGGAATCGTTCCCCGTGTAGAAGTAGCCGCTCGTTTCACCGCTGTCCTGACAGTGGTCGACCAACCAATCCACGGCTCGCTTCACCGCAGTTCCGTGCCTCCCACGGTCCATGACCTCATGCGCTGGCAAATGCCCCGCAGCCATCAAGGAGAGAGCGGCAAGCCCGGTGACAGCGACGGGCGCATTTTTTGATGACCGCCCACGCACAACCGAAAAAGAACCATCTTTGTTCTGGTTCTTCAGCAGGAAATCATGCGCCGAAGTCACCATGGTTGTGATTTCTGCGGTATGAAGTGAGTCCGCTTGCTCTGACCTATCGTCAGCCGACGTGCGAGAAGCTCCCGTCAGCAGCACGACAACGACGAGCCATGCAACAGGCCTCATCGAACATCACTCGATTCGAGGCTGTGCATCCTCCGAATGTAGGCTTCGAGCCAGATCCGGTACTGCTCCGGTAGATCATCGACGTGCAGATTCAGGAGCCGCTCCTGGAGCTTGGGTGGCAACAAACCCCAGCGCTGATCAGAATCTTCACGCGTGAAATTGCCGATTGGATCTGGCGGCGGTGGCCCGCCTTGTTCGGAACGCGGGACCTCTCCCTCGTCCGCACCATCTTGTGGTTTCGGCTGCGCCCCCTGTTCGTTCTCTTGCTCTTGGGCGGACTCCGAGGCGCTCTGCTCTTGTGGAGACTTGGGCTGCTCTTCGCCATCCGGCTGCTTCTGGCTGCCATCATTCTCACGCGGCGGTGGCTGACTCGACGACTCCTGCGAACTCTCATCACCACTGCTCGAACTACTGCGACTCGAAGAGGGTGTGTACTTCATTTGCTTGATGAGCGACTCGAGGTCTCGGATGACCTGGATGTGCGAGTCGACAACACCGTCAATCCCGCTGGCTACGTCATCGGCATCCGCGCTCTCAAGGAGCAGTTCATCGACGCGCACCAGATTCTCGCGTATGCGCTCTACAAGGGCTTCCATCTCGGCCTGCCCGCTGTCGCCCCCGACTTGTCCAACGCACACCAGCACCATGACAAGCAGCGTGTTCATCGATCATTCTCCGGCGGCTCATTCTCGGGAGGGTCTGGTTCCAACGTCGGATCACCTTGGTCATCTATGCCAACGCCAGGCGGCAAACCCACCTCTGGAGACTCAGGGATCATCGAAAGAAAAACCTCTGTCACTCGCGTGTGCTCAAGCGCCCAGCGCTCAAGAAGTCCCCGCTCAACCGGACCCAGGGCGCCCTCCTCCTGAAGTTCGGGGTGGAGTCGCTGAAAGGCTTCCAATCGAGAAAGAGCACTGAGTTCTAGCTTCTGAATCAGCAACAACTCCGCGACCTCTGGGACCAACGAAGGCTTGCCTCCTTCAGCCTCCTGTTGCGGTGGCGGTGGCTCCTCGCCCTGATCGTTCTCCATTGCCTCGCGCCGCCGCTCCTTCTCCGACTCCAACACCGAAAGCAAATCGTTGATGCGCTGCTCAATGCTCTCGATCATCGCCATGACCACGAAGTCGGTCTCACGCTCTGCCAGCCGACCAGCCACGTCATTCATGTCGTCGCGTGTTTGCTCGATGGTAAAGACAAAAGCCACTGCAGAATCTGCCTCGAGGGCGACCTTTAACTCGTCTGTTTGTCGCGAGAGTTCACTTTCCTCGGAAGAGAGGCGCGAGAGAGCTCTCTTGTGACTGCGACTGAGCCGGTCATTTCCGGAGCGCGCATCATCTATGTCCCGGATCTCTGAGCCGATGGCCAGCTGGGCATCCCGCAATCGCGTCAGCTCTTCGGCCAGTTGATACAAGACCTCCTCCTGACGGAGCCGCTCATAACGGTTGAGCTCGCCTTGAAGTTCTTCCTGCGCTTTCTCGAGTTCCTCAACAGCTTCCTCTTGCCTCACGCTTGCTTCACCGGCATCACCGGATTCCATCGACTTGGAAGCCTGCTGCATGGAAGAGGCTGCCTGCTCCCCAGGCTCACGGAAAGTCTGGTCGGGCATATCCTCAAGTCGGTCCATCAGCTGCCGCAACTGCTTCTCGAGTTGCTCCTGCTTGTCGATCATCTGCGCCGCTTGCTCTTGTCCCAGAGATGTTTTCTGTTCGCCATCCCTGGAATCATCCCGCTGCCCCAGCTGCTTGAGGAGCTGATTCAGGTCCATGCGCGCCTGCGCCACAGACTCTTGGGCTCCGCGACTTTCACCCGCCTCCATGCTCTTGTTCAGCTTGGCAATCTGGTCGAGTAACGCACGGGTCCGATCGAGTAGCTCGGGGCCTTCTTCTGGTTGAAGTGTCTCGAGCCGCTCAGCGATGTCGTCAAGCTTTTCGCTCTCGGCCTGCGCCTGGCGCAGTTCGAGACGCGCAGAAGCCATCGCCCGATTGCGAGCAGCAGCCAACCCACGCTCTGCTTCACGCAAAAGGTCCCGAGCCTCTTCAAGCTCCGCAGCGGCTTCAGCCACAGGCTCGGCAGCACTCTCTGCATCTGGCTGCGTCTCGAGACCTTCGGCCTGTTCGCTCGCATCTCCTCCCCGACGCATCTGCGATTCAGCCTGCTCCATGGCCTCACGCCCTCGTGAAACTGCATCACGAGCTTCTGAACGCATCTGCTCGACGGATGCCATGGCTTCTACAGAGCCAGATTCTTCCAGAGGCTCGGAAAGCTGTTGCAACAACTCATCTGTCTTTTCGGAAACCAACCGCTGCTGCTCCGCGCTTGCCGACGACGAGCTTGCCAACGCACGCTGAGCTTTCGCCAACTGCTCTGCCAGGGCGACCTCTGAAAAGCCCATTTCAGCGGCCTCGGCACGAGCCGCAGCCTTCTCTGCATCTGCCAAGGAGTCGTCGAGCTTCTCTGCCGTCGCGGCAGCAGTTTCTACAAGCTCGGACGGGTTGTCCGTCACGGATCTGGTTTGTGAGAGCAACCGCTTCTGATCCACGATGAGATTGCCAATTTCAGCGATGGCTGCATTGGCCAGATCCACTTTGCTGCGTACATCGTCGACGTCACGACGATCGCTTAGCACGGAGTAGATGCTTTCCAATGAACCCGCCAGTTCGTTTTGTTTCTCCACCGTATCGAGCATTGAACGCGAAAGGCTTTGCTCAATATCTCGGGCCTGATTCAATAATGAGTCCGACTCGAAGCGCGCAATCGCCTCTCTCAGAAGTTCTGCGTTGTGCGTCCGACCTTCATTTTCGTAGCGCTCGCTCAATCGCTGCATTTTCTCCTGCAGCGAATTCAGGCGCGCCGACATGCGAGTCTGATCCCTCAAGACGCGCTGCCGCTCGTCTTCATCTCCATCTTGTTCACTCTGTGCATACAGGCCCAACTGCGAGCCGAGCACAAGGATCACCGCGCCAAGGGTTAGCGCCACCGATCGCATCAGTTGCCTCCGAGCGTCTTGAGCGCAGTTTCGGTCCGGGCACGCAAACTCTGCTGGTCCTGAATCAGCGTTTTTACGAGCGAGAGCACTTCTTGATAGTCCTCCCATTCATCCATCCTGTCGAGCAGTCGGTCGAGCATCTCTTCCACACGAATCTGTGCAGCCTGAGCATTCTGAAAGGCAGAGAGCCCGGGAGATTGTCGCGCGGCAGTCAAAGCTGCGTGCGCATCAGGTGAAAGATCCTCACTCAGTTCCAAGGCCATTCCTGTCATTTCTAGAAGACGTCCCACCAGATCGAGACGCCCATAGCGCCCCGCAGAATAATCCGCAGCCAACTCGCGCCAAGGGGCCGCTGCAAATGCCTCGTCGACGGGCCGACCTCGCCAATCTTGCAGGTAACGTTCAAGGACCCCTTCCGCCCCAGGCCCTGGGTCAAGTCGGTTGGTGATGGTCTCTTCCAGGATGGCACACAGTTCCCGTGTCTCACGTGCGAGGCGAGTTGTCACCTGGTTCTGCGCAACAGCCGCGGCAACAAGTTCACCATCCAGATCTTCAGGCTCTTCGGCGATAAGATCCGATGTTGACTCACTTGCTCGCTGCTGACGTTCTCGTAGAGCGTGAAGACTTTCTTTCAGGCGGAGTTGGCGATCGGCGAGAAGGCGCTGTACTTCGCTCTCGTTCACAACGTCAATTCTTCGTCCTTCCACGCGAGCAACTTGCGGTCCCTTGCCGACCAGCTGCCGACCGTCCATTGCCTCCAGCGCGTACGAGAAAGTTCCCGTAAGCCCAAGTTCTTTGACATCCAGCAGGAACCGGTACTGCTTGGAAGAAATCGGGTCCACCTCAAAGGGTCGTGGACTCCCCGCGTCAGGGTCTAAGAAAACAGAATCAACCCCATGATCATCTTCAGCAACAACAGCGAAGGGGACGATTGAGTTCGCCGTCACCTTGATGTCTGAACGAGGCGGAGCATAGATACGAAGCGCAGGAGCTCGATCTTCACGCACAACCAACGCGTGATAGCTCGGGTCCGGAGTGGCAAGGCCGTATTCCCCAGACAACAACACACTGAGAGTGTCTGATTCCAAGGCCTCGAAAGAACCTTCGATTTTCTGCCCCCCCTGATCGTCGATCACATCCAGTTCGATCGGCTCAGCTCGAGAGAGCAACTGCAGTTCGGCAGCACTCGCCTCGCCCACTGGACGACCACTCAGCGTGATGCGCGTCCCCTCCGGAACAGACAAGCCTTCAGCCTCAACGGTTTCGGACTCCATCCCGAGATAGTCCGGGTATTCGAGGACAAACTCGGGCTCATCAAGCCGTGGTGGTTCAATCACCAGAAGTGCTGTGCGGTTCTCCGAACCATCATCGTCTCCTCCACGCACTCCGATCGTGCTGTCCCCCATTTCCACGGTGAGGTGCCCGTGGAATTGATTGGAAGAGCCCAGCGCCATGGATCCGTAACGTGCCCCCTTCTCTCCCTCGACCATCAGCTCTACACGGTCTGGTCGCACGCCCTTCCAGTCCGAGGACACGTTCAGCACGCCACCACGAGAAGCGACCACGGACCCATCCGGAAGCAGAACGTGAACGGGCGATCTCTCTGGGAGGGCAAGGTCGAGCACCGTGTCGCGCGGCCATGGCATGTCACCAAGCGCAAGGCGCGCAAAGAAGACATCGAGATAGGGGCGGGCCAACACCACAAGTGAAATCACGATCGCGAGGCCGCCCACAGCACGCAACAACTCGAGAAGCGCAGGCTTGGCCGTGAGCACGTGGCGCAAGTCCTGTTCTTCGCATGCACGTGAGGCCTCCTCAGAAATCTGGCGTTCGAAGCTCCCGCTGACACCATCTCCAAGTTGAAGCGCCGAAACGAGCCGGCCGTCAAAGCTCGGCAACTTCTCTTCCACCAGGCGCGCGGCTTCGAGCCGACTGACACCGACCACAAGAGGACGCAAGATCCGGCGCCAAACCTGCAAGGCCAACACCACCACGGCCAACGAGACCAACAACCCTCGCACCACAACCGGCAATTGCAGGAAACGGTCAGCCAGGTAAAGAGCGACAAGCATCGCCAATGCCAAACTCAGCACCCGCGCGCACCCAGCAACCAGATACAGAGTTCGAATCCGGCGAACGACCTGTTCGAGCCGACGTAGGACCGTCGCAGGAGCGGTTTTCGCCGCATCCGAGTTCGAACGATTGGCCAGGCCTGGAGTTGTGGACATCGTCATTCGTTAGCGCTGAAAGATAGGGAGGTAGCCGTATGGAAGCGAAAGAATCACCGCGCCTGCGGCTGTCGAAAACGCTTCGCCCGGACCGACCCGGCATGGAAAGCTCCCATCGGAACGCTGAGAGGCCACGATTTCGTCGCGCAATCGTGGGTAGTACCAGTCCCACACGTCCCCGCCAATGACATAGAGGGCCTGCGTCGCGTAATAGTGCCCGTACCAGTAAAAGAAGTGAAACCCGTACCGACTATTCCCAGAAACATTGCCGTAGCTGTCGCGAAGGAACTCGATGCTCTCTCGCAAGTCGATCGCCTTGCCATCTGATTCGATCTTCAGGCCATTCACTCCAGCATTGTGCAGAGCAGCAAGGCCAGCTGCCGTCAGCGCGAAAGACGAACGCGTATGCCGAGTGGCTTGGTACTTGAAGGAACCACGGCCAAGCCTGTAGTAACCCTGATAACGGTACGGATCCGAATCACGATCCACGTAGCTGGCCGAGATGTACTGCGCCGCTCGATCGATGGTGCTTTTAGGTACGCGGATCCCCACGTTGCGGGCTGCGCGAAGCGCATTGAGCTGACAGACCGTAATGGACATGTCCGACTCTGCGGCATGGGGCTCGTATCGCCACGAGCCATACTCATTCTGGCAGTCAACAATGAAGTCCACTGCACGTTGCAAGCGTTCATTCAGGTCGTAGCGGTCCGTCATGCCGTAGACTTCTGCCAGGTACAACGTGGCAAAGGCATGGCTGTACATACGAGAGCCGTTCCGAGTGATATGGCCCGTCTCGAGCATGCAACTCAGAATGTAGTCGGTGGCCCGACTGATCACGTCGCCATACTCACCGCGTCCCGGAAGGTGGCCCGCGGAGAGAAAGGCCAATGCTGCCATCGCTGTCACACCTACATGAGGCTTGCGTCGCGCACTGACTTCGTAGTTTTGGTTGAGCTTGTATCCGACATCCGCGACCCAGGCGCCTGTGGCCGGATCCTGCGTGCGTGCAAGATACTCAAGCGCCCCATTCACTGCAGCGACCGAGTCAACTGTGATGTCGGTCTGCGGCACGATGTCATCGCGAGGGTCAGCAACGACAGGGTCAGCAGCGACAAGGCTTCCCGCCACGGCAGACGTCACGCTGCTAAATCCCAGCAAAGTCGACAGGGCAAGCGCACAGAGCACGCTTCCGCGAAGACGGCTTGCCGAGCTACGCGGACTCGCCAAGTGGCCGGTCTCAGCGGCGAACAACTCAGGCGCCATGATTGAAATTGCTCCGCACTGATTCATCTCGAGGAATTCCGATCGCGAATCACATGAACCGTCCCACCGATGGCAATCAGAACACCTTCATCCACCAGTAAGACATCAGCAGCATCTCGCTGATTTGGCTCATTCAATTGAACACTGTATCTCTCCTGACCATCGGCACCATGAACGATCCACGCAGATGTCACGAATGTCGGGTCATAGGACGTTTCAGAGACAAGAACAAAGCCATCTTCTCCCTGGTGAACCTGCGTGAAACCATCCAAGCGGGTATTGAAGTCCAACATGTAGAGCACTTCCCCGGTTGCTCCATCCAACACGCACACAGCCTGCTTGGAAACCGGGTCTCGCATAACCACAAGCGGGGAAACTGCGCCGGCGCTCCCCGGGAGAACCGTGAAGAGAGGTATGTTTACAGGCGGCTCGAGCGGCCCATTCAGTGCGTCGATGGGGTACACGATGTCGGCGCGACCAATCGTGTTGCCAACCGTAACCGACTCGCAATACAGCATCTTACCGGGCGCCGTCGGAAAGAGTTCGAGCCGCGTGAGGCTCGCTTCCGGAAGTATAGCTTCCCACAAGATCGAGGCTGTTGCAGGGCTCCAAGCGACCAGTTTCGATTCCACTCGCATTCCCGCAGCGAGAAACACCGTGGGAGGTTCTGCCAACACGTTCACGATACGCAGATTGCTGGCCATCGGGGTGACGCTCGCAACCTGCCCCTTTTCGACATCAATCACTGTCAGTTGAACCTGCCCCAAACGACCAAAGGCTCCCGCGGCTTGCGTAGACACCACCAGATAAGGACCAACAAAACGAAAATCCGAAGCACTTTGGGCATTTGGGAGATGCACGCTGAAGGCGTGAGCACCAGTTCGTAAACCCAGCGCATCGACGCGCAATGAGCTCTCGGTGTCCTCACGCAAGAGCAAGACCAAACCACCCGCCGATGCCGTGGCGAGCAAACGCGGAGTCGTCTTTGTCCAGATGGCATGCCCGTCTGCCAAGCGGCCGACCTCGACCGAGTCTCCAGAGCGAATGATGAACAGCTCGTTTTCAAAACAGACTTGAGGTGACGACCGTCCGCGCAAGAGCCCACCCGGAAGCGCTCGGCCACGCCACCTGACAAGTCCCGATTTAGCATCTAAAAGAAACATCTCCCCCGCGCTTCCGATGACACCAAGCGCGCATGAGGAGAACTCGGGCGACGGCCTTCCCGAGATTCGAGGGAGAACCACGTCGTTTCTCGGGCTCATCACATGAGCAACCCTGCCATCGCCAGATCGTGGCAAACGCGGCAAGGGGCTCATACCAGTCGACAGTGGGCGTTGACCGGCCAACAGATCGGCGAACTCCATCTCACCGAGCGCGCGCGCTGCTCTTTCTCGGAAAGCCAGCATGTCAGCAGAGCTGCCCAGTTGCGCAACCATTTCAAAGGCGGCCCTCGCCTGGCCTTCCTTCAGCAGCCGGTCCAAATCTGAGAGACGCTGGTGAGCCACGGCACGAGAGTTCGGGAAACGCACTTCAACCACTTCCAAAGGCAAGCCCCGCTCTAGATCATCTTTTGCGCGTGCCTCGTAAACGGCATAGAGTTCTCGGCCCTCTTCTTCTAGAAGCGCGTCGATACGCCGACGCGCTTCTTCCCATACCGGCACACCGCCCCATTGAATACCTGGCGCTGTGAGAAGAAGGCCCTGAAGCAGGGCCAAGCGTTCTTCGGCGACTGCAAACGGCAGTCGGTGTCGGGCCGCAAGCAGTCTCGCGGCCTGCACGCCCTCGGACCCGAAGTCCAGGAGGCGGTCAGGAGACCGCAAAGCCAACTCGGTGAGCCAGTCGGACACTTCTCGGCGGCGACCATCTTTTTGCAAAGATTCCAATGCCTCGGGAGCCCAGGCGAACAACTGCTCCGTCGTCTCCGCGATAGACAGCACCGTGCTCCAGTCATCTGCAGCATCATTGTCGCGTGCCTTGCGCACGGCCGCCTCCAGGCGACCAGATCGAGCTCGCTGCAGCAGCGCTTCGTGACGTATTCCCTCTGGACCTTGGGGAACGCTTTCAAGAAGCGATTCAAACTGCCCTTGAGCCTTTTCGTACTGGCGCAACACAAGCCCAAGCTCCGCCAAGGCCAGCTTTTGCTCGAGCGAAACAGCTTTGTCTCCCGCGGTTCCCTGAATCAACTGGTCGATATCCGCCGCGGCAAAAACATCACGGCCGTCATTCATGACGAATGACGAATCTGCATGAACAACCCGCTGCACGTGCGGGCTCCGTGCATACTGCTGCCACTCAAGCACACCCGAGACTTCGCCAGTCCACACATCGACAAGCACGAGATGCCGAGCGCAGGGGACCAACAAGGTGTCTCCGCTGCGCGTTGCTGCCCCCGTCACGTCAACCGGGTAATCGATGGAGTCATGTGCTTCGAACGGCTTGTGCGGCCAAACAGTGGCGCCCGTACGCGCCTCGAAACACTCGACTCCTGTATCTGTCACAACCAGAATCCGCCCATCGCCGCGTGGAATCACCTGGTGACGAACTGGTGAACGCCTTCGGACATACGCTCCTATGTCATAGGCCGTTCGCCCCGTCTGCGGATCGAGCGCAATCAGATTCCGACTGTCCAACGGCGTGACAAACAACATGCCGTCTTCAATGAACGGCTCCTGATTTTGCCAGTGGATATCGCGAACATCTTGGTTAGAGCGCACTCCTGTGGCTCCCACCCGCTCAATGGACTCATACCGCGAAAGCCATCGCAC
>Ga0315339_1002052_pt1 | contig 15964 bp, 18 predicted proteins | sample ASW17metaG_FD_204514 | JGI IMG/M metagenome (GOLD analysis project Ga0315339, IMG submission 204514) | Ammonia-oxidizing marine archaeal communities from Pacific Ocean, United States - ASW #17 | ecosystem: Environmental > Aquatic > Marine > Oceanic | place: USA: California | collected 2016-12-05
GCCGCCGCCATCGGAGATGTGTCGGAACTGGGGGAAGACCAGGACGATATGTTGGGTGTCATAGATAAGGATTCGGATGAAGGCGAAGAAACACGTTGACTGGTCCCCACCCGGACGCAGCGCAGTGATCCGCAATCGATGTAGGCTATTTTGGTCTTGCGCAGGCGGTATCGCGACCAGTAGGTTCCGCAAGGCGGCCAAACATCGAGCCGACGGTAAACTCGATTTACCTGGTTCGGGGCCATAGCTCAGTTGGGAGAGCGCTTGAATGGCATTCAAGAGGTCGGCGGTTCGATTCCGCCTGGCTCCACCAAATAAATCAGAGGCTTAGCCGGAAACGGCTAGGCCTCTGAGAATTTATTAAAATGTTGGCTGCGGCGACTTGCCGATGCGCCGCGGCGGTATGCCATGCATGGAAGAATCTGTCCACTGATGATAAACGGCGGATCAGCTGCCTAAACCGCTGGAATTCGGATATCAGCCAGCTCCGTCAGACCGAAGTACGAGTTCCTCGGTTGTCCATTCATGCAACTGGCCACATTTTGGACAGGTTATCTTCTGTTCCCCTAAGTCCAGCGTGTCCAGGCCCATCCACTCGACATTCAGCCCGATATAAATCCAGGCTTCGGATTTCGGACAAAATACGAAGGCTTGTGACATTGGTTCCTTTCCGGCGACTTAACGGCTCCGCTAAGGCTCTTTCAGTCTCACTTTAGGGACAAAATATCCCGCGACGCCTTTAGAGACCGACTATGGAACGGAACGGCGTCGGCTCAAAGAAAATTCCGTCGAACAGGTTATTCTGCCGCATCCCCGGGTTCGCGCTTGACGCAAAGCGTGGCGACAGAAGATTCGGGCGATGGGGCCTCTTCCTCTGGATCGACTAGGTCAGCGAGCAAAAGTTTGGACAGAACGTCATTACGGCGTTGCTCGATGTCGGATAGCTGCCGGTCGGGGGCAGGTAGTATCGCGATTCTGTCAAATGCCAGCGTGGGTGTTTCACCGTCCGACCGTATCGCCACCATAATCTCTGACAGGGAGATTGTGCCAAGCGCGCGGGCCGGCATCCAACATTCTGGGCTGCCGGCTGTGACGACGACCAATCCCGCTCGGGCCAGCGCCTTGATCTGTTTTTCGCCAAACCGGCAGGTACCCCCACTTTTCTGGCCAGATCCTCCAATGTCGTTTGTGGGTCTGCTGTGGTGAATTGATTGGTGATTTCCGTCAGAAAGGCAACAGGAAGTCGTTCTACCATACGCAAGCTCAATGTGGCATCACCCCGTGCAAGGGTAACCTGTTCCGGGTTTTGATAATAAAATTCCACACTTGAATCAAGCAGTAGGACTAGCCAGCCGACATAAAGCCACAGCATGAAGATGATGAGAGTGGCAAAAACCTCATAGACTCCGTGTATTGCGTTGACGACACGACGAATTTGGCAAAAAGCACGCTCGTAAAATTACATAACAGACGGGAGACGACCGCACCCGCGAAGGCCGATGCCAATTTGACGCGTGTATTGGGTATGAAGACATAAACGAAGGTGAACGCTGCGACTACTAACACGAAGAGCGGCACCGCTCCCTCGATATGAATAAGCGATTCTAACGGTTCTATCGCGGTTATGGTTTTTACGATGGTGGTGCTTTGCAGCGAGGCCGCGACTCCGAGTAAGGAAAAGACCAAGACCGGTCCGATGACAATGACCGATAAATAATCCGAGAAACGCTGTGCAAAGGGCCGTTCCTGCGGCACGAGCCATATAAAATTGAAGGCTCCCTCGAATTTTTGCATGAGCGAAATTACGGTATAGAGCAGTAGTCCCAAGCTAACCGAGCCGAGGACCCCCACTTTGACGTTACCGACGAACTTTATAATTGTTTGACCGATCTCGATACCCTTTTCGCGGTGCGGCTACAAGAACCCCATCATCGCGGATTTGACCTCCTCGTGAACGCCGAATTCTTTCAGGACCGAGAAATTGAAGGCGAATAGCGGTACAATCTACAGGATCGTCGTGTAGACCAGGCTCATGGCCCGGAGGTTCAAGTCGCCACTGTGCAAATCGCGCAGGATGACCCAGAGCATCCACAAAACCGAATTCCCGCGCGCAACCAAAGCGGCAGACGGTTAGGATCCTAGTCCCAAATCCGGGACCGGATAAAGTGCGATATTTCGCTTAGGCCCATCATCCTTGATGCTTTCCGTGGATTAATTGCGTCCAATGCATTAAATTAGCTTGTCCGCGCGCCAAGTCAGCGAAATATATAGCCTCTTTCCGGCGCCTCCGGGTCTTGCTGAATAGGTTTTCCGCCCCATATCATGGGTCCAGCGTCGCCTTAGCCGGGACGCATTTTCCATGGGACGCCGAGTATTAGGGTCCCGCCAATCCCGCTCGAAAAAAGGGGAGCATGTGGAAATTGTCCCTTTTTAATAGCCCGTTCCTACTCGGATTCGACGATCTGGAACGTCTTATGGACAGTACGGCAAAAGCGTCATCTGATGGCTATCTCCCTTACCATATAGAGCAGGTTGGTGAGGATGGGTTGAAAATCACCAATTGATCGTCCGCGGGAAACAGGAGGGCGGAAGGAGCGGTACCTATTTGCACCACGGGATCGCATCGCGCCAGTTCCAGGGATCTTTCATCCTGGCTGAAGGGATTGACGTCGTCGGTGCATCGCTGCAAAGCGGTTTCCTGTATGTCGATCTGGTGCTACTAAAAGCTGAAACGCGGCAGCGAATCGTTAAAATCAACAGGAAAGCCGGGACGTCGCGGAATTCCGAAAAAAAGCAGATTGACGTTGCTGCCGAATAAGTGACCGCCTAACGGCATGGAATATATCCGCCGGTCATTTTGGCCGGGTGTTAAGATCACGCCGCGTGCGGTGCGGTGCCCCGGGTCAGTATGTCAAACAATTCGCCTGGTGTGGACGTTGCCCGAAGCCGGTCGCATAAGTTTGAATCCCGCAGCAAGCGCGACACCCGAGCCAACGCTTTCAGGTGGTCGGCGCCGGCTGATTCAGGCGCCAACAACAGGAATATTAAATCGACCGGTTGATCGTCGACTGATTCGAATTCGATGGGCTGTTCAAGTACCGCGAAAATACCATGCAGGCGGTCCAGCTCGGATAATTTCCCATGCGGTATGGCAATCCCCCGCCCCACCCCGGTGGTGCCGAGCCGTTCGCGTTCCAGCAGCACGTCGAAGATGGTCCTGTCATGAAGGCCGGTTACCTGTGACGCGTGTTTAGACAATTCCTGCAATGCTTGTTTTTTGCTTGTCGCCCTGACCGACGTCAGAACATTGCCGGGTGCCAAAATATCAAGGATTTCCATATTTAAAATTCCTGCCCATCAGTCATTCGCACCTAGCTAACCCCATTCGCGTGACGGTTCCGCCACCGGTCAATTTGTCTATTACTGTTATCCTATTGGCGATGACGAACGGTTGGCTGACTTCTGTAATTTTTCATCTTCGTGATCGTCTTCTGTGGCGAGCACATATTGCTGCGTCTGTACCGTCGCTGTTTCAGGACCGGCTTTTCGATGAGTGCGGAGATGAAATTTGGAACGCTTCAACATTTTGGCACTTCTTTCCAACGCAGAATCAACTGGCGTCTTCACCTCGCTTGATTCCACGTGTCCACGAAGTGGGTCGCCCACGTTCAACTGTTTTCCAGTTATCACAACCTGCATAGGTGACTGCAACTACATTTAAAGCCAATTGATTGAAACAAATCTGGTGTGTTGCGATGGTTTCTGACGCTACCCTTTTTAGTAAGATATGGGGGTCCAGAAGCCGCGCAAGATATGGCTTACTTGGTTACGGAGTCAATGACCTGTGCAGGCTAAAACTTCACTAAGGGTCCCTGATCGGGGTCAATGTCGAGGAAGACTGAAATTGAAAATCCATGTATGCGGCGGCGGATCCTAATCGTGTCCCGCTGCTCTGTGGCATCAGCCGAGCATGGTCTTGTCTCTGCGCCGCTGGACGGAGGAGGGGATATGCATGGATTCACGATACTTGGCGATGGTCCGTCGGGCGATATCAAGGCCACTATCGCGAAGGATAGTGACTATTTTATCGTCGGATAGGACATTCTCCAACGATTTTGCGTCGATCAACGCTTTGATGCGGTAGCGGATGGCCTCTGCCGACGGGGCATCGGTGCCGTCAAGCGACGCGCCCACAGCAAAGGTGGAAAAATATTTGAGCTCGAATATGCCACGCGGTGTTGTGACATATTTGTTGGTCGTGACACGGCTAACGTTGCTTTCGTGAATATCCAGGACATTCCCGATGTCGCGCAGAACCAGCGGTTTAAGAAACTGGACGCCTTTGTTAAGGAACTCTTCCTGATGGCGCACGATTTGAGTCGTTACTTTAAGAATTGTTTGGGCACGCTGGTGTGATGCCCGCACGAGCCAATTGGCGGTCTGGTAGCATTCAGCAATATATTTCTGGTCTTCCTGCCGTGTCGCCTGCCGGCTGATTTCCGTAAAGTGTCGGTTATTCAGCAGGACCTGCGGCAGGGCGTCGCTATTCACTTCGACGATCCATCCACCCCCCACCCTGCGGCGCATCGTCACATCTGGCGTGACAGCCTGAGCGACCACGTGGTTGAACGCCAGCACGGGTTTGGGATTGAGGGTTTTTATTTTCTCGACCATGTCGGCGATGTCTTCGGAATTGACCCCGCATAGACGCCGGAGGGGCTTGAATTCACGCTTGGCCAGCAGATCAAGATTTTCAACAAGCACCTGCATCGCTGGATCGTATTGATTCCGATCCTTGAGTTGCAGGGCAAGGCATTCAGAAAGATTGCGGGTGAAATTGCCCGGCGGGTCTCGCTCCTGAAGCCGGGCGAAAATTCGTTCGATTATTGCCAGATCACCGCCCAGCATTATAGCGATGTCGTTTAGGTCAGCGTGCAGATATCCTGCCTCATCCAAAAGGTCGATCAGATATACCGCAATCATTCTGTCTACCGGATCGTGCAGATCGACGTTGATCTGGCCGATCAGATGATCCCGAAACACAATTTTGCCAGCCAGGGTATTTTCCATATCCGGGTCACCGAGATCAAAGCCACTGGAGCCCTGAACCTGCCAATGGAGCGTATCTGCTTCTGTGGCCTGAGGTGTGTCTGATGGCGAATCGGCGGACTAAACGTTTTCGTAATCTGCATCAAGTCCGACATCGTGATAAAGGGTCAGGTTGTCGCTTCCGACAAGATCGACGGAATCGGGTGTATCCGGCCCCTCGTCCAAGGCTCCTATCGTATCGCTGATGTTTTCAAAATTGTCGTCGCTGGACTCATCCCTAGTTGCGCTATAATCGGAACTGTTTTCCTGGTCGGATGGTCCGTCGGCGTTTTCTCGATCCAGTAGGGGGTTCTGCTCGACATACTGGTTTAGTTCCAAGCTAGACATCTGCAGCAATTTTATTGCTTGCTGTAGTTTTGGCGTCATGACCTGCGACTGGACCTGACGCAAGTCCAATCTTGGGACTAAAGCCATGACTGCTACCTTACGCGAACTTACTCATTTCCCGCGCTAATTTTTTACAGGCTGAACCTTTCACCTAGGTAAACACGTCGGACGTCCTGGTGCATCACGATCTCGTCAGGTTTACCTTCCATTAATACTTTCCCGTCGTGCAGGATATAAGCACGGTCAACGATATCCAAGGTTTCCCGCACGTTATGGTCGGTGATCAGGACGCCGATACCACGGTCCTTGAGATGGGTGATGAGCTCTCGAATAGAGCTTACCGCAATGGGGTCGATGCCGGCCAGCGGTTCATCAAGCAGCATGAAGCTGGGTTCGGAGGCGAGAGCCCGGGCAATTTCCACTCGTCGGCGTTCACCGCCGGACAAGGCAAGAGCGGGCGTCCGACGTAAGTGTGTTAAAGAAAATTCAGCCAGCAGATCGTCAAGCCTGGCTTCGCGCTGATCAGCTAGAGGTTCCGATACCTCCAGCATAGCGCGGATATTGTTTTCAACGGTCAGGCCACGGAAGATCGACGCCTCCTGCGGCAGATACCCAATACCCAGCCGGGCGCGGCGATACATGGGCAACCCCGTGATGTCCTCGCCATCCAACGAAATCAGTCCGTAATCCGGCGATATCAGACCGGTGACGATGTAAAAGCATGTGGTTTTTCCGGCCCCATTAGGTCCTAGGAGCCCAACCACCTCACCCCGTTGTACCGTCAGGGATACGTCGCGCAGGACAGGCCGTTTTTTGAACGCCTTCCCTAGGTTACTCGCTGTTAAACCTTGATTGTCGGCTACCAGCCGAGGTGTCTCAGGGAGGCCCTCACCGCTTGCAGCGACCGCGCTTTCCTGATTTGGTGTCTCTTGCCCAGATGTCATGAATGGTCATCCCTATGACGTAAACTACTATTGGGTTTTAGTACCTTTCTGCTGTTTTGGCGGTGGCCGTCGGCCCAATTTTTTTCTTTTGGGTTGAAAAATTCCATGCACCTGCCCCTTCCCATCACTCAGCAATCGACTAACCCCCGTAGTCAAATTTACCTCCGCCAATTCGCCGTTAAACTGGTCGTTGCCGCGGGTTATCTTAACAGAACCGCGTAACTCGACTATACCTGTCTTGGTGTGATAAACGCCACGGTGGCCGCGAACGATTTCGTTGGGGGTTGTAATCAATACATTGCCGTATGCGTCGACCCTGTCCACCTGGCTTTTACCATTTTTTCCCTTCACAAAATATGCCGTCAGGACATCAGCGCGGAGACGTTTGTCTTCGCGGATTGCGACGGCGTCTCCGCGGGCGACAGCAAGTGACTTGGCCTCGAAGAATTCAATGCTTCGCTTTGCCGTGATTTCATCGGTTTTAGTTACCAACCGAGGTGATCCTGTCAGAACAAAAATGCTTTTGGTGACCTGGTAAACCCCTTTTTTGCCGTAGGCAGTTTGCTGCGGTGTGGTTATTCGGACGTGGCCGTCGGCATCAATGCGCCAAATCTGGGTGTTGCCATCGGCGCCTTTTTCATAATATGCGGTTAGCTGATCGGCATGCACGGTGACATCGCCCTGTTGCGCCCTGGCGTTGCCACGGGCGATATAGGCTTGGGCATCCCGTTGCCATTCCATCCCGTTTTCGGCATGGATTTCAATAGGGAGCTCGTGCGCCTGGTTGGGTAATCCGAGTCCCTGGCTGAGTGCATTGGATGCCGTGATCAGCGTCGCGAACGCCAGCGCTAGCAGGCGCGGTGTCATCCCTTGGGGCCTTTTGTCGCCCGGTATAAAACCAATCGGCTCTTGCCCTTGAAGAGCACACGTTTGCCGCCATCGAGAATACGAAACCCGGCCGATTGCACAGTGCCAATCGGTCCTTGACCGGATACGGGTTTGTTTCCTGATGCAGTACCTTGCTCCATGAATATGTCAGCGGCAGAGGTTCGCAAATCATAGCCCATGTCGTGAAACAGGCTCACAGCACCCCGAAGGTTAAGCACTTGCATTTTTCGATTGAACGTTCCGGTTTCGGCCGTCGCGGCGAGCCAGGCACCGCTTTGTAACGTGATTTCCGCCTTGGGGAAGGCCAGGTCGACCATGTTCGGTGCGTTCTTTACCTGGGACGCGGTGTCGGCCGAAACCGAATAGGGACGATTTTCCGCATCGGTTCCGGTGAACCGGGCGTTGATAATTTGCTGAGCGCCGGTTTCACCCGTGGCAAAATTATATATGCTAAGCGAAAATTTATTTGGTTTTTCGGTCAGCTGTGGCCACGCGATGACGAGGACGACAATTACCACCGCCACGAGTGGCAAGGCAATCCGCATGAAATTGGCAAACCGGGTATACGATCCGCCCGCCCTGACACGGGAGATACGGCTTTCGGCGGATGATTCCGAGCCGCCGCCGGCGGTCGTTTTAACGGTTGAACGGACGGCTGAACCAGTCATAAAGACCTTCGGTTAAATGGGACCGATCGTTAGATGTGACCGACGGTTATACTATACCCGCGCGCAGCAAATCGTGAATATGGACGATGCCGACGGGTTTGTTGGCCTCTACGGCAAACATGGCGGTAATTTTCCGGTCGTTCATGAGACCAAGCGCGGCGGCGGCCAGCATATCCGGTGAAACCGTTAGAGGGGATTCAGTCATTATTTCACCGGCCCGCCGTTCGACCAGGCTGCTTTCCATATGTCGCCGCAGATCGCCATCGGTAATGATTCCAGCTAAAGAATCGTCGGCCGCGACAACACCCACACATCCCAGGCTCTTTGCCGTCATGGTAAGCAATGCTTCCGACATCAACGTGTCGTAGCGCGCCAACGGGATCGAATGGCCGCGATGCATGATGTCAGCCAGCTTTATGAACCGGCGGCCGAGTTGCCCGCCTGGATGAAGCGCGTTGAAATCCTCCGCCGAAAAACCTTTGCGCTCAAGCAGGGCTACCGCAAGCGCATCGCCTAAAGCCATCATCGCCGTCGTCGATGTTGTTGGCGCCAGATTATGGGGGCAGGCCTCGGCCATCCTGGGCAGGACCAAAGACACGTCGCCGGCTTTGTCTAGTGAACTCCCGGCTCGGCCGCTCATGGCAATGAGCGGGATTTTCATGATCCTTGTGAACGCCACCAGATCCGAAAGTTCCACGGTCTCCCCCGAATATGACAGCGTCAGAACAACGTCCTGAAGGGTGATCATACCAAGGTCGCCGTGACTCGCTTCCGCCGCGTTGACAAACTGGGCGGGGGTTCCGGTCGATGCCAGTGTGGCAACAATTTTTTGCGCGATATTACCACTTTTGCCCATCCCACTCACCACTACCCGACCCTTCGCCGCCGCCATGATGTCGACGGCTTTTACGAAATTGTGATCTAAAACGTCTGCCAGGGCGACAAGACCGGCCGCCTCACTGGCAAGGACCCGCCGGGCAACGTCGATATCTGATGGTCGGCTGGCGATTTTTTGCGGTGCGATCAACGGAGCTATATCCAATCTCATCTTCAGTCAACGAGGAAGTGTCAAGGGCTGACCCAACAGATGGCCCTTGCAATGCGCTATGTCCAATTCTTTCAGTGCACGAAAATATCCGTTTCGGGCCAGCCTGCCAAATCAAGTTCCGCGCGCGCCGGTAGAAAATCGAAGCAGGCGGCAGCTAGTTCCGTCCGTCCTTCGCGTTCGAGCATCCCGTTGAGCGCTGAGCGCAGCGCGTGCAGGTGCAAAACGTCCGACGCGGCGTATGCAAGCTGCGCCTCACTCAGGTTGTCGGCGCCCCAGTCGGATGATTGTTGTTCTTTCGAAATGGCAATACCAAGCACGTCGCGACACAGATCCTTCAACCCGTGCCGGTCGGTAAAGGTCCGGGTCAATCTGGACGCAATCTTCGTGCAGTAGACAGGGCTACACAGAACGCCCAGATATTGTTGCAACACCGCGATATCAAACCGTCCGAAATGAAATAACTTCGTCACCGTTTGGTCGGACAACAGGGTTTTCAGGTTCGGTGCCGCGAAGTCGCGCTGAGCCAGTTGAACAATGTGGGCGGTGCCGTCGCCGCTCGATAGCTGCACCAGACAGAGCCTGTCACGGGCCGGTTTCAGCCCCATCGTTTCGGTGTCGATAGCCACGCAGTCGCCAAACGATAAATTGTCGGGAAGGTCGTCTCGATGAAGTGTTACTGTCATATGCTGGCCGTACTCGTCTGTCTTATGTGCTGCCCCCTGACTCGAAACCGCGCGGCCAAACATGACCGGATGGCCACTGCCGTAGATCCATCGATCAATCCGGCGGGGCCGGATGGTGCCCAGGAGAAGACTCGAACTTCCACGACCTTACGGCCACTGACACCTGAAGCCAGCGCGTCTACCAATTCCGCCACCTGGGCATTAAACAAGAGTGGGTATGACACAGGGCCTTTCCCTGTCAACGATTTTCAACAAATTTCAACGGTTTTGCATGGCTTTATTGACTGGCACTGTTGCTCACGATAAGAGGCGCAGCAGTAATGAAACACCGGTGGCACCGTGTTGGTACGCGACCAGGAGGGAATATGGCCTACAACGTAGTCACGGTATTTGGTGGTGCTGGATTTCTCGGCCGCTCAATTGTCAATACGCTGGCTCGTCAAGGAGCCCTTGTTCGCGTCGCCTGTCGTCGCCCCGATGAGGCGCTGCGCTGCAAACCGATGGGTGACGTCGGCCAGGTTGTGCCGGTGGCCGCCAATATTCGTGACGATGCGTCAGTTGCAGCCGCTGTCGACGGTGCCGATGCGGTTATCAATCTGGTTGGTATCCTCTATGAAAGCGGCCGGCAGAGTTTTGACGCCATTCACCGCGACGGCGCCGGCCGGATTGCACGGGCTGCGGCGTCGGCCGGTGTTACCCAGTTCATTCATGTTTCTGCCATAGGGGCGGATCCGGAGGCCGCATCGCACTACGCGCGCTCCAAGGGAGAGGGGGAAGCGGCGGTTAAAGCAGCGTTTGACACAGCCGTCATTTTACGACCGAGCATCTTGTTTGGTCCTGACGACGGTTTTTTCAACCGATTTGCCGCTCTGGCACGAATTTCGCCGGTATTGCCGTTGATTGGTGGCGGCCACACCCGGGTTCAGCCAGCCTATGTCTGTGACGTGGCGGAGGCGGCAGTCGCGTCCCTGACAAATTCGGATACGGTTGGGCAAACCTATGAACTTGGCGGCCCGCAAATATACAGCTTTCGGCAATTGCTTGAGGTTCTTCTGATGGTAATCGATCGAAAACGACTGCTTGTCCCGGTGCCATTCTGGGCCGCGATGGTGAAGGCCTTTTTTCTGGAGCTTTCCCCCGCTCCGCTGTTGACGCGCGACCAGTTGCGCCAGTTGCGCCGGGATAACGTGGCGACAGAGGGGGTTGCGGGTTTCGTCGACCTCGGTATTGCGCCGACCGCGACCGAAGTCATCCTGCCGACCTATCTTTCCCGTTTCCGTCGCGGTGGCGGCGCCAAAAAGGCTGTAGCGGCAGAAACGACATCCATGGTTCAGACGCGTTAACGGCTTCCCGGGGATAGGAAATCACTCAGGTGGCAACCCACAGGATGACGATCCCGAGTACAATGCGATAGAAGACGAAGGGCGTATAGCTCTGACGACGCAGCCAGAACATCATTACTGTGATCGCAATTAAGGCAGTAACAAATGCAAGAGCCGCGGCTAAAATGACATTAGCCTGCAGGACCGTGTCACCGCTTTCCAATATATCCTTGCCCAATAAAACGCCGGCGCCGACAATTGCCGGGATCGATATCAGCATCGAGAAGCGTGCCGCATCCCGCCGTTCGAAGCCTAGTAGGCGTGCCATGGTGATGGCCGTGCCCGCCCTGCTGGCGCCAGGAATGATCGCGAACGATTGGGCGATGCCGATCAGAAAGGCGGCGCCAGATGTCATATGGGGAATGCGTTTGATCGTTAAACCCAGCCGGTCGCACAGATAAAGAAAAACCCCAAATACGATAAACGCCCATCCGATCACAAGTGGCGTCCGCATCGTGTCGCCGAGGAACAATTTTACCGATAACCCGACGATGATGACCGGTATGCTGGCAATGACGACAAGCCAGGCCAGGCGGGCACCTTCGTCTATTCTCCCGGTCGGCAGCCGACAAAGCCCTCGGGTGATCAGCCATAATTCGCGCCAGAGATAGACCATTACGGCACCCAACGTGCCGACATGGACCGCGACATCCAGGGCAAGCCCCTGATCCTTCCAGTTAATGAGAACCGGGGTGAGCGCCAGGTGGCCGGAGGAACTGACAGGCAGGAATTCAGTGATTCCCTGAATTATGGCCAACGTCACGATTTGCAGCAGAGTCAACGAGGTTCCCCTCTTATTAGTCGGTTCGGCTGAGACAGCGGTGTCCGTTGGGAAAACATAGACCAAAAACCGAACGGTCATTCACGGATATATGCAGCCAACAACCTATTCAATCTTGAGTGGGAAGACGGACCACTGCCCATTCATTGTGACCTTGGTTATTACTCTCGTTGAATGCGGCAACCGTACAGGGAGGTCGGCAATCAGGAAAGTGATATACGGCCCTCACACTATCTGGTCCAACACCAGAATGGCCGAAAGCTCGACCAACCTCGGACATAGTACCGGTCATTAATCCGAGACCATAGCCCGCTTGCTCCCATGGGCGATCAAGCCACGTACCGTCGATAGAGTGTCCTGTTTTCAGGATTTTTAAGAGCCGTAACGATAGCAATCGACCCAACATTAGCCCCTTCAAGAAGTGAATGTAATCCAGCGTAGTGGCTAACAGAAGAGCATGATAAAGCCATCCGGGATGATATCGACCCTTATTCCCCCGCGCGATATCCTCGCGATCGCTGGGTTCTATAGCCAGACGAACCGAAGGAATATCAAGCGGATCAAAGACGAGGGTTTGTATCGCCGCGCCGATGTCATCATCCACGGTCTTCTCGATAATTTGGCGGACGAAAAGATATCCCACATTGGAGTAAGCCCAGCCCTCATCTAAATCGAAGGCGCGTTTTTCGACGTCAACCCGTTCAAGTAGATCATCCACAGCCCAGGTCTGGTAACCCTGTCTAATAGTCTCGTGATATGCAGGTAGTTCGCCATGATCGGGACACCGGCACGATGTTGTATGAGTTGGCCGAGCGTGTAGGGGGGACCGGGCAAGGCCTCATCAAGCGCCAGACGACCCTGAGCGATTAGTTGAAGTGCGCAGGTAGCAATCACAGCTTTTGTGACGCTCCACCACGGAAAATGCAGCGCTGGGCTATTGTTCAAGACCGGCTTTCCGCTTCCCTCAATCTTTGCCCGATTAATAAACTGACTGTTCATCAAACGATCATTGTGGATAAGGAAATCAATCAGAGCCTAAACCGGTGTCGGGATCAGTTCGAGGCCTCTATGGTTGGCGTTGGTGGTGCCGGCTTCAAGGTCGAACCGGTTCTGGGCATAGCTGCCCGGCCGTTCGCTGCGCACGGTGATGGCGACCGACCGCTCGCCCATGCCCCATTCCGAATGGGGCACCCACGGGGGCACTATATCCACATGGCCGGTGGGGGCGTCGTTGCGGGCAATAAGCTCAAGCGTTGCTTTGCCCGCGATGCTGCCATCATCCAGCCTTTTGTATACATGGGTGCGTTCTTCGCCGTCGAGCACGCCGTAGATGGTCCAGGTGTGGGCATGGTCATGCACGTTGGCGCGGTGATGAGGCAGGCGGATCAGCCCGCCGACAAAAAATCCATAATCCGGATCATGATGCAGCACCCGTTCTATACCGCGTTTGGCCGACCAGGCGCGTGACGCCTCGCGCATCGCCTCATTGGCGCACAGGATCTTCAGCAGGCCGCGCACCCCTTCCCAATGAGCCGTCTCAGGCAGGTCTTTCGCGTAATGAACGCGTAGTTCATCGATAAAGATCGCAAATGCCCGAACTGAATACACAGCCATCGACGCCTCCCTTTATTGTTTTGCCGCAGGTTGTTTTATACGGCCAGCTTCACCAGTTCCAGCCCGCGCGAGATACCCGTCCGGCCGGTATCGGGGTCAAACCTCACCTGATCGTAGCTTCCCGGTTTGGTGGTGCGTACGGTAATGGCGACCGAACGCTCGCTATTGCCCCATTCGGCGTGGGGAATGTGCGGCGGCACCATATCCACATGGCCGGTGGGGGCGTCATATTTGTGCGACAGTTTTATCTCGGCGTATCCCGGCTTGCCGCCATCATCGAGCCGGTCATAGACATGGGTAATCTCCTGACCGTCGAGCACGCCATAGATGGTCCAGGTGGGACCGTGATCATGAACGCCTGCGATATGATTGGGCTGGCGGACCAGCGCGCCCACGAAGAAATCATAATGCGGGTCATGGTGCAGAATATATTCGCGGCCCTTCCTGGCTTCCCAGCCGCGCGAGATCTCGCGCATGGAATTGTCGGCGCAAAGCGTCTTCAGGCGATCGCGAACCCCTTCCCAGTGCTCCTGTTCGGGTAGGCCCCTGGCGAAATGGACCCGCAAATCATCGATGAAGCTGGCGAAGGCCGGGTTAGCGTAATCGGTCATGTTCTGTCTCCTCTCCTGTTTCTTCCGCGGTCACTCAGCTGTCGAGCACGCTTTCGTGAAACAGCTCCTCCACCGCATAGGGCGCGTCGATCAGTGTCTGGTCGGTCAAATACTTCATGAAGCGTTCGATGCTGGCGCGGTTGGCCGCAAGACCCGATGGCCAGATATCGGCGCCGAACAGGGCCCGTTCCTCCTCGAAATCGTTGCGCGCGAACGCCAGTTCCGAATAACCCGGATCCTCGTAGAATTCCGCTGCCTGTTTTTTAGAATCTTCCCACCTATCGATCAGCGCCCGCGGCAAATTGGGGTGATTGGCGGCGATTTCCTGCTTGTAGACCAGCACATGCATGATCGGATAGTCGCCATATTTCTTGAAATAGCGGGCGCACTCTTCCTTGGTGTCGGGGAACAGCCGGCGGACGGATCCCTCCCGCAAGCCCTCCAGAAGCCGGCGCGGCGGGTGTGGGTGGATCATCATGGCCAGATCCCCCTTGATGAGCGCATCGGGCGCGCTGGGCTCGTCGATCAGCGTCAGATCGGCAGCCTCGCGGCCCGGCCAGTCGATCAGTTCGGCGCTCATGGTCTGCCAGTCGAGCTCCTGCCAGGGAACGCCGTACTCAAACGCCAGGTCGCCCTTGGCCAGCACCGACATGGTGGTCTGAAAAGAGCGGCAGCAGACTTTCCTGCCGATCAAATCGGCTGGCTTGTCAATGCCCGCTTTGGTGCTGACAAACATATGGTTCTGGCTGAACAGGCGGCGCGGGAAAACCGGCGTCGCTGTGTAATCGAGCCCGCGGCTCTTGGCGGTCAAATAAGACGACACCGACATTTCGCAAATGTCGAATTCCTCGCCCTTCATGAAGCGCGCATGGCGGTCGATGCCATCGCGCCGCGGCGGGGCCATGCCGACTTCCAGTGCCTTCAGCGAAATGCCGTTCGGTTGGGTGATCATTCCCATGAAAAACGGCACGTGCCGGTCATAGCGCTCAAGCGCGATAGTCAATTCTGTGGCCATGTGAAAGTCTCCCTGTTTCTTTATGGGCAATGCTATGCCGCCATATCGGACCCGGCAACAGTTCTTCTGTATCCGACGCACCGGTTCGACTACACTTGGGCCATGCGTGTCCTCTATCACTTGGGGCTGTCGCCGGTTTGCCGGAAGGTTCGCATTGCCTTGAAGGAAAAGGATCTTGAGTTCGAACTCAAGACGGAGAATCTTTGGCAGCGCCGGCCTGAGTTTCTGGCCCTGAACCCGGCCGGCGACCTGCCGGTCATGATCGAAGATAATGGGCTGGTGCTGAGCGATTCCGCCGCCATCTGTGAATATCTTGAAGAAACCGAGCCGACGCCCGCGCTCATTCCTGGAAACCCCGCCGAGCGCGCGGAAATACGCCGCCTAGTGGCCTGGTTCGATATAAAGTTCGAGCGGGAGGTCAGCGCCAATTTGGTCGGCGAAAAAATCCTGAGGCGGTTTCTCAGGCGGGAATCCCCTGACGCCTCGGCAATTCGCGCCGGCAAGGAAAATATTCATCATCATCTCAACTATATCGGCTGGCTCACAGACCGCCGGACCTGGCTGGCCGGTGCGAAATTCTCACTCGCCGATATCGCGGCCGCGGCGCATCTGTCGGCGCTTGATTATCTCGATGATGTGCCGTGGGATGATTATCCCGATGCGAAGGATTGGTACATGCGGATGAAATCACGCCCGTCGTTCCGGCCAATTCTCGCCGATCATCTTCCCGGCGAGCCACCGCCCGAGCATTACGCCAATCTGGATTTTTAGGGAATTCCGTCTAGCGCTTCTTTACATCCATGGTTTCCAGATTGTGCCGCGCCGCTTCGGTCAGCGGGCCTTCGATTGAGATTTCCAGAATCCGTAGCCAGTCCGCCCTTGCGCCTACCCGAT
>Ga0315339_1002053_pt1 | contig 15958 bp, 12 predicted proteins | sample ASW17metaG_FD_204514 | JGI IMG/M metagenome (GOLD analysis project Ga0315339, IMG submission 204514) | Ammonia-oxidizing marine archaeal communities from Pacific Ocean, United States - ASW #17 | ecosystem: Environmental > Aquatic > Marine > Oceanic | place: USA: California | collected 2016-12-05
GACTGTCTTCATAAGCCTGAGTCGTAATGGTCGCCAACAACCGCCCAACCCCGTGCCGCAACGCATGCCGCGCCACCGTCTCCAACGTCTCCGGCGCCTCGTGCACGCGATTAAACGCCAAATGCTTGGCGCCATTGTGCTGCAGGTCCACCAAGGGCGGAGCAATCAGCGGCAGCGCCCCGTCGGCCGCAATCTCCTCTACACCGACGATCCGTTCTTCATCTACTTCCACTTCTACAGTATTGCCTTCAAGGGTAGTTCCGCGATATCTATTGGACATAAATGGCCTTGTGTTGCAGGTTAGTTGACAGCTGCGAACGACCACTGTTTGTTAAGCAACAAAGCGGGCGCTGTCAACATTATTACCCGCGTAATTTCTTCGGTCTGAACTCTGTCTCTACTACTAAAAGCGTAGGGAACAACCACTACTACTACTGAAATACCATAGGGCTGTTCAAGGATATTCTCGTGAACGGATTTTTTTCCCTCGGAGCCGACCAGGGATGGTCGGCGAGCCGTCGAAGACCGCGAACTCTAAGGGTTTAAGCGTTCGACTACATCAGCGACGAGAATACCCTTGAGCAGCCCATCCCCCCACAGACAACGCTTCTAAGGAGCCTACTTCATGCAAGTATTCAAATCTCCAAACAAGAGAGAATCTGGCCAAAAATCCGCCGTACAAGGCGCCGTCCTAATCAAAAAAACCATCGCCGCCAAAGGCACCGCCAATATCATCCTGGCCACCGGCGCCAGCCAATTCGAGATGCTCGAAGCCCTCACCGCCACCGAGGCCATCGACTGGTCAGCCGTCACCCTATTCCACCTCGACGAGTATATCGGCCTCGACGACCAGCACCCGGCCAGCTTCCGCAAATACCTGCGCGAACGCTTCGAAGCCAAAGTCGGTCCGCTAAAAAATGCCTTCTATGTCGAAAGCGAGAGCGGCACCCCCGAAGAAGTCTGCCAGACGCTCAACGAACAGATCCAGGCCCACCCCATCGACATATGTTTCGCCGGCATCGGCGAAAACGGTCATCTCGCCTTCAACGACCCGCCAGCTGACTTCGACACCGAGGCACCCTATATCGTCGTCAACCTCGATGAGGATTGCCGCAAACAACAGATGGGGGAAGGCTGGTTCCCGACGATCGACGACGTCCCGCGCCAAGCCATTTCGATGGGCATCCGCCAGATCTTCAAGTCGAAGACGATCATCCTTACCGTACCCGACGACCGCAAGGCACAAGCCGTCAAAGGCACGCTCGAAGGCGAAGTGAGCAACCTCGTGCCGGCCTCGATTCTGCAAAATCACGACGACACCTCGATCTATCTCGACGCCGAATCGGCGAGCTTGTTAAGCGGAGACTAAAGACCATGCGCATCGCCACCGGTTCGATCGCCCACGAGTCGAGCACCTTCACCACCGTCGAAACGAACTGGCCCAGCTACCGCAACCAGCGCTTTGGCTATCGCACCGGCCAGGACGTGCTCGACTTCTTCCGCGGCGCCAATACCGCAGTCGGCGGCTTTCTCGCCGGTAGCGAAGCGCATGGTTTTGAACTCATCCCGACGATCTTCGCCAACGCGCAGCCCTCCGGACCGACACCGCGCGCGATCTTCGACGAAATCCTCGACGACATGCTGACGCTCATGGGGCAGATCTCCGATATCGATGGAGTATTCCTCGACCTGCACGGCGCGATGGTCGCCGAGGGCATCGACGACGCCGAGGGGCATATCCTCAAAGCAGTACGCGAACTAGTAGGCACCGACATCCCGATCCTCGCCCAACTCGACATCCACGCCAATATGTCGCCGCAAATGGTCGAGATGGCCGATGTCATCATCGGTCACGAGACCTACCCCGAAATCGACCAGGAAGAACGCGCCAAGGAATGCGCCGACGTAATGCGCCGCATCCTGCAAGAAGGTCTCAAACCCACGCTAGCCCTAACACAGATCCCCTTGGTCTGGGGTATGAACCAGGTCACCGCCGACCCTCCAATGCGCCAGGCCATCGAATACCTGCACGAGATCGAAAGCCGACCCGGCGTAATCTGCGGTTCGATCGCCATCGGCTATCCGCTCGCCGACATTCCCCATATGGGCGCCTCCGTCTATATCGCCACCGACAATGACCCGGTGATAGCGCAATCTTTGGCCGACGAACTGGCCGCCTATATCTGGGATCGTCGTACCGACTGGCAACTGCACCTGCCCTCCACCACCGAAGCCCTGCCCACCGGCGAGGCCGCCGGCCAATACCCGATTATCTTCGCCGACCGCGACGACAATACCGGCGGCGGCTCCCCCGGCGACAGCACCGGCATGCTCAAGGCCTTCCTCGACGCGGGGCTGCAAGACGCCTGCATCCTCTATATCGTCGACCCCGAAGCCGTCGCGCTGTGCCAAGAAGCGGGTGTCGGCGCGGAATTGGAATTAACCGTCGGCGCCAAATCCACCCCGCTCCAGGGTAAGCCGGTGCCAATGAAAGCGCAGGTCGTGGCCTTAAGCGACGGCGGGTTCACCTACGAAGGCCCCAGAAACCGCGGTCTAAAAAGCACCATGGGGCCCTCCGCCTATATCGTGCAGGACGGCGTACACGTGCTCTTGGTCAGCCGTCGCGAGCAACCTTTCGGCATCGCCTTCTCACTGACGATGGATCTCGACCCGCGCCAGATGCGCTATATCGGCATCAAGTCATCGGCGCATTTCCGCGCCGGCTTCGAGCATTTCGCAGGGAATATATACGTGGTCTCCGAGCCGGCGGTGCACTCGGCCGCGACGCTAGAGGGGCAGTTTAAGAATTTAGGGCGCAAACTCTATCCCGAATACGATCTCTAAAAAACCTGCTGTTCAAGGAGTTTTCACATGGCCATCCCCACCCCTGTAGCGCGCATCACCCGCTTTGAAAAAATGGGCTACGGTATGTTCATCCACTGGGGCCTCTACGCGCAACTCGGCCAAGGCGAATGGGTCCAACACCTGCGCAAGATCCCGATGGACGAATACGCCCAGCTTAAAGAAAAATTCACCGCCGAAGACTTCGACGGCCGCAAGATCGCACAAATCGCCAAAGCCGCCGGCATGAAATACATCACCCTGACCAGCCGTCACCACGATGGCTTCTCGCTCTACGACACCAAAGGCCTCTCCGATCACGACGCGCCGCACTCGCCCGCCGGCCGCGACCTGGTCGCCGAATTAATTGAAGGCTGCCGCGCCGAAGGCATCGCGCCGCATTTCTACCACACGACCTTGGATTGGTACCAGCCCAGCTTCGAAGAAGACTTCGATGCCTATCTCGACTATCTGAACCAGTCAATCGAAGTGCTCTGTACGAGCTATGGCGAGATCGGCGGCCTGTGGTTCGACGGCAACTGGAGCAAACCCGACGCCGATTGGAAAGAGAACCGCCTTTACTCGATGATCCGCAAATACCAGCCAGAGGCAATGATCGTCAACAATACCGGCTTGCACGCGCTCGGCCATATCGGCCACCCCGAAATCGACAGCGTCACCTTCGAGCAGGGCCGCCCCTCGCCAATGGACCGCGAGGGCATGGAGAAATACGTCGCCACTGAGATGTGCCAGACCATGAACCGCCACTGGGGTATCGGCGCCGAGGATTTCAACTACACCTCGCCGCCTGGCATCATCCAAAACTTGTGCGCCTGCCGCAAAGTCGGCGCCAATTATCTCTTGAACGTCGGCCCCAACGCTACCGGAGAGATCCCCCATTACGAGTCCGCCGCCCTACGCCGCGTCGGCGAGTGGATCGCCACCCACCCCGAGGCCATCTACGACGCTAAACCCAGCAGGATCAAAGGCACTGGCGCCGACTTCGCACTGGAGACCGACGATTGCGTCTATCTCTTTATCCACAATCTCGCCGGTGTGGGTGATGCCAATGTGACTGTCGGTGGCGGCGGCGTTGGACCACGAGGTTTTACCCACTTCGACCGGCCGGCTGCCGGCGTGCACTGGATCGACAATGACGAGGAACTGCGCTTTGCGCACGAGGGCGGCTTGCTCTGCATCGAAGCGACGGGATATCCGTATGGAGTCGATCGGGTGGTGCGAGTCGCAGAAGTGAAGTGACCACAGGATACGCCAAAACAGATAGCGGTGATCCCCTTGCCAACGTCCAGGTCTGCAACGGTCTGGATGTCTGCCGCACAGATCAGGACGGCCGCTACGAGCTACCAGACCACCACAATAGCCGTTTCATTTTTGTCACCACTCCATCCGGCTACACCCCTTCCCAGCGTTTCTATATCGATTTACACCACGAAACCGCGCGCGACTTCATCCTCAAGGCCGACCCGCAAAGCGTCGCTGATGAATTCTCTTTCGTGCAGATCACCGACTTACACCTGTCCACCGAGCGCCGCTACCTGCCCGAAGATCTCGCCGCTGATCTCGCACAGATCCGCAACGACGTCGGCGACAAAGCCCGCTTCCTCATCGCCAGCGGCGACCTCACCGCCGGCGGCAAGACGGAAGAATACGCCGCCTACCTACAAACCATCTCAGCGACAGAGTGGCCTTTCTACCACGCCGCCGGCAACCACGACGGCGATACGGAAGTCCAAGGCATTCACTTTATGGACTATCTCGGGCCACTCTACTACAGCTTCGACTACGGCCCGATCCACTTTGTCGTCTACGACGGCGAGTCCCACCTGCGCGATGGATCGCCATCGACGGCAAGACCGTTCACCTATGTACCTTCGCCACAGGACACCTGGCTGCGCGCCGATTTGGCCGCGCAAGATCCCGCACGCCCGACCATCTTTGTAAACCACTTCCCCTGGGGCGACGAATTCTACGCGCAATGGACCGCCTACCCCATCGTCGCCACCCTCTCGGGCCACTGGCATTCGACCCGAATGCACAGGGACGATAAAACCACGCACTACAACACCCCTAGTCTGGGTTTCGGCGGTATCGACCAAAGCCCGCGCGGATATCGATACTGCACTTGGTCGCAAGGACAACTGCACAGCAAAACCCGCGCCCTAGTCGCCCCGAGCGTCTTCTCCGGCATCAGCTTTCGCCCGCATCCCGACAACGCAGCTGGTCAAGTCGAACACTATGCAAACAACTCCAGCGAATCGTTGCTGCAACCGCTTTGGCAAGCTGGCACCGGCGGCTCCATCCACACGGCGGCTCCCGTCGTGGCGGAAGGGTGCGTCTTCCAGGCGATCAAAAACGAAGACCAGCGCACTGGCAATGGCCTCGTCGCTCTGGACGCACAAGACGGCGCATTGCAGTGGACACACGATACTGACGCCGCCATCAAAAACACTCCGGCCTACGCCGACCAACACCTTTTCGCCGCCACCGTCACCGGCCAGATCCTCACCCTCACTTCAGCAGGCGATCTGCTTTGGAGCTACCAACTCAACAATCCTTCCCAGCGCTGGCTCTACTCCAGCCCGCTTGCACATGCCGGCCGCCTCTACGCCGGCGTGAGTTCGCACCTGGTCGCCCTTGACCTAGCGAGCGGTGAACGCATCTGGCAACGCGACGACCTCGGCCCCGACGACTGGATCTCATCCTACCCCTCACCCGCGGCGCACGGCGGCTATCTCGCTGTGGCCTTCTACACCCAGCCGACCAGCCTCACCGTGCTCGATGCCAACAACGGCACCACCCTCTGGCAGCAAGATGGCGACAAAGCGCACTATATCTACGCCACACCCATCATCGGTCCGGATGGCACCCTCTACGCTGTCAGCGGCAGCGCCGTCCGTGCCTATGGTTTAGAAAGTGGCAAATTGCTTTGGCAAAGCTCCCTCTCCCTACAACGCGTCCAGAGTGCACCGACCCTGAACGACGGACGGCTCTTTGTCGCAACAGGTACGGGCGCGCTACACGCTTTCGACGCGAACGACGGCGCGGAAATATGGCGCTGGTCCATCGAATCGCAGGCGCCGTTGTTCACGCCCTATATACGGCGAGGACCGACGACCTTGGGAGCTCCTATTGTTGCTGCGGGCCGCGTTTTTATAGGCGGCGCCGATGGGTATGTGTACGTCTTAGATGCGACAACGGGCGAATGCATCGAAACTTGCGATTTAGGCATACCCCTGGCGGCGAATCCAGCAGTAGTGGGAGAGCAACTTTATATCGGAGGATGCGATGGCTTTGTCTATGCCTTCGCGATCGGAAGCTAACTTGCACAACCTAGCCTGTGCATCGAGATATTCTCTAGACAACCAACGGAGTACAACAACATGAGCAACACCTTCAACGCCCTCACCGCCGCCCACTTCCACCATAGCGATCCCGGTATCACCTGGGACAAAGACCCTCAGATCGCGATAGACCTAGATAGCCCCCTCGATTCCGATCGCATCCTAACACCCAATGTCGTCCGATTGCCGACAGGCGGTTATCGCATGTACTACACCGGCCGCGGTCCGGCGCATTCCGACCCCAACGCCGTTGGCTATATCCTCAGCGCCTTTTCCGCCGACGGGAAAAACTGGAGCAAAGACGAGGGCATCCGCATCGACCTGCACGCGCCCCACGCCACCTCCCGTACCCTCTGCCCCGACGTGGTCCCCCTGCCCGATGGCACTTGGCGCATGTACTACGAAGCCCGCAGCGGCGACCAACCCACCACCATCCTCAGCGCCTTCTCCAGCGACGGACTCGAATGGACGCTCGAAGACGGCATTCGCTTCGGTGACGGCGCCTGGTCCTACGGCACTCCCCGCTGCCTCTATTTGGCGGACAGCCAATGCCGCCTGTACTTCCACCGCTATACCCATCCCTTGAATTACGAGCCCAACGCCGGCAACCACATCATCAGCGCCCTCTCCGCTGACGGCCTCAAATTCACTGAGGAACCCGGCGTTCGCATCGCGCAAGAGAGCGAGCGCGAGACCTTGGCCGTCTACGCCCCGGAAGTCATCCGCTTAGGCAACGGTTCCTACCGCATGTACTATTCCGCCTGGACAAAAGAAATCGCCGGCGGAATTTTCACCGCAACCTCTATAGACGGTCTCGACTGGACAAAAAAAGAGAGGCCCTGCGTCACCGAATTGCCCGACGGCCGCGCTCGCCTGTTCTACGAAGCCCGCGACAAAGAGGGCTACTGCCGCATCCTCTCCGCCACCTCACCCACCTAACATCCGTGCCGTCTCTGCCAATTGCGCGTCGCTATAGGGAAAATTAAACGCACTATCCGTCGGCTTCCCGTCCCGCATCAACACCGGCCCCGGCCCCGGCAGTTCCCAACTCTCTAAAACCTCGCGCTGCACCATCGCCCCGCCCGCTTCCAACACCGAATAAAAAGGCAACAGAAACATCGCCAGTTTTTCCAATAACTGCTCGCCCGACTCCGGCGCTACCCCCGTCTCGAACATCTCCTGGATTCCCAATTGCGCAGCATTCCAGGTGTTGTGCATAAAATTACCCGGCCGTCCCGGAATTTTGCCCTCGGCATCGCCGCGATGATCACCAAAAATCCGCATGTAGGCCTGCGCATCACCGGCAACCATGTGGTAGGCTCCGTAATACGGCATCGTCGGCGTCTCGTGCTCGTAGACGATCATGCCGCCGGGAATACGCCAGTCCGGCGCGTGGTAGGCCGCAGCCTTCATTCGGCCGCGGCCCTTGGCGATCTCATCGCGCAAAATGGCGTGGATGTACCAGACCCCGTGCAAGCCGTGCGAGTAATAGTCACTCATCGAATTGTGCGCCACATAACCCCGGATATCGGCCATGTCCGCGGCTTTGGCCCGCACATCGGCTACGCTCTCGGCAAATTCCCAGGTCGATGCCGACAAAAGTGCCGTGCCGTATTTTTCTGCTGTTTCCACCATCTCGCGGCCCTTGGCCATTGAGGTGGCGAAGGGCCTGTTGACAAAGGTCGGGACGCCCGCTTCCAGAAAGGGTTTGGCCAATAGCGGATAAAGCGGAATCGCGGTGATATCGTCGACATAGACCCCGTCGATATGCCCGATCATCTCCCGCGGGTCGTCCACCAGTGTGACCTCCGGATACTTCTCTGCGAATTCCTGGCGAAACTCCGGATTGAGACACCAGGCATGGGTCAGCAGCATGCCCGTTGTCCGCATCGCGTCGCCGGGCGCGTTCATCTTCTCGCCCCAGATACCAAAGGTGTGCCCGCCGGGGCCGGTGATCACGCCGACGCGCAGCAGATCACTCGGCGAGGTGCGTCGAAAGCGTCGCTCGCTCATGTAATTTCTCCAAGGGATGGGGTGACATAAAGCATGGACAACCGCTTGAGGTCGACAATATAAAAGCTTATTCTTGCTAGCGCAGGGTCCATTTTATGCAAATCGCCAACCCATTGGTGGCCTGCGGAAAGGCGACCGATCTATGCCGCTCGATATAAGCGTCGAAATAGAAGAAGAAATCTACGCCTATGAGCCCGCCGACAACGGCGCCGGCCCTCTCTGGTGCCACGGCTCGACCATTGTCGCCCGCCACCGGGATGCCGTCTATCTCGCCGCACTCGAAACTCTGCCCGAGCAACAACCGCTCAACAACAGCCGCTTCCTGCTCTACCGGCGGGACGACGACGGCTGGCACCTAATCTATCGCGATGAAAGCGGTCGCACCCGCGAACCCTCCCCCGTCGTCATGCTCGACGGCGAGCTGCTGGTCTCGGCCAACCCGACCCTGACCGCCCCCGGCGAATACGGCGGGCCCGCCGAGCCGACCGTATTCCGCTTTGACGCCGATGACTCTGCTGCGCCGCCAATACGCGAGCAACCCCAGTGGCAGGGCAAGCCCGCGTTCACAGAACACTCCTACCGCACCGTAGCAGCCGACGGCATGGAAGTCCTCTACATGCAAAATACCGGCTACGAAACGGCGCAGATGTCCTTCCGCGACGAAGCCGGGCAATGGTACGGGCTCGATCCCCTGACCTGGCCCTGGGGCGCCGAATACGACCCGCCGCAGCCTTTGCGCCTGTGTTATCCCAACGTCGCCCTGCACGAGCGCAGCGCCCATTTCATCGGCGTCGGCGATATTGTCGAACCTATCACCGCCTGGAGAGATGCCAAACTCGAGATCACCGGCCGGGAGTGGGACTACGTTTTCCGCCGACTCTTCTACGCCTACACGCCCGACGTGACCGCCCAGCCCTTCGGCGAGTGGATCGAAATCGCCAACCGCGACCAAACTGCCGGTCATATCCGCAACGGCGACCTGCACCTCGACGCCGACGGCCTAGTGCACATTCTCTGGACCGAAAGTAACCTCGACCACCGCCTGCGCGACCGCTTCTTCCCGGACCAACAAATCGCCCACACCTTAGAATATCTGACTTTGCGCGAGGGCCAAATCCAGACCCGGCGCACATTGGTCCGCGCCGTCGAAAGCGAACGCGGACCGATACCCAAACTGGCGCGCTTCCACATACTCGCAGACGGAACGCCAATAATACTCGGGCAATTCAGCAATCTCGGCCCCGATGCCATCTACCGGTGCACCTTACTTTCATTGGATCCGCCGGACTGGGTGGACATCCCCTTCTCCCACCCCATGCCCGATACCTTCCTCACCAACACCGTACGCGCGGGCTCAGCCCCCTCTCCTCTTATAGATATCGTGGGCATGAGACCCGACGTTCCCAATACACTTAGGCTATGCGCGGGTGCGAATTGATATTAGTGACTAGTCATGATGTCTAGTTTTATTCGCTTTTGCAGCGTGCGTTGACAACTCAAATGCCGCAATTCAGGAGCCACCAAAATGCCAGCCCAAACCGCCGCCGATCGCATCCAACAAGCCCGCGACGTCGCCCTAGACATCCTGCAACCCACCGACAGCGAACTAGAGCATGGCCTCGAACTCCACCGCGATTCCGTCGTCATCGAGACTTACGGCCTCGGCTTTCGCGCCTCCGTCGACCTCGAGACGCTTACCGCTGCCATCGAAGCCGGCGCATCCGTCCTCGAAATCCAGGACCTCTCAGAGGACATGCGCATGACGCGCTGGGCGACGGACCCGGACCTGCAGCAAGAATACCGCGCCGCATGGGAAGCCTCCGGTGTCACCTGCATCCTGCAAAACGCCGGTGAAGAGGGCAACGCCCCCGAGCGTTTGATCAAACGCCTAGCCCGCTACACCTATCTCAGCGATACCACGAACGATTTGCTGCTGCGCGCCAGCAAACCCGCCGACATCATTGCAGCCAAAGAACAGGGGCTGCACTGCTTTTACATGAGTTGCAATGGCGTACCGCTGCCCGGAGACTATATCTCGGTGCAGGAGGAGCTGCGTTATATCCGCGTCTTCTATCAGCTCGGCTGCCGCATGATGCACCTGACGTATAATAGACGCAACGCCATCGGCGACGGCTGCGGCGAATCGGCTAACGCCGGTTTAAGCGACTTCGGCCGCGCAGCCATCGCCGAGATGAATCGCGTTGGCGTCATTATCGACGTCGCGCACTCCGGGCTAAAGACCAGCCTCGAAGCGGCGCAGGCCTCGCAAAAACCCATTGTTGCCAGCCACTCGGGGGCCTGGGAGTTAACGCCGCATTGCCGCTGCAAAAACGACGATGTGATCGGCGCCATCGTCGATACCGGCGGACTGATCGGCATCACCAATATTCCGGCTTTTTTGGGCAAGAGCGGCGATATCGCTGCCCTGCTCGACCACATCGACTATGTCGCCAACCGCTTCGGCACCGACTATGTCGCCATCGGCACCGACAACCCCTATACCGCTGCCTCAGTCTTTGAGCAAAAATCACCGGTGGGACGCCCCGCGCGCACCCGGTGGGAGGCACTCTGGCCGGAGGACGACCCACTATTCTCTCCGATGTGGAAACAGGAGCAGCAAATTCAAAGCCTGGTCTGGACCAACTGGCCGCTCTTTACCGTCGGGTTAGTGCAGCGCGGTTATGTCGACGAAGACATTCGCAAAATCATCGGCGGCAACTTCCTGCGCGTGGCGACAGAAGTGCTAACGGACTAACGATCGCGACCATCCATCCGGAGGAAAAAGCCATGATCCCAAAAAGCTGTGACACTATGGTCGCCCTCGGTTCCGCGACGCACAGTGGACAAACAATTTTTGCTAAAAATAGCGATCGTCCGGTCGACGAATGCCAGCCCTTAGTCCAACGCGCACGCCGATCGTACCCACCTACCGCCGAAGTTCAATGCCAGTTCTTGACACTGCCGCAAGCGGAGACGACCTACCGCCACGTCGGCTCGCGACCCTATTGGTGCTGGGGTTACGAACACGGCTTTAATGAGCATCAGGTCGTTATCGGCAATGAAGGCCTCGCTTCCAGATTGCCCGAAGCCATCACACCGAAGCTCATTGGCATGGAAGTGCTACGCCTTGGTTTGGAGCGCAGCCGGACCGCCGCCGAAGCGGTCGAGATAATGACCGATTGCATCACCCGCTACGGCCAGGGCAAATTCGCCAACGACGCCGGAGTCCGCACCTACGACAATGGCTATATCGTCGCCGACCCACACGAGGCCTACGCGATCGAAACTGCCGGTCACCAATGGGTCGTCGAACGAGTGGAAAAAACCATGGGTATCAGCAATGTCTATTCACTGGAAACCGGCTGGGACCGCGTCTCACCGACGGCGAAAACGGAGGCAACCGACAAGGGCTGGTGGCAACCAGACTCCGGACGTTTTAACTTCGCCGACGCCTATAGCAAATCGTGCCGCACCGAGGGCAGCGGCGCCCGGCGGCGAGCGCGGTCTTGCGCAGTGCTTTCGCACGCCAGTGGCGATATCGACGCGCAAAACATGATGGCCCTGCTCACCGACCACGCCGACGGACTCACGCCAAACGAACCCCTGCGCATTCTGCCCGGCTCGGGTTCGGGTATCTGCGTGCACTGTGCCGCCGACGGCACCGGCGGCAACACCGCCGCCAGCCTGGTCGCCGAACTCTGCGCCGACGGCACCCGATTGCCCATCTACTGGTGCAGTTTCTATTCGCCCTGCCTCAGCATTTTCCTGCCTTTTTTCAACGAAGGCCAACTGGCCACGGCCCTATCACGCGGAGATAAAGACCCGAGCGACGATAGCCCCTGGTGGCGCTTCCACCAACTCGCTCGCCTAGCCCGCACCCAACCCGATACGATCCCCGCAATCTGCGCGCATTGGTCCGAGTGGCAGACACAGCTCTTTACCAGCGCCAACCAGATCGCGGTCGAGGGACGCCAGTTGCTCGACGCCGGCCAAGATATCGAGTCCGAGCGCTTATTGAGCGATTATATGGCGAGTAATACCGCGAGCATGTTAGAAGGTGTAAATGCGCTATTGCACAATACCTCCGAGCGCCTACCGGCCTGATCACATCATCTGGAGCACGACATGAACCGCCCACCGCACGACTTCATCCGAATTCCCTTGGCCGAGTTGCGCTCTTTCGCCGTCAACTGTCTAAAAGCTGCCGGGCTGCGCCCGGACCACGCCGACCAGCTCGGCGAACTGCTGAGCAATGGCGATTTGCATGGGGTCCGCTCGCACGGCACCCGCCAATTAGGTAGCTATTGTCCCATGTTGCGCGATGGCCTCATCAACCCCGATCCCGAACTCGCCGTACTCAAAGAGACCGCCAACGCCATTCTCGTCAGTGGCGACGGTGGCCTCGGCTACGCGCCGATGATGGAAGCCACCAAACGCGCCATTCCGAAAGCCAAAGAGCGCGGTGTCGCTGTCGCCGCCGCCTGCCAACACGGACACTACGGCTCGGCCGGCCACTATGTCCGCCGCGCGATGGCCGATGGCTGCTGCGCCTTCTCGGTCCAGGGCCACGCCCTGCGCTTCGGTAAACCGCATCCCGACCCCGAGCAACGCCCCTCTTCGGCGACTTGGGGCAACCCGCCGATCTGCTTTGGCATGCCCGGCGACGAAGAGCCGCCCTTCGTGCTCGACGCGGCGTGCTGTATTCTCGGTGGCGAGGATATGCAGCACGCCGATGACTTGCAAAAAATAATCCCCGCCGCCTTCTTCAAGTCTATGGGGTATACAGCCGTATCTTCCATTTTCGGCGGCGCATTCGTCGGCACCGACAGCGCCATTACGCAAGCCGTCGTCGAAAAATGGCGCAACGCACAGGGTGGTGGCCTGATCGTCATCATGGACCTAGGTCTCTTCGCCAACCCCGACGAAGTCCGCAAGAGCAACGACAATATGGTTCGCGGAGTGCGCGAGACCATGAAACCCGTCATCGGCTATCCAGAGGCAACACTGCCCGGCACGCCCGAACATCGCAACGAAGAGACCCACACCCGAGAAGGCGTGCCCATCGGTAATGAAGAGCTAGAGATACTGCGCAATGTGGCGTCGGAATGGGATGTAGAATGGCCCGAGGCGCTGTGTCCTTAACGCTCGTTAGAAAAATCCAAGCAAAGGCAATCCTATGAACGACTTAGAAATGCAACAATACCTCTTCGATCTGCAAGGCTACCTCGTCATAGAAAACGCTCTCAACCTCGCCGAAGTAGTCGACCTAAACACGCTGCTCGACCAACAGAATCTACCTAAGACCGCCAAGGGCAACCGCTTCGGCGCCGCACCGCAAGGTTCGGGTTTTCTCGGCTGGGGCCAGCCATTCTGTACCCTGCTCGACCACCCGGCCATTATGCCGATCCTGCGCTTCCGCCTCGGCGACTGTTTTCGCCTCGACCGCCTCTACGGCATGTCCATGCAAGAAAGAGCCGGCCGGGGGCAATTGCACTCCGACTACGGCGCATCCTCGTTTACCACCGGCGCACAACCCGGCATTTACTACCGACCACCCGAGACCGAACTGGTCAACGGCTTCGTCGTCGTCGCTTGGAGCCTGGCCGACGCCGGCCCGGACCACGGCGGCTTTTGTTGCATACCCGGCTCGCACAAGAGCAACTTCAAAATGCCGCAGCGCATCCAGGACCGACCCGAAGATACCCCGTGCGTGGTAATCCCCAATGCTCCCGCCGGCTCGGTCATCCTCTTCACCGAATCCCTGACCCACGGGACGGCAAGCTGGCGCGGTCCACACGATCGGCGATCATTGCTCTACAAATACTGCGTATCGCAAATCTCCTGGACCAACAAGCGCGTACAGTCGCCCGCTGCTATCGAATTGACACCGCGACAGAAAATTCTGTTCTGCGAACCCGGCGATCCGCACCGCTTCTTCCCGTCGCTTTTTTCAGACGATGAAAGCGACAGCTGACACACTCGAGTGTTATAACTTGCAACGCGAATAGCGAATGCGGGATGCCGACGGATGGTCAAACATTTGGCTCAATATCGGCACTTGTAAAAAAGATCAACAGATACGAGATATAGCTATCAACTATGACATTGAATAGACTCCGCGCCTTCGCTGCCACCGCCTTACTGCTGGCAGCATCACCATCCGACGCCCTACGGCCAAGCGCCGGTTGCGGAGTGCTGCCAGCGACATCGACCGGAGAAACGGCCGCACAAAGCATCCAGATCGACGCGTTGGTCCGCACCTATCGCCTGCACCTACCCACCGCATACGATGCCGACGCGGCAATCCCTATAGTCTTGGCTTTTTACGGTTATACCGGCACCGCTGCAGGTGCTGAAGCGGGCCTCGGCCTCAGCCTCCACGCCGACACACACAGCTATATCGCTGTCTATCCGCAGGCGACCTCCTTCGACAGCGCGGGCACCGCCATCACCTCTTGGAACTACCAATCCTGCAACTCATCGCCCGGGCCGGCAGGTCCCATCTACGCCAACGACGCCTATCCATATCCTTTTCCGCCGGAGTGCGGCACACCCGACCACTGTAACTGGTGCACCTGCCACGATGATCTCGCTTTCGTCGCTGCGCTGCTCGACACGCTGGAAAATACCTTGTGCATCGACCGCGACCGGGTCTACGCCACCGGCATGAGCAATGGCGGCATGCTGGTGCACCGGCTCGGCTGCGCGATGCCCGATCGCTTCACCGCCATCGCCCCCGTCGCTGGGACTCTAGCCGAAGGCTTCAATTGCGCGCCGGAGCAACCCATCTCGCTAATGCATATCCAGGGCGACGAAGACACCTATGTGCGGGTCGACGGCAAACAGAGTTCGGACGGCTACCGCTACGAGACCATCGACAAGGTCGTCGACAAATGGGCCAGCCCATCATCGCAGCACTGCGCTACCGCAACGACGTCCTATCCAACTTCCGCTGACGGTATTGAAGGCATGCTCTGTACACAGCGCGCCGATTGCGCCACCGAAGCCGAAGTGGTTTCCTGCGGCTGGCAGGGGGGTCACGCCTGGCCAGCTTTTGGCCGCGATGTCATCTGGGATTTCTTTCGCAAACACAGCCGGCGGGATTATATCTCTTCGGGAGATATTACTCCCTGAAATTGATTGTATAGTTTTCCTGTACACGGACCTGCTATTGTCAACGATCGATACAAAGCACAGATTGAAACACCAACCGCACCCTCGCTCGCGGTATTTTACAACAGGAGAATCGCACGATGAGCCTGACCGCTGTCCAACTCGAACAATTCCAACGCGATGGCTATATCATTATCCCCGACCTGTTCGCGGACGGTGAAATGCACGCCGCCCTCGCCGCGATGGACCAGATTTTCTACGGCAAATCCTTCGACACCTGGCTCGCCGACTGCGACGCCGGCCAGGCTGTGGCCGCCTCCGATGGCTTCACCACCTCTCACGACCACGAAACGGGCCGCTCACAGTTTCCCACCGGCGCCGACGCGCTCGACGACCTCATCGAAAACGAAACCTATCTCGATATTTTCGAACAGTGCCTCGGTGACCAGGCGACCTATTGCAACGCACATCTCTTCCTGCGCTCAGGCCCCACGGACAACCGCCACTCCGAGCACCCCTGGCAGGGCTATCACATCGACCACAATACCAATTGCCTATTGCCGCCCTTTGGCGAGGTCGGTCGCTTCGACTACGTCAATTGCGGCGTCTTTCTGCACGATGTTGAAGAC
>Ga0315339_1002057_pt1 | contig 15942 bp, 15 predicted proteins | sample ASW17metaG_FD_204514 | JGI IMG/M metagenome (GOLD analysis project Ga0315339, IMG submission 204514) | Ammonia-oxidizing marine archaeal communities from Pacific Ocean, United States - ASW #17 | ecosystem: Environmental > Aquatic > Marine > Oceanic | place: USA: California | collected 2016-12-05
ATGCTTCAAGTTCGAGGCGCTCTGCTGAGGAAAGAAAACTGGGACGGATCATGCACATAGCTGAATCGCGCCGGAGCCCCGCGTCAACCCATATAATTCGGATTCCTCATGACTCGGAGTATAAACCTGTTTGAGTGCCGAGCAAAAATGATACTCGCAGGTCGGCCGACTTTGGTGGAGCCGGTGGCCAAAAAATTCTGGCCGAACCAGGGGATCGCTATTTCTCAGAGGCTGATATCAACAGTTGTGTAGAAACATTGGAAAGAAAGCGTTTCCGTAGAAAGCAAAACCTGATTGGTTGCGTTAAGTTTCGCCCTATGCTAGAAAAACAAAAATAGAACAAAACATGAATATATAGCATTTCGGGCTTTTGGTTTGTGGAAGCGTGTCGAGACCTCTGTGGATAAACTCCGGGCGCGGTGCGCACGGTCCGGCGAATATGCGAAGGGTAACGGGGATCACCGCAAGGCGAAAAATTTCGTTAGCAATCAGGGAAGGGAAAGACCATGGCCGGCAGCGTCAACAAGGTCATCCTCATCGGCAATCTCGGCGCCGATCCAGAAATCCGTCGGACCAATGACGGACGCCCGATCGCCAATCTGCGGGTCGCGACATCGGAGAGCTGGCGCGACAAGAATTCCGGCGAGCGGCGGGAGCGTACCGAGTGGCACCGCGTCGTGATCTTCAATGAGGGCCTTTGCAAGATCGCCGAGCAATATTTGAAGAAAGGCTCGAAGGTCTATCTCGAGGGACAGATCCAGACCCGCAAATGGGAAGACCAGAGCGGTCAGGAGCGCTATTCGACCGAGGTCGTGCTGCAGGGGTTCAATTCGCAGCTTACCATGCTCGATACGCGCGCCGGCGGCGGCGATAGGGCCAGCGACAGTTCGGACAATTTTGGACGCTCGAACGCGATGGAAGGTGGGGCTCGCGGCTCCCGCTCGGGTGGCGGTGATTCCGGCGGCTCGCTGGCTGAAGAACTCGACGACGAGATTCCGTTCTAAACTGTAGCGCTTGAATTGCGCGCCAATTCAGACGGGGTTGGCGGTATTGGCCAGCACCGGGGTTGCGCATGGCTTTTTACTCGGCATTGGGTCTTTCGAGTGAAGGAGATACCCTCAAGTGACCGATGGCGGCTATCGCAAGCGACTTTCTGAAGACCTTCCGCGCTGGCGCGACCAGGGCTGGGTTAGCGCCGAGGGAGTGACGGCGATCCTTGCCTCGCTCGAAGGGCGGCGCGCGACCTTTGGGCTGGCGGCGATTGTGGGTGTCCTCGGCGCGCTTCTGCTTGGTGCCGGGGTCGTGGCGTTTGTTAGCGCCAATTGGGATTTGATGCCGCGGATCGTTCGCTTCGCACTCCTCGTCGCGGCGATGGCGATAGCCTATGGCTCGGCGGCAGCCCTCGCGGCGAAGGAATTGCGGGTTTTCTCCGAGGCCGCACTTCTCCTTGCCGGTATTGTCTTTGCGGCGGCAATCGCGCTGGTTGGTCAAACCTATCATTTGGCGGGCGAATTCTCCGACGCAGTTCTCCTGTGGGAGATTGGCATCCTTGGGGCGGCATTGGTCACCGGCTCGGGAGCCTTGACCGCTCTTGCCCTGGCCGGCTCGGGCTATTGGACGTGGCTCAATGTTGTCGATCTCGCAACCGTTCCGCATTGGGGAGGTTTGCTGTCGATCCTGATCGGCGGAGCGATCGCACTTCGGCTCGAGTCTCACTACGTTCGACTGATGGCGGTGCTGACGCTGGCCTTCTGGATCGCTGTCAATCTCATTGGCCTATCCACACTTCTCAATTGGTCGCCAATCGAATTGATGGCCATTGCGACGAGCGCGGCACTCCTATTTTGGGCAAGTGGATCGATACTGACGAGCTTCTCAACGTGGAACGGGTTGGCTGCACTGGGCTACGCAATGCTGTGGCCGGGAATCGCGGCGGTGCTGGTTGCTCTCGGTATTCTCCAGACGGCACCCGAGTGGCAGCGTTTCGGCGCCACCGATCAATGGCTCCTACTGGCTGGCGCCGGTATTGTCATCGCGACGCTTCTCTCGGCAATTGCAGCGCGGCGCGGCAGCTTGACGATCATTGATGTCGGCGGTGCCGCCGCGATCGGCCTCGCGACGCTCAGCTATGCGTACTTTCTGCCCGGCAACCCGGTGATTGCCCGGCTGATTGGTGGCGTCATTGTTCTCGGCGCGGCACTTTGGGCGATCAATCAAGGGCAAAGCGGACCGCAGCGGGTAGGCAAGATCACAGGGCTTGCCGCCTTCGGCTTTGAGGTCATCTATCTTTATGTCGTCACGCTCGGTTCGCTCATCGATACCGCGCTCGCATTCCTCGGCGGTGGCGTTCTGTTTATCCTGCTGGCTTACGGGCTATTTCGTATCGACAGACGGCTGGCCGGCAACGCCGCGACAATGGTTGGGTCTGAGTCATGAGCCGGCGCCTTTTCCGTTGGGGATTGCTCGCCGCTTTCTTGCTGCAGACGATGCTTTTGGCATGGTTGATCGTTGATCGAGCCATGCTTCTTTCGGGCGGCAAGGAGATAAGCCTGAAAGTGGTGCCGGTCGATCCACGCGATTTTTTCCGTGGCGACTATGTTGTCCTTGCCTACGAAATTTCACGACTTAACCAGTTCGAACTTGATGGTGATTCTGACTTTGAAAATGGCGATTCCATCTATGTGAGCCTAGAGCCGGATGGCGACAGTTGGCGGGCGCATGAGATTTTTCATGAGAAGCCGTCCATCGGGCTCTTCCTTCGCGGCACCGTGAAGCGGAGGCGTGGCGGGAATGGCGATTGCGAGGGCGCTAGATGTCGAGTTCTAACCGTCGAGTATGGGCTGGAGCGGTTCTTTGTCCCTGAGGGCGAGGGATGGGAACTTGAAGCGCTACGAAACGATCAGAAAATGAGTGTTGTTGCCTCGGTCGGCGAGAACGGACGATCGGCATTGAAGAGGCTCTTGATCGACAACCAAGTCCGCTACGAGGAAAATCTTTACTAATATTGTCCCGGTGAAACACGCTTGATTGAGTGGCTTGTGGCGCGGGCTGGGGTCTAGATCTACGGGGTCTCCTGTCCGCCATTTCGGAAATAGCGGACCTGCGCTGGGTGATCTCGATTGCTTATGATTTGGCCGGGCGGGCCGGCGGCAAGAACCTGTCCTTCGTCGATGAAGGCCATCAAATCGGCAACCGCACTAGCCTCGGTGGGCGTGTGAATTGCCATCAGCACCGTTAGTCCATTCTCCTTGCGGAGCGTGTCGACCAGCGCGATCATGTCGTGCCTCAGTCCGGGATCAAGTCCACTGAACGGCTCGTCAAGCAGCATTAGCGGCTGGCGCCGCACCAGCGCTCTTGCCAAAGCAACCCGTTGGCGCTGGCCACCGGATAGTTCGCCCGGCCGACGCTTGCCGAGCCCGGCAAGTTCGACACGGGCCAGCGCACCGTCAATCTCGGTTCGTTGCGCGGCACTAAGCTTGAGACCGGGATCGATGCCAAGGCCGACATTGTCGGCGGCGGTGAGGTGAGGGAAGAGATTGTGTTCCTGAAATAATATCGACAGCGGCCGCTTGGCGGGGCCAAGAGGCAAGAGGTCATGCCCATCAAAGTTCAGCGTTCCGGACAAAGGATGCACGAAGCCGGCAATCAAATGGAGAAGGGTGGTCTTGCCACCGCCGGATGGCCCGATCAGCGCGCAAAGCGCGCCTTTTGGTACGCTTAGACGGTAGTTGGCCCGCCAGTGCGGAAATTCGATCGTAAGGTCAGCGAGCGTGAGCAATCCAGTCTCCGGACCAACGTTGCGCGGCAAGAAACAGGCAGAGCACCAGCAGTGAAAGCAATAGGGACACCGATGCCGCTTCACCCATGCGATAAGCGCCGAGCCGCTGGTGAAGCAAGACCGGCAGCGTTATCAAATCACCACTGCTGAAGAAAGCCGCGACTCCGAGATCTCCGAACGACAGCGCCGTGGCGACGGCCAGGGCAACGATCAGCGGTCGCTTGAGCAGAGGCCAGTCAACCAGCCGGGCTCGGGCAAGCCCGGTAATGCCGAGACTGTCGGCAAGGCGGCCGTATCGCTCGGCCGACAGAAGCAATGGCGGCTCAACCTGACGGTAAGCGAAGGGAAGCGCCATCAGCGCGTTGACCAGAATGATTAGCGGTATGGCAACCGCGAACGGATTGATGAGTGGACGCAGAACCACGAACAGACCGGCCGAGAGCGCCATCGGCGAGACCACCAGGATCAGGATCGCCGCCATGCCGACCGCATTGGCCGAGCGGGACCGCCCCTCACCAACGCGCAAATGCCGCGAAAGGCTTGCCAACGCCAAGGCCATGGCGGTGCCGATGAGGCCGGCGGGCAGCCCGATGGCAATGCTGGTGACAAGTGCCTGTAATACTCGCGGCTCGAAGAGGCTGCCGGCGTCAGCGAGCCCCTTGGTCACGATCGCTGCCAGGGGAATGACAATAAAGGCACCGCCGAACAGAAGGACGAGCGGATCGGCGATCCGCCACAGGGCCGCGGAACGGTCAGTGCGATCCTGCATAATTCCGCTCGCGGCGGTCTCGCTCGGGCGCCGGCCAAGCGCCATGATCGGCACAAGAAGCGCCACGCATATGCCGATCTGTAAGATTGCCAGAATTGCGGCGCGGCGAAATTCGGCCTCGAAGCGCAGCGCCTCGAAAATTGCCACCTCCAGCGTCGCCGCGTCCGGCCCTCCGCCAAGCGCCAGGACGACGGCAAAGCTTGTGAAGCAGAGAAGAAAGATTAGGCCCGCGACGCCGGGAGCCTCACGTGCGAGGACCGGCCGATCGATCAGCCGAAATATCGTTATTGGTTTCATTCCGAGATGGGCGGCAAGTCGCCAGTATTCCGGGGTGACCGAGTTAAGACCGGCGAGGAAGGTTCGCGCCGCGATTGGCGCATTGAAGAAGACGTGCGCGATGAGAATGCCGGAGAGCCCGAACAGCCAGCTTCCGAAATCGAAGCCAAGGGCGCCGGCGATGCCGCCGAACCAACCGGCGCGACCGAACACGGCAACGATGGCAAAAACAGCGACGATGGCCGGAAGCACCGCAGCGACATTCATCGCCGCGATCAGGGCCCGTCGACCGGGAAATTGTGTCCGCCGCGCCAGTGACAACGCCAACGCGCCACCAAGTGTTAGCGACAGGATCGTCGATAGCGCCGCCTGGCCGAGGCTTAGGATGATTAGACGCCTGATATAAGTCCACGACCCACCGATATCCGGTGAGCCGCCGGCAATTGCCAGGCCGACAAGAGCTAGGCCGACGATTGCGGCCAACAAGCCGAGCGCGACAATTCCCGGAACTCGACTCATCTAGCGCGCTATCGAACGCGGTATCAAATACGCTTGACGCCGGCTCACTGGCTCATCGCCGAGAGCCACTCGTCGATCAATTTTCGTCGCTCGGATTTAACCGTCTCCGGTGGTGTCAGGAATGAGTGCGGTGGTGTCCCGAGGTCGGCAAATGCGTCCGGCAAACCCGACTCCGGCAGCCGTGCGGGGTACATCCAATTGCCCTCGGGAATCGCCGATTGAAATGCATCGCTGACCATGAACTCAAGAAACTGCTGGGCCAATTCGCGATTGTCGGACGACGCGACGATACCGCCTACCTCGACCTGCATGGCGTGGCCCTCCTCGAAGATCGCCGCCTTGTATCGTGTCTCGTCCTCGACGGAGATGTGATAGGCGGGTGAGGTGGTGTAACTGAGCACCATGTCGGCCTCGCCCTCAAGGAACAATCCATAGGCCTCCGACCAGCCTCTGGTCACGGTGACGATGCGTGGTTTTAGCTTTGTCCAAACCTCGCCGGCACGCTCGCCATAAACCTCGCGAACCCACAGCAGGAGCCCGAGGCCGGGCGAAGCGGTGCGCGGATCCTCGATAATCAGGGACGGACCATCCTCTGCCTCGATCAGTTCGGCGAAGCTTTTGGGCGGCTCGGCCAGCCGGGAAGAATCATAGACGAAGGAAAACCAGCCCCAGTCGAAGGGAACGAAAGTGTCGTCGTTCCAATCGATCGGCAGGTCGAGATTGGACACGTCGATATTGTGTGCGGCGAAGAGTCCGCTGTCGGCTGCTTCGGCCATGAGGTTGGTGTCGAGGCCTAACACGACATCGGCCCCGGTCGTATCGCCTTCAAGTTTCAACCGGGCAAGAAGCGTACCGGCATCGTCGGTCGCAACCCAGTCGAGCACACAGTCGCAAACTGCCTCAAAGCGTTCCTTGACGGTTCCACCAGGACCATAGTCGCCGGCGAAGGAATCATAAGTGTAGACGCTCAGCGTCGGTGTGTCCGACTGCGACGTGGCACCGCCGACGCCGACAGCAAGAACAAATCCGGCGGTGACGGCAATTTTCGATACGCACATAGTCATGGCCCTTCCTTGAACATCGCGATGACGATCGAGGGCCATGTCAGAGAGTCGAAGCGAGCATCTTTGACCATCTCGTTCCCTCCGCCGGCATGACCCGGATCAGGTTCCAAGGGTTGGCGGAAAGCCGCCTCTCAGCCTCTTTGTGAGGCACCCCGAGAGATAGGACTAAACTATTGTGTCGAAGGACCGAGTGCAAGTGCGGAGCGGTTGCATTCGGACCCGCGTGAGCAATTTTATCCGCTCAGCGAGTTGCGAATATCGTCCCAATTGGCCATCCGGCGGTTGGCATTCTGGGCCGGGGGTTGGGGCGACATTACCTCCAGCCAAGTACAGGCGGTGCCGCGATTGAGGAAAAATCCGTGAGGCGCACCAACCCCGGACCAGGCAATTGTTCCTGGCGTCAGAACATATTCCTTACCCTCGGCCTCATAAGTAACTTCACCCTCCAGCACCAGATAGGCTTCTTCGAAATTGTGGTCATGAAGACTTGTCTGACCACCTTCGGCAAATTCGATAATGAACAGGTTGAATTGCTGACTACCGAACATCTGATCCATCAACATTTTCTTGGACCAGCCCCACATATATTTGTCGACTTGTTGCGGCGCGGGCAGCTGGCTCTTGTCGAAATGGCCGGTCATGCGAGCAAGCGGTGTCGCCGGATCAGAAACAACGCCGTCGGCGGGCCACTCAAGATTCTCGACGAAAAAGCTGTCTTGCCATTCATCGGCAAGCTTGGGACGCGGAGCGCATTTCTCGATCCATCGGGCCTGCTCATTTCCGCTATTGCGCAATGCGTGGGCCGTGCCAATCGGCACCAGGGCAAAGTCATGCCGACCGAGACGAAATATCTTGCCATCGCGGTTCAGTTCGACTTCGCCCTCGGTGACGAAAATTCCTTTCTCAAACGAGTGGACACAGGCGTCGATTGTTCCACCGGGCTGAAGTTCGGAAAAAAAGAACCCCATATGGACCGACCCTTGGTCCCGGCCGATCAGATCGGCGCGCCGATACCCGGTGGCATGATCGCCATAGCCCGCCGGGGCCTTGAACAGGGAGTCTTCGATCTTTCTGAAAGCGTGCGCCATCTTTGTTTTCCTCAAGATTGTTCTTGGCTGGCTCGGCCAGCCGTCAGTTTGTTGGAGGCATCATTTGATGAGCGGCCACCCATCACGCCGTGCGATATCATTGTAAACGTATCGCTGGCTTGGGCGCCACATGAACCAGACGGATGGCAACGTTGAAGGTCGATATCTACCGATTGGAATTGTCGCCAAAGATCAGCTTGAGCCTGACAATCGCGAACAAAAGGCCGGGAGTATCGGCGGCCGATAGATTATATCCATAACTTGTTGATATATAACGCTGAATGACCATAGAAAAAGCAATTATTCACCTTGCATCTCGCGCCGCGAAACCCCATAAATATTGAAGTTCATTAAGTGATTCCCGGCAGGCCAATTGACCGATCAGAATCCACCACCCGGTCCTGACGATCCGGGCGAGGGCAATCCCTCCGAATTCGAAACCATCTCGATCACCGACGAGATGCAGCGGAGCTACCTCGATTACGCCATGAGCGTAATTGTCAGTCGTGCGCTGCCGGATGTGCGCGACGGGTTGAAGCCGGTGCATCGGCGAATTCTTCATGCAATGAACGAAGCGGGATTCGACTGGAACAAACCTTATCGCAAATCCGCCCGCGTCGTTGGCGACGTGATCGGTAAATACCATCCCCATGGTGACCAATCGGTCTATGACGCGCTTGTGCGCATGGCGCAATTTTTCTCGATGCGCGTGCCGCTGATCGACGGTCAGGGCAATTTCGGCTCGGTCGACGGCGATCCGGCTGCGGCCATGCGCTATACCGAGGTGCGACTGGCCAAAGTCACCCATTCGCTTCTGGAGGATATCGACAAGAATACCGTCGACTTCCAGAACAATTACGACGATTCAGAGCGCGAACCGCTGGTTTTGCCGGCGCGGTTTCCGAATCTTTTGGCCAATGGTGCCAGCGGCATCGCCGTCGGCATGGCAACCAATATCCCACCGCACAACCTCGGTGAAATCATCGAAGGCACGGTGGCGCTGATCGATAATCCGGGGATGGAAATCGAACAGCTGATGGAGATTATCCCCGGGCCGGATTTCCCGACTGGCGGCATTATTCTTGGCCGAAGCGGTATCCGCGCGGCCTACATGAATGCCCGCGGCTCAATCCTTATGCGCGGCAGGGTCGCCGTAGAAACGGTTCGCAAGGATCGTGAAGCGCTCATCGTCTCCGAGATCCCATATCAGGTCAACAAGTCGACGATGATCGAAAAAATCGCGGAGCTGGTTCGCGACAAGCGGATTGAGGGCATCTCCGACATCCGCGACGAAAGCGACCGCGATGGCATGCGGGTTGTCATCGAACTCCGTCGTGATGCGATGGCCGAGGTCGTCCTCAATCAGCTCTATCGTTTCTCGACGCTGCAGACGAGTTTCGGCGCCAACATGCTGGCGCTGAACGGCGGCCGTCCCGAACCGATGAACCTGAAAGACATGCTAACCGCCTTTATCGTCTTCCGTGAGGAAGTCGTGAGCCGGCGCACGAAATTCTTGCTCAACAAGGCACGCGAACGCGCCCATGTTCTGGTTGGCCTGGCTATCGCCGTTGCCAATATCGATGAGGTTATCCGCATCATCCGCGGTGCCAAGGACCCAGCGACGGCACGCGAGGAATTGATGACCCGCGACTGGCCGGGCGCCGATGTCGCGCCGCTGATCGCCCTTATCGACGATCCGCGCTATCGCCTCGCCGGCGACGATAGCTACCGGCTCTCCGACACCCAGGCACGGGCAATCCTTGATTTGCGACTGGCCCGGCTGACGGCGCTCGGCCGTGACGAAATAGCGGATGAATTGAACAAGCTCGCCGTGGAGATTCGCGACTATCTCGATATTCTCGGATCGCGGGAGCGTGTGCAGACGATCATCAAGAGTGAACTTGTTGCGGTCTCGGAGGAATTTGCAACACCGCGCAAGACCGAGATCGTCGAAGGCGGCGTCGAACTTGAAGACGAAGACCTGATCCAGCGCGAGGACATGGTGGTTACCGTGACCCATGCCGGCTGGATCAAGCGCGTGCCGCTAGAATCCTATCGGGCACAGCGGCGTGGCGGCAAGGGCCGATCTGGCATGAAGATGAAGGAAGAGGATTTCGTCACTCGGGTCTTCGTCGCCAGCACTCATACGCCGGTTCTGTTCTTTTCCTCGCGCGGACGGGTGTACAAACAAAAGGTCTGGCGGATGCCGTTGGCCGCCCCGCATGCGCGTGGCAAGGCATTGATCAACCTCCTGCCGCTCGAGCCTGGTGAGCGTATAACCACGATCATGCCGCTGCCGGAGGACGAGGCGAGTTGGGGTATGCTTGATGTGATGTTCGCCACGACTGGCGGAACCGTTAGGCGGAACAAGCTTTCCGATTTCGCCGACGTTCGCCGTTCCGGCATTATTGCCATGAAGCTCGGTGAGGGCGAGGGCATCCTCGGGGTTGAGACCTGCACCGAGTCGGACAACGTCATTCTGACGACGGCCAACGGGCAATGCATCCGCTTTCCGGTCACCGAAGTGCGGGTATTCAAGGGGCGCGACTCGATTGGCGTGCGTGGGATAACTCTTGAGGAAGGCAATAGCTTGATCTCAATGGCCATCCTTCGCCATTTCGAGGCGAGCCCAGCCGAACGCTCTGCCTATTTGAAAATGAGCCGGGCGGTGCGCGGCGAAGGCGAGCCGGAGGAAATCGCCGTCGAGAGCGACGACGAGGAGGCCAGTGACGGAGAACTCGCTCAAGAGCGTTATGCGGCGATGGGCGCCGCCGAGCAGTTTATTCTGACGGTTTCGGAGAATGGCTACGGCAAGCGGACATCGGTTTACGAGTACCGGATCACGCGGCGCGGCGGCAAGGGTATCGTTGCCATGTCAGTCAACGAGCGCAACGGCAAACTGGTGGCTTCTTTCCCGGTCGAGCATAGCGATCAGATCATGCTGGTTTCCGATGGCGGCCAGATCATCCGGATGCCGATCGACGATATCCGCATCATCGGTCGCGGTACGCAGGGCGTGATAGTCTTCGACACGGCCAAGGACGAGAAAGTGGTCTCGGTCGAGCACCTTAGCGAAGAGGCGGACGACGGCGAAGATGAAGACGGCGAAGATGAAGACGGCCAGATCGAAGACGGCGGAGAAGATTAATACCGGATCGGACCACGAAAAAACCGCCGGCACGAGGCCGGCGGTTAGGTCAGGTCAGTCTTGGGGGGTGGGGTATTAAAGTCAGGTCAGTCTTGGGGGTGGGGTAGTCAGGTCAGTTCGCAATTGGCATGCGGGTAATTTCAGAGATGCCATCCCGGTGTATTTCAACAAGGATATATTTTTGGCTTGCATTTGCGACGATCGGCAAACGGTCGGCTTTTGTAGAAATTTCTGTCGCGGGACCGGAATAGATCGATGCACTGGCGAAGCCGACGGCGATGGTTGCAGCAAGGCTGGTTGCAATGATTGTCGAGTGGAGCAGAAGCGACATGGTTGTTTCCTCCTTAGAGGTCATCGAATTGAACTAGGCGTATGCTAGGCGATGCGCGGTGAATGGTTTCGCAATGTCTTGTTTATCTGCCGTTCAGTTTGGCGATTTCGGCTACTGGAAAGCGACGGTAAAACGACGGCCCATATCGATGCCGGCGCCGAGATCGTCGGCGGAGACGTAGCGAACCTCTTGGCCATTGCCGCTGGCAAGACAGGCGGCCGGGATCATCGGCCATGCGGCTGTTTCGCATTTCGCGGCCAGATCGATTTCCTTGCTCTCGCCTTGCAGCGCGGCACCGGCGAGCGTGCCGGCGACGGTGGCGAGGAATGCTGTGGCGAGGAGCGCTTTGCGGATCGTCTTCATGGTCTTGCTCTCTTCTTGTCTCTGCCGGTCCCGTTTCCCGCCGGCTGCGGCGCAAGCCGCTCAAGTAACGTGACTATGGGATAGGACTTTCAGGCTGAACCCGCAGTGAACGCGGTCACACGCCAGTAAGCATCTGAAAATATTGATATATTTATGAATGCTGTTGCTTGCCATTCGAGCTGCGGCACTAAGAGAGGGCCGCAATTGCGATGCCAGGGCAGAATGAGCGGGTGCACTGCTGGGTGAGACGTGACCTTGCCGGTTACAGTCGATCGGGCTAAGAACCCGTCCCGATCACATGCTGGCGCGGTCGCCGGAAGTGGGAACCTGAATGACTCGCATTGCGCTTTATCCCGGTACTTTCGATCCGCTGACCAACGGTCACCTCGACGTATTTACCGGCGCGCTGGCGCTCGCCGACAAGGTCGTGGTCGCGATCGGCGTTCACCCCGGCAAAAAGCCGTTGTTTTCGCTGACTGAGCGCAAAGCGATGGTTGCCGGCGCGGCAAAGGCGCTTGGCACATCGGCAAGCGGCCGACTGACAACGATCTCTTTCGATCGGCTGGTCGTCGATGCGGCCCGGCAAGCTGGAGCCTCGATAATCATTCGCGGGCTCCGCGATGCCGCCGACTTCGATTACGAAATGCAAATGTCGGGCATGAATGGAACCATGGCGCCCGAAATAAAGACCGTATTTCTGCCGGCCTCGCCGGGCGTTCGCCATATCAGCGCCACGCTCGTACGCCAGATTGCTGGGATGGGAGGCGATATCGCGCCTTTCGTTCCCGCCGCCGTCGCCAGGAAACTCAAGAAGAAATTTTGACACTGACGACGCATTTCATCCGCATCGCAACTGGAGGCCTTTTATTTGGCACGTATTCTGGCCGTTATGGCATTGATTCTGTTCGCCGCGACGGCGAACCCCACCCATGCCGATACGTCTGATCCCGAAAACACGCTTTACATGGAGCTTACTGATGGTCGGGTCGTAATCCGGCTAAGGCCTGATCTTGCGCCCAACCATGTTAACCGGATCAAAAAGCTTACCCGTTCCGGATTCTATGACGGCGTTGTCTTCCACCGTGTTCTTGATGGCTTCATGGCCCAGTCAGGCGATCCAACCGGCACCGGCTCGGGTGGCTCGGACGAACCGGATCTGGTCGCCGAATTTACCGAGACGCCCTTCGTTCGAGGCGTAATCGGCGCGGCGCGCCAATCCAATCCATTCGTTAACTCGGCAAACTCCCAATTCTTTATTATGTTTGAGGAAAAGCCAGGGCTCAATGGCCAGTACACGGTTTGGGGCGAGGTTATCGAGGGGATGGAGTTCGTCGATCAAATCAAACGCGGCGAACCGCCATCAAATCCCGACCAAATCATTCGTATGCAAATTGCCGCCGATGCCGGTTAAGTAGGCTGGCAAACCTTAAGAATGGAGACACTTTCAGTGGCCGAACAGACCGACAATGAAAACACCATCATCCTTGAAACCACCAAGGGGCGCGCTGTAATTTCGCTGCGTCCCGACCTGGCGCCGAACCACGTTGCGCGCATCAAAGAGCTTGCCCGCGAAAGCTTCTATGACGGCATTGTTTTCCACCGGGTGATCGACGGGTTCATGGCACAGACAGGCGATCCAAACGGAACCGGAACAGGTGGCTCGGGCAAGAATCTCGACGCCGAATTTAACGCCGAACCCCATGTCCGCGGCACCTGTTCGATGGCTCGCGCCCAGAACCCGAATTCGGCAGACAGTCAGTTCTTCATCTGCTTCGCCGATTCCCCGTTTCTCAACAACCAATATACGGTCTGGGGAATCGTCACCGAGGGAATGGAGAATATCGACCAGATCAAGCGCGGAGAACCGGTTGCCGATCCCGACAGCATCGTCAGCATGAGGGTTGCAGCGGACGTCGCCTGACTGTTCGCGCGTTCAAAGAAGGGTTAGTTGTGGGGGCGGCCTCGTAAGCCGCCCCTGTTCCGTTATGGTTTCTCATGCACGTCGATCTTTTCGACTTTGATCTGCCCGAGGACCGGATTGCGCTGCGTCCGGCGCGGCCGCGCGATTCGGCACGGCTTCTCGTGGTCGAGCCTGATGGTCGGTTGCAGGATCGACAGGTGCGCGAATTAGCCGAACTTTTGCGCGCCGGCGACGCGCTGGTGGTCAACGATACCAAGGTTTTGTCGGTTGAGCTTCGCGGCGAACGGCAGCGAGGGGAAAACGCGGCGCGGATATCTGCGACACTCATCAAGCGGACGGCACCGGATCGATGGCGCGCACTCGCCCGCCCGGCCAAGCGTCTCGCAATTGGCGACCGCCTCCGCTTTGGTAATCCCGGCGACGCCGCGTGTCTTGTCGCGGGCCTCGATGCAAGTGTCGAGGAGAGGGGTGAGGCTGGCGAAATACTTCTGCGTTTTGATATTTCCGGTCCGGTTCTTGATGAGGCCATTGCCGCCATCGGCCATTTACCGCTGCCGCCTTATATCGCCGGCCGGCGCGGCGAGGACGCCGCCGATCGGCACGACTATCAAACCATCTTTGCGCGTCAGGAAGGTGCCGTGGCGGCGCCAACTGCCGGATTGCATTTTACCGATGATCTGCTTGCCAAGCTCGAGGCGGCCGGTATCAACCGACATATCGTAACGCTCCATGTTGGCCCCGGCACTTTTCTTCCGGTCAAGGTCGACGACACCGACGATCATCGCATGCACGCCGAATGGGGGACGATTTCAGCCACGACGGCGGAGGCCTTGAATGAAACACGGCGGAACGGCGGTCGCATTGTTGCGGTCGGCACGACATCGCTACGGCTTCTCGAAAGTGCGGCCGACGAGAGCGGAATTATTCGGCCGTTTGCCGGCGAGACCTCGATTTTCATTACGCCGGGATATCGTTTCCGGGCTGTTGATCTCTTGATGACCAATTTCCATCTACCGCGCTCGACTCTCTTCATGCTGGTCTCGGCTTTTTCAGGACGTGAGACCATGTTTGGTGCCTACCGTCACGCGATCGAGACCGGCTATCGTTTTTACTCCTATGGTGATGCGTCGCTTCTCCACAAGGCAGCGCAGCGATGAGTCGAGATATCAAGTTCCGGATTGATGCTACGAGCGGCGGCGCGCGAACCGGCGAGCTCTCATTGCCGCGTGGCACAATCCGCACGCCGGCGTTCATGCCGGTTGGCACGGCGGGAACCGTCAAGGCAATGTATCCCGAGCAAGTGCGGGCGCTCGGTGCTGATGTCATCCTTGGCAACACCTACCATCTGATGTTGCGACCGGGCGCGGAGCGGGTGGCAAAGCTCGGCGGGCTGCACAGATTCGCCAACTGGCCGCATCCGATCCTCACCGATTCAGGCGGTTACCAGGTGATGTCGCTGGCAGCATTGCGCAAGCTCGACGAGAACGGCGTCACCTTCCAGTCTCATATAGACGGGACAACCCATTCGCTTTCGCCCGAGCGTTCGCTCGAGATCCAGGCATTGCTCGATTCCGATATCCGCATGCAGCTCGACGAATGCGTGGCGCTACCGGCCCCGCCGACCGAGATCGAGCGAGCAATGCATTTGTCGCTGCGCTGGGCGGAACGTTCCAAGCAGGCGTTCGGGTCGCCGGAGGGGCGGGCGCTTTTCGGAATTGTCCAAGGCGGCGACCATGAGGGGCTGCGCATCGAGTCGGCAGCCGCGCTCGCCGATATTGGTTTCGATGGCTATGCGGTCGGCGGTCTTGCGGTTGGCGAAACACAGGCGATGATGTTGAAGATCCTCGAGATCACAGCGCCGGCACTACCGGCCGACCGGCCGCGCTATCTGATGGGTGTCGGCAAGCCCGACGACCTAATAGAGGCTATGGCGCGCGGTATTGACATGTTCGACTGTGTTCTGCCGACCCGCGCCGGCCGCCACGGCCTTGCCTATACGCGCATGGGCAAGATCAACCTGCGCAATGCGCGCCACGCGGATGACCCGCGACCACTTGACGAAGAGGCCGGTTGGCCGCCGGCAAGGGATTATTCGCGGGCCTATCTTCATCACCTGGTCAAGGCCGGCGAGGCGCTTGGCGGCATGCTCTTGACCTGGAACAATCTCGCTTACTACCAGCAACTGATGGCCGATAGTCGCGCCGCCATCCTTGCCGGCAGTTACACGGATTTTTGTCATGAGGCCAAGGCGGACTGGGAGCGCGGCGATCTGCCGGTCTGCTAATCGATTCAACGCTTTGGTGGTCGCGCCTATTGACCGGATATCAGGGCGTCGATAGGGTCCGCCGCGTTTCGGGGTGACATCGTCACCAACGACTCAAGAGCGCGTAGCTCAGTTGGTAGAGCAACTGACTTTTAATCAGTAGGTCCCCGGTTCGAGACCGGGCGCGCTCACCAGATAACATATTGATATATAATAGTTATTTTAGTTGCACTATTTCTAGGCAATTGAAAAATGTCAACATAGGTTCCACTAAGGTTCCATGGTTTACCTGCTAGACTATACTCCGAGTCATGAGGAATCCGAATTATATGGGTTGACGCGGGGCTCCGGCGCGATTCAGCTATGTGCATGATCCGTCCCAGTTTTCTTTCCTCAGCAGAGCGCCTCGAACTTGAAGCATG
>Ga0315339_1002058_pt1 | contig 15941 bp, 12 predicted proteins | sample ASW17metaG_FD_204514 | JGI IMG/M metagenome (GOLD analysis project Ga0315339, IMG submission 204514) | Ammonia-oxidizing marine archaeal communities from Pacific Ocean, United States - ASW #17 | ecosystem: Environmental > Aquatic > Marine > Oceanic | place: USA: California | collected 2016-12-05
CTGAGTTCGGCAATCGTCTCGGGGTCGAGGTCTTGCAGTTGGATGTTCTCGCTCTCAATGCTTCGGCTCGTATTTTCGGCCGCATAGTGTTTCAGCAATTCGTGAAGCCTTGTCGTTCGACCTCGGTCCGTGTGACTGAGATTTGACTGCTCGCCGGGATCCGTGTCCAACTGATAGAACTGCTTCAACAAGCCATCGCGAGGTAAGCGCTGGGCGGGCATCTTGAGCACTGAGTCCGGCTCAAGAACCACCTTCGCAAGGCGCTCTGCGACCGTGCCCTCCTTGGGACCGATCTCCGGATTGAGTTGCAATATTTGCCGGGTGTGATCGAGACGCCCGTAGTGCATCCGCGAAACAGTTTGGAGCGTATCCTTCTTCCGGACGACATACTCGAAGGGGTCGGCCTTATCGCCGTCATAGGCGCGGTTGCGAATGAGCTTCTCAGTGCCGTCACTGATGGACTCACTGTCCAGGCCTGTAAAGTTCATCTCCGAGTACGAATAAACCCCATCTGTCTCCAGAGTTCCTCTTCGGGCTGCAAGGCCCAGATCGCGCCCCTGGCTGAACTCTGGCTGCTCTAGTCCATAGGCGCCGAAAATCGTGGGCAAGACATCCACGTGACTCGCAAAACTTCGAACACGCGCAGGGTCCGGAGCGCCGTCTCGTGGAAAACGAACGATAAACGGCACATGCAACTGCTCGTCGTGAAGGTCTGTTCCATGCGCACGTTTCCCGTGATCAAACAGTCCCTCTCCATGATCAGAGGTGACGATCACAAGCATGTCATCCAAGAGGCCGCGCTCACGCAACCCATCGAACAGCTTGCCAAGCCAAAGGTCACAGAATTTGACTTCCCCTGAATAAAGCCAGCGAAGTCTTTCGATGTCTAATGGCGTGCGATCCCGACTCTTGTCCACCAGTGTGAGATCTCGACGCGAGCCATCAAAGCGCCCTTCAGGTTCGGGCCCACTCATGAGTTCCGGGTGTGGAAGGTAGGGGTCATGCGGATCGATGTAGTGCAAGAAGAGAAAGAAAGGCTCCTCTGCTCTCAGGCTGTCGACGAGCTCAAGCCCTGCCTTGGTGACCTCATTGGCCGGAACAACCGGAAAATCACCTGGGTAGCCAACTTTGGGGAGCCTCCAGATGAACTCTTCAAAACCCTGAGCGAAACCGAGGCTCTCTCCAGCATTACCATTCGTCGACACGGCGAAACTGCGAAGTCCCGCAGCCGAGAGAGATTCTGCCAAGGTCACAAGACTGCTCTCCAATACATCCTCTTTGGTCAGGACGTCCACTGTCGTCGGGTACTGCCCTGTAAAAATCGAGGCCAGTGAAGGGCGTGTCCAGCTGGACGCAGCCATCCCGTTTTCAAACACCAGCGCATCTTCAGAAAGTGCGTCGAGCGACGGCGTCAGACTTTCTCTTGATTCCGAAGGCCCCACGTAGTCAGCACGCAAGGTGTCCACCACGATCAACAGCACACCTCGTGGAGGTTCTGGAATCTCTGGTTTCGAAGGCTCCCCTGAACTGCAGCCAGCCAGCCAAAGACACAACGTCGCCCCCAGGCAAAGCCCTGGCCGCCAACGAGCACTCGAAGAGAGGTCAGTTCGTGAAAAAACGGAGGTCCACCGGTAATAAGCGAAACGTAGAAGGCTCAGAAAGGGGATCGTCATCTTATCGGGAGGAGAAGAACGAAGGGTTCGGTGCGTCATTCAGTTTGTTCGGGCCCATCCTGAGGCCAGTCAGATTCGAGTCAAGCCTGTTTCGATGGGAAAGCCTACCGCTTCGTTCTCGTGAACCTAGAGGGCGAAGCGAACCCACACCGGCGCATGATCCGACAGGCCGGCTTTCTTTTCGATCCACGCTTCGCGTGCACAAGGCGCCAGATCAGGAGAGGCCAGCACATAGTCCAGTCGCCACCCCAAGTCATTCTCTCGCGCACGGCCTCGATTAGACCACCAGGAGTAGAGCCCCGGCTCATCCGGATGCAAGTCGCGAAGAACGTCGGCCCAGCCCTGATTGAGTAACCGGCTAAACCAGGCTCTTTCCTCCGGTAAAAATCCGGAGTTCTTTTCGTTTCGCTTGGGCGCGTGAATGTCGATTTCCGTATGGGCGATATTGAAGTCACCACAAATGACCGTCGGGCGTCCCTGTGAAAGCAGGTCTGCAGTCATGGCCAGGAAATGATCGAGCCACAAGTATTTCCGGCCCTGCCGCTCCTCTGACGAAGAACCGCTAGGAACATAGACGTTGAGAATCGTCATTTCGGGAAGGTCTGTTCGCAGCACGCGGCCCTCAGCATCACTCCAATCGAGACCTGAGCCTTCGACGTACCGATCCGCTGCAGGGCGCGAGTAAGTGGCCACTCCGGAGTACCCCTTCTTCTCTGCATTGAGCCAGCGTGAGTTGTAGCCTTCGGGGCAGCGCAAAGAGGCGTCGACTTGCTCTGGCCAGGCGCGCACTTCCTGGAGACACAGCACATCCGGCCGGCCTTTGGCCAGCCATTGAGCCCAGCCCTTGGAGGCTGCAGAGCGAATCCCATTGCAGTTGAGTGAGCACAAGGTGAAGGCTCGCTCATCAGTTCCAAACAGCGAACGTGTTTTGGACGCATCTTGACGACGCCGAGCAGCACTCATTCGTCCGAAAAGCTCCGCACATTGACAGGAGTCTCAGAATCCAACACTCCAAAGCCATCAAAGCCCTGAGCCTGAAGTTCGTCGAGTTGCTTGCCCATCTTTTTCCGCCGAAGCACTGTCGTCACAGAACAACCCTGCGAACGCAGTGCGGAGGCTTCTTCCATCAGGCTTCCTAACTCCGCATCCGTCCCGTAGAGAAGAGCGATGTGCCGTCGCTCTCGAGTCGGAACAATCCCTTGCTCTTCCAAGACCATGACGACGCGCTCGAAGCCTATCGAGAAACCACAGGCGGGAACCTCACGACCTGAAATGCGTCCGATCATCTTGTCGTAGCGGCCACCACCCGCCATGGCGAACGGATAGCCCTTCATCACGACCTCGAAGATGGCTCCCGTGTAGTAGCCCATGCCTCGCACAAGCGTGGGATCGATCTCAAGCGCAGAGCCTTCCGGGAGTGAACGTCCGGCAATGTCTGCAATCTGAAAGAGCCCACGCTCAACTTCCTGACCCTCGGCGTCCAGATCCATGCGTGACCGCCAACACCGAAGGGCATCGTCTCTTCGGCCCTCTGCCATGCAAGTCAACACTTCCATGGCCGCCTCAACAGCCTCGCCCGGGTGTTGTTTGGACAACAATTCCTCGGCAACTCCATCCAAACCGATCTTGTCTAACTTGTCGATCGTGATGAACACTTCGCCGATTCGTTCGTCTGAGAAACCACAGCCCGCAATGAAGGCATTGAGCAGTCGGCGGTCATTGAGACGCACGACGAAACCCTTTAGACCCAATTCTGTGAGAGCTGACACCGTCGCCCGAATCAACTCGATTTCCGCCAGAATCGAAGCTTCACCAAGTACGTCAATATCGCACTGGGTGAACTGTCGAAAACGGCCTCTCTGCGGGCGCTCAGCCCGCCACACCGAACCGATTTGAATGGAACGAAATGGGCTTGGCAATTCACCGGCGTGTTCGGCGTAAAAGCGGGCGAGCGGCACCGTCAAATCGTAGCGCAAGCCAAAATCGACAAGATCGTCAGCGCGCGTAGCACTGGCGAGATCCAATTTGTCGCCCCGCTTCAAAACCTTGTAGATCAGCTTCTCGTTGTCCCCACCCTCTCCACTGCACAACAGGTCGATATGCTCCAGAGCTGGCGTCTCAACTCGTCGGTAGCCGAAGCAGTCATATGCCTTCAGAATGACACTCTGTGCATGATCGCGCCGCTCCACCTGCCCAGGGAGCAGATCGCGCATGCCGCGTGCAGGGGCGGTGTTGTTCTTCACAGCAAACCTCCGGCCTGAACTCCGAATGAGCCCGTCAGCGGCAGCATCCTACCCGGCAGGGCCACCACTCAGCGCGTCCACTTCGTCCATGTCTTCATGAGGCTTGATACGAAGGGTGTCAGGCGCGTGCGGTTGTACTGATCGCCCACCCGCCGGATCGCCTCAGCCCGGGTGGGATAGGGGTGAATCACGTTCCCCACGGCCCCCAGGCCCATCCGCCCTGCCATCGCGACACTGACCTCTGAAATCATCTCGCCAGCATGACGCGACACGATAGTCGCACCCAGGATTCGATCTTTCCCTTTCTCGGTGAGCACCTTGACGAAGCCCGCGCCCTCACCCTCGAGAATCGCCCGGTCCACCTCTTCGAGTGGCTGGACATAAACATCCAGGTCGAGGCCTTGTGCCGCAGCATCTGCCTCATACATACCGACGTGCGCGATCTCAGGGTCCGTGTAGGTGCACCACGGAATCGTCAATGTCGACATCTTGGCCCTGCCTGCAAAGAGGGCGTTGCGGATCACGAGGCGCGCCATGAAATCGGCGCTGTGCGTGAACTTGAACGGCGAAGCGACATCACCTGCAGCAAATACATTTGGATTGCTCGTGCGGAGATTGTCATCAACGCCAACGCCTTCCTTCTCATTGCACTCCACCCCGGCAACTTCCAGGCCGAGGCCTTGCACATTCGGTTCTCGTCCAACGCCCACAAGAATTGCATCGGCCCGCAATTCCATCGATTCGACACCGCTCTCTCTGTCAATTTCCAGTTCAAGGACCTTGTCGCTTCCATCTTGACGCACGCGCAAGATCTTGGAACCGAAGTGCATATCGATTCCATCTCGAACGAAAGCCGCCTGCACGATCGCCGCAGCGTCTCGATCTTCGCGCATGAGAAGGTGATTTCCCTGCTCCACAAGAGTCACGGCGCTTCCAAATCGCGCAAAGGACTGCGCCATCTCACAACCAACAGGCCCCGAGCCAATCACGATCAGACGACGGGGCCGCTCCGTCAGGTTGAACAGCGTCTCATTCGTAAGAGCCCCCACCTCAGCGAGCCCGGGAATCGGCAAAGTCGCCGCGCGACATCCGGTTGCGATGACCGCTTTCTTGAACTGCAAGGTCTCTTCCCCAACAGCCACCGTATCGCGGCCGGTGAAGACGCCTTCGCCCAGATACACATCCACACCGAGATTGGAAAAGCGCTGAACCGAATCATTGGGAGCGATTTGAGCCCGCAAGCGGCGCATTCGTTCCATGATGACGGCAAAGTCCACCTCCACTTCGCCGGAAACATGAATGCCAAACTCACCGGCATCGCGAACCTCCGCGACTCGGCGAGCTGCGGCGATCAACCCCTTGCTCGGAACGCAACCGGCATTGAGGCAGTCACCTCCCATGAGATTTCGTTCGATGAGCGCAACCTTGGCACCCAGCCCCGCAGCACCTGCTGCACAGACAAGTCCTGCGGTTCCACCACCGAGAACCACCATGTTGTAGCGACCCTGCGGCTTCGGATTGACCCAGTCCGCTGGGTGCACTTGCTCGATCAGAGCTCGATTGTGCTCGTCGTCTGGCTGCAATGGCTGCAATGGCTGCGAGACCGGGGGAGAAGGCCCTCCATCATCGGGCGACAGCTTGCCCCGATCTTTCTGGACAGTCACTTGGCGACCTCCTTCTCAAGCGCAAGTTTGGCAAGACGCGTGATGTAAACCGTCACAACAAGGGTCGCAAGCAAGCCCACGACCGTGAACGCCGTCTCACCCGCGCTCCCTTTCCCTGCCGCAACCACATCTTTGGCCGCAGCACCCAGGTAGACGTACATGATTGTGCCAGGAATCATCCCTAGCCATGAAGCCAGCAGGTAATTCCGAAACGACACTGCCGTGAGTCCAAACGCATAGTTAAGAAGATTGAATGGGAACACCGGGGACAGCCGCGTCAAAAACACGATCTTGAACCCCTCGCGCCCCACAGCTCGGTCCACTGCAGAAAATCGGGCGTTGTTCGTCATCTTGCCTTCAATCCAACCACGTGCGAGATAGCGCCCCACGAGAAAAGCCGCGGCTGCACCCAGCGTGGCACCACACGAGACGGCCAACGATCCCTTGACCACACCAAACGCAGCGCCCGCTCCCAGTGTCAGCACCGAACCGGGGATGAGTAGAACGCAGGCAATGATGTACAGGCCGACCAGGGCAAGCGGCCCCCACCAGCCCAAGCCATCAACCCAGTCGATGGCGGCCGACAACCAGCTCTGAACAGGAAAGAGCACGAGAGCAAACACCAAGGCAGCCAGCACCATGATCAGCAACAACCACCGTCGCTTGCTGGTGGGTGCTGCAGAAGAGGCACTTTGGGTGCCAAGCCTCGAATCCGGCATGCTCGCTCTCCTCAGTCCTCAGAACTCATCTAACCCGGCACGGGCTCTTTTGAGGATGCCGTGAAACGCCCCCCAAGCGGCGAGATTATTCAGGAACACGGGACCCAGAATCGCCTCGCCCAGGCTCTTGGGAGCCAAAGTTCGCGATTCGTCTCTGGCAAGGCCGAACTCGGGCACGCCAAAGCATGCGAGGCCTCTCCTCCCCACGCCCTCGAACTGTCACTAAAGGCGTACTTCAGTCGGCTCAGAGTCGTCTTCTGTGGACCGCTCAGCATCGAGTTCGGCGGGCGGCCCCGAAGGGGTCGAGGGGCCTGGCTTCGAGAAGAACGGGTCGTCCGGCAGTTCGTCGATGACAAAGCCATCGCCTGGATCTGATTCATCGAGTGCCGGGTGGATAGAGATCGGATCTGGCGATTCCGCAGGCTCCCATGCCACATCGCCTTGCCAACCCTCTTCGGCGCTGTCTTCAACGATGACACGCGACTCCGGGACCACCACAGGCACGGAATCCACGGGGAACCCGAGTTCCACAACAACCTCCGGGTCAGCTTCAACAGCATCGCCATCCGGCTGGGAGTCCAGAAAACCTTCAAACTCACACACGGATTCCTCGACAGTCTCAATTTTTTCGCCGATCCAGTTGTCGATAAGCAAGACGATCACAGCGGAAACAGTCGTGATCCATGCGGCTCCCGTTGGCCCGATGTGCGGTTGCAAGAACGTGATACCCAAGGCTTGCAAAACCAGCGCGCCAGCAATCAAACCCCATCCGATTCCTTTGAATCCGCGGGCAGCATGACGCAACAGTTGCGTCGACAAGAGCGCCACGGAAGCGACCATCAGCGTAGCGGTGCGGCAGAGGTCGGCCGCCGGCAGCCCGAAGAGAGACAGGTTTCCACCGAGTTGCGTACCCAGTACGAACGACGTCCCTTCTGAGCCCGCAACGACCGGCCGTAAACCACCGACCGGGGTAAAAACCTCGTACAACTGTGCCAGGGGGCCACTCGGCCCATACATCCAGGACAAGGCGGAGGGTCCGACAACAAGCCAGGTCGCGAGACAACCCAGTGCAAGGCTGCGATTCCGCCGAGAGCCTCCGCGTCCGTCGACTCGGTCAAGGCCACTTGCAACCAAAGCCGAAGCGGGCACCAGTGGAATGAGCATGCAAAGTGCGAGCAAGGCTGCCCAGGCTGGTCGCGCTCCCATAACATCCCCATGTTCACCGACGGAAACGAACATCATCCCCATCAATGCGGTGACGCAGAGCAGCAAGGGCATCATGGCCATGCCGACGACCCGAGCCTGAACCCGCGGAAACTCGGACGCTACACGTGGACCGATCTGCGCCGTCTGAGAAAACAATCCCATGACGACACTCTGGACGACACCTCCAGCGAGGAGCACCACGGCCACGCCCATCAGCCCGGGTTGCGTTCCAGCGAAACCTGTTCGAGTCATCACGTAAAAGGCGCCAAGGTATCCTGGCGCGCTCGCGAGAAGAGCGATGACTTGCCCCTTGGGCTTGATGGAAGCCGCATCGGTTCGCAGCAAAGAGCCCGCAAGAATGAGCACCCAGACGCCTATCGTCAGTCCAACCGTCACCCATTGCCGTGCACTCGCCAACAGATCACCAAGCACATGGAATTCATTCATTGTCAGCAAAGCCATCACAAGGCCTGTGACCGGAATCACCCAAATGAGCGAGCGCCGCAACGCATCTGTCGTGAGAACAAGAACCGCAACGACGCCCAGACCGAGCACTGTCGTGTCCTGCATCACCACGCCAAAAATCATGACGGGCAAGAGACACTGAGCAACCAGCCCCGGACGAATTGAAAGCAGTCGTGGGCCCAGTGCAAAGCGTGAGATGTCGATGCCCCCTCGGTTGGGGCATGCGCGTTCAGTCACTGCCAAAACCCATGCATGAGAGAACACGACGAGCAACACCAACATCGCACGCGTACCGAGAAAGCGAGGGTCAGCATTAGCCGTCAGGACAAGTGCCGAAAAGCACAGTGCCAAGCTGGCCAGCCAGGTTCTGAAGACTGTTGACATGGATCCAGGACCGATATCGGAGCGAGGTTTTGTCTCTTCCTATCGGCAAATACCGCCCGGGAGTGGGGCTCAAATACGCCTTTTGATTCCCCGCCAGTGGCGAGACGGCAATCCAGCCCGCAGCAGGCCTCTGGTGGCCCGATTCAGCGCCTGTCAGGAGAGGCCTGTCAGCCCTCCAGCCGGCCTCTCAACTCCGACACTTTATCCTGGAGACCTTCGACGACGGATTCCCAGCCCTCGCCACGCAGGAGTTCCTGCAGACCAGCCTCTCTCAGGTCAAAGGCGTGCGTTCGGCGCCCCAGGGCGGAGAGATCGAGCCCACTCACAGCAGGCTTCGGAGCGGCCAAGACCTCCTTGTAGAGCGACCTGAGGGAATCGAGATGATCTCCGCCAGCTCGAGTTCGGGGGCCCGGTGCGGCCCGCATAGAAGCGCGCACACCGGGTTCTTGAGCAAGCCGAAGCAAAGAGCCGGCCAGGGCCTGCACATCCCCTCGGGTGAACAATGTCATGCGTTCTGTTGCACGGTCTGCCAACGCACCGAGATCCGTCGCCACGATTGGCACCTCAAGACTTGCGGCCTCGTCCAGGGTAAACGAGTAAGACTCCGCGCAAAGCGTTGGCAGCACTGCCACATCAATGGGTGCCCCGGCGAGATCTTCTGGTTGGTAGGCACCGTGCCAGACCACCTTCCGACCTCCTGCATGAGATCGAACCTCTGCCGTCATCTTGTCGTCGGGGGCCTCGCCCCACACATGCAACTCAACACAATCTGGGTCTGATAACGCAGCCTGCGCATCGAGCAGCACCTCGATGCCCTTGAGCGGATGCAAGTGGCCAAAGAATCCCACACGCATCGGATCGATCGCACTGGCAACGCGGTCAGCAAGAGGAAGTGTTGCTGGCTGAGAGAGAGTGCTTCCTGCAGGGGGTATCGCGTGAATCGGCTTGTCAATTCCTAGCCATTTCATGATGCGCTTCCCATGGCCTTCGGTCGGCGCAACAAGCGCCGATGCGGCAGTGACCTCCTGGCGCAGATCTTCCACAAACATTTCGAGAGAGGCCCCCACCTCTGCATCTCCCTGAAACTTCCAGCGGGGTGCGCAATGCAGGCAGGCCTCTACAGACGGAGGCACCGCGCAAAACTCACCCTCTTCGCGCACCCGGTGATAGCGCGGACAGGAAGCAAAGAGATCGTGCAAGGACAGCACGACAGGAATGCCGCATGAAGAAGCTGTGCGCACCAGCGTCGTTGTCAGGCGAGCCCAGTGGTGCACATGAACGATGTCGGGCTTGAAAGCATTCAGCCAGTCAGCAAAGGCCTGTTCGACATGAGGGTTTTCGAGCTTGTCCCATCGCTCAAAGAACAGATCTGAGCGGTGAAAGCGCACGACGGGAACTGGTCCTGATTCATCCCGAACAACGGCTCTCTCAGGCTTCCAGTCGATCGAGCCGCTGAAAACCTCCACTGTCTCTCCCGAAGCCACCAGAGACTGACCCAGAGCTGCCACGAGACGCTCTGTCCCCCCCACCAGTTCTGGTGGATGCCCGTGAACGACGAGCCCGACTCTTGTCACGGGGACGGCTGCCGCCCGCCATGACCGAGGAGTTCCGTATAGATCTCCTCCATCGCCTCGGCGTCGTCTGCAATCGTCCGGGGCTTGTCCATGCTCACACTCCAGGTCCGGAGAGTTGTCGGACTGTGAATGACAGAAGCCATGTGCGTGGTCAACGCGCTCACATCTCCGGCCGGGAAGAGCCGGCCCGAACGACCGTCTTGAACCAGCTCTGCCATGCCACCTTGGCCCGAAGCGATCACAGGGACACCCGCGGCAAAGGCTTCCTGAATGACAACGGGCGAGTTCTCCAGCCACAGTGAAGGCATGACGAGGCAATCGAGCTTTGCGAATGCACTGCCAATACTTGCCCTGTCCAGTGACCCATGAAAAGTAATGTCGAGCCCCGTGGCGAGTTCCTTCAGCATCTTTCCGTAGTCACCGTAGTGCGAGTCACTACCAAAAATATGCAGACGGCAGGTTTCCGGAGGAATCCTCTGCATGGCCTGCAACAGGATGTGCACTCCCTTGTGTGGCGCCAAGGTCCCCACATAACCGAAGGTCACCTTGCCTCCATCCCTCTCCTCACGCTCCAGGTTTTCAAAGGGAGAGATGTCAATGCCGTATCGCGAAACGCGCAATTTGTTGCGCGCGATCCCCCACTGGGCGACACGGTCCGCAACCGTGGCCGACGGAGAGAGAAAAAGGTCTACCTGCTCAATCAACAGAGCCACTTTGCGCATGCGATGGCGTAGGTCTTCTTGCAGATCTACGGCCGAGCCGGCCTGGGCAACTTTGCTAGAGCTATGAGTTTTACGCTTCCTCAGCATCTTGCTGCGATCTTGGGCCCAGTAGACGAGCGGTGCGAGATCAACGCCTGACAACTCGCGAGTCACCTGCATCATTCGGATCATTGCCTTCTCAGGCGCACCCTGACTGAACCGAAAATCTTGAAGACAGTTTTCACAGTCAGTCAGTGTCGGGCCCCCGCACAAACTTCCGTCTGGCAGCAAGAGTTGGCCAAAGCGAACGCAAAACAACCAGAAGTCGTTCAACGTCATAACCACTCGCGCGCCTGCACTTCGACTAATACGCGGAATGCCGAGCGACAAGAGCATGAGATGCTGCACATGCACAATATCGGGCTTGAAGACATCCAGCACTCGCTGAAAAGCACCCTCGGCTCGAGGGTTTGCAAAAGTCTCCGAGAAAGTCTCATGGTCAAGGTTGTTCACCATGACATGGCACTTCAATCCGTCGACATCGCGTTTGATGATGCTGTAACTGCGACGCGAGAGGATCTTCTCTGTGCAGAACACCTCAACGGTATGTCCGCGCGACTGCAGTTCCCGCGCAAGGTTGTATGTATAGACCTCAGTACCTGCTGAATGGTCCGGCAGGAAGAAGTGCACCGGCATCAAAATTTTCATGACGACCTCCGCGCGTAACGTGCCGCCACAGAGGCATTCACACGCCGCCCCCTGAGGCCATGGTAAACACCCTGAATCTTTGCAAGTGCAGCATGTCCTCGGCCCAACACGAGCCCTCGCGCAAAGGCGAGCGGCCAGAGCAAGACATCGTAGAAGTAGAAAGCGGCCCAGCCACGCCAGTTGCCGTGCTTTCTGAGAAAATGCACTGAGTTCACTGCTGTCATGTACTTACGACCCGCCGAGTAACCGCCACCCGTGCTTGAAGAGAGAGCATGGTACGCAGACGCGCCTGGGACTACGAACACTCCAAAACCTTGGGATGCCATGCGAAGGCCCCAGTCAGCATCCTCGAGATAGCAGAAGAAAGACTCATCCAGGCCTCCGACGACCTCCCAGGCTTGCCGAGAGACCAGCAAACAGGTCCCAGGGATGTAATCGCGCGCCTCGGGACCTCTCACACGCCCACCGGCAGCCCGCCGACCATGGTCAATCAATTGAGTCACATTGGCTGTCGGACGCACGCACCCGCCATTGGCCCACACGAGATGAGGTTGGTCCCTGTAATAGATACAGGGCCCAAGAGCTCCGATTTGGTCGTGCCCCTGTGCTCGCAATGCCTGAACGGCTCCGAGCAAGCGGTTGAACATCTCAGGCTCGGCCACGACATCGCTGTTCAGCAGGCACACCCACTCGGCTCCCATTTCTCCGTAGGCATGGCGCATCGCACGGTTGTTGCCACCCGCATAACCGAGGTTCTCCTCGAAGCGCAAGACGTGCAAATCCACAAATTCAGCCTGCATGCGTTCAACCGAACCATCGGTGGACGCATTGTCGGCCAGTAAGATTCGTGGCTGAACGCCTTCCAGGGCACGCAAAGAAGCGAGACATTGAGCTGTCTCGTCACCCCCATTCCAGTTCAGAACGATGGCAACCACCCGGTTGACGCTGTCGGAATCACTTCCCGGTTGCGATGAGTCCGAATTCGGGGTCATGTCTCGCTGCTCAGATGAGCAGATTCTTCGGGATTGCCTGAGTCACGAGGGAGGAGACGTCCGACCACGGCCCACCAGGTGGAAAGCGCTCCATTCAACAACTTGATGAGTTTAGCCTCCGTTCCGCTTCGCTGGATAACCGGAGAGAAACTGAGGTCCCGGCAGCCTAGCAGCCGTCCGTCCCCCACGACTCGCTCACGAGACAGCTTCCGGCGCATTCTGAGCGCCTCAGGCAGAAGAGTCAGCAACGCCAAGCGGCCTCTGAGGTAGTCCAGCAACACCCCCCTGGAAAGGGCAAATCCAGCCCAAACGCAGGAATAGGCCAGACGCCCCGGCAGGCTCAAGAAGATCGCGGGCCACGAGTAGTTCTTCAGGACCAAGTAAGGACGATTGCGCGCGTGGAGGAACGCCCGCCGCCCTGGATACCGGGGCGCCCCGGGTCGAAAAGAAATTCCTGCCGTGCCCTCTCGGTGCAGAACCACCGCATTCGGCACCCGGCGCAGGCGATACCCCCGCGCGCGCAATCGATAACTCATATCGTGATCTTCGAACAGGATGAAGAAAGCCTCATCCCACCCACCCACGTGCGAAACAGTCGGTCGATGCAACAGAAGCGCCATGCTGATAACAGCATCCACGTCTTCCGGATCTCGAGGCACACCCTCGACTCGTGCCAGCAAATTATCGAGACACATCACCCCAACGTAGTGAAAGCTTCCACCGTCGTAGTGAACCACGCCTGGGTCATGAGCCAGAACAGCTCGAGGCTGCACGACAGCAACACCTTTCAGCTTTATCTCGGGCAAAAGCTCTAGAAGAGTGCCTTGCTGGACAATCACATCGCTATCGATTTGCAGCACCCACTCGGTGCTCGCTTCCTGCAAGCCAACGTTGCGCGCCGCGCAAGGGCCTCGGTTGTTCTCCATCTCGATGAGACGAACAGAGGGGATGCGTTGACGAATGAGATCAAGGCTTCCATCGGACGAGGCATTGTCGATCACAATGACCTCGGCAATCTCACCCTTCAATCCGGCGAGTGCATCGAGGCACTCTTCGATAAAGGCCTCTCCGTTGTAGTTGACCACGGTGACAGTTACCGGAGTCTGAAGCACATCATTCGAGCCGGACGCGCCTGGCTCGTCACGCCCCGTAGAGGCACTGTCGTCGAACATTTGGCCCGACATATCAGGCACCTGGAAGTTTGAAATCGGGAGAGTCCACCCGTTTTCTGCGGGCCAGACAGTACGGGAGGTTCAACAGTGCATTGAACGTCGCCTTCAACACGATCAGGGGGGCGCCTGCTGTGTCCTTCATCGACTGCGACAGCCCCATCGTCCCCGTAGCCTCGAGTTCGGAGTCGTGGCTGGCTCCAGTGGCATCCGCTCGAACCGATGTCCCACCGCCGGAGCTCAATGCCTTGGCGCCCATGCTCAGCGCCATGCGGAGCACGTCAGTCCACCGGCAACTCTTGAACGCATACAGCCAGAAATTGCGGACGTGATAGTAGAGAGAGCGAGCACCGGCTTTCATGCCAAACGGCGTGCTGTGATGAATGACCGGCTCGGGGTCTTGAAGGATTCGATAGCCAAGACCCAGGACACGGGCCGACAGGTCGCGCTCGTTCCCGTAGATGAAGAAGCGTTCGTCATACCACCCGGCACGTTCCATCACATCTCGACGGGCCAAAGTGCCACAACCACGAAACGTCGAGGCGTAGTAGATCCCGCGGGCGACTTCTGCAGCCTGATATGCCTCGGGCATTCCCGGCTCGATGATGCGACTCGAGATCATCGCCGTGCTTTCAGCCTCTGACTCGAGACGCGCCTCGAGCAATTCGAGCCAGCGTGGCGTGGCCACGACATCGTCATCCATGATCGCAATCAGCTCACAGCGTGCGAGCTTGAAGCCGATATTGAAGGTCTCACAGGCTCCGTAGCGATCATGAGCGGTTTGCGCCACAAGCACATCTGGATGTTCGCGCTGGAGCCTCTCGACAGTGCCGTCTGTTGAGGCGTTGTCGACCACAACGATTTCGTCAGGTGGGCGTGTCCCAGCCTTCAACGCCTCGACGTTGTCAGCGACAGCGTCACAACGATTCCAGGTGGAGATGACGGCGGAGATCTTCATCCGGCGCAACAAAGCTCGGCGGGAGGAGTGAGTCTAACGATTCTGGCTAATCTATCGCCTAACGGAGCTCTGCAACGCCTTTTATCGACCGAACCACCCACCAACCTTCAGGTCTCTTGGCTCAGCCACTTCCCCACGAAAAGGGCGCCGCCTGAAAAAGGCCTCACAAACTAAAGGCTGTTGGCTTTCAACAGCGACGCAAGCTCTGAAAGCTTTGCAGCAAGCCGAGGGACATCCGGCGCGAGAACTTCCATATAGCCTTCTGCATGTGTCACGCCGTGAATGTCCACATTCACCGTACGTGCCCGATTGCGGGCGTCGACCTTTTCCACGATGTCAATGCGGTCGAGTTGGCTTGCAAAGGCCTTAAGAGCAGCCAACTTTTGCTCTTTCACCGGAGTGATATCGAGCAGAAAGCTGGCCATGCCTTCTGCATTCACTTCATAGAGCAAGAGCGTCACATCCCGGCGATCGCCGAGTGCCGCCACCACCGCATGGAGTGTGGCTACGTGATCGGGGTGCATCTCGAAGAGTGACGGTGCGTAAATCACGCGAGGCTTCACAGAAGTGATGCACTCGGCGAGTCGAGCGGGCAGGTCGTCATCTTCAGCCACGGCCCCGTCGCGCGAGTTCAGGCAGGTCGCCTCGGTCAGACCCAGGCTCCGCGCTGCCAGACGCGACTCCTCCAGTCTCTCCCGGGCATCTCCAGCCGCCTCTCCCTGCGTGACGAGTGCGACATGAACAGGGTCTCCTCTCTGAAGGTGCATCACCGCCGCCCCACCACAGCCACAGATCTCATCGTCCGGATGGGGAGCCACGATGAGCACCGGGCCCCGAGGCACGTGCGAAAAATCCTGCAACGGCGGAAAGCTCTGAGCGGGAGTGTTCGCTGTCATCGAGATTCTCTCTGGGTATGAATCGCCCGTTGGTAGACATCATCGACGATGTCCGCATGTGACGCGGGATTCAGCATTTCCTGAGCGGTGGCCGCTCGCCACGTCGCAAGGCGTGAGGGATTCTCTAGAACCTCACGCAAGAGAGCGGCCAATGCACGAGGAGAGGCTGCTGCGACAGAGGTTCCTGCGGGGCCGACGCCTTCCGGCAGAGCACCGCGGTCGGAAGTCACCACCGGCATTCCCAGCGCACGAGCCTCGGCCACCACCAAGCCAAAGGTTTCCTCTGCTCGACTTGGAAACACTGCCAGATCCATCTCGGCGGCTGCTTCACGCAGATCTTCAGTGCGATAAGCCCCCGCGAAAGTCACGTCCAGCCCTTCGGCCAACTTCTGCAATTCTTCGCCATAAGCCGGGTCCGTTGGCGCCCCAAAGACACGCAAAGAAACCGCCTGGGAAGGTAGTTCGTGCAAGGCTTCCAGCAGGTCATGCACGCCTTTGGCTGGCGCCAGATGCCCCCAGGTGCCGAGCCGCAGTCGACCCTCGACCGGGGAATGCCGAGCTTTGCTGCCGCCGATTCCAGGTGCATGCG
>Ga0315339_1002059_pt1 | contig 15936 bp, 16 predicted proteins | sample ASW17metaG_FD_204514 | JGI IMG/M metagenome (GOLD analysis project Ga0315339, IMG submission 204514) | Ammonia-oxidizing marine archaeal communities from Pacific Ocean, United States - ASW #17 | ecosystem: Environmental > Aquatic > Marine > Oceanic | place: USA: California | collected 2016-12-05
CGACGTGCTCGCCGTAGACGCCTTCAGCAGCGATGCCATCCCGATTCATCTGCTCACGCGGGAGAGCTTTCAGACCTACTTGGCCCACCTGCAAGAAGACGGCATCCTCGCGATCCACGTCACCAACCGGCACGTCGACCTCGCCCCCATCGTCGGGCGCCTCGCCGAAGCCACCGGTCTCACGGCCATCTACATAGAGAACAGCTCGCGCGACAGCCGGTTCGTCAGCTCCACGGACTGGATTCTCTTGACGAGCAACCAGGCTTTTCTCGCGACCGATGCCGTTCGAGAGGACGAAGAGCACATGCCGGAACCGGGCTCGCTGTGGACGGACGACTTCAGCAGCGTCTTCGAAGTGGTGGAGTTCGGTAACTGATGAGACGGACCGGCGTCGTGACGGTTGTCCTGGTATGCGGTGCCGCGTTCCAGGCCCGGATCCACGCTCAGCAAGTCACTCCGCCGCCGCCGCTCCCACCCGAGGTTGTCGCCCGGGACGGGCGGGGCGGGACCACGGTTCGCGCGACGAGGTTGAGCGAGCAAATTCGGCTCGACGGCCAGCTCGATGAAGCGGTGTACCAGTCCGTGCGGCCGATCACGAACCTCATCCAGCAGATCCCGGATGAAGGGGCCCCCGCCAGCGAGCGCACCGATGTGTGGGTGCTCTTCGACGAGAACAACCTCTATGTGATGGCCCGGGCCTTCGATTCGGCCCCGCCCAGCGACTGGGTGGCGAACGAGATGCGGCACGACGTGATCCAGCTGCGCCAGAACGATTCGTTCTCGATCCTGCTCGACACCTTCCACGACCGTCGAAACGGCGTCGCCTTCCTGGTCACTCCCATCGGGGGCTACTCCGACTTCGCGATCACGAACGAAGGCAATGTGAACACCGACTGGAATGTGGTCTGGGACAGGCGCACCGGTCTCTTCGAGGGCGGCTGGACCGTCGAGATGCAGATCCCGTTCAAGTCGCTTCGCTATCGACCTGGCGTGACCCAGGAGTGGGGCCTGCAACTACGCCGCATCGTCCGGCGCCGCAACGAAGCATCGTACCTGACGCCGCTCCCCATTTCGGCTGCCCGCGGAAACAGCGTGATCGCCGGACTCTGGCGCGTCTCCGAAGCGGCTAACCTCGTCGGCATCGAGGCGCCTCCGCCGAGCCTCAACGCGGAGATCAAGCCATACGGCATCGGCGGGGTGAGGACCGACCTGGGCGCTGATCCACCCACCACGAATCAGGGGGATGCGGATTTTGGCGTGGATCTCAAGTACGGACTCACCCGCAACCTGACGGTCGATCTCACCGTCAACACCGACTTCGCCCAAGTCGAAGTCGACGAACAGCAGCTCAACTTGACGCGGTTCAGTCTGTTCTTTCCCGAGAAGCGGGAATTCTTCCTGGAAGGGCGTGGCAACTTCGCCTTCGCGCGCGACGGCGCGGGGAGGGGGGGCGGCGGAGTGCCGACCGTCTTCTTCAGCAGGAGGATCGGACTCCAGTCGGGCAAGGTCGTACCCATCGTCGCGGGCGGCCGTGTGACCGGGAAGATCGGCCCGTTCGATGTCGGCCTGCTCAACATCCAGACCGGAAACGAGTCGGCATCTGGCGCGCAGTCCACCAACTTCACCGTCGTTCGCGTCAAGAGAGACGTTCTACGCCGCAGCACCATCGGCGGCATTTTCACCAACCGCTCCGTTTCGCTCCTCGGCGCAGGCTCCAGTCAGGTCTACGGCGTCGACGGCAGGTTCGCCTTCTTGGACGACTTCAGCTTCACCGGCTTTTTCGCCAAGACTCGAACGCCGGACGGCAGCGGGAAGGACCAGAGCTACCAGGGGCGCTTCGACTATACGGGAGACCGCTACGGCCTGAACCTCAACCATGTCGTAGTCGAGGATCGCTTCATCCCCGAGGTCGGATTCGTGCGCCGAGACAACGTGCGCCGCACTTCCGGGTCGGCTCGATTCAGCCCCCGCCCTCGATCGATCGACCTGGTGCGACGCTTCGTGGCCATCGGCAGCATCGACTACACGTGGACCGCCGACGAAGGCGAACTGGAGACCCGGGCCGGCCAGCTGCTGCTCGAATCCGAGTTCGAGAACAGCGACCAACTCAGTTTGTTCTTCAACGATACCTACGAACTCCTGACGAGCCCGTTCGCCATTTCGCCTGGTGTGACGATTCCAACGGGGGGCTATGGCTTCCGCCACGTCCGCGTGAGGTACCGGTTCGGCGCCCAACGACCGGTCAGCGGCTCTTTATCTGTGCAGACCGGTAGCTTCTGGAGCGGCGACAACACAGCGGTGAGCCTCGGTAGCGGACGCGTCGAAGTGACGCCGCAGCTGTCGGTCGAGCCCAGCATCTCCTTCAACTGGATCGACCTTCCGGAGGGCTCGTTTCGGACTCAACTGAGCAGAGCGAGGTTCACGTATACCGTGACGCCGCGCATGTTCGTCAGCGGACTAGTCCAGTACAGCTCCAGCGGCGACACGTTCAGCACCAATCTCAGGTTCCGCTGGCAGTACAGTCCGGGCAGCGAAATCTTCGTCGTCTATACGGAGGATCGCGATACGAATCCCCTGGTTCCGAATCGCAATACGGAACTCCGAAACCGCGGGCTCGTCATCAAGATCAATCGGCTGCTAAGGCTCTGATCTCGCCGGATCACGCTGATTCCGTTAGCGTTTGAGGCTAGCGAGAGTCCCGATCCTCGCAGCGACACCTGCGAGGATCGCTCCCGCCGGCGTCTTCTGTTTCCCGGGCCGAGGCAACGATGGCAAAGCAGGAAGCGATTGAAGTAGAAGGGCTGGTGACCGAGGTGCTACCGGACCAAAAATTCCGAGTGAAGCTGCAGAACGACCATGTCGTTCTCGCCTATGCTGCGGGCAAGATGTCAAAGTTTCGCATTCGCGTGCTCGTGGGCGATATGGTGACTTTGGAGTTGTCCCCCTACGACTTGAACCGCGGCCGTATCACGTACCGACACAAGAAAGAGAGTTCTTCTCCGCCGCCCCGCCCGGGCCAACGAAGGAGGCGTTGAGTCATGCTGCCTAACAACATGGCCCGTGTGCCGCTGGAGAAGCTTCAGGTCGCTTCGCTGGAGAGGCCGGGCTGGCACTCCGGTTCGGAGCGCATTCCCCGCGTGGGCGAGAACGTTCAGTGCATCGAGGGCGAGGCCGAGGTCGTGAAGCTTCTCGGCCGCACGAGCGACGGGAGCCGGCTCTTGGAGTTGCGACTTCCGGACCGACCGAAGCAGCCCTTCTTCGCCGCGTCTTCCAACGTGCTCGTGCAGGCTGACGGAGTCCAGGACTAGCGCTTACGGGTACACAGGGGACCGCGTTGCCCGAAACGAGCGAATATCGGAGCACCAAGAACACGCAGGGCCCAAGGGCCCGTGCTTCCGCCCGGATACGTATCTCGTGTGTGTGGGATCGACAACGAGCGGCAGTGGCGGCTCTTTGCGTCCATGGGCTTCAACGCCCTCGCGACGGACAACGTCAGGAGTTCGTGGGGCGAATTCGACTCACTGCGGGCGTTTTCGGGAATAGGCTGACTGCCCTGAGCGGCCGGCCCTCGGCCGTGACTGTGGCCTAGAGCACTCCCGCTTCGCGCATCACCGCCTCGCACTTCTGGCGGATCTCGGTGGCGACCTCGAACGGATCGCCCCTCACCAACTCTGCGCGGAACAACTCGACGGAGAGCGCCCCGTCGTATTGTTTCTGCTCCAGGTTTTGTAAAATCCGCACCAGGGGCCCGATTCCGTCGCCGGGAATCAGCCGCGAGTCGTTGTCGATCAACTCACGGGGCCCTGCCAGCAGGTCCTGGAAGTGCGCGTGGGCGAGCTCGCCGGGCTCGAGTAGATCCAGGTCCTCGAACTTGCTCAGCCCCGACCAGAAGTGGAAGAAGTCGAGCATCGGCCGCACGTTCGGGTGCGCGGCTTGTCGGATGACATCGAGCGCCGAGGTCAGCGTCGCCAGATGCGTCGACGTGCGCAGGAACTCGATCATGGTGGTGAGCTCGTATTCCGCCGCGATCTCACCGACTTCCCGAATACAGTCTGGGGTGGCCGCGAAGTCTTCGGTGGTTACGGCCCGGTTGGTGATGGACGGGCAGTAGACCTTCTGCAGGCCGAGGCCGGCGAATTGCTCACAGCGCCTGCGCCAGGTCTCGAGAGACGCGGCTCGCGCCGGGCCGGGGATCCAAAGGTCCTGCAGGACCGCGGCGGCGGACACGGGCGTCAGCCCCAGGTCCGTCATCACGCGCCTCGCGGCGGGTAACGTGTCGTTCTCGAGGAAGCCGTCCAGCATGCGGTCGTTCAACTCGACGTACTCGATGCCAGCTCGCGCCCAACCCTCGAGCGAGGCGCGATAACCGGACGCGCGGGACGTGTTCTGGTGGATTGCGAGCAACATCTTACCGCGAGGGGCGGTCTGGGGGTTGTTACGCTGTGCGTCGTTCATGGGCGACCCAGCCGGCGGCGCCTCGGCCGTCGGGCCCTCGAGCAACGGTGTGAGCGGAGCAGCCAAGGTGGCTGCGAGGAAGGTTCGTCGGGTAGGCACGAGCCTACGATATCGCCCGTGGCGTGCGCCCGCCACGCCGGGTACGCCACGGTACCGGTGGCTGGACTTGCATCCGGCGCAGTCGGCGTCTTTCTTGAGCGGATCCCCACTGCGTCATATCCGAGAAGGGCCGAACCATGAGACTCATGCTGTCCGCCGCCGTCGCTGCTTTGATCGCATCGCCGGCTCATGCCCAATTGGCCGCGCCGAACGCGTCTGGTGTGACCTTCGCTCACGTGCACCTCAACGTGGCCGACATGGAGTTCCACAAGAACCTCTGGGTCGAGCAATTCGGTGGCGTGCTCGTTCAGAAGGGCCCGCTGGTGACGGTACGCTTCCCCAACTTTCTCATCGCGCTACAGGGGAGGGCACCGACTGGCGATTCGCGGGGCAGCATCATGGACCACTTCGGCTTCAAGGTCCGCGACATGGCGGTGGCGTTGGAGAAGTGGCGCGCCGCGGGCCTCCCGGTAGGGCGTGAGTTCATGGGCGCGGAGGGCCAGAAGAACGCCTATGTGATGGCGCCGGACGGTATCAGGGTCGAGCTCCAGGAAGACCCCGAGCTCGAGAACGAGGTCGAGGGCTACCACGTCCATTTCTTCACCGAGCAATTCGAGGAGCTATTGGACTGGTATGTCGACATGTTCTCTCTCCGGAAAGGCCCGCGGGGGAACATCGAGACCACGGCCTGGGCTCCGGGACAGAACCTCAGCTTCGCCGGCACCCAGACCGAACGGGCCGCCACCCAGGGCAGGGCGATCGATCACATCGGCTTCGAGGTAGAGGACCTGAAATCGTTCGTCGAGATGATGGAGAGTCGCGGCGTCACATTCGACCTCGGATACACCGAGATCGCCAGCATCGAGCTGAAGATCGCGTTCTTCACAGATCCGTCGGGCGTTCGCGTCGAGTTGACCGAAGGCTTCGACAAGTACTGAGGGCCTGGACCAGACCAACCAGGCCCCAAGCAACCCAACCACGGACACAATCAGGAGACACAGATGAGGCTCGACAGGATTCGGATGGGCGGAGCGCTGATCGCGGCGGCGGCCATCATGTTCGCCGGTGCGGAACAAGCCAGCGCCCAGGTGAGCATGACGGGCTCGTGGACCTTGGAGGTGACCACGGACAACGCCGTCACCATGCCCGAGCTCACGCTGGAACAGGACGGCATGACGCTCACCGGCCACTATTCGTCGGAAACACTGGGTGAGAACGATGTAACGGGCACAGTAGAAGGGAACGACGTCGTCGTCTCCTTCATCGCGTACATCGAGGGTGTCGGGGAGGCCTCGATCATCTACGTCGGCACGGTCGATGACGAAGGCGTTTGGTCGGGTACGCTCGACATACTCGACGGCCAGCTCACCGGGACCTTTACGGCCAAGAAGGACATGTAGCGACTAGGCCCTGCGGGCGTCAGCGTATCGCTGGCGCGGGGCCCTTGTTGCGTTCTGGCCGCGTGCCGAGCTCTAGTTCCCGCCGCCCTTGCGACGCGGCAGCTCCAAGCTCGAGCGCGGATTGATGGTGAAGTCGAAGTCGACGGTGTGGGCCTCTTCGGCCTCACCCTTCTTGAAAGTCAGCACCGTCTGGTACGTGCCCGACTCCGTAAAGACGTGACGCGTTTGATAGCTGCCGGGTGTGCCACGGACACCCCGCACGGGGAACGTAGCCAGCTCTTCGCCGTCGAAGCCGATCGCCATCTCCCTGCCCTCGTGTTTGGTGGGTCTGGGTCATTATGCGGGTCGGCTCGAGGAGCCGGCAAGCGCTGATTCCTGCTGCTTCGTACATTGCAGGTCCACTCACCAGGAGTCCTCAATGGACAGGCGACATCTGCTCAAGGTGCTCGGCACCACGGCGGCCTTCGCGGGCTTGAGCCCCCTCAAACTCGCGGCACTGCTCACGCCGGGCGGGACGCAGCGCGCGGGCTGGGCGTTCTTCACCGAAGCCCAACGCGAAGCGATCACCACGTTCAGCGACTTGATCATCCCCACCACGGACACGCCCGGCGCGGTGGAGGTCGGGGTCGTCGAGTACATCGAGTTGATCGTGTCCGAGTGGTACAACGAGGAAGAGCGCGAGCGCTTCATGCGCGGACTGGCTCGCTTGGATTCGCACGCCGAGTCGACCACCGGTGTGCGTTTTGCATACGCCGGGGAGGCGAGGCAGACGTCGATCCTGAAGGGCATGGAAGCGGAGGGTAGGGCACTGGACGAATCTGACCCCGAGGCCGAGGAGTCTTTCTTTCAACAAGCTCGAGGTCTCGTGCTTCACGGGTACTACACGTCCGAGATCGGCATGAAAGAAGAGCTCTTGTTCGTGGGAGTCCCTGGCTACTACGACGGCTACGCTCCGATCTCCGAGATCACGCTCGCCCGTGGGGATCGTTGATGGGCAAGCGTGAGGACTACGATGCCATCGTCGTGGGCTCGGGCATGAGCGGCGGATGGGCTGCCAAGGAACTGACCGAGCGCGGCTTGCGCACGATCGTGTTGGAAGCGGGTGGGCCGATCACGCCGGACGACTATGTCATGGATGTGTACCCCTGGGATCTGCGCCATCGTGGCCGACGTGACCGGGCCAAGCAATCCCTGCAGCGTCCCATCCAGAGCACCTGCTACGCGTGCGATGCCTGGAGCGAGAAGTTCTTCGTTCGCGATGACGAGAATCCCTATACCACGGGCCACGGCACGGACTTTTCCTGGATTCGCGGGCGGCACGTAGGCGGTCGCTCTCTCATGTGGGCACGGCACGTCTACCGCTGGAGCGACCTCGACTTCGAGGCGAATCTTAAAGACGGACACGGCATCGACTGGCCCATCCGATATGCGGATATCGAGCCCTGGTACGACCATGTCGAGCGCTTCATCGGCGTGACGGGGCAGGCCGAGGGGCTGCCGCAGTTGCCCGACGCGCAGTTTCTTCCGCCGATGCAACTCAACTGCGCCGAACAGCTCGCGAGGGATCGCCTCACGGAGGCCTACGGTGGGGAGCGACTGATCACGATCGGTCGGTGCGCGGTCCTCACTCAGACGCACAACGGTCGCGTGGGCTGTCACTTCTGCGGGACTTGTGAGCGAGGGTGCTCGACGCACTCGTACTTTAGCTCGCTGGCGGCCACCCTTCCGGCGGCGGTCGATACCGGAAGACTCACGCTTCGGCCCTGGAGCGTCGCGCACTCGGTCATCTACGATCCCGCGACCGGCAAGGCATCCGGAGTGCGCGTCATCGATGCCGAGACGAACGAGACCATCGAGTACACCGCGCGCGTCGTCTTCCTCTGCGCATCCGCACTGGAGTCCACGCGCATCCTCTTCAACTCCAAGACGGAGCGCTGGCCGGAAGGGCTGGCCAACTCGTCGGGTCAGCTCGGCAAGAACCTGATGGACCACTGCATGGGTGGGGGGGCGCGCGCGATGTTGCCGGGCAACGAAGATCTCGGCGAGTTCGGACGCCGACCGCACGGCATCTATTTGCCGCGGTTCGTGAATCTGAGCGATGCGGACCAGCACCCCGACTTCCTGCGAGGATACGCGTATCAGGGCGGCGGCAGTCGCGAGGGGTGGTCACGGGGATACGCCATGGAAGGCTTTGGGGCCGACTTCAAGCACGACCTCCGCACCCCGGGACCGTGGGGCTTCAGCCTCTACGGATTCGGCGAGTGCCTTCCACGAGAGTCGAACTACATGGACCTGGACCCGGAGGTCGTGGACAAGTGGGGCATCCCCGTGGCTCGCTTCCATTGCGAGTGGAGTGACAACGAGCGTAGGGCGCTGCAGGAGATGTCAGTGCAGGCCGCACAAATGCTCGAGGCCGTGGGCGCTCGGGATATCGCTCCGTTCGTCGAGGACAATCCACCCGGGCTCACCATCCATGAGATGGGCACGGCGCGTATGGGTCGAGACGCCGACACCTCCGTCCTGAACGGCTGGAACCAGGCGTGGGACGTTCCCAACCTCTTCATGACCGACGGGGCGTGCATGACCTCGAGCGCGAATCAGAACCCCAGTATTACGTATATGGCGCTTACGGCGCGCGCCGCGAATCACGCCGTCGACTTGATGGACCGAGGAGAACTGTGATGCTCAATCGGAGAGACGCCTTGAAGCGGATGGGCGCCATGGCGGCTGGAGCTGCGGTGGTGGGTTGCACAAGCGAGTCCGCCTCGGGAGGGGCGGTGGGTGAGGCGACGGCGGGGGCTGCTGCTAGCGCCTCGCCGATCGGCCCCATTGGCGTGCAGCTCTACACCGTGCGCGCCCAGATGGCGGAGGGCGTCGAGGCGACGCTCGAAAGGGTCGCCGCGATCGGCTATGACGAGGTCGAGTTCGCGGGCTACTTCGGACACGCTCCGGCCGAGATCCGCGACATGCTGGCTCGGACCGGGTTGCGCTCGCCGGCAACGCACATCGGGCCCGACTTCGAGGCCGACGCCTGGGCACGGATCCTGGACGACGCGAACGAGATCGGGCACCAGAGCGTGGTCGTGGCTTCGATTCCGCAGGCCATGCGAAGCGACCTGGATGCTTGGCGTCAGACGGCCGTCGTGATGACGGACGCCGGAGAACGGGCTCGCGCCGCCGGACTCGCCTACGCCTACCACAACCACGACTTCGAGTTCGAGGAGATGGAGGGGCGGGTGGCCTTCGACGTGTTCTGCGAGGAGTCCGACGCGGACCTCGTGTCCATCGAGCTCGATCTGTTCTGGATCATCCACGGTGGCGCGGACCCGATCGAGTTCATCAACCGTTGGCCCGGCCGCATACCGATGGTGCACGTGAAGGACCGGATGGCCGGGGGCGAGATGGTCGACGTCGGCGCGGGCGTCATCGACTGGGCGGGCATCTTCGAGCACGCCGAGCACGGGGGGATCCGGCACTTCTTCGTCGAGCATGACACTCCGGTGGACGCGTTCGCTTCCATCGAGAGCAGCTACGCCTACATGAGTGGGCTTCGCGATGGGGCCATCTAACAGGGCTCAGACCTGCGAGCGGTGGTCCCATCTGTCGAATATCGTTGCGCAGGCGGTGAACATACTCGGAGACGACACGGCTGGAATCGACGCGCACGCCGGCGAGTTCCTCGTAGTCGAGGGCGACGAGGGCCTCCTGACTCGCGTGGTCACCAACCTGCTGACGAACGCCCTGGCGGTTCCGCGCCACGCGAAGACCTCGGCGGCGCTGACCTGACTTCGGAGCTTACAGCGGGCGGTTGGGATTCATGATGGTCCGCCACATGTGGGACGACGGACTGTTGTCGAAACCGAGCCCCTCTTTCGGTTGCTTGAACTGGCGGCCGATGATGTCCACGAACGGGTCGAGGGAAACCACTTTGTCCTCATCGAAAGCGTACGTGTCGTTCAGCGTGATGAGCCGCGCTTCCATGTACCATGGGTGCTGTTTCGCGTGCTCGGCCGCACGCGCGATGTAGGGCTCCGGCACGTAATCCTCACCGAAGATGCGATTGTACATCTCCGGGTACTCATACCCCACGGTATCGTCGGGGTAGAAGCGGAGGGGCGCGTGAAAGCGAATGCCCCAACTGATGCGCTCGTCGACATAGGGCTCGATCAGCTGCGCGCCCCACCAACCGTGATCGACCTTGATCATGTTGAGGACCACGTCGTGCATCAGGCATGCGAAGATCGTGCGCTCGGACTGGCCGGTCTCCAGCGCATAGGTAGCACTCTGCAGCACATGATTGGCCGGCGCGAAGCGTTTCTCGAAGTACTCGACCAGGGTCGGGTTCTTGGACATCGGCGCGAATTCGTCGGAGCGAGGCATGAACAGCGAGCCCGTGCCGCGTGGAGACCGTGGCTCCTGCTGTAACTCGGCGAGCGCGATGGCTTCTCCATCGGGCATGTAGCGGACGGCCTCGCTTCCGTCTCGAAGCGCAATGGCGTCGTCGAGCATGTGCTCCATGTAGTGCTCGAGTTCCTCGGCTTTGTCCTCGGGGGACATCAGCTCGAGGGCGCCTATGCCCACGCTTGCCAGAAAAGCTCTGCGATCGACTTCCATGAGGCCTCCATCGGCTGGGGACGGCCTATCACCGTCCACAGATGATAGATTGCCGCCCAGACGGATCTCAGTCAAATCGTCCGCAGCTCGGACTATCGACGACTACGTTGCACGGCTTACGTTGGCGCCGCGTAGACCGGGACTTTGGGTGGGCCGAAGCCTGGCATCATTCGCTCCTCCTCCACATCGACACCGCGCCAATGCCGCAACGGGTTCTCGTGACCGCAGGTGGATCCGGCGTCGGACTCGCCATCGCGCAGGCGTTCGCGGCCGCAGGTGACTCCGTTCTCGTATGCGACATCGATCGATCTCGGCTCGATCAATTCGCCGCGTCGGGAGCGATTGCGGTCACCGAGGCGGATGTGTCCTCCCCCGGCCAGGTGGCGCAACTCTTCGACCATGTGCAGCGGGAGCTTGGCGGCCTGGATGTGCTCGTCAACAACGCGGGCACTTCGGGGCCCACCGGGCCTGTCGAGTCCTTGAGCTTCGATGATTGGCGCCAGACGCTGGCCGTAAATCTGGACAGTCAGTTTCTGTGTACGCGCCACGCCGTACCGATGCTCAAGGCGGCGGGCGGTGGCTCGATCGTGAACATCTCTTCGACCGCGGGCCTTCACGGATATCCGCTGCGTGTTCCGTACGCGGCCGCCAAGTGGGGCGCCATCGGCCTCACCAAGACGCTCGCGATGGAACTGGGCACGCACGGGATCAGGGTCAACGCAATCTGCCCGGGCAGCGTAGACGGGGAGCGCATGGACCGAGTGGTCGCTGCCGAGGCCCGCGCCCGAGGTGTTTCCGAGCGGGAGGTGCGAGACGGCTTCGTTCGACAAACGTCCATGAGGGTCTTCGTCCGCGCCGAGGACGTGGCGGCACTGGCCTTGTTCGTCTGTTCGGATGCAGGGGCGACCATCTCCGGCCAAGCCCTTGCCGTCGACGGCCATACCGAGGGACTGGGTATGTCCGACATATCATGAGAGGAGAACCCTTGATGCGAGCAGTGTGGTACTCGGACTTCGGGTCCGCGGAAGAAGTACTCGAGGTAGGCGAAACGGACGCGCCCAACGCCGGCGAAGGTGAGGTGCGGGTCCGCCTGCACGCCTCCGGCATCAACCCGGTGGACGTGAAGCGCAGGGCGGGGGGACGCGGCACTTCGGAGGCCACCCGGGTCATTCCTCACCTCGATGGAGCCGGGGTCATCGACGCGGTGGGCGAGGGCGTCTCGGCCGACCGTTTGGGCCAGCGCGTCTGGGTGTACGAGGCGCCCGGTACTGCCGCCGACCTCGTTGCGATCGATGCACAGAGGGCGGTGCCGCTTCCGGACGGCGCGTCGTTCAATGATGGATCCTGTCTCGGGATTGCTGCGCTCACGGCGCATCGCTGTGTCTTCGCGGACGGTTCGGTGGAAGGGCAGACCCTGCTGGTCACCGGCGGGGCAGGAGCAGTGGGCCACTACGCCATCCAATTCGCCGCGCTCGACGGGGCCAGGGTGATCAGTACGGTGAGCGGGCCCGAGAAAGGCGAGCTAGCCACTTTGGCGGGCGCCAGTGAGGTCATCAACTACCGCGAGCAGTCGGTCGCGGAACGGGTCCTCGACCTCACCGACGGACACGGCGTCGACCGCTTGGTAGAGGTCGAATTCGGAGGCAATCTGACCGATGCTGTGGCGGCGACCAGAATCGGTGGGGTGATCGCGACCTACGCGTCGCAGAGTGAGCCCGAGCCGCGCATACCTTTTTATCAGCTCATGTACCGGAACCTCGTGGTGCGCTTCGAGATCGTCTTCTTCATGCCGGAAGAGGCGAAGTCGGCTGCGGTGTCCGACATCACCCGATTGCTGGGCGAGGGGCGCCTTCAGCACAACGTGGCCGAGGTGTTTTCGCTCGCTCAGGTCATCGAGGCCCACCAGGCGGTGGAAGCGGGGCCGGTCGGGAAGGTGATTCTCAACGTGGGCCCGGAGGCGTAGTGGGGCAGGGCGCGCCCCGCTACGAAGTCGATCGCTTCATCTTCGTCGCAACCGCAGTTCTTCTACTGGCCGTGTCGGTTCCGCTCATGGTCGCGCCGGTGGCGGGCGAGGCGGCCGTCCAGGCCACGTTCGACTTCATCACGGGGAATTTCGGGGTCGTCTACATCTGGGCCGCCGTGATCAACCTCGGATTCCTCTCGTGGCTGGCCTTCGGTCGGTACGGGCACGTGCGGTTGTCCAACGACGATTCACCGCCGGAATTCTCCACGTTCAGTTGGGTTTCGATGCTCTTTTGTGCCGGCATCGGTACCGGGATTCTCTACTGGGGCACCGTCGAGTGGGCCTACTATTTCGAGGCGCCGCCCTTCGGCGTCGAGCCCCGTTCCGTCGAGGCGATCGAGTGGGCCACCAGCTATCCCATCTTCCACTGGGGCATCACCGGCTGGGCGTTCTATTGCCTGCCAGCCCTGGCGATCGGCCACGCCTACTTCTGCCGGGGCATGCCGTCGATGCGCTTGAGCGACAACTGCCGAGCCGTCATCGGCGATCGCGCGGACGGCCCCCTCGGTAAGGTGATCGACCTGCTCTTCATGCTCGGCTTGTTGGGCGCGGCCGGGACCGGGATCGGACTCGCGGTGCCGCTGATCTCGAATGGGCTGAGTGAACTCCTGGCGATACCCGACTCGTTCGGGCTCAGCGTAGTAGTCGTGCTCGTGGTGACCGCCGTCTTCGCCGCGAGCGTCTACGTCGGCCTGGAGCGTGGCATTCGGCGCCTCAGCAACTTGAACGTCGTTCTCACCCTCGCCCTGCTGGTCTTCGTCTTGGTTGCGGGGCCTACTCTCTTCATCCTCAAGACCGGCACCAACAGCCTGGGTCACGTGCTGCAGAACTTCGTGCGCATGAACAGTTGGACCGAGCCCATCGGCGAGACGGGCTTCGTGGAGACCTGGACGATCTTCTATTGGGCGTGGTGGATCGCTTTGGGACCCTACATGGGCATGTTCGTGGCGCGCATCTCGAGGGGGAGGAGTATACGAGAGATCACGCTGGGCATGCTCGCTTTCGGCACGGCCGGCTGTGCACTGTTCTTCATCGTGTTCGGGAACTACGCGCTGCACCTGGAGCTCACCGAGGCGCTCTCCGTCACGTCGATCCTGCAGGACGAGGGCGCTCCACAGGCGATCATCGCGGTCGTGCAGTCACTCCCCTTGGCTCCGGTCGTCCTGGCGCTTTTCTGCCTGGTGTGCCTCGTCTTCATGGCCACGACCTACGATTCGGCCGCCTACACGCTGGCCTTGGGCGCGAGCCGTCGCCTGGAGGTAGGCCAGGATCCCCCGCGCTGGCACCGGCTTTTTTGGGCCTTCGCGATCGGAGTGCTGCCCATCACGCTGATGTTCTTGGGGGGGCTCACTCCGTTTCAGACCGCGTCGGTCGTGGTATCGCTCCCGCTCATCGCGGTCGGGGTCCTGATGGCGGTCTCCCTGGTGCGATCGCTGCGCGAGGACCAAGCTGAGACAACCCGACCCTGACCCGACCCAGGCTGCCATGAAACGCTTCGCCTTGCTCGCCCTTTTGCTCGGCGGAGCCCCCGACGCTTTTGCACAGCAGCCAGAGGCGCGTGCGCTGTCCGAGGGTGTCCGTCGGGAGCAGGGAGTGATGATGCCGATGCGGGATGGGGTGCGGCTCTCCACGGACCTCTACTTTCCGACGGACGCGGCGGCACCGTTTTCGACCATCATGATCCGCACGCCGTATGGGAAGACCCGTGAGTATCCGTATGGCGGGGTTGTGCCACTTCTGGTGCAGGCGGGCTATGTCGTGGCGTACCAGGATACCCGCGGCCGCGCCGAGTCCGAGGGCGAGTATACGGTTCGCTTCTCCGATCGCGAGGACGGGTACGACGCGGTTACGTGGCTCAGCGAGCAGCCCTGGTCCAACCAGAGGGTGGCGACGTTCGGCTGCTCGTACCGAGGCGAGACGCAGATCGTGTTGGCAGCGGAGCGACATCCCAATCACATCGCCGCGATCCCGGGTGCGCCGTCCGCGGCCTACGACATCGGCGGCCGCCCCTGGACCTCGTTCGATGGTGGGGCCTTCGAGCTCGCCCAGACCGCGGGGTGGTTCATGCCAGGGGATACTCAGAACCGACTGGAGCTGTATCGCACACTGCCGACTCGGGACATCGTGGAGAAGTCGGGGGCGTCCGGGACCGATTACGAGGACTATGTCTCGAACACCCCCGACTCTGAGTACTTCCGCTCGCTGGACTTCGTTCGAGCTTCGGACCGCTTCGACATCCCGGCGCTCTACATCGACTCCTGGTACGACTTCGGGGTCGCGGAGACGCTCCAGCTCTTCAATCAGATGAGGGAGAACGCTGTCAGCCAGGAGGCGCGCGACAATCAGTATGTGATCCTCACTCCCAGCACCCACTGCGCCTGGAGCCGCGCCAGGGTCCCCACGCGAGCGGGCGCCCGCGATGTCGGAGACTGGCAGCTCGACTTCAACGACATGTATGTGCGTTGGTACCGGCACTGGCTCGACGGAGCCCGCAACGGCATCACCGATATGCCCAGGGTGCAGTACTATCTGATGGGTGCGAACGAGTGGCGCAGCAGTGAGACGTGGCCCGTCGAGGGCACCACCTTCGAGAAGTTCTACCTGCACAGTGGGGGCGACGCTAATAGCCTTTTGGGCGACGGCTCACTCACGAGAACCGGACCCGGGCGGGAGCCGGCCGACGACTTCGTATACGACCCGGCCGACCCGGTTCCCTCGTTGGGCGGCCAGGCCTGTTGTACCGGCATGAACACGGGGGCGGGAGCGTACGACCAGTCTGAAATCGAGGCCCGTGAAGACGTGCTGGTCTACACCTCTCCCGTGCTTGAAGCGGGCCTGGAGGTGACGGGACCGTTGGAGGCCGTGCTCTACGTCTCGTCGGACGCCCTCGACACCGATTTCACGATGAAGCTGGTGGACGTCCACCCCGACGGCACCGCCTACAACATCCAGGAGGCCGCTAGTCGCGTCCGATACCGAGAGGGGCTGACCGGCGCTGTGCTCATGGAACCGGGCGAGGTCTACGAGATTCGACTCGACCTACATGCCACGAGCAACTACTTCGGGCCGGGGCACAGAATCCGGATCGAGGTCTCGAGCTCGAACTTCCCGCGGTGGAGTCGGAACCTGAATACCGGGGGCAACAACTTCGACGAGGTCGAGTGGCGGGTCGCGCGGAATACGGTTCATCACTCCGCGCGCTACCCGTCGCACGTGCTGCTACCCATCGTGCGCTAGGGGCTACGCCAAAGGCCGCATTAGGCGAGGTCCCGCAGTTCGTCCTCACCCCGATCGAACACCTCGGCGAGCCGAGCCATCCGGTCCTCGAGCACCGTGGGGGCGCTG
>Ga0315339_1002060_pt1 | contig 15935 bp, 15 predicted proteins | sample ASW17metaG_FD_204514 | JGI IMG/M metagenome (GOLD analysis project Ga0315339, IMG submission 204514) | Ammonia-oxidizing marine archaeal communities from Pacific Ocean, United States - ASW #17 | ecosystem: Environmental > Aquatic > Marine > Oceanic | place: USA: California | collected 2016-12-05
GGCGGGCCGCCAATCGCGAACCAAGGCCTCGGCCGCCGCGATGTCCGCCGCGCTCATGCTCGCAACCAGCTCCTCACGGAGCTGCTCGGCCGCCGCGATCCCGTGCCGGGCCGCGAGCGTCATCCACTTCAAACCCTCGACATCGCTGCGCGCGACGCCCTGGCCCAAGGCATAGCGTTGACCGAGGGCACGCTGCGCCTTGGCGTAGTTCTGCTCCGCCGCGACCCGAAACCACCGCACCGCCCTGGTGTAGTCAACCGCGATGCCGAGCCCGTCGCGGTACATCTTGCCGACGTTGTAGGCGGCCGGCACCAACCCCGCTTCCGCCGCTTTGAGGATCCAGAACAACCCCTCACGCGCATCGCGTGAGACGCCCAACCCGCTCAGATACATCTTGCCAAGCGTGTACTGAGAACGCGGTAAATTCTGGTTAGCCGCTCGTTGAAGCCAGTCAATCGCCCGATGGTGGTCCTCGGCAACACCAACTCCGGCGATATAGCTGCTCGCGAGGTTGTGCTGAGCCGGCGCAAAGCCCAACTCGGCCGCTTGTCGCCAGTAGCGGATCGCGGTCTCAAAGTCCTGGTCGACGCCACGGCCGTCATCATGCATCACGCCGAGGTTGAATTGCGCCCGCGCGTCGCCGGCCTCCGCCAGGGGGCGCCATTCGTCGAGCGCTGTCGCGAAATCACCACGCTGGTAGGCCGACCACCCGGCCTCGAAGTTGGCCCCGAGCGCGCCTCCGCTCCCGGTGCCTAACCCCAATACCAATGCCAGAGCCAGCGTTAGAGATCTCGCAATGCCCGCTCCGCTCATTGTGACACCGCCGTCATCTTGTTGGTACGCGCGCGCAAGATCTCGATCAGACCATCAAGTCCATGGCTTTGGATCACGGAGGCGAATTCGTCGCGCTGCGTGACCGCCATGCTGATCCCCTCGACCATCACGTCGATAATGCGCAACCCCCCGTTCGTCGTTCTGACACGCCACTGCGCGTCGACCGGCGCCCCACGAGGACGATCGATACGCGTCCGCACCACAACGTCCTTATCGCCCGACGCGCGCTCCGAGACGATCGTCATGGTCTCACCTGCGTAGCCGCCGAACCGCATGGAATAGGTCCGCAGCACATAGGCGCCAAATGCTTCCACGAACTCGCCTTGTTGATCGAGCGTGGCGCGACGCCAGGTCTTGCCGAGCGTGAAACGGGCGATGAACGGAAGGTCGAAGCCACTGCGCAGTAGTTCGCGGAAGCGCGCTTCGCGCCGATCGAGGCTACCGCCGTCCGATCCCAGTTCGCCGAGCGCCTGGCCGCCAAGTTCGCCGATAAAGCGCGAGGCGTCACCCGTCGCGGCCGCCAGCGGTCGCACATGTCCCGCGACCGCCAACGTCAGCAACCCCAATACTGCTCCCCGACGGGAAATCATCGACGGTGGCCCGCTCCAACCATCGTTTCAGCGCGTATGCTTTCATCTCCGTGGGACCAAAGCAACTGGCAAACGCCACCGCCGCCGCTTCGGCAGTTCGCGCGTCGACAATTGTGAAGAACTATGTGGATAGTTTGTGGACGGCGTGTGTAAGAAAAAGCAGTGTTGCACACAGATATTTGGTGGGTGCGGCAACATATCCATTGCCAATACTCCCCATTGTTTTAAATACTTGTGTCGCGCGGTTGAGTGGCTGTTTGAGTGGCGTAATGGGCGGCACGAGACCTAAGTGCCACCGCCCGCGTCCTTCAGGCTCCTGGCTAGGATCCCGCATCGTGAGATCGGGCGACTAGCTTGGCAAGACCAATCCCGTGGCCGCTAGGTTGGCGCGCGCGTGGCAGCGCCCGCCAACTTCATGAGCGGCCACTCGGGGGGACGGCCAGTAGCGCGACGGCTTCAGCTGTGCGGTTGTCTTCTCCCTGGCAGCCGCCGCAGCGGTCCAGTAGGGCGTCAACCTCCGGCGCTCGGGCCGTGTCCGTCGCGAGACCCCCGCCTATCGACCTTGCGCCTTTTGAGCGTTGGCGTCTGGTGGGCGGTTTGGTACGTGGCCGTGCCAGGGCGTTAGCGACGCGCCCTGGGCGCCAGAGGTTGGTCTACGTCAGGCCGTCCTCTGGCGCCCTTTTTTTCTTTGTGAGGACCTTGTGCGACGGTCAGGCCGATCTCGCCGGCCGACCTATCGGGGCCGACAAAGCTCTACCTAGGTCGGCGCCGACAGGTCGGCCGATGAAGTAACCCTGCGCCAGGGGCCCGCAGCTGCAGCTCTTGATCGTTGAGAAGGCTTGAGTCACGCCGCCCGTTCTAAGCCCTGAGAGTTAAAGATCGGCTTACGCCCCAGGTTTCACTTCGCTGCCCCTTCCTGCCGGCGAGCCTGGGCGCGGTCAGCCCGGGCTTTCATCCGATCGGTGGATCTGTAGATAATCTAGCCGGTTTGCCGTCCTCACCGTCACCTCGCGAACCGCCGTCTCCGACAGCAGCATCAGGGTCAGTTCGATGCCGGCATCGCCCAGCGACCACAGCCGTCGCAAGAAGGCGGCCAGCGTTATCACTGGTTCCCCAGCGACACTGAGGATGACGTCGCCATCGCGTACACCGGCCCGCTCGGCCGGCGAATCGGGCGAAACGCGGGTCACCACCAGACGGCCCAAGCTCTCTTCCGCGAACAGACCGAGCCACGGGCGCTGGGGCCGGAGCGGCTTGCCATGCTCCAACAGGTCGCCCATGACCGCCGCCAGCGCGTTAATCGGCATGAACATGTTGCCAGGCAGCGGGCGATCCTCGGCCAAGGTGTTGTTCAGCATTAACGAGCCGATGCCGCCGAGCCGTCCGTCGCGGCCGATCAAGGCGGCGCCGGCCCAATTGTCGTGGGGTGGGGTGGTGAAGATCGCTTGGTCCAGAAGATATTCCCAATAGCCCGCGAATTCCCTGCGCGACACAATATAGGCCCCGGTCGCCGCCGCTGAGCCGCCGGCTGAGGCAAGGACCACCGGCTCGCGCTCCATCAACTCCTCGGAATCCCCAAGCTCCATGGGCGCGACCCCCAGCGGTTTGTTGGCGCGCACTAAGCCAAAGCCCGATTCGTGGTCGTAGCCGACCACCGTCGCCGGCACCATCGCGTCGTCCCGGGCCCGCACCGCCACCGCCTTGGCCTCGACGATCAGGTAGCCCACGGTCAGGATTAGACCACCATCGTCGATCACCACGCCGCATCCCTCCCGATAGGTCCCGAGCGCCTCCGCCGTGCGGCCCGTGGACGGAATCTCGGCGGCAATCTTTACCACCGCAGCCAGCGTCTCCTGGCCCGGCGCCGCCGCGGTGGCGGGCCGACCTGCCGTCTCCATGGTCATAGGCACGACCAGCGGCAGCATCGATCCTGGGGAGGAGAAGTAGCCTGTCGTCATGATCGTGGGGATGCTTTCGTTGGTGGTACGTCTATCCTATCACCCCTTCTCTCGCCATTTCCCTACCATCTCGGTCCACGTCACCACGCTTGGCCGTTGACAGAGCGAGCCGGCATGGAGATAGTTGCCTCCTTGGCTGGCGGCGAGTGCTTGAATCGCTGCGGAGGCCTTTGTCCAAAGGGTTTTGGCTACAATGTTCGCGGTCATGCGAAGCGGCGGCAAACAATATCGGGTCGCCCAGAACGACATCATTCGAGTCGAGAAGTTGGACGCCGAGGTTGGCGCAACGGTCTCGCTCGACAATGTGTTGCTGGTGGGCGAGGGCGGCGCGGTGACCGTGGGAACGCCGGCGGTCGACGGCGCCAGCGTGGTGGCGGAGGTTATCGACCAATTCCGCGCACCAAAGGTGCTTGTTTTCAAGAAAAAACGCCGCAAGAACTATCGCCGCAAGCAGGGACATCGCCAAGCGTTGACGCTGCTGCGAGTGACCGAGATCAAGATCAGCGCCGGCAAGCCCAAGACCGCGACCAAGACGGCAGCGCCGGTGAAGGACGACCAGGCAAAAACGGAAGCCGCGTCCGAGGAGAACGGCTAATGGCACACAAGAAAGCGGGCGGCAGCTCGCGCAATGGTCGCGATTCGGCGGGCAGGCGGCTTGGGGTCAAAAAATATGGCGGAGAGGCTGTCGCGCCAGGTAATATCATCGTGCGCCAACGGGGCACCAAGTGGCACCCCGGCGCTAACGTGGGAATGGGCAAGGATCACACCATCTTCGCCGTGATTGATGGCCGGGTGAGCTTTAGCCGGCGTGGGGCGAGCCGCACATTCGTCTCGGTCGATCCCGCCGAGTAGAGGCGTCCTCGCCCTTTCGGCATAAACCGGGGCGAGCGCCCTTTTGTGGCGAGTTGCCGGGGCCGCCGCCGAGTTCGGTGGCGCCCAGCTCGGTACTGTCGCGATAGCGTCATGAAATTCCTCGACGAGGCCGTTATCGAAGTCCGCGCCGGCAATGGCGGCGATGGATGTGTGAGCTTTCGCCGCGAGGCCAATTTGCCGCTCGGGGGCCCCGACGGCGGTGATGGCGGGCGGGGCGGCAGCGTCATCGCTATGTGTGTCGCGAACCTCAACACCCTAATCGATTTCCGCTACCAACAACACTTCCGGGCGCACCACGGCCGATCCGGCGCGGGCCGCCAGCGCAGCGGCGCGGCCGCCGCCGACGTGATTCTGCGGGTCCCCGTCGGCACCGAGATAACGATCGAGGACGAAGTGTTGCTGGCCGACTTCGCGTGCGCGGGCGAACGGACGGTCGTGGCCCAGGGCGGAATCGGGGGCCGCGGCAACGCCCGTTTCAAGACCAGCACCAACCGCGCCCCGCGTCGCGCTACGCGCGGAACCCCTGGCCAGGAGCGACGACTGCGGCTCCGCCTCAAGTTGATCGCGGACGCCGGTTTGGTTGGGCTACCCAATGCCGGCAAATCGACTTTTCTCGCCGCCGTCAGCCGGGCCAAACCCAAGATCGCTGACTATCCCTTCACAACGCTTCATCCGCAGCTTGGCGTCGTCGTGGTCGACGAGGCCAGCTTCGTGCTGGCCGACGTTCCGGGGCTGATCGCCAACGCCAGTGATGGAGTCGGTCTCGGCGATCGTTTTCTGAGCCACCTCGAGCGGTGCCGCGTGCTGTTGCACCTGATCGACGCGACGGCCGACGATGTCGCCGGACAATACCGAACCATCCGGTACGAGCTTGCGGCGTACGGCCGCGGCCTTGAGGACAAGGCGGAGGTGGTCGGCCTCAACAAGATCGATGCCGTGCCTGTCCCGGCGCGCCACAAGCTCCTCGCCGACTTGCAAGCGGTGAGTGGCGGCAAGCCTCTGGCCGTTTCGGGCGCCAGTGGTGAGGGCGTGACACCCACGTTGCGGCGGATCGTCGCGGCAATCGGCGCGACCACCGAGCTCGAAACCGACGCCGCCAGCGAGAATGTCGGCTGATGGCCGACTCGCGAGCTACCCCGCGATCGCTTCCTGCCTCCAAGCTCGCCGCCGCCAGCCGCATCGTCGTCAAGATCGGCTCACGGCTCCTGGTCCATCCCGACAGCGGGACGCTGCACGAGACTTGGCTCGAAGCGCTGGCTGACGACGTCGCGGCGTTTCGCGCCCGGGGGCAGGAAGTTGTCCTCGTCTCGTCGGGGGCTATCGCGCTGGGCCGTCGTGAGCTCGCGCTGCCGTCCGGCCCCCTGCGGCTGGAGGTGAGCCAAGCCGCCGCCGCAGTGGGCCAGATCCGACTTGCCCACGCCTACCGAGAAGCTCTGGGCCGCCGCGACGTGCGCGTCTCCCAGGTCTTGCTCACGATCGACGATTCCGAGAACCGGCGCCGCTATCTTAATGCGCGCAACACGCTCAGCACCCTCATGCGCCTCGGCACGGTCGCCGTCATCAACGAGAACGACACCGTGGCGACAGCCGAAATCCGTTACGGCGACAACGATCGCCTAGCGGCCCGCGTGGCGCAGATGATGAGCGCCGATTGCTTGGTGCTGCTGTCCGACGTAGGCGGGCTCTATACGGCTGACCCGCGCAGCGATGCCACTGCGACGCTGATCCCCGAAGTGACCGAGATCGACGATAGGATCGCGGCAATGGCGGGCGGCGCCGGCACCGGTGACGGTTCGGGCGGTATGGTGACGAAGATCGTGGCGGCCCAAATCGCTCATGCCGCCGGTTGCCATACGGTGATTGCCAACGGCCGCGTGGACCATCCTCTCCGGACGATCGAGGATGGCGCCCCATGCACCTGGTTTGTGCCGAGCGCGACACCACGAGCCGCTCGCAAGCAATGGATCGCCGGCAGCCTCGAGCCGATCGGCGCGGTCACCGTCGATGCCGGCGCGGCACGCGCCCTCGATGCCGGCAAGAGCTTGCTACCAGCGGGCATCGTCAAGGTCGAGGGCACCTTCCAGCGGGGCGATTCGGTGATCGTACGAGATCCCGACGGCACCGCGCTGGGCCGCGGTCTGTGCGCCTATTCGATCGAGGACGCGCGGCGCATCATGGGCCACAAAAGCCGTGATATAGAGGTGTTGCTGGGATACCGTGGTCGCGACGAAATGATCCATCGCGACGACCTGGTTTTGTCGAGTTTGCGCCCGGTCACGGGTCCGATGGCGGAGATGACTGATGGCGATGACTGAGCCGGTGCTTGGGCGCGAGCGCGCTGCAACGGATGGTAACGGTGATAGCGACATCGCCGCGCTGATGGTGCGGATTGGGCGCCAGGCAAAGGACGCTGCCGCGAGACTGTCCCTGGCATCGACCGAGATCAAGAACGCCGCGCTCGTAGAGGCGGCGGCGGCGCTGCGTGCCGACACCGCGACCATCAACGCGGCCAACGCGACCGATCTGGCGACGGCGCGGGAGCGCGGCCTGAGCGCGGCGATGATGGATCGGCTGCGGCTGGACGACTCCCGGATCGAGGCGATGGCGGCCGGCCTGGAGGCGATCCTCGCCCTCCCCGACCCGGTCGGCCAAACCGTGGCCGAATGGACGCGGCCCAATGGCCTGAGGATCGCCCGCGTCCGCGTCCCTCTGGGCGTTATCGGCATCATCTATGAGTCTCGCCCCAATGTGACAGCCGATGCCGGCGCGCTGTGCCTCAAGGCAGGCAATGCGGCGATTCTGCGTGGCGGTTCGGAGAGCTTTCATTCCGCGCACGCGATCTTCGGTTGCCTCAGGCGCGGCATGATCGCGGCCGGCCTGCCGGCTGAAGCTATCCAGATGGTGCCGACCCGTGACCGTGCGGCCGTGGGCACCATGCTGAGGCTCGACGAGTTCATCGATATCATCGTACCGCGTGGCGGCAAGTCACTGGTCGCGCGCGTTAACGAGGAAAGTCGCATACCGGTCCTCGCTCATCTCGATGGCAATTGCCACGTCTATGTCGAGAGCGGCGCCGACCTCGCAATGGCGCGGTCGGTAGCCTTGAACGCGAAAATGCGCCGCACCGGTATTTGTGGGGCGGCCGAGACACTGTTGATCGATGAGCGCGTCGCGCCGGCATATTTGCCACCGATTCTTGACGATTTGGCGGCGTCTGGCTGCGAAATTCGCGGCGACCGACAGGTCCAGGCGCTCTATCCACAAGCCCGATCGGCGACCGAAGCGGATTGGGACACCGAGTTTCTCGATGCGGTGATCGCCGTCCGTGTTGTCGCCGGGCTCGGCGAGGCGATCGCCCACATCGCGGCGCATGGGTCCCACCACACCGACAGCATCGTCACCGAGGATGCCGTCGTCGCCGAGCGGTTCTTACGCGAGGTGGACAGCGCCATCGTCATGCACAACGCCTCAACTCAATACGCCGACGGCGGTGAGTTCGGCATGGGCGCCGAAATCGGCATCTCGACCGGGCGCCTGCACGCCCGCGGTCCTTGTGGGCTTGAGCAGCTAACCATCTACAAATACGTCGTGCGCGGCAGCGGGCAAGTCCGCCCTTGAATTTTGTGGGCGACAAGTGAACCCGCGTGACGACGAGGTCCGCACACGAGGCGCCGCGCATACGCCGCGCGCCGGCCTCCGCGTCGGCCTTCTCGGCGGGTCGTTCAACCCCGCCCACGAGGGGCACCGCCGTATTAGTTTACTGGCGCTGCACTGGTTGGCGCTTGACGAGGTGTGGTGGCTCGTATCGCCGCAGAACCAGTTGAAATCGGCCACCAACATGGCGCCCTTATCGGAGCGAATGGCCAGCGCCCACGCTTGCGCCCAACATCGACGCATTCGTGTGAGCGACTTGGAAGCCAACCTCGCGAGCCACCGAAGCCACGATACGATGCGGCACCTGCGCCGGATTTATCCGCGGATGCGCTTCGTGTGGATCATCGGCGCCGACAACCTGCACCAGCTACCGCGCTGGCACCGCTGGCGGGATTTGGTGGCAAGCGTACCGATCGCCGTTTTCGACCGACCAACTTTCTCATACGCCGCCTTGGCCAGCCAGGCGGCGAGCCGGTATCGCCGCCACCGTCTGCCCGCCCGACTCGCGCGGCGACTGGCCGACCAGCGACCGCCAGCATGGGTTTTCCTGTGGCCGGTACACGACTCGACCTCAGCGACCGCCATCCGCCAGAGCGCTTCTGGCCCCAAGCGATCGGGGGTTGACTCGTGACATCGCCATGGCGACGGTAACCGTGGTGACGGCGAGACCAGATACGAGGAGACGCAGAGGCGCCCAGGACGTTCCCGGACGGGTCCGGCAACTGCTTGAACGCGTCGAGGAGTGTCTCGCAGCCGATAAGGCGGAGGACGTAGTGGTGATCGACCTCGGCGGCAAGACATCGATCGCCGACTTCATGGTCGTCGCCAGCGGCCGCTCGCACCGGCAGGTGGGGGCGATGAGCGAGCATCTCACCGTTTTGTTGAAGCGCCGCGGCATGGCCGTGAAGGCGGAGGGCACCGAGCTGCACGATTGGGTGCTGCTTGATGCGGGCGACATCATCGTACACCTTTTCCGCCCGGACATCCGCGCTTTCTACAATCTAGAAAAGATGTGGTCGGCGCACCTATCGGAGCCGGAACGCGCGGCGATCTGAGCTCGGCGTTGGCCGGATGAAATGCGCCTGACCATCATCGCGATTGGGCGCGCTCGTAGCGGCACCGCGACCACGCTATTTCAGGCGTATTCGCGCCGCCTGCGCTGGCCGCTGCAGCTGATTGAAGTGGACGTGGCGGGGCGTATGAGCGCTGGCGAGCGGCGCACCCGCGAGGGCACGGCGCTGCTGGGGAAAGTGCCACCGAGCGTTCTGGTCGTCACTCTCGATCAAGGCGGAACCGCGCTCACGAGCGAGGCCCTGGCCGCGCGAATCAAGGACTGGCGTGACGAGGGTCGTCGCGATATCGCGTTCCTCATTGGCGGCGCGGAGGGCCATGGCACCCGCATTGTCGAGCGCGCCGATTTGGTTTTGTCGCTCGGCCCGATGACTTGGCCGCACCTTTTGGTGCGCGGCATGCTGGCCGAGCAGCTGTTTCGTGCCGAGTGTTTGCTGAGCGGCCACCCCTATCATCGCCAGTAGAGGGCGGCGGCGACATGCGCGGCTACTCAATTTGCGGTGTGATATGCTGGCGTCATGCCGATAGGACGCCGCCCCCGGCCCCTCGTCTTGTGCGTGTTGGACGGCTGGGGGCACCGCCAAAACCCCGAGGACAACGCGATTGCCCTCGCGGCAACGCCCGTCTACGACCGCCTGTGGCGGCATTGCCCCCATGCGCTACTCGATGCATCGGCGGGAGACGTCGGGTTGCCGAGCGGCCAAATGGGCAATTCGGAGGTCGGTCACACCAACCTCGGCGCGGGACGTGTCGTGATGCAGGACATGCCCCGCATCGACACCGCTATCGCCGACGGCAGTCTTGCCACCAACCAAACCCTGGAGCGTTTAATAGCCTCCTTGAGTCACAGTGGCGGCAAGTGCCACATCATTGGCTTGGTCTCCCCCGGTGGCGTCCACGCCCACCAGAACCACATTGTGGCACTCGCGCGAATCCTCGACGCGGCGGGCATTCCCGTCCTGCTGCATGCCTTCCTCGACGGCCGCGACACCCCGCCACAGAGCGCGCTCGACTTCATGGCCGCCGTGGTCGGCGCGTGGCCCGATCCGGCCAGAATCGCCACCGTGTCGGGACGCTATTTCGCCATGGACCGCGACCACCGTTGGGAGCGGGTCGCCCGCGCCCATGGCGCCATGGTGGCGGCCAACGGGGTACACGCCGATTCGGCCATGGACGCCATTCGGAAGGCCTATGCCATCGGTCAGACTGACGAGTTTGTGGCACCGACGGTGATTGCTGACTACGCTGGGATGGCGGATGGCGATGGGATATTGATGGCCAACTTCCGGGCCGATCGGGCGCGGGAGATATTGACCGCGTTGGTCGACCCCGCGTTCGACAAATTCGAACGTCCTCGCCCCCCAGCATTCGCGGCGGCGGCAGGCATGGTCTCCTATTCGGCGGCGCTCGACCACTTTCTCGAACCGTTGTTTTCGCCGCTTGCGCTGGCCGACACCTTGGGCGAAGTGGTAGCGAGCGCGGGGCTGCAACAATTGCGAATCGCCGAGACGGAAAAGTACGCCCACGTCACCTTCTTTTTCAACGGCGGCAGAGAGACCGAGTTTCCCGGCGAGGCTCGTATTCTGGTGCCATCGCCCAAGGTTGCTACCTACGACCTCATGCCTGAAATGTCGGCGCATGAACTCACCGACAAGCTGGTGGAAGCGATCGACTCGAGCCGCTACGACTTTGTCCTCGTGAACTACGCCAATGCCGATATGGTCGGCCATACCGGCCAGCTCGGGGCGGCTGTCAGCGCCGTGCAAGCGGTCGATGCTGGCCTCGGCCGGCTTCTCGACTCGGTCGGGCGAGCAGGCGGTGTCCTCGTCATCACGGCCGATCATGGCAACGCCGAGTGCATGCGCGATCGGGCCACCGGCCATCCGATGACGGCGCACACGACATGCAGAGTCCCGTTGATCGTCGCCAACGCCGAGCCCACGCTCGCGCTCGCCGATGGCCGCCTCGCCGACGTGGCGCCGACGCTGTTGGCGATCCTTGGTCTGGCAGCGCCAGGCGACATGACCGGCCGCAGCCTTATCGCGGCGCCGGGGACCCAACGACGTCATGCCGTCGCATCATAGTCACGTTCGCTTGCTCGCTCTCGCGACCGTGGGCGCGATGATCGCGCTCACCCCGGCCGCGCAAGAAGTATCCGAATCCGACCGCCTGCGCGACCTAGAGCAGGCCATACATGAAGGGCGCGAGCAGCGCGAATCCCTGGAGGCCGATGCGGCCCGCGCCGAGGTTGAACTCACGGCCCTGCGCGGGGGACTGATCTCAGCAGCGGCCTCGGTCCGAGAGCGCGAGGCGGAGGTCACGCAGCTTGAGCGCCGATTGGAGTCGCTAGAAGCCGAGGAACGGGCAAAGTCAGCGGACCTGGCGAGACAGCGCGCCGCTCTCAACGCGACGCTCGGCACCCTGATGCGCCTGAGCCGACGACCGACCGAGGCACTCATCGCGATGCCCGTGGCGGCGGTAGATGCCGTGCGTACTTCAAAGCTGCTCACCGCTACGATACCGATACTGGTCGACGAAGCCGACGCGTTGCGCGCCGAGGTCGAGGTCGCCAAGCGCCTTCGCGAAGAGGTCGTCGCCGAACAACATCAGCTTGCTCGGGCGTTGACCGCCCTTGGTAAAGAGCAGCAACTGATCCGCCGGCTGCTTGATCGCAAATCGACGATGCGGCATCGCGCGCGCGCCGAGGTTGTGACGATGGAGCAGCAATTGCGCCGAATGGCCGCCGAGGCAGAGGATCTGCGCACTTTGGTGAGCAGTCTCGCCGCGCCCGCGCCGCCGGTCGTCTTGGGGGACATCGCGGTGGCCCCCAAGCGTCGCACGCCCTTCTCTGCCAACCGTGGCACTATGCCGACGCCGGTGCAAGGCCGGCTGATGGCACAATTTGGCGAACTCAACGAGCTCGGCATCCGAGCCCGCGGCGTTTCGATCGAAGCGCGTCCCAGCGCGCAAGTGGTCGCGCCCCACGATGGTCATGTGGTCTTCGCCGGCACTTTCCGCTCCTATGGCCGACTCTTGATCATCGCTCATGGCGAGGAATATCATACGCTGCTGGCCGGACTGGACCGGATTGACTGCGAAGTAGGCCAATGGGTGCTTGCCGGCGATCCGGTTGGCCAAATGAGCGGCCGCGAAAAAAAGCCTGTTCTTTATGTTGAGGTGCGCCAGGAGGGAGAGCCGGTGAACCCGCTCGCGTGGTTAGCAGAGGGCGTGTGGCTATCAAACGGCGCGTGGTTGTCAGAGGACGATGACAAGGTGAGTGGCTGATGAAGACGATCCGACGCAAGAGCATCGTGGCATTGCTGGCTGGCGCCGCACTGATGGCGCTGACGCCCGCTCCCGTTTCGGCGGCAAGTTCCGAAACCTATGAGCAACTCGAGCTGTTCGGTGACATCTTCGAGCGCGTCCGCGCGGAATACGTCGAGCAGGTTGACGATGCCGAACTGATCGAGGCCGCGATCAACGGCATGCTGTCATCGCTCGATCCACATTCTAGCTACCTAAATGCCAAGAATTTTCAAGAGATGCAGGTGCAAACGCGGGGCTCGTTTGGCGGCCTCGGCATCGAGGTCACCATGAAAAATGGGCTGGTCAAGGTGATTACCCCGATCGATGACACCCCGGCATATCGTGCGGGCGTGATGCCGGGCGACCTCATCACCCACCTCGACCAGGAGCCGGTTCTCGGCCTGACCTTGACGGAAGCTGTCGAGCGGATGCGAGGCCCGGTTGACTCTACCCTCGAGGTCACGATTCTGCGACCAAGCGTCGATGAGCCCTTCGACGTCGTGATCACCCGAGCCATCATCAAACTGCAATCGGTGCGCCGGCGCGCCGAGGGCGGTGCTGGATACGTTCGGATCACGAACTTCAGTGAAGCGACGGCCCGCGACGTGAAAAAGGCGGTGGCCGAGCTGAAGGAAGAGTTAGGGGATACGCTCGAGGGATACGTCCTCGATTTGCGCAACAACCCCGGCGGGCTGCTGGATCAGGCAGTGCAGGTCTCCAACCTGTTCTTAGAGCGTGGCGAGATCGTCTCGACCCGCGGACGCCGTCAGAGCAACATCTCGCGCTACAACGCCAAGCGAGGTGATATCAGCGGCGGCAAGCCGATCATCGTGTTGATCAATGGCGGCTCCGCCTCGGCGGCCGAAATCGTGGCCGGCGCGCTGCAGGACCACAATCGCGCAATCGTCATGGGAACGACGTCGTTTGGCAAGGGCTCGGTGCAAACCGTTACCCCCCTCCAGGGTCACGGTGCTTTGCGCATGACGACGTCGCGCTACTACACCCCCTCGGGCCAATCCATTCAGGCGCGGGGAATCGACCCCGACATCTCCGTCGCCCAGGCCCGTGTCGAGGAGATCGATCTCGGTCCACGGCGCAACGAGGCAAGCCTCCCGAACCGCCTCGACAGCGAGGAGGCGTCCGATGCAGAAGACGGGGCGGCCCGGAACGAGGACGAGAGAGAAACATCAAGTGACGACGCGGCGCCAGAGGACTATCAGCTCACTCGCGCCCTCGACCTCTTGCACGGCTTGTCGCTGTTCGGCAGCAGGGCGACGAACTGAGCGCGACGCCGTAGTGACGGCCTGGACCTGACGGCGTGGCGCGGCGTCCCAGGTCGGGCCGGAAGCAACGCCGAGTGCAATTGGCACGGACGCCGGTGGGCCCAACGCGGCGAGGCAGCGGCGGGATCATCGTACTCGCGGCCGCATCGCTGCTTTTGCTCGCCATATTTGGCGGCTTGATCGGTTGGGCGGTGGTCGTTTTTGACGATACGGCGATCGAGGAAGCCCGGCAGCGCGAGACCGTGATCCTCGACATGTCGTCAGCGTCCGGCAAGACCGTTCACGCCGAGCCAACACTGACCACAGGCGGCGAGATCACAGGCCGCGCCGAGCCCGGGATGTCAGCGGACAACACCGAAGACTTGCCGGCCCCACCACCCTCGGCGCTGGAGCCATCGACGGAGATGGCCGCGGACACCGGGGCGCCCGAGGTTCATGAGCCGGCAGGATCGCCCGCCGACGATATGGCAGCCAATGACATGGCCGCGTTGGCACCGACGGAGTCAAGCGCGTCGACGGAGCCTGGCGAGGTGTCGGTGCTACCGCGCGGGGTACCCCGGACCATGGAGGAGTTCCGTGCCGTGATGGTTCCGGACCCCGAGCTCACGGCGGCAAGCCCATCCGGCCCCCTGCCCATCATTGGGCCAGACGGACGAGAGCCGTGGAGGATCTATGCGCGATACCACGAGAACACCGGCGATCGACCGCGCATCGCAATCGTACTCGGGCGCCTGGGCTACAGCCAATCGGCGACCCATGCCTCGATACAGCAACTGCCCGGTGCGATCACTTTGGGTTTCGCGCCTTATGCGCCGCGGTTGGCCGATTGGATCAGTCAGGCGCGAGCAGCGGGTCACGAGGTTTTGCTGCAGATCCCGATGGAGCCTTACAACTACCCAACCAACGACCCCGGGCCGCACACCCTGCTCACCTCGCTCTCCACCGAGGACAATATCGGACGCCTTGAGTGGATGCTCGGGCGGGGCTCGGGGTACGTGGGCATCACCAATTTCATGGGATCGCGCTTCACCAGTTCGAGGGATCACGTGAAGCCCATCCTCGGGGAGCTGAAGGAGCGCGGCTTGCTATTTCTCGACGCCAAGGCCGGTCACGGCAGCGTCGCACAGGAACTCGCGACGGAGCTCGGTGTGCCGAACGCGGCCTCGAGCCGCTTCCTCGACCTTGAGGCCTCGCGGGTGGCAATCGATGCCCGCTTGTTCGAGCTCGAGCGCATCGCCAAATCGGCCGGTAGCGCCGTCGGGATGGGCTTTCCGTACCCCGTCACCATCGAGCGCCTCGCGGTCTGGGCCGAGACCCTGGAGGCGAAGGGGCTAGTCTTGGTGCCGGTCTCGGCGCTAGCGATGGCGAACGGACACCAATGAGCGCCAGCGAGACGACGTCAGGCCCGAGCGCCTATCGCGATGGGGTTGGCATGATGCTCCTGAACGCCCGCGACCAAGCATTCGTGGCGCGCCGCCGCGACATTCCGAGCGAGCACTGGCAGATGCCGCAGGGCGGCATCGATCCAGGCGAGTCGCCGAGCGAGGCCGCGCTACGAGAGCTGGAAGAAGAAGTCGGTACTCGCCACGCGCACATCGTCGCAGAAAGCCGAGATTGGTTCACCTACGACTTGCCTGCGGACCTGGTCGCCAATCTCTGGGGCGGTCGTTATCGCGGCCAACGACAGAAGTGGTTCGTATTGCGCTTCACCGGGCGGGATTCTGACATCAACATCGAGACCGAGCATCCCGAGTTCATCGAATGGCGGTGGACCGCCCCGCGCCAGCTGCCCGAGCTGATCGTCCCGTTCAAACGGACGCTTTACGCCAGGTTGTTAGTCGAGTTCGAGGCCGTATTGGCAGGCGCCAACACCTGACCCATCGCGCCAACGTTAGGCGGGACGGCCTAGCCTAGGAATCGCCGCGCAGGGTCGCGGTGCGCTCCTCATCGACCACGTAGTCGACGCCGTTGGCGGCGAGCTTGACGGCCACGCCGTAGGCCTCTTCGGCGCGCTCCTCGCTCAGCCACTTGCGATTGATGTCCGTGGCGACGCGCGCCGGGTCGCGCCGTCGCGACTCGCCGTAGCCTCCGCCGGCGCCGCTCCGGAACTGCATCGCCTCGCCGGGCTGGCAGACCTCAAGGTGGAAGCCCGGCAGCTTCTCGATCTCGCCGTTGGCTATGCGTTTGGCGTTTGTGGACGGCGCGCCGCCGAGCCCACCGAGGACGCCTCGCGACGGATTTACGTCGCCATCGCTGGAGTAGATGACGGTGATCGCGCCGCTCAAGGAACGATACGAGCCCTCGGTCGCAGGCGCCCCGTTCCATTGCCCGCAACCGATGGTATCCTGTGCGATACGCCGGCTCTC
>Ga0315339_1002061_pt1 | contig 15928 bp, 12 predicted proteins | sample ASW17metaG_FD_204514 | JGI IMG/M metagenome (GOLD analysis project Ga0315339, IMG submission 204514) | Ammonia-oxidizing marine archaeal communities from Pacific Ocean, United States - ASW #17 | ecosystem: Environmental > Aquatic > Marine > Oceanic | place: USA: California | collected 2016-12-05
TCCAGGTCGAGATAGGAGTCGACGGTTCTGACATGTACTTCGACTTGTCCAAGAGTGACCCGCCCTGTCGCGGGCCCCTCAACTCGGTCTGGGCGACGACCCAGGCCTCCGTGTACTGTGGCGTCAAACACTTGTTTCCGGACGTACCGATCAACTCGGGCTGTTTCCGGCCGCTACACGTAGCCGAGCCGCGCGGCACTTTTCTCTATGCTGAGTATCCGCGGCCAGTGGCTGGCTGTGCCGCCGAGACCGCCCAGCGCATCATGGAGGTCGTGTTCGGCGCGATGGGAAAGGCGATCCCTGAGCGTGTATTCGCGGCGCCGGCGGGCACCAGCGGCAATTTCAGCCTCGGCGGCCATGACCCCGCTTACGAGCGAGCGTACGTGATGTACATCTTCAGCGGTGGAGGCTACGGCGGTTATGAGGGCTCGGACGGGCTGACCAACGGCACCTCGCCGGTCGGCATCTCGAAGACTCAACCCGCAGAGATACTGGAGCAACACTACCCGATACTGTTCGAAGAATACGCGCTTCGAGAAAGTTCAGCCGGCGCCGGCCGCTTCCGCGGTGGCTTCGGAGTTCAGTACCGCGTGCGCTTGTTGCGCGGAGAGGGGACTGCGTCGTTTATGATGGACCATGGGCGCACGGGACCACACGGCATGGTTGGCGGTGAGGCTGGCGCGATGAATGAGATCGAGATTCGTCGTAACGGCGAGCTCATACAGCCGGCACACACCTCAAAGGGCGAGGGATACGAACTCAAGGTCGGCGATACAGTTCAGGTCAAAACGCCTGGCGGCGGCGGCTACGGCAATCCTGTGGAGCGCGATCCGGCTCAGATCGAACGCGACCGCAAGCGCGGCTATTTTGGCGACGAGACGGCAACGCACTAGGAATAATCCGGCGGGCGGCCCCCGCGCCGCTCGCCGAGGAGGAGGAAGAACTGATGTACCCGGATAACAATTCGCGATCGGCGGCGCTATGGCAGCGAGCGCGCAAGGTCCTTCCCGGTGGGAATTCACGGACCTCGGTCTTTCTGAAGCCCTACCCGATTTACGCTGCCTCAGGCAGCGGTAGTCGTATCACCGACGAAGATGGTGTCGAGCGGATCGACTTCGTTAACAACTACACATCGCTCGTTCACGGACACGCCCACCCCAAGATCGTAGAGGCGGTGACAGAGCAGATCAGCCGCGGCAGCTGCTTTGCGGCGCCGACCGAAGCGGAAGTCCGCCTCGCCGAGATTCTCGCGGAGCGCCTACCTTCGGTCGAGCAATCGCGGTTCGCCAACTCGGGCACCGAGGCGGTGATGATGGCAATCAAGGCCGCCCGTGGTTTCACCGGCCGGGCCATGATCGGCAAGTGCGAGGGCGCCTACCACGGCTCGTACGACTATGCCGAGGTCAGCCAGGGCGTGGCGCCCGCGGATTGGGGAGAGCTCGACGCACCTAACTCGGTACCGCCCTCGCGGGGCACGCCGCCGAGCGTCGCCAAGGACGTCGTCGTCGTGCCCTACAACGACGTCGAACGCGCCAAAAAACTTCTGACGCCAAAGGCCGATCAGCTCGCCGCGATCCTGATCGATCCGCTATCGAATCAGTGCGGGTTGGTGCCGGCTTCGCCTGAATTCCTCGCGTTTATCCGCGAGTTCACCCGTGAACATGGGATCGTGCTGATCTTCGACGAGGTAATCAGCTTCCGCCTTGGCTACCATGGTGCGCAAGGTGCCTTCGCCTGCACGCCAGACCTGACCGCACTGGGCAAGGTGATCGGCTGTGGCTATCCGGTCGGCGCCGTCGCGGGCCGAGCCGATGTGATGGCCGTCTTTGACCCCAGCGAGAGCAAGCCGTCCGTACCCCACGCCGGCACCTTCAACGCCAACCCGGTGTCGATGACCGCCGGATGCGCCGCGCTCGAGATGCTGACGCCAGAGGCCTACAAGCATATCGGCGCGCTCGGCGAGCGCGCCAGGGCGGGCTTACGCGAGGCGCTGGACGCAGCCGGCGTTCCCGGCATGGTGAGCGGGCAGGGCTCGCTGTTTCGCCTGTTCCTGGTCCAGAAAAAGGGCGCGGGCTACCGCAACATGATGATGACCGCGGAGGAATCGGAGATGATGACTCAACTCCACCGCTATCTCCTTAACCACGGGATCTTCATGTCGTTCTATGGGCTCGGCAATACCTCGACCGCCCATACGAATGAAGATATCGACCAGCTGATCGAGACGACCCGGAACGGCCTTGGGGTGTTGAAACAGCAGGGTCTCGCGGCGGAATAGTTGCAACGTTCGGAGGCACACGCATGAGCCAAAGGGTCATCATCACCTGCGCCGTCACGGGCTCAGCCGACACGGTCGCGCGGAATCCCGCCGTACCGGTGACGCCCGAGCAAATAGCGCAATCATCTATCGAGGCGGCCCAAGCGGGCGCTGCGATCGTCCATGTTCATGTCCGTGACCCGGAGACCGGCAAGGCCAGCATGGACGGCCGCTACTATCGCGACGCGGCGACGCGTATTCGCGAGAGCAATACCGATGTCGTCCTCAATCTCACCAGCGGCCCCGGCGGCCGTTTCAAGCCCGGTATCGACAACCCGCTTGAGCCCGGCGAGGGAACTTGGTTCGAGGCTCCGGCGGACCGCGTGCGCCATATTGTCGAGCTGAAGCCGGAGGTGTGCAGCCTCGATGTAGCAACGATGAATTCGGGGGGACTGCGCAGCGACACTGTCTACCTAAACGCGCCCAACCACCTGAGGGTGATGGCGGACGCGATCCGTGAGGCGGGCGTCAAGCCGGAGCTGGAGGTGTTCGAGCCCGGACACCTTCTGCTCGCGCGCGAGATGGTCACGTCGGGCTATGTGAAGTCTCCGGCCTTCTTTCAATTGTGCCTCGGCATCGAATGGGGCACGCCGGCCACAGCCACGGCGATCAACTTCATGACTGAACTTCTGCCGCCGGACGCCCAGTGGGCAGCGTTCGGCATTGGGCGCGATTCGTTCCGCATGGTGGCGCAGTGTGTGCTGATGGGCGGGCATGTTCGCGTCGGGCTTGAGGACAATCTCTATCTGGAGCGCGGCGTGCTCGCCCCATCGAACGCCGCACTAGTGGAGAAGGCGGTCCAGATCGTCGAGCTCCTCGGCGGCTCGGTCGCCACGCCAGCCGAGGCCCGCGAGATACTAGACTTGCCACCACGCTGAACTGCCGCTCGGCATCGGGCCGCCGCTCATGACTAGCTCGGCAGGCGCCGGCGCGTTCTCGCGTGCCTTACCGCTGGCGATGCTGATCACCCAAGGCGCCATCTTCGGCGCAGTGTTCTCTGTCAACAAAATCGCGATAACCAGCGGCATCCCGCCGATCGGTTATGCGTTCTGGCAGTCCGCCATCGCCGGCATGATCCTGCTGGTCGTGTCAGCGCTACTGAGACGACTGCCGGCGTACGGCTATGCGCATGTGCGCATATATTTCGCGACCGGCCTGTTGGCGCTGGCGGTTCCCTATGTCGTTCTGGCCTACGTGGCGCCGAAGCTGCCGGCGGGCGTAGTGACCCTGGTCATCACGCTCATTCCGGCGATGACTTATCTGGTCGCGCTCGCGTGTCGTGCCGAGCGTTTTCGGTGGCTCAGCATCGGCGGTCTGGGGCTCGGCGTTGTCGGCGTGCTGTTGGTCGTACTGCCGAAGACGAGCTTGCCCTCGCCCGAGATGACGAGCTGGATGTTGGTAGCCCTGATCGCGCCGGTGGTCTCCGCGTTATCGAACGTGGTGGCCGAACGGTTCCGTCCGCCCGCGACTTCGTCGCTATCGATGGCCTGCGGCATGTTACTCGCGGCGGCGGTGATTTTGTTACCGGTCATGCTGTTCACCGGCAATAGCTACCTGTTCGAGGCGCCGAGCGCAGGCAATAAAGCACTGCTGATCGCGATTCTGATCAGCTCGGTCAACTTCATACTGTTCTTCGAGATCGTGCGTCGAGCGGGCGCGGTTTTCTTCTCACAGTTCAACTATGTCGCGGTCTTGTCTGGGATCGTCTGGGGGATGGTCGTGTTTGGCGAGAGCCACTCGCCGTGGGTGTGGGCCGCTCTGGTCTTGATGTTCGCGGGCCTGGCAATGGTCAACACGGCGATGCGCGGGCCGCGATGAGATCGGCGCCCCGGCTATGCGAGTGCCGGAGCAGCGCCTATAGTAGCAAGGGTTCCTGCGGCGCCAAACGACCGTGAACGAAGCGTCGGCGAGTATTCGAGAACTGGGGGAAACGGCGCGTATGGTCGGGTGGGGTTCAATCTTTCAAGTCGTCGTCGATGCTATCAGCCTCGGCAGCTTGTATGCGCTGGCGGCTCTAGGCATTGGCCTCATCTTCGGCATCATGAGGCTGATCAATTTCGCCCATGGCGATTTCATCACTATCGGTGCGTATTCTCTGATCGTCCCCTCATCGGCCGCGCTGGCGACGACCTTCATCGGCACCTGGTCCACTCCGCTGATGGTGGCCGCAGTCGTCCTGATCGTGATGGGGTTCGCACTGGCGACCGAGGCGGTCGTATTCCGCCCGATGCGCAACGCGCATCCGGCGGTCCTGTTGATCGGCTCGTTCGCAGTCAGTTTTTTCCTGCAGAACGCCGTGCTGATGATCTACACGAGTCGCCCGAAATCGGTGAACATCTGGTCGGAGCTTGGTGAGGCGGTGGAAATTTTTGGCATCCACACGGCCCCCCTGGAGTTCGTGACCATCGGCGTCACAATCGTGCTTCTCGTCAGCCTAGCGCTGTTCATTACGCGGACGACATACGGCACGCAGATGCGTGCCGCCTCGGAAGACTTCGCAATGGCGCGCCTCCTCGGGGTCAAAGCCGACCGCGTCATCGCCATGGCGTTCGCGATCAGCGGCATCCTGGCGGCGGTTATCTCGCTCTTTATGGTAGCGCGTCAGGGCTACCTGTTCTATCGCATGGGGGTACCGATCGTAATCTTCGCGTTTGTCGCGACGATTATCGGCGGAATGGGTAGCCTTGTCGGCGCCGCTCTCGGAGGCTTTCTGCTCGGCACCTTAACCACCGTCCTGCAGGTCGTGCTACCCGACGATATCAAGGAGGCGCGCGACGCCTTCGCCTTCACCATCGTCGTCCTCATCCTGCTGTTGCGTCCGGAAGGTCTGATCGCCGGCCGGGTAACGGCGGAGCGCGTATAGATGACTGCCGCCTCACTGCTCCGCCGCGCGTGGCCGGTGCTCGCTTTGGCGACAATCCTGATTGTCCTCGTCGTAATCATTGATCTCATGGGGGTCAGCATTGCCAAGCTCGCCGCCACCGAGGCATTGGTGAAGATGGTGGTGGTAATCGGGCTCTATATTTTCATCGGTAACACTGGCATCGTCTCGTTCGGCCACATCTCATTCATGGCGATCGGCGCCTACATGGCGGCATGGCTAACATGCTGCCCACCAGTCAAGGGCACGCTGATGCATGGTCTGCCCGACTTCATTATCGCGACGCAGGTGCCCAATCTTGAGGCCGCGCTAGCGGCCGGTGTGGCAGCCGCGCTCTTCGCACTGCTCATTGGCTCCGCCCTGATGCGGCTAACGGGGATCGCGCCCGCAATCGCCATGTTCGGCGTTCTGATGATCGTCTATGTCGGCTACAGCGCATGGGATTCGGTAACGCTCGGCCGAAGTTCGATCTTCGGACTGCCCACCTACATCAACCATTGGGTGGCACTATGGTGGGCTCTGGCTGCGCTTGCGGCCGCCTATCTCTACCAAATCTCGCGATGGGGCCTCGCGGCCATCGCCGCACGCGACGACGAATTCGCGGCCAAGGCTGCGGGCATCAACATCTATCGGATGCGTCTCATCTCCTTCGTTCTTAGCGGCTTCTTCGTCGGCATCGGCGGTGCTCTGTTCGCCCACTTCCTCGGCGGCGTTTCGACCAGCCTCTTCTACCTCGACATGACGTTTCTGACACTGGCGATGCTCGTCGTCGGCGGCATGAACAGCTTGTCGGGCGCGGTGTTGGGCGTCGTTGCCTTATCCACAGTGATCGAGATCTTACGGCGCTTTGAGTCCGGCGTGGAACTCGGCAGCGCCTCGGTGCAGCTTCCGTCGGGTGCGCAGGAGATCGCACTGGCAGTGATCATGCTGTTGGTCTTGATTTTCCGGCCGACGGGTATTACCCGCAGCCGCGAGATTCTGTTCCCATGGCCGTTCGGCCGGCCCGTGCCGATTACCATGGCGACAGGGCAGACCTCGATTTCCAATGTGGACGACACACGCAGGTCGACCCCACCGAATTGACTGGGATCGCGGTCATCACCGGGGCGAGTCGTGGGATCGGCGCCGCGACCGCGTTGCGAGCGGGCGAAGCCGGCTACGATGTGTGCGTGAACTACAACCAGAGTAAGGAACGGGCAGAGAGCATCGCGGCGGCAGTCCGAGCTATCGGGTGCCGGGCCATCTGCGTTCAAGCCGACACGCGGATCGAGGCCGACGTGATGCGTTTGTTCGAAACGGTGGACCAGGAGCTCGGCGTGGTTCGCGCGCTTGTCAATAATGCCGGCGGCTTGGGAAGGCCCAGCGTCGTCGCCGACCTCTCAGCCGATGAGGTGAACGCTATGTTCACCGCCAACGCCACCAGCTACTTTGTGTGCGCGCGCGAAGCTATACGGCGCATGTCCACGGCCACGGGTGGCCAAGGCGGCGCCATCGTCAACGTGGGCTCAGTCGCCGCGCGCATCGGCAGCCCGGGGCTCTATGTTCATTACGCGGCCGCCAAGGCGGCGGTCGACACCTTTACCATCGGCCTGGCCAAAGAGGTCGCCGATCAGGGCATCCGGGTCAACGCCGTGCGCCCTGGCATGATCCACAGCGATATCCGGGTTAGCGCTGGCCTTCCTGATGGGGTCGAGGAGATCGCGCCGACGATCCCCATGAAGCGCTACGGCGATGCCGAGGAGGTCGCTGACTCTATCCTGTGGTTGCTGTCGGACCGCTCCTCGTACGTGACCGCCACGCTCGTTGACGTGTCGGGTGGCCGCTAGCCGACGGCCCGTGACGTCCTCACCCCTTCAGATCCTTTTTGCGTCGGCGAGTGACGATCCCGTGGCGTGGGGCGAGGCCCTCAGCCACGAGCTGGATGATTTCGCTTTCCAGGTGTGGCCCAATGTCACCGCTCCCGAACGAATCGAGTTCGCGCTGGTGTGGGAGCCGGAGCTTGGTCTATTGAAGCGCTTTCCCAACCTCAAAGGCGTAGTCTCCCTCGGGGCGGGGGTCGAACATTTGATGAGCGATCCATCGCTGCCGCCAGGCATACCCATTTCACGCATCGTCGATCCGTCGGTCACCGCACAGATGAGCGAATACGCAGTCTATGCGGTCCTCCGCCACCACCGCCTCATGCCGTCCTATGGGGCGGCGCAGCAGGCACACGAGTGGCGCCCACGGCCGCCACCGAACACGGCGAGCGCGACCGTCGGCATCCTCGGACTTGGCGTCATTGGCCGCGATATCGCGGCCAAGCTGAGGGCGCTAGGTTTCCCTGTGTTGGGGTGGAGTCGAACGGCGAAGAAACTCGACGGTATCCGCTGTTTTGCGGGCAACGAGGGGCTGTGGGACATGCTGCCAAAGACCCAGCTCCTGATCTGTATCCTGCCGCTTACTCCCCAGACGCGCGGCATCATCAATTCCCGCACGTTGGCCGCCCTCCCGGCGGGCGCTGACATCATCAATTTGGCTCGCGGCGGCCACCTCGTCGCCGATGACCTGCTAGCCGCCATCGAATCGGGCCATATCGCCGGGGCCACGCTGGACGTGTTCGCAGAGGAGCCCCTACCTCCCGATCACCCCTTCTGGCCACATCCGCAAATCACCGTCACGCCGCACATCGCAGCCATCGGCGTCGCGGTAGGCGCGGCCGCACGGATCGCGGAGAGCGTCCGACGGGCGCTCGCTGGCCGGCCCTTGCTGGACCAAATCAACAGAGAGCTTGGCTACTGAGCGGTAGCTCCGCCGGCGACGACAAAGCCCGCCTCGCGCACCTTCAAGAGTGCGACGACTGTATCGTTGCACGGCGTGGGCACCCCCGCCCGGCGACCCTCGGCCGCGACAGCGCCGTTGATCGCGTCGATTTCGGCTCGACGCCCGGCTAGATGGTCAAGCGCCAGCGACGGCCGCGAGCCCGGAATGGTCTTGCCAAATTGCGTCACATGGGCGACGGGATCGTCGAAGTCGAGATCGATTCCGATTGCCCGCGCCACTGCGTAGGCCTCGCTCGCCAAGCCCCGCGCGACTGACCACGCATCCTCGTTCGCCATGACCTCGCCCACCGTCAACTGGGTCGCCGCACAGGTGCCGCTAAAGCAGGTATTGCAGATCAGCTTCTCCCAGATCATGCGCCCGATGTCGTCGTAAGCCTTGACCGTGAAGCCCGCACCTCGCCATATCTCAGCCAACTGCTCTACCCGCCGGGTCACCGGCCCCTCTCTCTCGCCAAAGCGCACGAGGTGCCAACCGTGGTGGTGAGCATGGCCGGGTGCGCGTATCGAGGCACCGAAACCGCCAACAACGCCGATCGCCAGAGGCCGATCGCCCAGGACTCGGCTCACCTTGTCGGCGCTGCCGAGCCCGTTTTGGATGGTGACCACGGTCGTCTCAGCCCCAACCAACACCATGGCGTCTCGGCTCGCCGTCTCCACATCCATGGCCTTGGTGGCGATAATCACGTGGTCGCACACGCCAGCCTCCGCTGCGTTGGTGGTCGCCGAGAGGCGGACCGTACGGTCACCGCTCGCCCCACTTACCCGCAGGCCACCAGATCGAATGGCTTCGATATGCTCGCGCCAGATGTCGATCGCCCACACCTCGTGCCCCGCATCGCGCAAGAGCCCCGCATATACCGAGCCCATCGCACCCGTCCCGACGACAGCGATCTTCATTTTCATACCTCTCGCTGGACGACCGCCTCGTATCTGGTAACAGGAGGAATCGGCTCGCGGCTCACCACGAGATCGAGCACCGCCGGCCGGCCAGATTCCTCCGCACGCCGCAACGCCGGAATCAATTCATCGGCGTCCGTCACCCGCTCACCGTGGCAGCCGAAGGCACGCGCCACGGCTGCGTAGTCGATATCGACAAAGTCGGTCAAGGCTGGGCAGACTTCGCCGTGGACATGTTTTTGGACGTGATACTCAAAAGCAAGTGCGCCGTTGTTCATAACCATCTGTATCACGGGAGTGCCGAGCCGCAGCGCACTCTCAAGGTCGGCGAGATGGTACCCGATACCCCCGTCGCCTGTGAGCCCGAACACCCGCCGCCCGGCGCCAACGGCGAGCTTTGCCCCGAAAGCCGCCGGAAACGCCCAGCCGAGCGAGCCCGCCGCTCGGAGTGTGTTGCGTCCCGCCTCTTTCTGGTCGAGCAGCGTGGCGGCCCACACCGCCATGTAACCGGTATCGGCGACAACAACGTCATCGCCGCCGATGTAATCGTTGAGTGCGGCAAGGACGGAATAGGGACTGATGCGGCCGTCCGTCACGCCACGGCCGGCCATCTTCGCCAATTGTTCTCGCCAGGCGACAACGTTGGCCTGAACCTTGCCGCGCCAGTCGGCCCAGCGAGTGGCGGCGTCGGGCAGCTCTCCTGCCACCACCGCATCCAACAACATAGAGAGCGCCACCTTGGCGTCGGCGACGATCGACATCTCCTCGACGTAGGTCCGCCCATGTATCATCGGATCGACGTCGATGTGGACGATGCGCGTGCCTGGCTTCGGGAACTTGAAGACATCGGTTTCCATGGAGCCAAGCCGGGTACCCACGGCGAAGCAGAAATCGCACGCCGCCAATGTCTCGTTCGCCACCCGCCGTGAGTAACGGCCAGCGGTGCCGACGGCGAGCGGATGGATATCGGTGATCGCGCCCTTGCCAGGCATTGTCGTGACCACGGGAATGCCTGTGGCCTCGGCCAGCGCGGTGAGTTCCGCCCAGCCGCCCGACAGCAACACCCCACCGCCAGCAAAGATGACCGGCCGCCGCGCACTCGATAGTGCCGCGACGGCGCGCTCTACCTCGCCCGGCGCGGGCGCCGAGCGGCTCGCCGGCACCGTGAGGCAATTTGGATCGGCATAGAACGCTGCTTCGTCCAGCCCCGTCGGTCTGGCGAACCAGTCGGCCGGGATGCCAAGGTAGGTTGGACCGGGCCGGCCGCTCACCGCCGCGCGAACCGCCGTCCGCAGCACGTCCGCGATTCGGCTGGGATCAGGCAGATCACCCGCCCATCTTGTCATTGGAGGGAACATCGGCGCCTGATCGAGTTCCTGGTACTCGAGCCGATGGCGCGTCGCCGTGGTGGTGGTACCGCTAATAGCAATTAGCGGGCTGTTGGCCCAATGTGCGTCAATGATCGATGCCGGCAGATAGGTCGCACCGGGGCCATATTGAACAATACCGAAGGTGGGTTTGCCGGTGAGGCGGGCGAAGGCATCACCCATTGCCAGTGCCGAACGCTCACTCCGACCCAGGACGACCTTGATCCCCTCGTGGTTGTGGGCGTGGATTAGTGGGTCCTGTGGCGCTCCGGTGAACGTGAACACATGGCTCGCGCCGTGGGCCTTCATCAGCTTGCCGATCGCCTGAGCGACGTTGATCTCCGCCATCACACCGCCTTCTTGTTACCAACACCCATCGCGCGTGGCGCGACTCTGGGCGGTCGCCGCCGCCAAGTCCAGCGCGTCAGCGACCGAAGCCTAAATGGCCTGCGGCAGCGGGCCCTTGGCGTATACTTCGGCTTTTGGTCAGTCGGCTATGGGGGAGATCGCCACGATGAGCGATGATGCGTTCGACGACGAGGTGGCGGCGGTCACTTTCGATCCCGATGATGAGACCGTCGTTGTCATCATCGGCTCAGGCGCGGGCGGCGGCACGCTGGCGCATGAGCTGTGTGCCAAAGGCGTCGACGTGGTGCTGCTTGAGGCTGGGCCACGCTACCAGCTGACTGATTTCGACAACGACGAGTATACGATGCAAGCTAAGCTAAACTGGGCAGATCGCCGTATCGTCCAGGGGAGCGGTCGGATCGCCCGCGATTGGCCGGAATCACCGACCCTGGTGGTCAAAGCGGTCGGCGGCTCGACAGTACACTGGGCCGCAGTCGCGCTGCGCGGTCGCCCCGACGATTTCCGCCCGCGTAGTGTTTACGGCGCGATCGACGGCGCCGACCTGATCGATTGGCCCCTCACCTACGCGGATCTCGACCCCTACTACGCGAAAGCGGAGGACAAGCTGGGCGTCACCGGCACCAACGGCATCCCACCTCTACCTGCCAGCAACAACTTCCGCCTCATGGCGGCGGGCGCACGGCAGCTCGGGTACCGCGAGGTTAGTCCAGGCCATATGGCCGTCAACTCAATGCCGCGCGACGGTCGCAATGCCTGTGACCAGATCGGCTTCTGTATGCAGGGGTGCCGCTCGGGCGCCAAATGGTCGACGCTCTATTCCGAAATTCCCAAGGCGGAGTCTACAGGACATTTGGAAGTGCGGCCGCGCTGCATGGCCCTACGGGTCGAGCACGGCACCAAAGGCGAAGCCACGGGTGTTCTCTATGTCGACTATGCCGGAATTCAGCACCTCCAAAAGGCGCGAGTGGTGGCGATCGCCGGCAACGCCATCGAGACGGCGCGCATCATGCTCAACTCTACTTCCAACAGTTTCCCCGAGGGCCTCGCCAACTCTTCAGGCTGCGTCGGCAAGTACTACACGCGCCACATGGTCGGGTACGGCTACGGTGTCTTCGACAAGCCGGTGAACTTCCATCGCGGCACCACCTGCGCAGGGGTGGTTGAAGATGGACGGCGGCACGATGACAGCCGCAGCTTCGCCGGCGGGTATATCCTGGGCGCCATGGCCTTGGGCCTGCCGCTGTTCGCCGCTTTCTTCGCGCCAGGCGCCTGGGGGCAGGAGTTCACGGCCGATGTCGAGGCCTACAACTACGTCTGTGGCATCTTCGCCAATGGTGAGGACATGCCGATGGCCGGCAACTCGGTCGGCCTGCACCCGACCGAGCGCGATCAATACGGCCTACCCGTCCCACTCATCACTATCAACGATCATGCCAACGACGTCGCCATGCGCAATCACGCGATGAAGGCAACATGCGACATCCAGCTGGCCGCCGGTGCCCGGCGCATCATCGAATGTCCGCCGATGCCGGGTTCCCACAACATGGGCACGGCCCGAATGAGCGCGACGCCCCGCGACGGGGTATGCAACCAGTGGGGCCAGACCCACGACATTCCCAATCTGTTCGTCTGCGACGGCAGCCTGTTCCCCACGTCCGGCAGCGGAAATCCGACGCTGACCATCGTCGCGCTCGCGATTCGTGAGGCCGACTATCTCGCCGCACAAATGCGAACCGGCGCAATCTGACCGTGAGTGCTCAAGGTAAGAGCCATCGATCTGCGCGGCCAGACTTGTTGGGCACCACCTCGGCCTTCCTAGGCCACCCGCGAGCTAAGGCCCGTGCGCGGCCTCCGACCCCGGCCCGTTGTTCAGCCGAGCGACCGCAGGCAGCACCTCATCGATCAAACGATGCGTTTGCGCAAGCACGTCCTCATCGCCGCCGCCAATTGGGCGGAGGACGAACTTGGAGATTCCGGCGGTCACGTATTCTTCTATGCGACGCATGATGTCGTCGCCATCGCCGGCAACGATGGCGCGGCGGGGATCGCGGCCAGAGCGAGTCTCGTACATTCGCGCGCTGCGTATCACGGGCTCGTCTTCCCACCCGCCAAAACGATAAGCGAAGCCAGCGCCATAGTGGTCATCGTCTATACGCCGGCCTTCTTCGACTAGCATTGCCTTGATCGAGCGGATAACAGGAACGACCTCATCAGGCGTCTCAAAGCCCGCCTGCCAACCGGTGCCGTAGCGAGCGGTACGGTGGATCGCCGCCGCGCTCGAGCCGCCCAGCCATATCGGCAATTGCTTCTGCGTCGGTTTGGGCGAGATCGAGGCGCCGCTGTATCGATAGTAGGTCCCATCAAAATCAACCGAGTCTTCAGCCCAGAGTCGCGTCATGACTTCCAGCCCCTCATTGGTGCGCTGGCCGCGACCTCTGCTGTCGCGACCCGTGGCGCCCCAGTCCGGTGCCCGAATATTGCCGATGCCAAACGCGGGAAGGAGGCGTCCGCCGCTCAGCACGTCGATGGTGGCGCACTGTTTGGCCAGCAACAGCGGGTCACGCAGGCCTAGCGAGGCGACATTCATGCCAAACTTGATCCTCTCGGTCGCCCCGGCAAGTGCGGCCATGACACTCATACATTCTAGGATCGGTTGATCGGACACCAAGCGGTCGGTCTGCCACAGCGAATCAACGCCACCCTGCTCGCAGACGGCGACCCAACGCCAAAATGCCTTGGCGCCCGAGAATGGGAAGTCGGCAAGCCCCAATCCAGCGGATATGGACACCGATAGCTCCATCTTGCGGCGATGCGGACCCGCACCTCTCCTATCCAACGGATTCAGGCGAGAGTTACAAGCCCCGAAGAAGGCATTGTCAGACTAAAATTCCAGCCATTTTTCAATCGCCTAATAGTTGTGAGAAATCACGAGTATTCTGCGCGAATCATGGGTGGCACAAAATCACTATTTCAACCTGATTGGCGTTAGTCTAACAAAGCCCGTGGCGAATCTCCCGTCTGATGAGTGTGTACCCCAGGCCCTTCGTTACAGCGGCCAGATCCACAACACCATCGGGATGCCGACCGCCGCTATCACCGCTTCGAGCGGCAGCCCCATGCGCCAATAATCGCCGAAGCGATAGCCGCCCGGCGCCATCACCAGCGTGTTCGACTGGTGGCCGATCGGCGTCAAGAAGGCACAGCTCGCCCCGAGCGCGGTCGCTATTAGGAACGGATCGACGGCAACGCCGAGGCGTTCGGCCAGCTCGATCGCGATCGGTGCCATCAACACGGCGGTCGCGTTGTTGTTGATGACATCGGAGATAAACATGGTCGCGATGAATAGCGCCGCCAGTACCCACACCGGGCTGAGGCCCGCGGTCGCCTGGACGATCGCATGGGCGATCAGCGCTGCGCCGCCCGTCGCTTCGAGCGCGCTCCCCACGGGGATCATCGCGCCCAAGAGCACGATGATCGGCCAATCAATCGCCTCGTACACCTCGCCGAGCGAGATGACTTGGGCCAGTACCAGGACAGCAGCGGCGGTGATGAAGGAGACGTGGACTGGCAACAAGCCCACGAGTGTCGCCACAATCGCCAAGGCGAAGATGCCGGCAGCGAAGACGAGGCGCTGCGGGGCGCCAATGCTCAGGCCGCGTCCGGCGAGCGGCAGGCACCCGAGCTGCTGCAAGGTGTCGGGCAGCGTTTCTGTAACGCCCTGAAGCAGCAGGACGTCACCGACCTGGAACCGAACGTTGCTCAAGCGCTGGTGGATCTCCGTGCCGTGGCGCGCCAAGGCCAGCAGATTGACGCGGTGAATCGTTCGTAATCGGGCGGCGCGCGCTGAGCGAGCGAGGATCGAAGAGCCCGGCATGATCACCGCCTCGGTGAGGCCGACCTCGTCGGACCTCAGGTCCCCGCCGAGCGGCTTGTCGCTGCTGACAAGCTTGAGCTTCGCGCCTTCGATCAGCGTTGTTAGCGCGGTCGGGTCGCCTTCGAGGACCAGTACATCGTCCGCCCGCACCCGCTCATAGCCCGATGGCACCAGGTTGCGCCGCTCGCCGCGGAACAGGCCGGCTATGGTTACCTCGTTCTCGGCCAGCGCTTCCAGCTCTTGGATCGACTGGCCGACCGCTTCGGTCCCTTCGACGACCTGCCCTTCGGCGACATAATTGTCGATCTCGAACAGCTTGGTCGGATCGCTTTGCCCGCGGCGGTCGGACGGAATAAGCCGCCATCCGATCAGGCTAACAAAGACTAGACCGGCGAATGCTACCACTAGCCCCACCGGCGAATAGTCGAACATCGAGAACGGGACGCCCGCATGTTCGGCGCGGAACGTCGCGATGATAATGTTGGGCGGTGTGCCGACCAGCGTCGTAAGGCCACCAAGGAGCGAGGCGAAGGCCAGTGGCATCAAGACGAGCGCTGGCGCATAGCCGTCGCGATAGGCGTTGCGCAGGGCCACTGGCAGCATCAGCGCCATGGCGCCGACGTTGTTCATAAACGCAGACAGAAGCGCGATGATTGAACTCTGGGCTGCGAGCTGCACCGTCGGCCGACCACGCAGCGGTGCTAAAAGGCGCACCGCGAGGTCGACTAACCCTGCGTTCCTGAGCGCCCGCGAGATCACCAGCACCGCCGCCACCGTGATCACCGCCGGATGGGCGAAGCCGGCAAACGCCTCGCCCGCCGGCACCAGGCCGGCGAGCGTCACCGCAATCAACGCGCAAACGGCGACAAAGTCATAGCGCCAGCGACCCCACACAAAACCGACGAGCGTTACGCCCAACACGGCGAACGCGATGGCCTGCTCAGCGGTCATCGTTCTACTCCGCCGGCTACGTCAACGCGCACTTGCTCTCCCCCATCGCCCACTCCTACACGGAAATCGGATGAGCGCCAAAGCCGTCGGCAGGCCCACGACCTGATCGCCAGCCCGGCCTTCGTGATTATCAAGGCAGCCCATGGGCATTGTCAGACCAAAGTGGCAGTCGCCGGAAACGGGTCGGTGGCCATGAATCAGGCAGCGAGGCTGCGCCAATCAGCGAGAGCGGCTGAACGCACCTCCTTGTAGACCTTGCGGCTCGTGAGATGGCGCTCGCGGTTGAAATGATTATGGACGGAGGCCTGACTGGAGGCGAACTTCTGCAGCGTCGTCGGACTTCGGAACCGCGCCATGGGTTTTGTCGGACTAACGCCAATCAGGTTGAAATAGTATTTTTATGTCGCCCATGATATGCGCAGAATACTCGTGATTCCCCACCACTACTAG
>Ga0315339_1002062_pt1 | contig 15915 bp, 15 predicted proteins | sample ASW17metaG_FD_204514 | JGI IMG/M metagenome (GOLD analysis project Ga0315339, IMG submission 204514) | Ammonia-oxidizing marine archaeal communities from Pacific Ocean, United States - ASW #17 | ecosystem: Environmental > Aquatic > Marine > Oceanic | place: USA: California | collected 2016-12-05
GTGTGCACGCTATGCTCTTGTTACCCTAGGCAACTTATGGGGCAGCCTCCAACCTGGTATAAATCCCGAAGTTATCGGTCTAGGATGGTTTACGAACCGCGCTCCGTCCTGAAAGAATTTGGGACCCATATCCCAGATAACGTAACAATTAGGACCCATGATTCTAACGCTGACATGCGATATATTGTTATCCCAATGCGTCCCGAAAACACTACAGGTTGGACCGAGGAGAAACTTGTAAAAATTATTTCTAGAGATTCCCTAGTCGGTGTAACTATTCCGAGTATTTAAAGTCACTTTATTTGATTGAGAGAATGAGAGTTGAGCAACGTTACATCCACATATACAGAGGCGCCTGATCACCTTTTTAACATTGGCGACAAAGTTAAAGTAATCAGATCTAATCCTCCAGGCCATAGACGGACACCGGCTTATATCAAAGGTAACGTTGGAATTATCGAACGTATTTGTGGGTCATACCCTAATCCGGAAGAACTGGCCTATGGCTTTGATGGTCTGCCCAAAAGAGTACTTTATAGGGTTTCATTTAAACAAGTTGATGTTTGGCCAAACTACACAGGTCCAAGCAAAGACCGAATAGAAATGGAGATTTTCGAGCATTGGCTCTCGCATTTACGGTGATGGTTTTATTCTCCACCTCTGCGCGCAGCCCCCTGCCCCATGACCTAACCTGATTGCCACGCGTAAAGAGCGAAAGTGCTGTTACACGCTAGTAACAAATATCGTAATTTTAAATTGTTGCTCTTAAAATAATTGCTACAGAATGTAAGTGCACCAGCCATTCTTGGCCAGTGCACCTTTTTAGAAGTATTTTACGATGAAAATTATTTTGGTTGCGATTAAATTAAAACGTCAACAAAATAAAAATAGTATTACTCGAGGATTACCAGATTCTCGGCGGCAGCTTTCCCATTTTGGCCGGGAACAACTTCATATTCGACTTTCTGACCTTCATTGAGTGTTGTCAGCCCCGCACGTTCAACGGCGGAAATGTGAACAAAAGCATCCTTAGAGCCATCGCTTGGCTCAATAAAGCCATATCCCTTAGTCGGATTAAACCATTTTACTGTACCAGTAGTCATACTCGATTCCTCTCACAAGTCTCTGTTGGTTTGGCGTATCACAACATGTGACAACGCAAAAACACTCTACGCCCACATTGCAAGCGGATAACTAAAACTTTGATCGGCGTACCGGAGATCTAGATAACACGACAAAAATGTAACACGTAACGAAGGTAATTAGGGTAAATTTCGGATAAGTCAATGACCCATTTTCAATTAATCCTGATAAAACTTTATTAAAGGCTTACCCCAGAGTTAGCTTTCTATTTATTTTTCCAACAGTAAAACAAGATATAACCTCAAGACTAGAAGAAAAAATGGTAGTTTATGGAAAAAAATAGAGATATTTCAGCCTCTGGAAAATCGTCTGTCTATAGCTTGTTTCATGCACAAGTCCGGCGCAATCGTGATGCTATCGCGATAGAACATCAGAAGAATACCTGGAACTACGGCACACTTGATGAAGCTGTACGACGGCTGGCTAGTGTTTTTACCAATTTTGGCGTAGCAAGACGCGACCGTGTAGCTATCATTTCTGAAAATCGACCCGAATACATCGTGGCTGAACTTGCTTGCGCGATGACAGGTGCAATTATCGCCTGCCAAAATTGGCGTCTCTCGTCAGATGAGCTTAAGCATTGCATGTCCCTCGTTGACCCAAAACTCCTAATAGTCTCCGAACGTTTTTCCAGTAATCTGAACGAGCTAGATTTAAATGATTTAGAGATCATTAATTTAGATGACGGATACACGGAACTATTGGGAAACGCTTCCGCGGCAATATCCCCTCTAAGTCTTGATCCGGAAGAAGGAATTGTAATTCTTTATACCAGTGGAACTACTGGTTTACCGAAGGGAGCCCTTATCAGTCACCGTGCTCAGATAGCACGTATGTGTGCCCTTCGATTAGATACTGTTATCCGTGAACAAGACGCCTTTATCGCATGGACGCCGATGTTTCACATGGCCTCAACTGACCAACTTCTGAATGCTCTCATGTCAGGATCTACCGTCATCATTATTGATGGTCTAAAACCCGATGCAATAACAGATGCCGCTTCACGTTATGATCTCGGTTGGCTCGTCATGTTACCGGGATCCATTAAACCAATGATAGAACATTTAAAAAAGACTAAGCCCAAACTAAAATCTATTGCCTGTATTGGTGCGATGGCTGATTTGGTACCTCGCCAAGAAGTGGCAGATCTTACAAAGCTTATGGGAGCACCATATTTAAATTCTTTCGGCGCGACTGAGACAGGTTTACCTCCCGCATCTGCAGCGTTAATACCTCCAGGTGTTACGAATTACTCATTGTCAAAAAGGGTAAGCTCACTTTGTGAAGTTCGACTTATAGACGCGGATGGTAGAGAAGTGAGTGACGGAGAAACCGGCGAACTTACCATCCGTGGAGCAACAGTATTCTCGGGTTATTGGAATGCTGAAGAGACCAACGCAAACGATTTTCATGGAGGTTGGTTCCGAATGGGAGATCTTTTTCGGCGCAACCCAGATGGAACTCTGGATTTCGTAGATAGGGCAAAATATATGATCAAATCAGGTGGAGAAAATATTTATCCTGCTGAAATTGAGCGAATTCTTTTAGCTGATGAACGAATATTAGAGGCCGTCGTTATAAGAAAACTAGACACCCAATGGGGGGAAGTGCCGGTAGCTTTTATCTCTCGAACAAATGAAGAGCTAACCGAGGAAGAAGTAGAAATACTCTGCCGTACAAAATTAGCCAGCTATAAACGACCAAAGGAAGTTAGATTTATAGAATTAAATGAATTTCCACGGTCAACAACCGGTAAAATTCAGCGGCATGAAATGGAAAGTTGGCTTTAACCAGCGTTGATAATTGAATTAATTTCTATTATGGGAATAGTTAGATTGAAATCTATCGGAAGGTGAGACCGCCATTTACAAGAATGGTCTGCCCCGTGATAAAAGCGCTGGCCTCTGATGCCAGAAACATAATCGTACCAACGAGATCTTCCGGCATTTCCTGACGTTGAATACATTGTTTTTCTATAATATCGATCGCTAAAGCCCTTCTTTCTGGGCCTCGATCTACTTCAGTTTCTGTAAGTCCTGGCTGGATTGCATTTACTGTTATGCCGTCATTTCCAAGTTCGCGAGCGAGCGCGCGGGTCAATCCCACTAATGCTGCCTTCGATGTCACATAGTGTAGGAAGCCTGGAACCCCATTTACCGCGGTATCAGACGACATGTTGATAATTCGCCCCCATCCTGCTTTTCGCATAACCGGTACAACAGATCGCGCAACCAGAAATGCCCCCATGACATTTACCTTAAGAGCATCTTCAAATTCTTCAGGTGGAATTTCCTCAAATGGTCCCCTCTTAAGAGATCCCAGGAGCGCCGCATTATTGATCAATATATCGATACGCCCGAATTCAGATATTATTCTTTCAGCCATTGCGCCAACTGAATCTTCATCAGAGATATCTGTTTGTACCGGGATAGCATGCCCCCCCGATCCGATAATCTCTTCGGCAACACTCTCCGCACGACCTCTATCAATTTCGGCAATAATGGCTGTTGAACCCTCTTTCGCGAAACGCTTAGCAAAGACGCGGCCTAAACCGCGCCCTGCACCAGTGACAATAGCGACGCGGCCTTGCATTACCTCCTCCTAATTTGAGTTTTTAGATTGATACAATAAAAAATTAATAGTGTTGATGGCTTACATATTTTTAGGAAGGCTCCAAATTAGAATGCTCTAAAAATAACTAAGAAACAAAATACGTTAAATATTTGACTAAAAACACTAGTCAATTCCTGATCCCAATTTAAATAGTCCCGTTTAAATATGTAATTCAAACGTTTCAATTTCCAGTAAGTAGCAAACCCTCAAAAGTTATATGAAATACCAATACCTACTTCGGCTGTTGTATTAGCTGGTTCAAATGCCTGAAATAATAACACACCTGCAAAAGTACCCGTCGCCGGGTCAGAGTTTGCAATATCCCAATACCTGGCAAATGAATAAACACTGGTTTTATTGTCAATTTTATAGTCTAAGGTGAAATCTGTTCCCCAACCAAATCTCTGTTCATTTGTAACATCAGTAAAACCTGCAACATCCGATAGATATGAAGTCTGTGTTCCTAAAATAAGGTAATTATATTGACCTTTTATTCTTAATTTATCGGTGAAATCGAGAATACCACCGACCGGCACGTAAAATAATTGGTTTTTTCGGTCATACCCCAGTGCCCCTGTTGATGAAACAGATCCTCCGCTGTCGTCATATAGCCATCGATAACCCATACCAATTATTGAGATAAAGTCATCAATTTTATAACCTAAATAAGCTTCCCCTCTAAGTTTATAATAGTCTTTATCGAGTGTGCCAGATCCACTGTAACTGACCCATCCTTTAGATAATTCTGTTGTAAACAACAAATTCCAATCGCTATCAGAGTATTTAGCCAAATCCCAATTTTTAAACCCTAATGAGATGAAAGCGGGGTTGGAGGTATCACTCATGAAGTTAGGTTCTTCATAATTATAATAACTGAGATCTAAGGTAATTTCTGCTGAGAATGCGATAGGTAGATGAATAGTTAAGACAAGAATGCTTAATAATATTCTGTTTATGATTTTATTTGACGGCTTCATTTCAATTAATTTCCAATTAAAACTGCCGACATGCTATTTAGAAATGATTATAAAATATTAAATTTCATGGAATTTTTGAAGATTAGAAATAATATTTATTCCCTTTGTTTGGCCTAACAGAAATTACCCCAATTCAGAGTATCCTGTGATTACACTTTAATTTAGCATTTTATAAATCAGATTATTAAAAACCACGAAGCAAGTTTTGGCAGCCCTATACTCGATTTAGGAAGTCCAAACTGGGATACCAATAAAATAGACAATCTTGCTATTATGACGAAAGGACTTAACTAATGGTGCCGCGTACCTCCCCCGAAACCTATGAAGATTTTGTTGAATTATTTCCGGATACTTCCGGGAACGATGTCAACGGGCTTGGCGAACCGAAAAAGAGACGGCCATCCCCTTTTTTCTGGCATCCTAAAGACAGACATGAATTTGGTAAATTACAAACAGAGGTAATCGCCATTCAACGTCGTTCACCGGCAATTGTTGAACACTATTCCCAGAATGCGGCGAGGGGGCCTAAAACTATTGAAAAATCAGAGATCCAAATAAAAAAATCAGCTGGTGAGTGGACAGGCATTGTTAAAAAGTTTTCCTTATCTCATGAGGCTGACCTAATTGGGATCACTCCTATGGATCCGCTTTACGTGTATGATGGATATGAACTTAATGCCCCCTGGGTGATTGTTTTTGGCGTATCTATGGACCATCATGAACTCGATAAGGTACCACCGTCACTCAAAAAACCAGACTCCGCTGTAGAAGTAGCTCGCCAATATAATCGGGCAGCGCGTGTCTGCCGCGAAGTAGCAAATTATATACTAGCGCAGGGATATGAGGCCGAACCCTGGGCTGGCCCATTCGCCTCTGCACTCAGTATGATGCCTGCAGCCATCAAGGCTGGAATTGGAACCTTGGGAAAGCACGGATCCCTAATAAATGAAAAATTTGGTTCATCATTCCGCCTATCCGCCGTAACCACGAACATACCTCTCGTAGCAGATCAGCCATTAGACATTGGCGCCGAGGACTTTTGCATTAATTGTCAGGTATGCGTCAAAGCGTGCCCGCCTGGCGCCATATTTCCAGAAAAACAAAGAGTTCGTGGCGTAGACAAATGGTTCGTGGATTTTGATAAATGCATTCCGTATTTTGGCGAAGCCCTTGGCTGTGCGATTTGCATCGCGAAATGTCCATGGTCCACACCGGGTCGAGCACCAAAGCTTATGCAAAAAATGTTTAACAGGAGGACAAGTGTTACCTGATCACCCAAATTCTAGTTGATTGCGTTAGGTAAGGAACAAAAGTGACAACCATTCACCTGAAAATAGATACAAAGGAAACAGCAAGAATAAATTCTCCCAAATCTATCGAATTTGATAAAGTGCTAAAGAGGCTGTATGGACACGTAGGATTGCGCGATGCCACCAATGCGAAAAGTCAAAAAAAACTGGCAAACTGGACTGATAAACGTGGGCAAGGGTTGCTACGGCTATATTCAGACTGGTGGCCTCAATATTTCAAATGCCGGATTGGTGGTCGGGAGGGACTCCTGCCTTGTCATTGACACACTGTATGTCAAACCCATGGCCCAAGCGTTCCAACGCGCAATTCGCAGGGTGACAAAGAAACCTATCGGCCAGATCGTCTATACCCACCATCACGCAGATCATACCCTGGGCAGCAATTTCTTCCCAAAAAAGATCCCCGTCATTGCTCATCGCTTCATGCGAGAACGGATGGAAGAAACGGGATTAGATCTTGCCCACTACCGGCACGTCAATCCCGAATATGCCGAGCACCTGAAGAAACTTACCCATCGTTACCCCACCTATATCTACGAAGGCTCGATGACCCTTGATCTAGGCGGCATCGAGGCCGAACTTCATCACCTTGGCCACGGTCATTCCAAGGGTGATACGATCGTTTATGTCCCCACTGTAGGGGTCTTGTATTCTGGTGATTGCTGCTTCAACTTCGTGACCCCCGCCACTTTTGACGCGGATATCGGAAACTGGATCCGCACCACCCAGCGCATTCTAAAACTCTTTAATTTTGAGACCGTCGTGCCTGGTCACGGTCCCGTCGGAGACCGTCGTGCAGTCGAAGAAATGCTAGGCTATTTAAAACTGATACATCGCGAGGCAAGAAAACGATTCAATCAGGGTATGGATGCACGTCGAACCGCCAAGGATATTCCTCTAGGTCCCTATCGGAACTGGATGAAACCGGATAGGGTCGAACAGGCGGTGATGAAACTCTTCAACGAATTCAAAGGTGCCAGGAAAAAAGTGATTTCGCTCGACGCCGCCCGCGGAGGATGACATTTGCGGCTAGCCCCTTTGGATTGACAAACGTTTTGGCAACACTGGAAAGTATGCTGCGTCGAAAAATATTTCTTTCCAAACAGAAAAACAAACGGACCTATTCGATATCCTTAACTTATGTCACCGTCAATTTTTCTGTGGGTAGCTAAGTTGTAATAAATTTATTTTTTCGTGCAACAATTATAATATTCTTTCCAAATAAATATTTAAAACCGATCGCATCCAAAATTCTACTAAGTGGAAAGAAGAAACGATCGTATAATTTTAATGAATTAGGACCTCCAAGCCCAACCGAAACATCATACCCCCAAAACCGAAACAACAAAGAAGCAAAAAAACAATACTATCGGCGTAATAGACCTTATCAATTGAAAAACCAGTATTCTTCAATTTTTTTGAAATACTCTTTTTAGTATATCGGCGGAAATGTCCTATGGACTTATCTAAATCAGAAAATAGAACCGGGAACGCGGGCAAATATAATACAAGTTTTGCTTCATCTGTTGTATGTTTATGTAATTGTTTTAGTATATGTGAATCATCTTCAATATGCTCTAAGACATTGGAACTGAATGCCGCATCAACATTAAAACCGACTTTTCAAATATCGTCAAAATCCCTAATTTTTCTTTCTAGAAGGTAACCTTTATTTTTATTGTCAATTTCTATGCAAATTGGTTTTACACCAGTCTTCTTCACAAATTTTTGAGATAAAGTTCCAATACCTGCGCCAAAATCCAGAGGTAATTTACTTGTTCCTAATTCATCAGCAAAAATTTTAGCTATAAAATTGTTATATGTTGGCATAAAGGCTTCAATATTCAGCAACAACTGTATGCCGGCATAGTCTTTTTGATCTTCTATTTTGATCTCCTTGAACCTTAATAATAGTGGTTGGTGGATATTTTACTTTAACAGAAATTCAAATCTTCTTTATCAAAAAATGGATTTTATGGATGTCTCAACTTAAGAATATCCACACAAGTTTTAGATCAGCATCTCTTTTTTTTGCATCCTAAAGGCAGACATGAATTCAGGGAATTCCAAACAGAAGTAATTAGCATTCAATGTAGTTGCCTATAATTACACCAATAACAAGATTAAGAATTTGTACAAGTTATGAGAGATTAGGTTCACGTTTTTGAAATATAGAAAATTAAGTTGATCAAACTTTAAAAATCGTTTCTCAGTATTGAATTGACCACCGTTCATCCACTTATTCTGACAAAGCTAATGAAACTGAAGGTTTTCAACATATTTTTACAAAACAACAGACATGGGCTTAATCAATCTAGGCACTTATCAGTTGCCGCGGATCTAATTCTGTTAGCTTGGTTAGTCGGGGTGTTGGTAGCTTACCTTTACCAGTTTCGTAAACTAATTGATCAAATTCTGAAGTTGTTCGGCATTTGATGGTTTCGTATTTTATTTTAGTGTTGGAATTCTCAGCTTGTCTAGGTTTTGGAGCCTATACGTTACATTTTCTCTGTCTAACTAAACAGCTAAATCCTCTTGAAAGGATTACTTGGTCTTTTGCACTAGGATTTGGGATTCTGGGATGGATACTATTTTTTGTTGGTGTACTTTGGTTAATTACAGATTTCGTATTGCTGGTAACGTTGATTTTAGGTGCCTCGGGTACGATATTCCTGTTGCCTGCGAAATTAAATTTCCAGCTACATCCCGGAAATAAATTCTCATTCAACATCGTAGATGCTATCATAGTTTTATTGCTTGCGGCAGTCCTCACCGCAGACATCATTGAGGCAATATCGCCCCCAGCTGACGCGGATACCCTTGCCTACCATTTTGATATTCCCAAGAAATTTTATTTTTCTGGTGGAATAGAATTTATACCCCGGGCGATCGATGGCGCCATTCCATTGCTGGTACAAATGACATACTTACCCGCTTACGGATTGGGTGGTGAATTAACGCTGACAATGTGGACTATGGTATCTGGATGGTGTGCAGCTGGGTTGATTTATAGCTTTCTGCGTCAATGGACCAATAATAAATGGGCACTGGTAATAACCTTGGTGTACATGACGACACCAGCCGTAGTATTTGGCGGTGGTAGTGGACATGTTGAGGTTCGAATGATTCTATTTTTGTTATTAGCCTCATGGTCTATCACGAATTTAATCTTTGGTAACGATTGGCGTTACGCGGTTGTCGCAGGACTTTCCTTGGGGTTCTTAATTGGATCAAAGTATTCGGGCTTGGTATTTGGTGCCGCTCTAGTCGCTACATTTTTCGGTTTCATGATTTTGAAACGAGAAACAAAGTGGTTTTCAATGTCATCAGTTTTTGTACTTTGCGTTATTGTCGCTGGCAGTCAATGGTATATATGGAATTGGTTACATACAGGGGATCCAATATTTCCAATGTTATATGAGGTTCTAAACTTAAGTGAGTCTGATTTATGGAATACTGAACATCATAAAGTGTTAAAAAGTTATTTTGCTTCATCGGAACAAGCTGTACCCAGGAGTGTGTTTTGGCTGTTTGCATATCCGTTTGTCGCAACATTTGGAGGTCCCCCTATCTTTGAGTCAGACAAGATAGGTTTTGGACCCTACCTAGTTCTAATTTTTCCGTTAGTCATGATTGGAATATGGCATTTCAGGGATCGATTTAGCGTTTCAAGATTGGCGCCCATTTTAACAATTGTGACTATTACTTATTTATTATGGTTCTTTTTTGGCCCCTCTCAAAGAGTACGACACTTGTTGCCTGCATATGCCTTACTGATGGCAGCAACCAGTTTGATAGCCTTACGATTATGTAGCAATAACAATAAAAAATATGCATTAGGTATATTTATCGGGGTAGTAATTATTCTTCAAATTGGAGGCCAAGCGATTGCTACGGTAAATTATGCTCGTTATGTCTTTACAAGTGAGCCCCGTGACAAATTTATGACCCGCAATGTAACCAATTATCCAGCCGTACAATGGATTAATGGAAATCTAAAACCGACAAACAAAGTCTATACGAATTTTCGTTGGTTAATTTACCTCTTCAAAATTCCAATTTACTTTGCACATACTCATTCGGAGGCGTTGGTGGATATCAGGCCAACAGCCAACAATCCAAGCAAATTTTTTAACCAGCTAATAAAGCAAAAGGTTACTCATTTGTTAGTTTTGGATGTACAGGACCGCTCTTCCACGACAGGATTAAAGCAATGGATTCCGCTTGCACAAAACGGATGTCTAAGCCTATTAAAATCAATCAAGCCAACTCGTGTCGGCTCAAGATCGCTTCAAAGTTTAACGCCGGGAATCCTGACTCACATATACCAAATTACGACAGAAAAGTGCAGGTTCCTTTAAAACGCAAAAGTATTATTCTTTAGAGCCCTACAAACCGGAATTTCATGGCTAATTCGGTCGCTTTGGGGATCACCACATCTTCATTAATGGTGAGAAATGATGATGAAAAGGTCCGGTCGAGACTAAAAATAAATGGATTCTCGAAGTCATCGCAAAGCGTATCCAACCCAACCCTTCTGAACGTCAGCACTCCACCCCTCTGTTGAGGACAACAACAGGAACACAAAACCCATCAGAACTGGCAGCAGTCGTTTCATGCCGTAATGATTACATAAAGTAGGAAAGAATTGAAGTTAGTTGGTAGGTGAGAATTCTTTGCCGTTCACAACAATCTGTGCAGTCTGGGTTCTGCCGTAGTATCTCCGGGCATAGTAGGTCATGTTGCCATCAAGATACTTCTTCAGTTCCCTGAGAGAGACTTTGCCGTCACTGTTGCCATAGGGTTTATTGTCTCCCTCACCCGACATTCCCTTGAGAAAGTATTTGGTGAAGAGACTTTGAGAACCGTTCTTCTCCCATGAAGCAACCTGATTGGCAGCGCCCGCAGAGATCACTGTGATCTTCCTGGGTGTGGTCGGCATTCTGGGAACAACAGAAATGCCTGATGTATTGACCAGTAAATTGCCATCCTGACTTTGTCCTGAGAAGCATGCTTCCAGAATAACGGTGACGGATGTTGCAGGGACTTTACCGAGGTTGGAGTACAGTTGTTTCAAAGGATAGGCAGTCAGTTGAACCGTTTCACTGTCGGTATCAGAAGGAACAAGATAGGTGGTTCCTTTGTCTCCAGCAGGGGCACCATGACCTGCATAATAGACATAGACTTTTGAGACGTTTGGTTTGGTCCAGTTGAAGAGTTTACCTCTGTGGTCATCGTTACTACCCAAGACACTTGTCATCTGTGCTTTGGTCGCATCTTTGAGATAAATAATGTTTCCCTCACGGACTCCCAGTAATTCCATGAAGTATTTTTTGATGTTCTTTGCATCGGTATAGGCAGGTTTGACGTTGGGAATACCTTTCCCCTGTTTTGTGTAATTGGAATTGGCAATGATGACGGCAATATCGTCGGGTCTTTTGGGAACTTTTTTAATTTTCGCAACTTTAGCTGCTCTTCGTTTTCTTTCTTCTTCTTGACGTCGTTCTTTTTCAATTTTAGCTAATTGGTTTTTTCTCTCTTCTTCTCGACGTCTTGTTGCTTCAATTTTTGCACGTCTCTTTTTCTCCTCTGCAACTCTCGCTATATCTTGTTGTGCTTTTAGTTTGGCAGCAGCTATTTGGGTCGCTGTTAGAGGTGCCTTAATCTCACAATCCCAATTTTCCGTGCCGTTCACAGACTTAGCGCCGCCTACAAACACAAAATTACCAGACACTTCCGCAAAATATTGCTTCACGAACCCAGTTCTTATGTGAACGAGATAATAACCATCCCAGCGAATATCGGCTTCGAACGAGCCATCTGAATTTGGGTCAGGCGCTTCACGAGCCTTTAGCCAAAATTCGCCTTCCACCACCAGGTAACGTTCTCCCTCAATAGTTGTCGTACCCTTCACCCTAAAGTCATCACTCCAATTGCGTGCCAAAAGATCTTTACGAGTTATTAACCCAGTAGATCTGGATAAAAGTGTTGCTCGTTCCTCAGCTCCTGAAAAGAATTTCGAATTCTGCTGGAAAACTTTTCCAAAATATAATTTGGGATTATTGTCAGAAATAGCACCTAGAATTAAAGACTCTCCTGCACTTCCTTTTGTCACTCGAGTGGAATCAAACTTGACTTCAAACCTGCCTAAAGCGCCCCCAGCAGTTACGGGTGCCTGGAAAAAAAACTTACGACCTCTGACACCACCTGTGCCTCTAAATATTGTTGAATTCTTTTTATTCCTAACTACTTCATATTTAAGATTAAAACGCACCTTATTATCAGAAAAGGCTGAGCATGATGCGCTCGAGCCCAAAATAGCTTTAATGTGTATCGGGCTTTGCAATGGGACAACATGACCGTCATAGCCTCTTGCACCGACAAAACTCGAAAAGCTACAAAAGGCTGTAACGACAACAAAACCCATCAGAACTGGCAATAGTCGTTTCATTCCGTGATGATTACATAAAACGAGGAAGAATTGAAGTTAGGTGGCGGACTAAAAGTCTTTGATGACTATGAGAATTCGCGATATCTGGGAAACACAAAAGTATTAAAAGTGCTAAACCAAGTGCCAAACCATTTTACACCGCTCTTAAAAAAACCCACCTAACCCCTTGAAAAGATTGATGGGTGCACAAGGACTCGAACCTTGGACCCGCTGCTTAAAAGGCAGATGTGTTTTTAATGATATCAATGACTTACAAATTTAAAGTGGCTAATCATGGGGGTTTAGCCCAACGTAGCTAGCAAAAAGTGGCTAATCATTTAGGTGAGGAAGAGCTCTCTTTCATCCGTCCTCCGTAACACCAATCCGCGTAACCGTTTCCTGTTACAGAACACCGAGTATAGAACCTCATTTAACTAATGATTTAAATACCAAAGAAAGCTACTTGACTGACTTTGAAATGGCATCGAAATACACAACCTGTTTGCCATATGGTTCCATCGCCTTAGATTTATAAGCATTGTAAATTCCAAATTTAAGACTGTGTCCAGAACTTGAGTCAGGCAGTGTCTGTCTGGTTTCGTGAACTTTTAGTTCATCATTCACAAAGACTTTTAAATAACCGTTCTTCTCTGATGTAGATTTCACTTCGAATTTTAATTTTATCCATTTATCTGTAGGATTATCGTGTACCGTATATTCTTCCTTAATATCCCAGGTAAACCCGTAATGGGTCTTGATTTGAAGCTCCCCAAATTGACTAACTTGCAGATAAGCAAGAGTTGTATAAAGCGACCTATTTCTAACATTAATCTGTGTCAAAAATAGTAGATTACTGCCGAGAGGACGTATCTGCGGTTTTGATGGTATATAGACCATTAGTTCATAGATTAGTAACTCACCTTCTGTAGAACCCCTATCACTCTCGTTAATTTCATGCCGACTTCTATCATTTGGACAATCATCCCAACCCCAACGGTCAGCGGAGCAATCACCTGGCCTAACTTCGAAGCGCGCAGATTGGGTACCGTTGAAAACCGGAAAGCCATCTGCCTTGCTGACAAGGGCACACCCATAGTCTTTTGCATTGATGGATAGGGAGGTCTCAAATGACAGCCCCCCAAGCACATCCTCATTTGAGCTCGTGTTACAAGTCGTCGAGGTTGCGGTGCCTTGTCCGTGGGGTTTGCCATCCTGGAATTCACCAACGTATTTGCTTCCATCGTTATAGGTGAGGGTGCCTTCACAATTCGTCCATTTTTTAAATACATAATGTTTAGATGTAGGACTCCCTTCACAAGGAGGCAAACTCCACCCTTCTGTTGAAGACAACAACAGGAGAACAAAACCCATCAAAATTGGCAGCAGTCGTTTCATGCCGTGATGATGACATAAAGTGGGGCAGAAACCAAGTTAGTTAGCTGACTAGAAGTCTTTAATGGCTATGAGAATTCTGAGTATCTGGGAAACACAAAAGCAGTAAAAGTGATAAAGCAAGTGATAAAGCACCTTTAACTCTTTTCTAAAAAACCACCTAACCCCTTGAAAAGATTGGTGGGTGCACAAGGACTCGAACCTTGGACCCGCTGCTTAAAAGGGAGATGGCATTTTAATGATATCAATGACTTACAAACACAAAGTGGCTAATCATGGTATTTTAGCCCTTTCTAGCCCTTCCTTCCCGCATATAGTGGCCAGAAAACTCAGGCCAAAAACAGGGCCCGCTCATTCGTTCGCCTTAACACCAACCCCCGTAACCGTTTCCCGTTACAAAACACCCAACGCAACATCTCGTCAGCAGCTTCTTCATAACGACCATCATTTATATGAGGTGGAAAAATACCGCCTGATAGGCGCAGGCGGCAAGTTCCCGTTCTTTATTTAGGCGTTATTCGAACCCTAATTACTATCTTATTTATTTCAGTTTCCACCATGACCAGAAACTAAGTGCTGCGATTATTCCTGTGGCAATCACTGGCGGCACGGGCAACGGAAGACCACGAAGGGGACCTTCCATAAAAATTATGACAGCACACATCGAAGAGAAACCGATAGCAGCACCCAAAAGAATTGCTTTTTGGTTATCCACTCCCTCAACGCTACTGGATTGAAATGCAAAACACACAACCATAAATAGCATACCAGCCATAACGTATCGATGTGTTATTCCAATTTCCAAACCTAACCCTTCGGCACTGGGGTATGACTGTAAAACAAAAAACTCTGGAACAGCAAAAAACGCAATCAAAAAAATTAGAGGTACTGCTGCAACTAGATACATCATTATTTTATATGGCATATGAACTCCCTAATAATTGTTAAGGTTGTCGATCTAAACACTTTTGTGGTCTACGCCAACCTATTTAACATTTGGGGAAAGTAAAGGTAGTAAAAGTGACTAATAACTTAGAACCCCTCTAAAAACTACCACCTAACCGCTTGAAAAGATTGGTGGGTGCACAAGGACTCGAACCTTGGACCCGCTGCTTAAAAGGCAGCTGCTCTATCAATGGATTCTCTATCGGACTTCGAACCCGAGGGTTAGTGGTTAGATTCCCGTAAGCTATGACAAGTTCCGAACGGAACAAAAAAACGACTAAGAAAAGTAAAAAGTTACAGTCAAAAATATTTTCCAATAAATTCGACTTCTTAGAAGGTATATGGTGACCCATAGGGGGTTGTTTTTTTATTTTCAATGTCTTACCGTTATTTTCTGCAACTTTACTACACGTTTTGACCCGCCTCGAACCGCGCAAGTTGCAGCCAGGTTTTACACCTCATTTAGTAGGCTTTCCCTCGCGCAGAAACTGGCCAAAGCACCTCAACTTTACCACCACGAACCCCTACGTACCAATCGTGAATGTTGCACGTCGGATCGCAATGACCTGGTACTAATTTTAATTTTTCATTTATTTTGAGGACCCCATTGGGATCTGAAACCACGCCATGCTCATCAGAACAACTGACATATTCGACATCGTTTCGACCAAATATTCTAGGCAGGCCACTGTCAACTGACTGTACTTTTAGCCCGGCGTCAACAATAGCAGTATCTGATCTGACATGGCTCATTACTGAAGTAAGTATAAAAAGTGCGTTCTCCCACTCTTTCTGATCGAGCCGGTTCCCATCAATATCCAAAACACGTCCATAGTCTGCATCCATGAATGCATATGAGCCACATTGCAACTCATTAAAAACCCCGGACGCCCCTTCAAAATAAAATGAACCAGTACCACCGCCAGTCACAATTGAACACGCTATCCCCAAATCTTTTAGACCCGAGAGAAAATCAACCACTAGGGTCAGGACATCATCTATTTTCTTTTTGCGTTTTTCATAATCTACAATGTGTTGCATTGCTCCATGATACGCTTGAATTCCAGAAAACTTCAGTCCATCCACACTCTCAATTGCCTTCGCA
>Ga0315339_1002063_pt1 | contig 15909 bp, 11 predicted proteins | sample ASW17metaG_FD_204514 | JGI IMG/M metagenome (GOLD analysis project Ga0315339, IMG submission 204514) | Ammonia-oxidizing marine archaeal communities from Pacific Ocean, United States - ASW #17 | ecosystem: Environmental > Aquatic > Marine > Oceanic | place: USA: California | collected 2016-12-05
GATTGCCACGTAACCCACCAACCGTACGCCCCTGGTGATAGCCAGCTGACACGCCGCCGCCGTACGCGTAGACGAGGCGGCCGTTCCACGCCGAATCGTTCTCCCAAGGTGACGGCAATGGCGTCCCAGGCTCGTGCAAGAACGCAATTGAATAGACGGCGCGATTGATCGTGCCCATCTCTCGGCGCACGATAAAGGGAATCGTCTTACCTTCCGTGGTCGTCGTCATTGCGATGTCGGTCGGCCGGGGACCGTCGGGATCGAACGGCCGGTAGGGACTCTCCTGAGCACCGCCCTGAAAACCGTTCGCGTTGTCAGCAGCTGCAAGATCACCGGGCGCTTGGTTAGCAGGCGCCGGGGTCTCGGCCACTTTGTAGAAATATTCGACCTTTGTATCCGCCGAGCAGTTTGCATCAAGCGGCGCACCCAGCCCATGAGCTTCGGTTTCGCAAATAAACGGCGTCTGCTGGGGACTGTAGAGGACTGGGCCTGTAATCGGGTGGTTAACGATCGTGAGCTGCGCCGTCACCTGGCCACGCATCGATGCCTCGATTGAATTCGGTCCCACTTCGAGACCTGTCACGCGGCCAATAACCGACTTAGAATCGCCAGCGAGTCTGAACGACCGGGACACGTCGCTCCCGTTGAGGCGAACCATCAGGTTCCTTGCTGTAAGGTTCGCGGGGCCAGTGACCTGCAGCAACACGTCGCCGCCGCTGGCGAACTCAGCCTTCGACGAAAGCGTCGTGAGCTCAAGCGCAGCATCTGCCGGCTCCTGCGCGGTGACAGACGCCATGAACATACCCACCGCCAGGAGCGCGATGGTGAATGATCGGGCCATATACCTTCCTCCATGAGCGGACCTATCGCCGCTCGTCGAGTGTCCTACCAAAAACGTCCCCTCAACCACTCCGATCGCCGGACCTCTCGGGCACCTTCCGGCAGATCGCCGCGCCGGAGACGGCACCTCACATAGGTACGCCGATCGATCTCGCAGCACCCCATCCGCCTTGGTCGTCTGAGGCGCGCGAGGGCGTGACTCCGAAATCCTTCCGAAACCTGCCGCCTATTCTGCGCCTGCTGCCGGCTCAGGCGGGTCGATTGACGCCAGATACGCGACGATGTCTGTCATGTCGTCCATGGTCAGGTTTGCGATCACCGGAGCCATCAGCGCCGTCTGTGGACCTTTTCGTGTACCCATCTTCATATCCCAGAGCTGGCGCATCTGATAGCTGGGCGATCGACCGGCAATGCCCGGCATGGAACCAAGGCCCATGAGATCTGCTCCGTGGCACACGTTGCAGGACACCGTCTTGCCGCCACCGGTCGTCACGAGGTTCTCGCCCCTCTCAAGGCTCCCGACCGGTACGTAGGCAATCCAGTCTCCCGGCGCACGAGTATTCCGAAGAAAGTTCGACTGATGTTCGTCTCGCGGCGTTTCGACAATGCGATTTCCGAGCGGCTCTTGCTCATCACCTTCAAGCGTGATGTACATGTCGCCCAGATGCAGCTCCATCTTCGGAATCATGTCGGCCTCGATGACTTCGATCCACTTGGTGTACGGGATAGCCTCGAAATATTCCGCCGACTGCTGCATTTCTTCTTCGGTCATCGCCTTGGCGAGCAACACCATCGTCGGCGTATTCGGATCTCGAGGATCGGATTGATATCGCAGGTCATCCCGCATGTCCTCAAGCTGCTGCATGGTATAGGCAGCCGGTTGTCCACCCGGGGGCGCATTTTCCGGCCGTCCCTTTCCTGTTGGCAGATGGCACGAGCCGCAGCCGCGGCCACGCTCTGACATCAAGCTCGCCGGACCGGTCTTCATGATGGGGGGCATCGGCGGGTAGTCCTCAGGAAACCACTCGATCACGTTGTGACCGTCGCGAATTTCCAGCCACGAATACGACGCGCTGCTTCCCTCGACGGTCCGGGGCCTTCGCTGGTCCTCCGGGCTCATCTCTCCGCGTAGCTGCGTCGGCGGCAGTGGATCGTTCTGCGGGGCGGCTGCGTCGCCCGGCTGTGGGGGCGTAAGCCACCCGTACGCCCAGAGCGGCCATTCCTCAGCCGGCGCCTGAGCCTGAACAAATGACGTTCCGAGCGCGACACACGCCACAACCGCAACGCGCAGCATCCCGATACGAATATCCTGCTTCACTTCGACCTCCCCAGGAGAGTTATCTCCACCCTACCGATCCGATGCCGGTCACGACTATAGGCTTGCACCCATACTGCTCGGGCGCGTACCCCAGTTCTGATCGTGTCGGACTTTATACCTTACCGGCCAAGGTGGCAAGAAGGCCAATACCTCCGCCACGGCCCAAGGGGTCCGTGTGCCACGGGGTCGGCACCTGCTTTGGCTCGGAACCATCGATGGGTTCAGATACCTCAGAGGATCGCATGCGACTGATCCTACTCAGCCCTCCTCCCCACAACCCTGTGCCTTGGGGGCGGCTTTTTAAGAGCCTAGCGAATCAGCGGTGCCAGCACGAGCGCTACGACCGCGATGAGCTTGATCAAGATGTTCAGGCTCGGCCCGCTCGTGTCCTTCAGCGGATCGCCAACGGTGTCGCCAACGACTCCGGCTTTGTGCGCCTCACTGCCCTTGCCATGGGCAACACCATCGATCTCGATACCACCCTCGATACGCTTCTTGGCGTTATCCCAGGCGCCTCCGGCATTTGACTGGAAAATGGCCAGCAACACGCCAGACACCGTCACGCCGACGAGCAACCCGCCGAGCATGTATTTGTCGATCGAGCCGATAATCACCGGCGCAGAAATCGCGAGAACGCCCGGAAGCACCATCTCCCTGATCGCGGCTTTGGTGGAAATGTCGACGCATTTGGCGTAGTCAGCCTTGGCCGTGCCCTCCCGAAGACCCGTGATCTCACGGAACTGGCGGCCCACTTCCTCGATCATCTCACCAGCCGCCCGGCCCACCGCGTTGATGGCCATCGCACTGAACACATACGGCAGCATGGCGCCGAGCAGCACGCCGGCCAGGATCACCGGATTGGCGACGTCGATGTTGTCCACATCGGCCTGCTGCATAAACGCCGCGAACAGCGCGAGCGCCGTCAACGCCGCTGATCCGATGGCGAAACCTTTGCCGATCGCGGCCGTGGTGTTGCCGACCGCATCGAGCTTGTCGGTGCGTTCCCGGACTTCCGGTGGCAGTTGCGCCATTTCGGCGATGCCGCCCGCATTGTCCGAAATCGGGCCGTAGGCATCGACCGCCAGCTGAATGCCGGTGACCGACAGCATGCCAAGCGCCGCGATCGCGATGCCGTAGAGGCCAGCAGTGGAGGACGCCCCGATAATGGCGAGGGCCAGAATCACAGCGGGAATGCCCGTCGAGTACATGCCCACACCCAGGCCAGAAATGATGCAGGTAGCCGATCCAGTCACGCTCTGCCGGGCGATACCGGCCACAGGCGCATGATCGATCGATGTGAAGTACTCAGTGACCAAGCCGATCAAGACGCCGGCGCTCAAACCGATGAGCACGGCGTAGTACACACCCATCGACGTATACGTCGTGCCCGCGATGGTCCATTCCGACGGCAGCATCCACTGGATGATGAAGTACGACAGCACCGCCATGATGCCGGAGGCACCGAACTCTCCCGCGTTGAGGGCAGCCTGCGGGTTACCACCCTCCCTGACCCGCACGAAGAAGGACCCGGCGATCGACACCACGATGCCAACGCCAGCGACGACGAGCGGCAGCAGCACGGCGGCCAGCGGCGCCACACCAAGGCCCTCGAATGTCGCGATGAACGCGGCGCCGAGCACCATCGTGCCGATAATCGACCCGACGTAGCTCTCGAAGAGATCCGCTCCCATGCCTGCGACGTCACCCACGTTGTCGCCCACGTTGTCAGCGATGGTGGCCGGGTTGCGCGGATCGTCCTCCGGAATGCCCTCGTAGACCTTGCCCGCAAGATCGGCGCCGACGTCGGCGGCTTTCGTGTAGATACCACCGCCCACGCGCGCAAACAACGCAATCGATGAGGCCCCGAGCGAAAAGCCCGACAGCACGTTGATGACGCGGACCGTGTCCCATCCCATGTTGCTGTAGGCGATGAAGAGCCCACTGAGACCCAACACACCCAGGCCCACAACGCTCAGGCCCATGACGAGGCCGCCCGAGAAGGCCACTCCGAGCGCCGATGCCAGCCCGGCCCGAGCCGCCTGGGTCGTGCGAACGTTGGCTTTGGTGGCCACGGTCATGCCGATGAACCCGGCCAACGCCGAACAGAGCGCGCCAGTCACAAACGACACCGCCACCAGAGGCGACGATTGTTCGTTGCCCATGTTGGCCCCGACCAGCAGCGCCGCCACGGCGACAACGAAGACCCCCAGCACCCGGTACTCGCGGCTGAGGAAGGCGCGAGCGCCCTCGGAGATGGCTGCGGCAATCTCCGCCATGCGTTCGTTGCCCGCATCCTGCTGCCCGACCCAACGAGCCTTAAGAAGCGCGTAGCCCAGGGCCAGCAAACCCGCGACCGGAACGAGATAAATGATGAGCTGCGTATCCATATAGTTGATATCTGTCCTTAACATCGATGCGCGATTACCGGATGACCAGCACGCAAGCCTTCACGAGCGACTCAACGTCGTTACCGTGATTCACGGAGACCGCATTGACCAACTAGCCATGTCGAGTCTTACACGTCTGGGACAATTGAAGATCTTAACGGCCCCGCGACGTCAACGCAATTGCCACGCTGCGATGCCTGCCCGAATCAGGTGCAGACGTGTGGTCCGGGCCGCCTCCACCTGCTGTGAGGCATAGGTCGTTGCCGAGGCGTTAAGCCTCCCTCGTCGCATTGGAAACCCGTGACCTTCTGCCAAAGGAGACCCGCAATTGCCGCTCCGCAGGCATAGGCCACAGCGTCCCACGCATCACCGGTGGCCTGCGAGAACATCCTGGGAGCGATTAGCTCGGCTGCGACGGTCCATGTCACCAGTGCGAATGCGATTTCGCGCCACCGAGGCATCTGGTCGTCACTCCGCCAACCAATCCGGCGCTCCAGGAATAGCCACAATGGCAGCCCCGCTGGAATCAGCAGGACGTCGGCGAAATGGCCGCTCCAAAACGATGTCTGCCCGGCGACCGGTATCAGCCAGCGGTAGCCAATGTAGATCGCGATTGCACCGAGACAGATTGGATCGCGCCAGTAACCGAAATGCCTGTCAACCAGCTTCACAACAGAGCGGCAGTGGCGAGGCCGAAGCCGAGAGCGAGAAGCGTTTTTAGAAAAAACTGCATGCTCAAAACGCAAGAAAGTCGGCGGAATGGTTCGGTGAGTGTGACATTCGACCCTTGCCATTGTAGTCTGCGGTGCTTGGTTACCTTGCCCATTTGAGCGCGCTGCGCGTCTCGATGTTGCGGCGACCAATTGCAACTAGGAACCAACTGCACCCATGACTAGCCCGCGTGTCACCGCCTCCGTCGACAATCCACAGCACGTGCTGTTTGCAAGCCTCGTCGGTACGACGATCGAGTACTTCGACTTTTACATCTACGGCACGGCGGCAGTTCTTGTCTTCCCGACACTTTTTTTTCCGGCTTCGGACCCGACAACGGCAACGTTGGCATCGCTGGCTACCTTCGGAATCGCCTTTCTCGCCCGACCAGTGGGTGCAGCGCTCTTCGGGCACTTCGGGGATCGCGTGGGGCGCAAGACAACGCTGGTCGCGGCCTTGCTGATGATGGGTAGCTCCACCGTGGTTATCGGCCTCCTGCCGACCCATGCCTCCATTGGTCTAGCGGCACCGATCCTACTGGCGCTCTGCCGATTCGGACAGGGACTTGGCCTCGGGGGAGAATGGGGTGGCGCGGTGCTACTGGCCATCGAAAACGCGCCGCCGGGCAAACGCGCCTGGTACGGAATGTTCCCGCAGCTCGGCGCCCCGCTCGGTTTCCTTCTGTCGACAGGTGTGTTCCTCGTGCTCTCGGATCGTCTGACCAATGAACAGTTCCTTTCGTTTGGTTGGCGAATTCCATTTCTAGCCAGTGCTACCCTGGTAATAGTCGGCCTCTACATCCGTTTGGCGCTGACCGAAACGCCAGTGTTCACCGCCTCGCTTAGCGAACGCATCCCCTCACGAGTTCCCATACTCACGGTGCTCCACGAGTACCCGGGTGCGCTCGTAACAGGTACGCTCGCCTCGCTGGCAACGTTTGTGATCTTCTACCTCATGACAGTCTTTACGCTGGCGTGGGGTACGGCCGAGCTTGGGTTTACCCGAGACCAGTTTCTGCGGATCCAGCTGGTCGGTGTAGTGTGCCTCGCTGCAACGATTCCGATCGCTGCGGTCCTGGCTGAGCAGGGACGGCGGAGAGTGCTCATCGGATCGTCGATAGCGATCGCACTGTACGGCCTCGTAATGGGGCCGCTCTTCGTCTCTGGCGCCATCGGCGCGATGCTGACGGTTGCCATCGGCCTCGGTCTGATGGGTCTAAGCTACGGCCCGCTCGGCACATTGCTTTCGGAGCTCTTTCCCACGAAGGCCCGCTACACCGGCAGCTCACTCGCATTTAGCCTAGCCGGCATTCTCGGAGCATCGTTAGCGCCCTACATCGCCACCTCACTCGCCAACACGTACGGCGTGCGCTATGTCGGGTACTACCTCACTGCTGCGGCGCTGCTGTCACTGGCGGGCGTGATGGCCACACGCGAAACTCGGGACCACGACCTGATGCACTGAAGCCCGCGTACGAATGTCATCCCGGCGGCGGCTCGTTTCTCTCTGGTTGAGTCTGGCACCGCTCGCTCCAGGAAGTATTCTCGTTGCCTTCGTCCACGGTCGAGACACCTGGAGATCCCCCCTTCGATCACGTAGTCTCTTGATGTGAAGATCATTTTGCGAATTTCGGTCATCAGAATCCTACTAATGGCGACAGCCAGTCTCCTCACGACGCCAGCCATCCTTATGGCTCAATCGGCAACTGACAGTGACCTGCCTGTTCTCGCAAGCGGGTTACCTGAGACGATTCCGATTTTCCCTCTCCCGAGCGCATCACTCTTCCCGAACGCGTCGCACCCATTCCGCATCTACGAGCCACGCTATCGCACGATGGTGGTCGACGCGATGAAGGGCCACCGAATCATCGGGATGGTGACGCTGCGACCAGGTTTCGAAAATGACTACGAAGGGCGGCCGCCTATTGAGTCCATCGGGGCCGCGGGCCTGATCACCGGCTACAAGGCGCTGCCAAACGGAGAGTTCAACATCGTGCTCGGGGGCTTGGTCAAGTTTCGCATTCTCGGGGAGGAAGACGACAGCCGGATCTATCGTCTGGCCCGCGTCGAGCCGATCGAAGAGGTTCTGAACGACAGAGACGCCCTGGCACTCAGTGACGTTCGGCACCAACTGGAATCGCTCTTGGTGGCGCTGACCGACCAGCTCGGGATCGTGCAGCCCCCAGTCGGAGTTCCGGACGAACAGGTCGTGGACGAGTTGTCCCAGTTTCTTCCGATCGATCCGTCGTATCGTCAAGATCTACTTGAAGAACGTGGAGCGCTGGAACGCGGCCGCGCGGTGGTCGACATCCTAGAACGGCTGCTTCGTGCTCGGTAGTAACTAACTGCGCAAGTAGACCGCAGAACCGGCGGCGCAGCCCTGGCCGAAAATCGTCACGTTCTATGCAACACCGCGAGGCAACCAGGATCGAAAACATTCTCACTGACGCGTCACTAACGGAGGACACACTGTGGACGACGACACTCGACTTGTCACGACCGCGACCCTGGTCGCACTCGCTGGGGGGGTCATTGCCTTTTTCGCATTGACTGATCGCGGCCGCAATACGCTGCGCCAAGTAGGACCTGCGTTGGACGATGTATCGCACACACTCGAAGAAGTCCGAACGATCGTCCAGAAACTCGACCGGGCCGTGCAGAAGGCCAACACCATGGTCACCGAGATTCGGGATGTTATGCCGTCCATGGCTACCGATGACGAGCCTAAAACCCACCATGGCCCGAACATCATTCAATAGAGTCTGGCCATAACAGGGTTCGTGATAGTTTGCGTACCGAGTCTGCCAGCCGGGAGGACCCCTGGAACAGATTACGCCAAGCTGTAGGAAGCACGTAACTCGAACAGACAGGACTCATACCATTGGCACACATGCACCCACGGACCTGGCATCAGTTTTACGACAAGGGCGTTCGGCCTTCCCTCGATTTCGAGGCGTTACCGCTCTCCGCTTTCCTCGACCGCAGCGCTCGCAATCATGGCGATGCCACGGCGCTGATTTTTCTCAACAGCCGGCTCACCTATCGCCAGCTCCAGAACGAGGTCGATCGGTTCGCCACCGCGCTGGCGGGACTCGGCGTGACGAGCGGGACACGAGTCGCCATCCAACTGCCGAACCTTCCGCAAACGGTCATCGCATTCTACGCGGTGCTCCGCCTCGGAGGCGTCGTCGTGATGACCAATCCCCTATACGTAGAAAGAGAGATCGAACATCAGTGGAACGATGCTGGCTGCACGGTCGCCATCACAACCGATTTCCTATTTGCCAGCCGCATCGCTAAGATCCGCCCCAGACTCTCTGTTCAGCACTATGTGATCGTTTCGATTCCAGAATACCTGCGCTTTCCGTTGAACTTGCTGGCGCCGCTGAAACTTCGGCGCGCGAAGCCGGCCCTGATGGCCACCGTCGCGGCAGGCCCAGGCATCCACTTCATGCGCAAGCTGATCAAAGCAACGCCCGCGAACCCACCCGAAACCCTGATCGAAATGGACGCGCCAGCTGCGCTGCAGTACACCGGTGGTACGACCGGCGTCGCGAAAGGTGCAACGCTGACGCATCGAAACCTCTCGTGCAACGTACAGCAGGTCGCCTCCTGGTTCGTCGATGCCAGGCCTGGCAAGGAAGTGATGCTGGGATGTCTACCGTTCTTTCACGTGTTTGGCATGACGGTCGCCATGAACTTTCCAGTGCACGCAGCTGCGGCGATGGTGCTCATGCCAAACCCCAGAGATATCCCACTCATGATTCAGAACATCGCCACACACCGCGTCACGCTGTTTCCAGGTGTTCCCGCGATGTTCAACGCGATCATTAACGCACCAGGCTTAGAGAAGCTTGATCTAACAAGCGTGGCGTCCTGCTTTTCTGGAGGAGCGCCATTGCCTCCTGATGTACTTGAACGATTCGAATCTTTGACCGGGAGCAAGATCGTTGAGGGCTACGGACTGACCGAGACCTCGCCAGTCACGCACGCCAACCCACTCAACGGCCAGCGCAAAATCGGCAGTATCGGCGTACCTTTTCCCAATACCGAAGTGAAGGTTGTGCACGTCCACGACGCCACAACCGAAGTGGACTCTGGGCAACAAGGCGAGCTCGTCATCAAAGGCCCGCAAGTCATGGACGGCTACTGGAATGCCCCCGATGAATCGGCGGCCGTGCTGACTGACGGCTGGCTCCACACGGGCGACATCGCCAAGGTTGACGAGGACGGGTACTGCTTCATCGTCGGCCGGAAGAAAGACATCATCATTGCCGGTGGCTACAATATCTATCCCGACGAGGTAGACGCCGTACTAATGGCACATCCTGCCGTCCACGAATCGGCAACAATTGGCGTACCTGATCCGGCACGAGGCGAAACGGTCAAGTCTTTCGTCGTCTTGCGACCAGGGCAGGTGGCCAACACCGACGAGCTCACCGAACACTGCCGACGCGAACTTGCCGCGTACAAGATTCCTCGGTCGATTGCGTTCCTGGACGAGCTGCCCAAAAGCAGCGCGCTGAAAATTCTCCGCCGGGAACTGCGCGACATGGAGCTCAACACCACACTCAAACGACCGCCGACACCATGATGACTAATGAACATCTCCAAGGCTGGGTCGGTGCCACCGTGAGAATCGACTACGGCAACTCTCCGAAGAGCGTCTGCACATTGGCAAGCAACCGTGCCTCGGGAACGGTGTAACCCTCGAATCTCTCCGACGGCTGCCAGTTTGCCGCGGCATCCTCCGCCGACTGCCCACCGGCCTTCGCCGCTCGCATTGCCTCCAGAAACTCAAGCGTGAAGTCGGCATACTCACGAAGATCGTCCATCGTCATCAACGTACTGTGCCCGGTAATAATCGTGTCGACCGCAAGTGCATCGATCGCTTTCCGAAGCGTTGCCGGAAACTCCAATGCGCTGCCGCCGTTGTTGGCGTCCATAATCGGGAGATTCTTGCCGGAGAAGACGTCGCCCCCATGCATCACGCTCAGGGCCGGAAAAACCACCCACACGTCCCCGTTCGTGTGAGCACGACCAAAGTAGTACAACTCGATTCGCGCGTCGCCACTACCGAGTGTAAACCTGTCGGTGAACGTATCGGTTGGCATACCGCGATCACCCTCGAACGTCATGTTCTGCGGCCCAAAGCCGGTCACCGGGCGCATGTCGAGCATGTTGGTCGCTGAGTTCTCGTGGGCCACAATCTGGATGTCGGCCGGCAACTCTGGGTTGCCGCCGACGTGGTCGAAGTGGCTATGGGTGTTGATGAGGGTGGTGACTGGGAGATCGGTCAGAGCGGCCACGCTCTCAAGCAGGGTCTCGCCCCAGCCCGGCACCTTTGTGTCCACTAGCGTCACGCCGCTCGGGCCGATAAACGCCGCCGTGTTGCCACCACCTCCACGCAGGACAAACAAATTGTCACGCACCTCTTCGGTCTCGATGACGGGACCCTCCGCCTGCTGAGCGACAAGACCGAACCGGTTATCAGCCATCGCTATACCGAGGACACCAACGATCAGCAGAACCGCGAGCACGTAGATTCTTCTCATCGACGATCTCCCTCCAGCGACAAACCAGACAGCAGGGCGTGAAAAGATATTTTCACTGGCATACCCACCCCGTGATGTCCGGCTGCGTCTCGTGACATGGCGCGACGTCCGGGGGAGCGTCCAGTGAGTAGTACACCTTGAAATCATCGCCAGACCTTCCATTAAAGTCGATGATCTCGATCGGGTCGCGCGGCTCCGTGTCACCCGGCGCCATCCTGTAGTTCATCGAGACCGCGACGGGCGCGTACATCGAGCGTCCCGGAAGAACCAGCGGCTCGAACGTGGTGTTGCGAACGATCGAGCGTTTGGCGGCTCGCGCCAATTCGCTGTCCGATGCGTACCCAGTGGCAACCACGATACCAATGTGGTTGCGAAAGTACCCATTCTCGATCATTACTGACCCATCTCCACGACCCGGCTCGAGCCGCGCCTGGTTCGGGTAGAACGGACTTGCCACGCCGACGCGAAGCCCCTGAATGTCTCCGTCTCTGACTACGACACTCTTCGCCGCATAGTTGGAAAACCAGAGGCCTACAGGAGCATCGAGATCACTCGTGAGTACAGATTTGTCGCCGCGGACCGTTAAACGATCGACGACTAACGTGTCTGTGGGCGTTGCGGTCACGCCGTGGCGCGACGGATGCCACACGCGAAAATCCGTCACTTCGCCGTTCCAACCCCACACCGCGCCCGCCTGTATCGCACCGTACGCCTCGTTGTTCGTAAACTCAAGAACACCGGAAACGGTGGTGTCGAGCTCGACCGTCTCACTCTCCAGTGTCGGATCGGCACCCTGGAACGCTGGAATCCTAATAGAGCCAAGCCCGCCAGCGGCCAGGCCGAAGCCCACCGCGTCGGCGTTGGCAGAGACGTTGTTGCGGATGTAGTTGTGTGGCCCTCGGAACCACAACCCGGCCCCCTCGCCGCCGGGGTCCGCTGTCGGACCAGCGTAACCGCTCCGCGGCGCGAAGTCGCCAGAACCCTCGATCCGCAACGCGAAGTTGTGCTCAAACACGTTGAACGCCTCGGTGCCGTCTTCCGTGGCGATCCCGGCCCCTCCGGTGTTGTACACAACGTTGTCCTGCACAAGGCCGTAGTGGCTGTTATGGACCGTGACTCCCCACTTCGGGGCGCCATCCACGGCGTTGCCAATCAGCGTGAACTGATACCCGTCCTCCGGCGTCGTCGTCGGACCGAAGTAGTGATGGAAGTGGATCGCATAACGCCCGATCTGGTTTTCTCCGGCGTGGATCATGTGTCCGTCGCCGTCGAATATCGTGTTGTCGAGCGGCCCCATCTTCGTGCGTCCCATGCCCTGCACAGCGACATAGCGGATATCGACGTTGGCGCGCGCCATAAAGATCGTGTGTCCGCGCGCGCCTTCCGGGTTCTCGGACCGAATGAGCACGTTGCGCGTGAGATTGCCGACGTGCGGAAGGAATTCGAGCGTCCCGTCCGGCGTGCGTGCCCCGGGATGGTCGTGCTGGAGCGCGGACTCCAACGTGATCTGACGACCCGTCACCAACGCGATCCGAAGCCGTTCATCGCGAGAGACGAAGCCCGCCCGTCGCTCCCGCTCCCGCAATTGTCGCGTGTCTGGAATGACAACTTCATCGCCGGCCGCCCAACCCGCTGGTTCGTCTTCAAACAGCAGCGTGGTCTGCCCAGCCAGCGGCTCGGCGGCCAGGCGCAGGAACGTGGTCGGCTTGACCGCGCCGTGCATCCGAACCGTACCAAGACCCTGGATGCCCGTGCCGATCTGCGCGGGATCGAGGCCATCATCGGTGGCCTGGTCCGCGATAACGATTTCAGCGGTGGCGTCAGACGCCACTGGCTGGACCTCCGTCCCGACTTCGAGAACCCCGTCATCCATGACGGTCATATTGACGATCCGCATCCGCGTGCTGGCGTCGGTGCTGAACCTGAGGTGTCCGTTCACCTCGATGCAATCGAGTCGCGCATCACTGGCAACGTCATAGACAACGTCGTGACCGGCCTTGATGCGCACCTTGTCATCGGCGCCGGGCACCCGCTGCGGAAACCACGTTGCAGGGTCCGACCACACCCCACCTGTAGCGCTCGTCACGCTCGGATTCGCACAGAAGAGCGGGACGCCCTGCGGCACGCCACTCAACGGCGCTGTGTGTGTGGGTGAGTCCTGACCCACGGCTGGCGGCGCGACGCAGAACAGGCCGAAGGTTGCGACACACAGTGCGACGACAGTCCGAGTAATCTTTGCAGACACGGGCGCCTCCTTTGGGAATGCGCGAATATAGCATGTTGCCGGTTGGCCCGGCTGTTACGGCCGGCCATCAACCACGGTAGAATGTCAACAGGTACTCAAGCCAACAGGAGCACATCCCGTGAATTCACGTCTTTTCTCTACGTTCGTTGCAGCGGCCGCCGTCGCAAGCCTGGGAAGCATCACCATGGCTCAGGGAAATCCCGAGGCGGCCGCGCTCGAAAACCCGGTTGCCGCATCGCCAGAATCCATTGCCGCCGGTCAGACGAGCTTCAACCGATACTGTGCGTCGTGCCACGGCCGCACCGCGGAGGGCGGAGTGGGCAACGACCTGATCCCTGACTCGCCAAACCTGATCGACGAGGGTTGGGATCACGGCTCCGCCGACGGCAACATTTTCGACGCGATCAAGAACGGCGTAGCGCCGAACTTCGACATGATTCCGTGGAACAACAGGATGTCGGACGACGAGATCTGGAACGTCGTGAACTACCTGCGCTCGCTCGCCGAATAGACATCCCCCAGCACAAAAAAGTAGAGGCGGGCCCGAAAGCCCGCCTCCACCAATCATCACGCCGCGCCCAGCCTACTTAGCGAGCGGGTTGGGTCGCATCTGGAACTTCACGAGCTTGGGCAACGTGCCCTTGCCAGTTTCCATATGGAACGGCGCTCGTGTCGACACTGGTGTGTAGATGCCCTTGCCCTTCCAACCGGCGCCCGCATCGTCGATGCGGCCGTCGAGGCCTTTCGCGAAGTAGCCCATCGGATACGGAACGCGAAGCGTCAGGAACTCTTCATCAACCAGCGCCAGCAACGCCTCGGACAGATTGCCCGTCACCAGCGATATGTCGGTGCCCACGCCGAGCATGTCGAATCGATCCGTGAAGTTGTAGTACGCCGAGTCGGCACTGGCACTCTGTGTGGCGCCTTTGTAGCCCGGACCCGGTAGCGGATACAGCGTCCACCCTTCGGCGCAGTGCTGCCCCGTCGCGGTTGGGCCGTTCAGCTCGCCCGTGCACTTGCGCCGGTCGAAGCTTGAAAGGTGCCCGCTCGACAGAACAGTCCACACGACGTTATCGCTGTCGACATCCAGACCGCGTGGCCCGTAGCCCTCTTCCGTCGCGTTGGAGTTTTCCCACGGCACTTCATAGATCTCAACGAGGGCGGTTTCTGAGGGGTTATCCCCAGGCACCAGCCGACCGAGCGCGCCGGGCATGCCGCGCAACGTGCCCCAGATCGAGCCGTCGTACGCCGGCGAGTCACCGTAGAACTGAACGTCGACCCGCTTGTCCATCGTCGGATCGTCAGGCGCATCCGGCTCGGTGTAGGCGTCGCGCTTCCCGTTGCCGTTGTGGTCGAGCACAAACGGCGTCCAGCCCTGGGCCAGCTGCTCGTCGCCCGTTTCGTCCCAGACATTTATGTCGAACCATCCCTCGACACCGGTCGGCCCGAACGACGACCAGAGCAGGTCGTTCTCATCGAGATTCACGTGGCCATATGAGAAGCAGGTGTCGATCGTATGGGTCTGCTCCGTCTTCGGGTCGTACATGATGAGTCCGCGGCTGGACCGCTCGATCGGAAACAACTTCGCAGACGGATGATCCGACCCCTCACGACACCACGCCGGTGTCTCAGGTCCGCGGACGATCGACGCCGACCACACACGACCCTGGCCGTCCATGGCGAAGCTGTGCGCGCTCGTCTGGCTGTTCCAGATCACCTCGTCGCCCCAATACGGGGACGGCGCGGCCGGCGGATTGTCGCCGGAACTCGGAGTGTTGGGATCGCGGGGTTTTAACGCGATCTCGCTCGCCGTGTGCGTGACCGGATCGATGACCGACATGTAGTCGGCGGCCGCCTCGAGCGCCCCGTAGATCGGACCGTTCGCGTTGACCGTCGGATCCCGCTTGTCGCTCGAGATGGCGTCATGCAGATAGACCTTCTCGCCCGCCCAATCCCACACCGTGACGACCACATCCCGCTCGCGGCCCTGCGGGCGAGCCGGCTCGGCAAACGGGAGCTCACCGTCCGCAATCCGGTCCGTCCAGTCGGCAAACATCCCTAGCGTGCGATCCAGGCCCACCTGGTTGAACCTGGCGCTCATGCCACCGCCAGCCTGGCCCGACAGCAGCCGGCGATCCCAAGCGCTTCTTGAGTCTTCGGTCTCGTCGAGAATGCTCTGGGGAATCGTACGCGTGGCCTTGTTGCCCATCTGATGGCAGCCCGAGCAGCCATCAGTGTTGACGACCCGAGCAACGAACGCTCCCTGGCTGTGGATATTCTGCGCAATACCGTTACCGGCCGGCCCTGTTCCCGGGAAATCGCTCTCCGGAGGCAACTGGAGCATCGAGTACCAGTACTGCGCCGGGTAGTACTCAGCTGCGGTTTTCTTGTCGGGCGCGACCACGGCCGTCAGGTTCACGATATTACCTGGCGTTGTCACGACCTTTTGCGAATCGACGAGGCCGTAACCACGGACCCACACGTCGTATTCGGCGTCGGGCAAGTCCGGCACCACGTAGCGACCGTCGTCATCGGTCACGACGGTCTTAATCAGACGCGTAGGCAGATTCGTGGTCTCCGCGATCACCCAGACCCCTGCTTCCGGGCCATTCGGACCGGTCACCACTCCTCCGACGTCGTCGTTGTCAATGGCGACGGCAGACTCACCGCCCTGTCCCGCATTGACAACCACCAGCGACGCCACGAGACTCGCAGCGATGCCAAACGTCACGATGCCCCAATAGAGACCTTTCGAACGCATAAACCCCCTCCTACCTAATAACTACCTGGCGCACAACTCCCTAAGGGAACTTGTGGCCCAGAACTTCATGCCCAAACCGCCCAAACCAAAGAC
>Ga0315339_1002065_pt1 | contig 15905 bp, 17 predicted proteins | sample ASW17metaG_FD_204514 | JGI IMG/M metagenome (GOLD analysis project Ga0315339, IMG submission 204514) | Ammonia-oxidizing marine archaeal communities from Pacific Ocean, United States - ASW #17 | ecosystem: Environmental > Aquatic > Marine > Oceanic | place: USA: California | collected 2016-12-05
GGCTTCCTCTCGACCGCAAGAAAGCAGCGCTGGAACATCATCGAAGCACTGCGCCGAGACCCGCGAGACCTCGCAAAAAGGCTCCGCACCGCTTAATGGCGCAAGGCAACCTGGGCAGTTACGATTCGGCACCGAATGAGGCATTTGCCGCAATTTGATGCAGGAGAACGCCGACACACCGATATGACGACTTGCCGACAGCGGCTATCATTGGTTGACCGGCGCTTCTAGCCTTGCAAGGCCGCTCCGCTTCGAAAATGATTGCCTGATGACCGAGTTACAGCCGAATCCATTGCCCAGAGAGGGCATTTCGCCACCCCAACATCAGAATTTGGCGCACCCTGATCTCGAGCGGGTTAGGGGCCACGCCCGGCTTGGCTTCGACTCGACCGGTGGCGAAACACGCCTTGTCGAATTCTATCAATCCGGCTCCGCCAAAATTCGTATGCCGCGGATTGGCGCCGGTGGGGCCCGGGAAGCAGTGCTTCTCAACACCGCCGGCGGCCTCACCGGCGGCGATCATCTTGTCTACGAAGTCTCGGCCGGGGCTGGCACCAGGGCCGTCGTATCGACGCAAGCCGCCGAGCGCATTTATCGACGCTCCCGCGGCGTTGCCCGGATTGAGACCAATATCGTCGTCGGCGAAGGTGCTCACCTCGATTGGCTGCCACAGGAAACGATTATTTTCGACAATTCAGCCCTGTCGCGCCGGCTTTGCGCCGATATCGCACCGGATGCTACCCTGTTTGCCGTCGAGTCGATCGTTCTTGGACGTGCCGCAATGGGCGAGACGACGCGAAAAATCCTGCTCAACGATTCCTGGCGTATCCGCCGTGCCGGCGAGCTGATCTTCGCCGATGGCCTTCGTCTTGACGGCGATGCAAGCGTCATCATGGCCGGCGGCGCCACCGGCAAGGGAGCAATTGCGATCGCCACGGTCTTGCTTATTTCTCCCGACGCGGAAGATCGCATCGCCGCTGCACGGGCCGCCCTTGACCAAAGTCAGGGCGAAAGCGGCGCCAGCGCTTGGAACGGTATGCTGGTGGCCCGGTTGATCGCGTCAAATGGACAACATCTGAGATCAGACATTATCCGGCTCGTTGAGGGCCTGCGCGGCGTCGCCATGCCGCGGGTATGGAATTGTTAAGGGAAACGCAAATGAACCTCACCCCAAGGGAAAAAGACAAGCTTCTGGTGTCAATGGCCGCGATCGTCGCTGGCCGGCGCCTTGAGCGCGGCGTCAAACTCAACCACCCCGAGGCGATCGCACTGATCACCGACTTCGTCGTCGAAGGGGCTCGCGACGGTCGTTCGGTTGCCGACCTGATGGAAGCCGGCGCCCATGTCATTTCCCGCCAGCAGGTTATGGAAGGCGTTGCCGAGATGCTCGACGATATCCAGGTCGAGGCAACCTTCCCCGACGGAACCAAATTGGTCACCGTCCACCACCCTATCCGTTGAACCGCAGAAACGGGCAGTAACCATGGTCAATCGCCTTGTCATTGCCTGTGCTACCGAGGCCATATCCTTTTCTATTCAGGAGTGTTCATCATGATTCCAGGCGAGGTGTTTCCCGCTACTGGCGAAATCGAACTCAACGCCGGTCAGGAGATCGTAACATTGAACGTCTCCAACGCCGGCGACAGACCGATCCAAGTCGGTTCCCACTATCACTTCTTTGAGACGAATCCGGCTCTCACATTCGATCGGGAAATGGCCAGGGGACGGCGCCTCGACATTCCTTCCGGCACCGCTATGCGCTTCGAGCCCGGGCAGAGCCGGACGGTCACGCTCGTCGCCTATCGCGGCAAGCGCGCGGTTTTCGGTTTCAATCAAAAAATCATGGGCGAACTCGACTAAGAGGAATTGACGCATGCCATACAAGATTCCCCGTGCCGCCTATGCCGACATGTTCGGACCAACGACCGGCGACCGTGTGCGACTGGCCGACACTGACCTCGTCATCGAGGTCGAGAAGGATTTCACCACCTATGGTGAGGAGGTGAAATTCGGCGGCGGCAAAGTTATCCGCGATGGAATGGGTCAGTCGCAGGCAACCCGCGCCGAGGGGGCTGTCGATACAGTGGTCACCAATGCCCTCATCCTCGATCATTGGGGAATCGTCAAAGCCGACATCGGCATCACTGACGGCAAGATCAGCGGCATTGGCAAAGCCGGCAACCCCGACATCCAGCCCGGAATCGACATCATCGTCGGCCCCGGGACAGAGGCGATCGCCGGCGAAGGCAAGATCCTGACCGCCGGTGGCCTCGACGCCCACATCCATTTCATCTGCCCACAGCAGATCGACGAGGCGCTCTATTCAGGCGTCACCACCATGATCGGCGGCGGCACCGGCCCGGCGACCGGCACCAATGCTACTACCTGCACGCCGGGACCCTGGCATATCGGCCGCATGATCCAGTCTGCCGAGGGTTTCGCCATGAACCTTTTGTTTGCCGGCAAAGGTAATGCCTCGCTTCCCGCCGCCCTTGAGGAGCAGGTCAAAGCCGGCGCCGGCGCCTTAAAGCTTCACGAGGATTGGGGCACGACCCCGGCCGCGATCGACAACTGCCTCGCGGTCGCCGATGAATTCGACGTCCAGACGATGATCCACACCGACACACTGAATGAATCCGGCTTCGTCGAGAATACCATCGCAGCGTTCAAGGGCCGCACCATCCACGCCTATCACACCGAGGGCGCCGGCGGCGGCCATGCTCCAGACATCATCAAGCTGTGCGGACAGTCAAACGTCATCCCCTCTTCGACCAATCCGACCCGGCCCTACACGGTCAACACGATCGACGAGCATCTCGATATGCTCATGGTTTGCCATCACCTCAATTCCGGCATTCCCGAGGACGTCGCCTTCGCCGAAAGCCGTATCCGCAAAGAGACCATCGCGGCCGAGGATATACTTCACGACATGGGCGCGTTTTCGATCATCGCCTCCGATAGCCAGGCCATGGGCCGCGTCGGCGAGGTGCTGATCCGCACATGGCAAACCGCCCACAAAATGAAGGTGCAGCGCGGTCGCCTCGCCGAGGAGACCGGCGACAACGACAATTTCCGTGCTAAGCGCTACATCGCCAAATACACGATCAATTCGGCAATCGCCCACGGCATCGACGAATGGGTTGGATCGGTTGAGATTGGCAAGCTCGCCGATCTCGTCCTGTGGTCGCCCGCCTTCTTTGGCGTCAAACCGGATCTCGTCATCAAGATGGGCACGATTGCCGCGGCGCCGATGGGCGATCCCAATGCGTCAATACCGACACCTCAGCCGGTCCATTATCGGCCAATGTTTGGCGCCTTCGGCAAGGCGATGACCCACTCGGCAGTCACCTTTACCAGCCAGGCGGCGATCGATCTCGGCATTGCCGCCACGCTTGGGCTTGATCGCCAACTTCTTGGTGTGCGCAACACCCGGGGCGGCATTTCCAAGGAATCGATGATTCACAATTCGGCAACGCCGGCGATTGAGGTCGATCCGGAAACCTACGAGGTTCGCGCTGAGGGAGAACTTCTCACCTGTCCACCGGCCGAGACCCTGCCGATGGCGCAGCGCTACTTCCTGTTCTAGGACGGCTCGTTCGCGATCATGATCCGCGCCACGAAGTTTATCCCGGCCAAAGACGCGCCGCAGGTCGCGGCCGACAAGGTCGTTCTCGATTTTGAGCGGCGGCATCGCCGCCGCATTGTCATGAAAGGAGAAAACGGCATCGAATTCTTGCTCGACCTGCCGGAGGCGGCGACGCTACGCAATGGCGACAGTCTTCTCCTCGAAGACGGCAGGATCGTACGGGTCGCGGCGGCCCTCGAGCCGCTGGCCGAGATCGCCGCGATCGACCGGGCACATTTGTTGCGTCTGGCCTGGCACCTCGGCAATCGCCATCTGCCAACCGAGATCGCCGGTGACCGCCTGCGCATCCGTCGTGACCATGTCATCGAGGCGATGATGGTGGGTCTCGGTGCGAAGGTTACCGAAGTCACGGCGCCGTTCGATCCCGAAGGCGGTGCCTATGTTCATGGCGACCATGGCCACGCGCATGATTGAACCGACACTACCTCAACACCCACACCCGAGCGATGCGTCCAACGAGAGGGGATTGAGCGACGCCGCGGCACTAAAAAAACTTCTTGCCTGGCTATCGCCGGCTTTCCCGGTTGGTGGCTTCAGCTATAGCCATGGCCTCGAATGGGCAATCGAGGACGGCACCGTCACCGCTGCCGCCGATCTCAAGGCATGGCTCGCCGACATACTCCGGCACGGGTCCGGCTGGTCCGACGGTGTCCTTTTCTCGCACACGTATAAGGCGGCATTGTCTGTCGAGCTCACAAGAATAGAAGAGATTAGCGCGCTGGGGATTGCTTTCCAGCCATCGAGGGAACGGCATCTGGAAACCACCGCGCAGGGACGGGCCTTTCTTTCGACCGTCTCGGCGACCTGGCCGAACAAGCACCTCACCTCACTCGCACAGCTCTTTGCCAGTGAAGCTCAAATTGCCTATCCGGTCGCTGTGGCGCTTGCCTGCGCGGCTCATCGCATCCCGCTCCTGCCCTCGCTCAACGCATATCTTGGCGCTTTTGCCGCGAGCCTGATATCCGCTGCCGTGCGCGCCGTGCCGCTTGGTCAAACCGACGGCCAGATCGTTACCGCCGCCATCTCACCACTTATCGAGACCGTCGCAAACGAAGCATCGACCGCCACGCTCGACATGCTCGGCGGCTGCGCCTGGCGGGCCGACATCGCATCGATGAAGCACGAGACCCAATATACGAGGTTATTCAGGTCATGAACCTTTCCCCACACGGCCCATTGCGCGTCGGCATCGGCGGCCCCGTCGGCTCCGGCAAGACCGCCCTGATGGATGGATTGTGCAAGCGCCTGCGCGCCGATTACGACATTGCCGCCATCACCAACGACATTTATACCAAGGAAGACGCGGAGTTTCTCAACCGTTCCGGCGCGCTCGAACCGATGCGCATCCTCGGCGTCGAGACCGGCGGCTGTCCGCACACCGCGATCCGCGAGGACGCCTCGATCAATCTCGCCGCCATTGCCGAACTTCGCGGTCGCTTCCCCAACCTCGAAATCGTGCTGATCGAGTCGGGTGGCGACAACCTCGCCGCGACTTTTTCACCGGAGCTTGCCGATATCACGATCTACGTCATCGATGTCGCCGCCGGCGACAAGATACCGCGCAAGGGCGGTCCCGGCATCACCCGCTCCGACCTCTTGGTGATCAACAAAATCGATCTTGCCCCGATGGTTGGCGCCTCGCTCGAGGTCATGGATCGCGACGCGAGAAAAATGCGCGGCGAGCGGCCATTCGTTTTCGCAAACATGCTGAGCGGCGAAGGGCTGGATAGCGTGATCGAAATCATCACCGGGATGGGCGGCCTTGCGAAAACCGAGTAAACCAGCGCCATTCGGCCGCCCTCGCCCATAAGGTGACGATCGCGCTATATTTAAAGGGCCGGGCGTTCCGCCTGAGGGGTCCACAATGCCGATCATCAACCGTATTGCCGAATATCACGAGGACATCGCCGCCTGGCGCCGTGATCTTCATAGCCATCCTGAGATTTTGTACGAAGTCCATCGAACAGCAGCCAGCGTTGCCGACAAATTGCGCGGATTTGGCCTAGATGAAGTCGTTACAGGAATTGGCCAAACCGGCGTCGTCGGCGTTATTCGCGGGCGGGCCAACGGAAATGGCCGGGTTGTTGGATTGCGCGCCGACATGGATGCGCTGCCGATTCATGAAACGACCGGCAAACCATATGCCTCGACAATTGACGGGCGGATGCACGCCTGTGGGCATGATGGCCACACTGCGATGCTATTGGGCGCAGCGCAATATCTCGCCGAGACCCGCAATTTCGATGGCACGGCGATCGTCATCTTCCAGCCCGCCGAGGAAGGTGGCGCTGGTGGCAAGGCCATGGTCGACGACGGCATGATGGAGCGCTGGAACATCCAGGAGGTCTACGGCATGCACAACATGCCGGGGCTTCCCGTCGGCGCATTTGCCACTTGTCCCGGACCAATCACCGCCGCGACCGATGAGTTTACAATCGAAATTACCGGCAGTGGCGGTCATGCCGCCATCCCGCATGAAACGGTCGATCCGATCATCGTCGCCAGCGGTCTCGTCCAGGCATTGCAGACCATCGTCTCCCGCTCGATCGACCCGGTCGAGTCCGCTGTCGTTTCAGTGACCGAGTTCCACGCCGGCAACGCCCACAACATCATTGCGCAAACGGCTCTGCTCGGAGGCACCGTACGGACCCTGAAGCCGGAGATTCGCGATCTGGCCGAGGAACGCATGCACGGCCTCGTTGCCAGTATTGCAACCGCCCACGGTGCGACGGCGGTGCTCGACTATGTCCGAAAATATCCGGTCACCCGAAATCACCCGGCCGAAACGGCCGTCGCCGCCTTGGTCGCCGCCGACATCGTCGGCGCCAGCCATGTCACCGCGGACGCGCCCCCGATCATGGGCGGAGAAGACTTTTCCTATATGCTTGAGGCGCGTCCAGGAGCGTTCGTTTTCATTGGCAATGGCGATAGCGCCGGCCTGCACAATGCCGACTATGATTTTAACGACGAAATTATCCCGATCGGATGCTCATACTGGGCCCGCCTGGTTGAAAACATCATGCCCGCTTAGCGCGCGATGGGTGAATGGGGGGGTCGCAATAACGCCGTCCATCGGCTATATCGCGCCGAAATGTGAAATGATCGAGGCCGCCTGATGGCGTTTAATCTGCGTATACTCCGAATTCAGCCCGATGGCTCGATCGCCCTCATGCGCCGTCTGCTTTCCGAGACGGGGCGGCAATATGCAGGGCGATACGCGATTGCATTTATTTTCATGGCGATGGTCGCGATTTCGATGGCGGCGACCGCCTGGATCATGGGTGACGTGGTCGATGACATTTTCGTCGACCAGAATGAACATTTGCTGTTCTACCTTGCCGGCGCCATCCTCATGATATCATTATTCCGTGGTATCGGCGCCTATGGGTCGGCGGTGTTGCTTGCACGCATCGGCAACTCAGTTGTCGCGGGCGTACAGCGACAGCTTTTCGATCATCTCCTGAAACTTGGCGTCGACTTTTACAACACCACCCATTCGAGTGAGATGATCACTCGGATGTCGCACAATGCCGGTGCCGCCCGGCAGGTTCTCAACACGATCGTTACCACCTTCGGCCGCGATATACTCTCGGTCGCTGGTTTGGTTGCGGTCATGGTCATTCAGGAGCCTGTTCTTTCCTTGGCGGTGCTCACTATTGGCCCGATCGCGATCTTTGGCGTTACCGGCCTGGTCAGGCGCATTCGAATTCTCGCACGAGGCGAATTTATTTCGCTCGCCAAAGTGATTTCCTCAATGCAGGAGACGACGCACGGCATCCGCATCGTCAAGGCGCTCAACCTCGAACCATTAATGCGCAACCGGATGTTCAATGCGGTCGAAAGCGTACGCAAACGCGCCAACAAGATGGCTATGATCAAGGCCCAGACCAGCCCGTTAATGGAGACGCTTGGCGGCTTCGCGGTTGCCGGTGTGATGTTCTGGGCGGGATACGCGACCATATTTCTTGGTCACAAGCCAGGCTCGTTCATGTCGTTTATCACCGCATTGCTGCTCGCCTATGAACCGGCCAAACGGCTGGCCGGGACACATGTCGGCCTCGAGGCCGGTCTCGTCGGTGTGCGTATGATGTACGAATTGCTGGACACCAAGCCGACTATGAATACCAATGACGGTGGCGATCAATTGGAAATTGAAGCCGGCGAAATTTGCTTCACAAATGTCGATTTTTCATACCGCCCGCAAGCACCTTTGTTTAATGGCTTCAACCTCCTGGCCGAGGGTGGCAAGATGACCGCTCTGGTCGGCCCCTCCGGTGGCGGCAAGAGCACGCTGATCGCCTTGATTTTGCGTTTCTACGATCCATCCCGCGGCATGGTCGCCATCGATGGCCAGGACATCTCGAAGTTCGATATATCCTCCCTTCGCGACAATATTGCCTTTGTCAGCCAGGAGATCGTGCTTTTCGACGACAGTGTCGGTGAAAACATTCGCTTTGGGCGACCCGACGCAACCGACGACGAGGTCGAGCAGGCGGCAAAGGACGCGCTGGCCCATGAATTCATCGAAGCCTTGCCTGATGGATACAACACCTCGGTTGGCGAACATGGAGCACAGCTCTCCGGCGGCCAGCGTCAGCGTATCGCCATCGCACGCGCCATGCTCCGTGACGCACGCATCATTGTTCTTGACGAGGCTACGTCATCACTCGACTCAGAATCTGAACACAAAGTACAACTGGCTTTCGATCGGTTGATGAAGGGACGCACGACAATTGTTATCGCCCACCGGCTGTCGACGGTGCTTGGTGCCCACAAAATTTGCGTTCTCGCCAACGGACAACTCGTCGAAGAGGGCAGCCACAGCGAACTCCTCGCGGCACAAGGCCAATATGCTCGACTGTACAGGCTGCAGTTTCGGGAACAGGCGGACGAGCAAGCGCCGGATCTGGTCGACGTCCCGGCCGCTTGAACCCGCAACGACGCAAATCGGTGCCGCTGGCTCGATTTGTTGCGCCACCCGCCGAGCAATTGCTGGAGCAAACGATCCAAATGTGTGAATGCTCCTGATCTCGCGGAAGCTTAATTCTTGGATTTTCCAGGAATGCCTATTGTTAAGATTCGAATATCGGAAAAAGGACTCAATTCAATGACGGTTTACGTAATTGCCGATGTAACGGTTAAAGACGACAGCTGGTTGCCCGACTACGGCACCAATGTTCACGAGATCGTCCACAGGCACGGTGGAAAATATCTTTCCCGTAGTGCGAATATCACGACGGCTGAAGGAGAAGCGACGGACACAACGCTGATCGCCTTGCTTCAATTTCCCTCAATGGAGGCTGTGCAGTCTTTTGCTGGTGATCCCGAATATGCGCCGTATGCAAAAGCGCGTCAGGATGGGAGTATCTCTTGGCTTCGCGTCATCGATGACACAGACGCTGCTGGGACAATCCCCTATCTTCCAAAGGGGTGATAGTTCAGCATCTTAAAGGAAAGTTAGGGTCGCGCTGGCGAATCCGCTCAGCGGTGCTTTGTGTGACCCCGATTGGTCGCAATATTGAAAATGGCGACGGGATCGATATCTGGCAAACCCGTTTCGCTTCATCGGACCGATACGCCGATGAAGCTATGATGCGAAATTTGGTTACACCCTGCAGCGTAGCGTAACACGCTGAATAGATTATCTTATTGGCTCTCCATCGAGAATGAGGAGAGTTGGTGCCCCTGGCCGGACTCGAACCAGCACGTCCTTGCGAACAACAGATTTTGAGTCTGCCGCGTCTACCAATTCCGCCACAGGGGCTCTAAACGGCGGCGATCATAGAGGCGGAAAACTGGCGGTCAACTGCGCCATTCGCCATCTGGACAGGATTCTTTCCCACAGCTAGAAGGCAACATGCTTCGACGCCTCTACGATTGGACCATGGCGCTTGCCGCCAGCCGCCATTGTGAAAAAGCGCTTGTCGGCGTTTCCTTCGCCGAGAGCTCCTTTTTCCCGCTGCCCCCCGATCTTCTGCTCATACCCATGGTGCTGGCAAAGCGGGTCAAAGCTTTCCGCTACGCGGCGCTATGTACGCTCGCCTCGGTAGCTGGCGGGGTCGCCGGCTATTTGATCGGTGCTTTGCTTTTCGAGGAATTTGCCCGGCCGATCCTGGATTTCTACGGCTATGGTGCCAAGTTTGATCAGTTCGCGGGCTGGTACAATGATTGGGGCATCTGGCTTGTCTTTGGCGCCGGCCTCACGCCCTTTCCTTACAAGGTCATTACAATCGCCAGCGGCGCCGCTGGTCTAAATTTCGTCGTCTTTTTGGTAGCCTCTCTTGTGTCACGGGGTTTGCGTTTCTTCATTGAAGCCAGCCTGCTCTACTGGATCGGCCCGCCAATTCGCGCGTTCATCGAAAAATGGTTGGGGCTGGTCTTCACACTGTTCGTGGTAATTCTGGTCGGCGGGTTCGTTTTGGCCGGTTACCTGATCTGAAAGATCGACCATGACGTCGCCAACCGCCCGCCGAGACGTATTGGTGCCGGCGATCCTCACCATGATCGCCACTGCGACGATCGCCGCCGCCTGGGGCTTCGAATTGATCGGCGGCTTCGTGCCTTGCGCCCTCTGCCTGGAGGAGCGCATTCCCTATTATATCGGAATTCCGGTCGCGCTTGCCGCCCTAGTCGCCGCTTATCTCGGTGGCCCGACCTGGCTGAAACGTGGGCTTCTCATCGCTGTGGCCGTGGTCTTTGCTTACGGCGCCGCTCTTGGCATCTATCACGCTGGCGCCGAGTGGAGTTTTTGGCCGGGCCCGGCCGATTGCGCCCCCGGTTCAGCCCATCCGACGATTTCAGCAGCCGACCTCCTGTCCGCGCTCGAAGGCATGCGTATTGTCTCGTGCAGCGAGGCGAGCTGGCGTTTTCCGGCTGGTTGGGGTCTCTCCTTCGCCGGCTGGAATGCGGCAGCTTCGCTCTTTTTGGTCGCCGTGGCCGCGTGGGGCGCCAAGCGGCTCTAAGCACGTTCGCTTTACGGCTCCAGCACTGAATCCCAGTAGAGATAATCCATCCACGATTCGTGCAGGTAGTTAGGCGGGAAAAGGCGGCCATTATTGTGGAGGCCGGCGACCGACGGCTGATAGGGCTTCTGCGCCGGCTTCATGCCCGCCTCATTGGAGAGCATGCCACCTTTTTTGAGATTGCATGGCGAACAGGCCGCCACGACATTATCCCATGTCGTCAGACCGCCACGGGCTTTTGGAATGACATGATCGAAGGTGAGATCCTCGCCAACGCCACAATACTGGCACTGAAAGCGATCGCGCAGAAATACGTTAAACCGCGTGAAAGCCGGGTGCCGCGATGGCTTGACATAATTTTTTAGCGAAACCACCGAGGGGATCTGCATCGCCAAGGACGGCGAGTGCACCGCGACATCGTATTCCGAGACGATATTGACCCGATCGAGAAACACCGCCTTGATCGCGTCCTGCCAGGACCACAATGACAAGGGGTAGTAACTCAACGGCCGATAGTCGGCATTGAGGACCAGCGCCGGATTGGACCCGGCAGAAACGGCGATATTCACCCGTGCTCCCGAAATTCCGTTTGTCGCCCGAGGCTTGGCCCGGGCACAGGGGTTACACTAGAGGATGAATGCAGGGAATGGAAAGGGGGCTTGTTCCGTCAACCAGACGCTCAGCCACACACAGCACTTAAAATCGGCGACAAAATTTGCACGCGAGCCACCGCGTTCGGCGACAAGTCATTCACAAGCCGCTATAAACGCGGCCCATCGACGATCAGATCGTCGCATTTTCTTGGAGATTACCAATGGAATACCGCCTGCTTGGACGCTCGGGCCTCAAAGTCTCTACAATTGCCCTCGGGACGATGAATTTCGGGAGGCAGGATCCATCGAAACCACTCTTCTCGCTTGGTGTTAACGAAGCGAAGCGCCATATTGATGTGTGCCTCGACCACGGCCTTAATTTAATCGACACGTCCGACGGCTATGCCAATGGTGCCTCGGAGGAGATTATCGGCGAGGCGCTGGAAGGCAAACGGCAAAATATTGTCCTCGCCACCAAATGCTTTAACAAGATGGGGCCTGGACCGAACGATATTGGGCTTTCGCGCTATCATATCATAGACGCTTGTGAGGCCAGTCTAAAACGTCTGCGCACGGATTATTTCGACCTTTATCAGGCCCACAAATGGGACGGTCAGACGCCAGTCGAGGAGTGGATGGAAGCCTATGACCGGCTTATCCGCGATGGCAAGGTCCGCTATATCGGTTGCTCAAATTTTTCGGGTTGGCACCTAATGAAGGCGCTGGCTGTGTCGGAAAAAGATGATCGCGAGCGCTTCGTTTCTCAGCAGATATGTTACACCCTTCAATCGCGCGAAGCCGAACACGAACTCTTGCCGATTGCCGTTGACCAGGGCATCGGCATCCTGGTCTGGGGTCCGCTCGCCGGTGGTCTTCTTTCGGGCAAGTTTCGTCGTGGAAACGACGGTCCAGCCGGCGCCCGCCATACTGGGTTCAAATGGCATTCTCCGCCGATCCATGATTGGGACCGGCTCTTCGACATCATCGAGGAAGTCGTTGCCGTAGCGGAGGCTCGCGGCGTTTCGGCTGCCCAGATTGCACTTGCGTGGATTCTTTCGCGACCCGGGGTCACCTCGACGATTGTCGGTGCGCGCGATGAAGAACAATTGAAAGATAATCTCGCTGCTGGCGATCTGAAATTGTCGGAGGAAGAGAAGGCCAGATTGGAAAAGGTCAGCCGTTCCCCGCTGCCGTATCCCTATTGGCACCAGCTTTTCATGTGCAAGGAACGATTCGGGCCGGCCGATCTTGCCCTCCATGCGCCCTATTTGACCGAGGATTGAGATTCGACTTGCGCTTCGACTCGTCTATTTTACAGGCAATCGGCAAATCGGAATTGCGACATGTCTGACTCCGTGGAGTGGCGGGTGCCGCCCGAAGTAGAGCCAATCGCCAAGAACTACGAGTTCGACCTCGACGCTGCCCTTTCGGCTGTCGTCGGCCTGCGCGCTCGCGTTCCCACAGATGCCTTCACTGCAGAAGTGCTCGGCAGTGAACGCTCGGGCAATGGCATCGTTATCGATGAAAACGGCATTGTCCTCACCATCGGCTACCTGATCACCGAGGCGGAGGAAATTTGGCTGACTACGAATAGCGGTCACGTCGTTGCCGGCCATCCGCTCGCCTTCGACCAGGAAACCGGCTTCGGCATTGTTCAGGCGCTTGGCAGCCTTGATCTGCCGGCGCTTCCGCTCGGCGAGGCGAGCGAAGCCACGGTTGGGACCCGCGTTGTCGCCGCTGGTGCCGGCGGCGCGCCGCACTCATTGGCCGCCTTCATTGCCGGCAAGCAGGAATTTGCCGGCTATTGGGAATATGTGCTGGACGAAGCGATTTTTACCGTTCCCGCTCATCCTTATTGGGGTGGCACCGGCCTGATCGGACCAAAGGGCGATCTGCTTGGCGTCGGCTCCCTGCAATTGCAACAGGCGCGCGAAGACGGCTCACCAGTGCCGCTCAACATGTATGTGCCGATCGATCTACTCAAGCCGATCCTCGACGATATGCTGACAATGGGCCGCGCAAACCGGCCTCCGCGCCCGTGGCTTGGCCTTTTTGCCACCGAGATCGACGACCGCGTCGTCATTGCCGGTCTTTCCGGCCGCGGACCGGCCGCGCATGCCGATCTTCGCGAGGGCGATATCGTGCTGTCGGTTGGCGGCACGGAGGTGACGGGCCTTGCCGAATTGTTCCGCAAGATCTGGTCGATGGGCGAGGCCGGCGTCGAGGTACCGATGAAAGTCGAACGCGATGGCAACGCGATCGAACTTCGCGTTGCCTCGGGCGACCGCAACCGTTTTCTCAAAGGGCCAAGCCTGCATTAAGCCGGGAACGGCATCGGGCAATGGGTGAGGGTCGATCGATGAAATACGGCAAAGCCGAAGCAAAGGCCGCCGCGCAGTCTCAATTCGGTGGCATCTGGGCGGCGATCACCACGCCCTTCCTAGCCAATTTCGAAATTGACGAGGTCGGCTTGCGACACAATATGCGCCATTTAACTGACACTCTTTGCATCGATGGCGTGTTTTGCACCGGTGTGATGGGCGAGTTCTGGTCGCTGACCGGGGAGGAGCGCAAACGCGTTGTCGAGATCGTCGTCGACGAAGCGAGGGGCAAATGCCGCGTCATTGCCCAGACCGGCAGCCACTCGGCGCATGAGACGATCGAGCTCACCCAACATGCCGAAACCGCCGGCGCCGATTTCGCGATTATGATGGGTCCGTTCTATCCGCACACCAATGAGGACATGATTTACGACTGGTTCTCGTTCGTCGCCTCGCGCGTGAATATCGGTATTTGGCTGTTCGACACTCCTTTTTCCGGGCGCCCGCCGATCTCACCTGAGATGACGGCTCGGATCGCGCAGATAGAAAATATTTGCGGAGCAAAGATCTCTCGTCCGCTGGAGCACTATGTTGCGGTTCAGCGATTATGTGGTGACGAGATCGTTATGAGCTCGCCTAACGAAGCAGATTTTCTGATGATGATGCGTGACCACGGCCAGAGGGTTCATCAATCGTCGGCCGCGCCCTATCTGATACAAACCGCCGATTGGCAAAAGATGCGCGAATATACGGAACGCGCGCTAGGCGGCCGCTTCGATGAGGCCGCGGCAATATCTGAATTGCTCGATCCCGTGCGGGAAGTCTCGGATCGCTGGATAATGGGACGCTGGCGGGAAAACGGAATCATTCCGATTGCGGCAATCAAAGCCTGGTCAGAGCATTTGGGCATGGCCGGGGGACCGGTCCGGACACCGCTCCCTCAGATGACCGACGTGGAACGGGAGACGATGCGCGAAGAGATCGACGCAGCCGGACTTCTGAACGCCAAACCTATGATGGCTACCGCATAGCGTCCGATTGGTGCGAAGTGGCGCCGCCATGACGCGATATCCAAGCCGGGTATGCCGGCTTGGTCTGCTCTCGTAGTTCCAGGCGCCCGCCAAATTACCGGCCTGCAAAGATCAGGCCGCGACCTTTTTGGGAATACCACCCATTTCGACGAATCGGTAGCGGTCGGCAAGAATCGGCGAAAGCTGTCGCCGCTTGCCTTCTGGCGCCGAAATCCACATGCGCAGGAGGTGGCGCCGCCGTTCCTTTTCCGGATAGTCCTCGTAAGATTCACGGGCATGCAGGACCGTGTGATTGTTGACGAACTGCATGTCGCCTTCCTTGAAGTCCATAGCCAGACGAAGCTCCGGCCGCCCGGAAATCTCCTGGACCACATCTAGCGCCTCACGCTGCTTATCGTTCATCGCCAGTTCTTCGCCCCAGCGAGACACCGACTCGAAAAATGCCCGGCTGGTGATACGCGAAGTAACCTTGCCATCATGATAGCTGAACATCGGACAAGAATACCAAGGCTTCTCGCCCTCCGGGTTCTCGCCCCGCCAATCGAGATTGAACGGCTCATAGAGCGTCTCCAGGACATCCGGACGCTCTTTGAGCAGAACATTGTGGACCGTGAGCGCACTAACCAGGAAGCTCGCACCGCCGGTCTTCGCCGTTCGTAGACATAGCAATCCAAGAATATCGACCGGCAATTGATCGGAATGAAAATCGAGCTTTGCCGAAGTCTGGTAAGCCCGCGCGTTCGGATCGGATAGCGATTTACCTTCGTCGCGGACGTGGCCGAGAAGATGACCTCTCGTATTTTGGGAAACCGGCTGGCCGAGATGCATGCCGATGCCCCAATAGATCAATTCGCAATCCTCATCCGAATAGCGCTCGCGCGGCAGGCCGCGCACCATGACGAAGCCAACGCCGTCCTCGACACGCTTGGCGATTGCTTCCAGATCACCGGCAAATGTCGGCAGCGGAAAGGCGCTTTTGGGAAACGGAATGGTCAGGCCGGCCGCCTTGACCGACTTCAACGCCGCGTCGAGTTCCCCGATCGCCTTGTCATCAAGATGATAGTACCAGCTTGTTTCCTTGGCGATTTGAGGCCCGATCCAGGCAGCCTGATCGGTAATTGCCTCCCGCATAGTCTCATTCATGGAACTGCTCCCTTGCAGCGGATTGTTGTTATTGCGGCATGGCGCCAAATTAGCCGCACCGTTTCGCACTGCCTATATATATTGTCACATCCCGGACGGTAGCATGGTTTTTTCTTGAACAGTTGAGGTTTGCGTTTATGCCAATCTTTCATGGTGTGCAAGGGCGTCTTGCTACCCAAGGCTGATTGAGGAAGCTGCTGGTTGTAGAG